>PVBE012255415.1_pt1 | contig 22658 bp, 14 predicted proteins | sample 1631181 | NCBI WGS metagenome assembly PVBE01 (sample SAMN08397723, study PRJNA350692) | Marine metagenome, whole genome shotgun sequencing project. | isolation source: water | place: Pacific Ocean | collected 2012-04 | reverse complement strand
GTAGCTATAGTACTGGATAAAACACCACCATCTGAAAATACGGTCATGCCAATGGACCTATAGATCGGAAACCGATATTCAACATTGGTCATAAACCGAAAAATATCACCCCAGGGATCCCCCGAAATTTCTTTAAAACGAAGCACATCCCATCCGCGCATACTTGTACTGCCGCCTAAATAAAATTTTTCAAAACTATAATCCAGCAAATCTGGGTTCCAGTCCCAAATATGTCCGGTTTTCAACCTTATAGCAAAAACGGATCGCCTTCCCAATGGAATGTATCCCTGAATAGAAATATCTGCTTTAATATAATCTCTTTCACCGCCCAGGAAATAACCTGAGGATTTTAATACTCCATTTAACAGGAATCCATTTCGTGTAAATAAAGGATTATTCCTTTTATCAATATGGATTTTCATTGCAATAGATCTTTGTTCAATAGACCTTCTCCCCATGGTCTTTTTTTCAGAATTATCACTAAAAGACTCCCAAACTGCATTGGTTTCAAAGAATGATCGCTTAAAAAACCGAACCTTTTGGGTAAGGTTGATTCCATAGCGATCTATGGTTTCTATTGAATCTTTATATTCAATGAATGTTTCATAATAGGATGTTAATCTAGAAGGAAACCGAACATCCAAGACCCAATTGGTGGAAAAGCTGATATCATAACGTATTCTGGGACGGACAAATTCTTCCTCTACTGGAATACCCGCAAGCAGTTTGGTTGAAAATTGTGTTGGCGATTCAAAGATGGACCTGTTTTTCCATTCAATTGTTCCACTGATAGCTGTTATGGGTTCTGCACCTTCTGCGAAACGGATGGGGTCATATCCACCCGCTGAGTTCCACTCACGCTGCTTGAACGGTTTCAATTCAATTACCAGATCCACCAATGAATCCGATTGTGCTTTCCGGACAGGTACAAAGTTGACCATAGAGAATACACCCGTTTCCCGGATACGCATTGCTGTTTTATCAACGACACTTTTTTTATATTTTTCTCCAAATCCGTACAAAAGTTCTCTGTGCACCAACATAGTATCAATATTTTCGATTCCTTCAAAATGGGTCTTTTGAATGGTAACATCCTTACCTTCGTTGATCATAATGCTCAAAGCCGCTGAATCTGTAATCTCGTGCTTGATTTCCATACTAAGGAATAGTTTTCCAAGTTCATGGTATTCATTTTCAACAAAAGGGATATTTTCATTTACTTTTACCGGATTGTACGTTTTACCCGTTTTTATTCCGAGCAAAGAGAGAATTTTATCTGAAGGAATTACTTTATTCCCTTTTATATCTGCCGCAGAAACAGAATATTGTTTCCCCTCCTCAATTTTAAAATGTAAATCTACATATCCGTCTTCGGTTGTATATGATTCTTCTATATAGACATCAAGAAACCCTTTTGAATGATAATAATTCTTTAAGGATAAAGCATCTAATTTTAATAGCCGAGAATCAAATACAGGACGGCGATATATTATATTGGGAGATTTTTGTCGAACAATGAATAATATTTCTTTTTCAGATATGGATTGATTCCCTGTTAATTCAAGCGACCGGATAAGAATTTTGTTTTCCTGCGGAAATAATATGCCTGTTAATGCCAAAAAGCACCATAGGATGCGGTAATTGTGATTCATGTATCAACTAATATGCGTAACGATAGCGGTATTTTACATTCAAATTACCCATATCATCTATATTCCCTACTACTGAAAAATGCCGATTGAGTTTATACTCCACACCGATCTGGGCATTATTCGTCAGTGAGAATGATCGTATATAAGATAGATTCAGATAAGTTTTATCTCCAATTTTTCTTTTGGCTGTTACTTCAAAGTCTTCATTTACATCAGGGTTAATCAAACTTGCTGTTCCGGAAATATCGATATCATCCACCAGATTCATGGCCATCATCCCTGGCATTCCCTTTAAGTTTTTTTCGAGTTGATTTTCAAGAAGGGACCCCAGAATAGAAACAGTTTGGTTTCCAAAACCGCTAGATGATAATTCTTGGTCTTCAAAGCGCTTGCCCCAGGTTAACAATTCTAGGATGTCACTTTCTGAAAAACCACTTGCCGATTCCAGAATAATATCAAGATCATCCATACCGCCTATAATACGAAGGTTGATGCGTTCATCATCAATGTCTGTATGAGCAACTAGATTCATAATTGGATTAAACCCTTTATTATCAAAAGTGATGTAACCTTGCAATCCTTCAAAATTATCCTTATAGGAAAATACATTTCCATCCTCCACAAATATTTCACCACCAAAATTCATATCCTGGTTACCCATTTGGTTCAAATTCAATTCGCCGCCAACTTTAGCATCGATCTGTGTATTTTGAAACAGGGCCTGACCACGAATCGGAATGGTCAAATTATAAACCATCACCGTACCCAATTCCAGCGGGAGTGATTCACCTACATCCGTTGTCAAAAACTCATAAAAAACCTTCGTATCCAATGCTTCTACCATACCCTCGATACTGACTGTATCTTTCCCGGAAATGGCAATGTCTATATTGCCCATTCCGACTATATCTAGAGGAAGTGTCTTAAAGGAAGCTCCACGGGCCTTCACCTTCAAATCGTAGCCCGGTGAAAAAAAATGATTGAAATCCATAGATCCGGAAACGCTGATATTATTGACTTTTGGTTTTTCAAAATTTGCGCCTGAATGGTAAGCCCGCGCTTTAAAATCTTTAAAAACCAGTTGATTATTTATCATGTCAGCCTCTCCTCGAATATGAGTGATAGCATCATCGATCAATAAAGTGGATACTGTTCCACGACGAATAGATATTTTCCCGTTCCGCTGGATGGATTCGGCTGGGCCTTCCATGGATAGCTCAATTTCAATATCACCGCGAACTGAATCTAAATCAGAAATATAAGGCGAAAGAAAATAAAGGGAATGAAGGTTTCCTTTTGTTTTAAAATCCAATATCCCCTCAGGAAAAAAGCTGCCGAAATTTTTTGAACCTATATTAAAATCATAAGGGACCGATCCATTTGCAGTAATAATTTCATTTCCGCGTATTGAATTAAGTGTATCTACGTGCAAGTGATTACCATCATATGTACCTGATCCCTTTACCTGCCCTAAATATATTATATCAAAAATCGCATCTGAGATATGAATATCATAAGAGAATTGGGACTTTTTATCTTTTCCGGAATTTTGGTCTAAATGCAATGAACCAGTTGCTAATCCGCCTATCTTATAAAAATCCGGAACGAAACTGTTGACAAAGGATAAGGGTAGATTTGTAAATGTTGACTTTAGTGAAATCGGAATATCTTTATTATTATCCTTCATGACAGGAATGATCCCGTTGGCCTGCAGTCCCATGGACTGACCGCGGGTCATGGAAATATCATCTATATGCAGCATTCCATCCTTATATAGAAAAGAAATAGCCATTTCGTCAAATGGCTCTCGCATATACATGCCCTTCTTCAAGGAGAGGTCTACATCCAATTCAAATCCATTATTCTTTGTCCGGCCTAATATTTCACCAAATACGATTCCGGATATATTTAAACGTTCATCTGATATAAAATGAGAGATAACTGAAGCATCAAAGTTAGACATCTTAATATGTCCCTCAGGGTTAGAACCGCCAGTGACAATACCCTCCAGGATGCCATCGTTAATATGAAATTCAAATGGGTCAACCCGTATTAATGAATCCGTTAAACTAAAAGAAACCGGACGAGAATTAACGAGATAATTTTTTTCAAATGCGATCTGAATTCGATCCACCATGTATGAATTCAAACCATCATATTCTCCAGAAAATTGAAAAAAATCATTTCCCGATTTAAAATGGCAATTTTCGATAACAACCTTTCTATTATCAATGATGGCATCAACTGTACCGCTTTGAAAAGAATTATCTTTCCAGGTACCTTTACCCACTTTTAGTCCTACATTGCCCATGTTTGCATTATTTGCAACATCCATTTTTGAATTAAATTCGATTGACTCAAGAAAAAAATTCCCATAAACAATATTACTGCAAAGTAGTTCAGCAGTAGCCGACGGAGTGGTATAGGGTCCACTGATTTGCAATCTGCCTGTAGCTTTTCCAGAATTAAAGTTTCCCGGCCAGAACTGGTTTACCAGTTGTATATCTGCATTTTCCAAGTCCGCAATAATATCCAGGTTCTCCGTGGAAAAATCCAATGAGCCGTCCAATGTTAATTGACTATTTCCAATAAGGAGCATTGCTGGGCTAGCAGTGGTTATAATGCTGTCTTTATAGGATACCTGACCGTGGAAGGAAGTTTCTCCTCCTTCAAAATATTTTGTTTCCAGGACTTCAAGGGTCATATCTATCTGTTCCAGGGAACCATTTGATGTGAGATCGCCATCCAGTATCGCTAATCCTGTTAAATTGGTTGAAATCTCATTATCAAGCCAGCGACTCAAATCTAGATTCTCTAAATTAAGGTAACTATTTAATCGCCCACTTTGACTCAATAGTCCACTTATGAGTAACTGAGAGTTTTCCCCCTGCAATAAGAGGTTTTTCAGAGCCCAGGATTTATTATTAAATTGCTCTAAATTGAACTCACCTACCATATTCAGACCCAAATTATTTGTCAGTGATAATTCCCCGGAATAAGTATGGAGATCGGAGTGAAAATCAAAAATACCGGAAAAATTTGAAAATTTGGCTTTTAACGGCAACTTGCTGAATAATTCTTCAGGAATCGTAAAATCATCTACCTGGACCTTCCCTTCAATCAGTGAGTTATTATTATCAATAGAAACTGAACCTGTCAAGGGTAAACCCAAAAAAGTACCAATAAGATTTTTTAATTGAAATTTTGAATCTGAATAGGATAATTCCAATCCCTTGAAGTTCATTTCTTGAAATGGAGTATGAAGCAAATCTACACGAAGTAGATTAAAAAATATTTCAGGGCTGGTGCCTCCCATCAATTCTCCGGCGATGATTGTTTTGATTTTTATTTCTTTTTTGTCAGATATCATCTCCGCATCACCTGAACAATAAAATGATTTAATATTCAAGGGCATGGATATACCGACATTTTTGATCGCTGCTTTTGATTTAAACTTCAAAATTTCATTTGGAAGATCAAATGAAATGGATTCTGCAAATAACAGATCAAGGGTTGGTAAGCCAAATAAACTTTTAAAGATACCTATATTCATGTCTAGGGTTTGGATGTAAATAGGTTCAAGTTCTAAATGGATGAGCGTAATATTGGAGAACTGTGTTTTGCCAAGTAAATGTCCCGATATATTTCCTATATCTATTGTCCATCCATGAGCCGAAAGAGTTTCATTCGCCCTGTTAATAATGAAATTTTTCCAGACATTTGACTGCAGTAGAATTAAACCGACTGCAATCAGAAGAGCAAAAACTCCCAGTAATGGTTTTTTTGAACTTTTCACCATTCTAACGTTACATAGTGAACATTAAAATAGAAAGTGGGTTCCATATAAAAAAAAACGCCCGGATGGGCGCTTTTTTATTCTTAAAGGTTACGATATTTATATTAATCAACCACCTCAAAATCCGCATCTTCAATTTCACCCTCTTTCTTGTCTTGCCCTTTTTTGCCACTATCAGGCTCAGAAGTTCCAGCATCAGTTTTTTCTGTTTTGGCCGCATCATACATTTTAGATGCAACGGTGCTCCAGGCAGCATTCAGCTGCTCCATTGCTGATTTCATACTTTCCACGTTACCACTGTTTTTTGCTTTCTTGAGCGCTTCAACTTTTTCATTTAATGATTCTTCTTCAGTATCATCCAGTTTATCGCCTTGTTCTTTAATGTTTTTTTCTATTTCATAAATAAGATGTTCAACCTGATTGGTAACATCAATTGCCTCTCGCTTTTCTTTATCATCCTGTTCATGCTTTTTGGCATCATTGACCATTTTATCAATATCAGATTCAGACAGACCGCTGGATGCTTCAATCCGGATACTTTGCTCTTTTCCAGTAGCCTTATCTTTCGCATTGACATTCAAAATACCATTTGCGTCTATATCAAAGGAGACTTCTATCTGAGGAATCCCCCGTGGTGCAGGAGGGATATCTGCTAGGTGAAATCGGCCAATTGTTTTATTATCAACAGCCATTTCACGTTCGCCCTGCAACACATGGATTTCTACAGTTGTCTGATTATCTGCAGCGGTACTGAAAACCTGTGATTTTTTTGTGGGAATAGTTGTATTTCGTTCGATTAACTTTGTACTGACGTTACCCAGAGTTTCAATACCCAGTGATAGGGGAGTTACATCCAGGCGCAGGATATCATAGACAACTCCCGCCAAGACGCCGCCCTGTATTGCAGCACCTAAGGCTACAACTTCATCTGGATTCACACTGTGGTTTGGTTCTTTATTAAAAATTTCTTTGACTTTTTCTCGGATTTTAGGGATCCTGGATGATCCGCCAACCAAAATAACTTCATTGATATCGTCTGGGGAAAGACCGGCATCCTTTAAGGCTTGGACACAAGGATTAATAGTACGTGCTACAAGGGCACTGACCAGTTCCTCGAATTTTGCCCTTGTCAGTGATAAATTAAGATGTTTTGGCCCTGAGGAATCCGCGGTAATGAATGGCAGATTTATATCAGTTTGTTTAGAAGATGAGAGTTCTTTTTTTGCTGTTTCAGCTGCTTCTTTCAGACGCTGTAATGCCATAGGGTCCTTGCGCAGGTCAATGCCATCGGATTTATTGAATTCATCCGCGATCCAATCAATGACTTTCTGGTCAAAATCATCTCCGCCTAAGTGACCATCACCATTGGAAGATTTCACTTCAAAGACACCATCTCCCAATTCAAGGATTGATATATCAAATGTACCGCCACCCAGATCAAAGACTGCAATTTTTTCATCATTTTTCTTATCAAGGCCGTAGGCCAATGCTGCTGCCGTAGGTTCATTAATAATTCTTTGTACGTTTAAACCTGCGATTTTACCTGCATCTTTGGTTGCCTGGCGCTGGGAATCATTAAAATACGCAGGCACCGTGATTACAGCATCCGACACTTTTGTGCCTAAATATTCTTCAGCCTGCTGTTTCAATTTCTGAAGTATCATGGCACTAATTTCCGGTGGAGTGTATTCTTTATCACCAGCATTTACAATAACGGCACCACTAGAATTTTTATCCACTTTATAAGGAACCTCTTCAATTTCTGTACCGACCTCGTCGAACATTCTACCCATAAATCTTTTGATGGAAAACACCGTATTCTCCGGGTTGGTTACTGCCTGGCGTTTTGCTGCTTGACCCACAAGACGCTCCCCATCTTTGGCAAAGCCCACAATAGATGGCGTTGTTCGACCGCCTTCCGGATTATTGATAACAGCAGGTTCACCGCCCTCTAAGACGGCAACACATGAATTAGTAGTTCCAAGGTCAATTCCAATAATTTTGGCCATTTCTGTTCCTTAATGGTAAATAAAATAAATGCTGATGAATAGTTACCATTCATAAACAAGGAACATACCACCTGAAATATTCATGCAATATGGCGCATATAATAGATTTATCGTCCTATTTGGCAGATATAATATTAGTCAGGCGATAATTTGGTAGGTTTCCTTTTTGAATATTGCTTTTGTTGGTAATCAAATTTAAGCTGCTGTTTAATCGCCTCTACCTTAATGATCGTTCCTTTCTTGAAAACCTGCTTCAACAGCATTTCAGAAATGGGGTCTTCCAGGGAACGCTGAATTTCTCGCCTTAGAGGCCTTACTCCAAATTCGGGGTCATATCCTTTCTTGGCTATTAATTTTTTCGCATTTTTTGATATTTTTAATCTCAATCCCAGTTTCCCAAGATTATGATTCAAATCAGATAGCTGAAGATCGATAATATCAAAGACATTTTGTTCACTTAAGGCATGAAATACAATTGATTCATCAATACGATTGAATAGTTCAGGAGAAAATAACTTCTGTACCTGATCCATCAGGCTGGCTTGCATTTCCTTGTATTTTTCATCAGAGCTGCTTTCGGGGCCAAAACCTAAACCACCTTTTTTCAAACTTTTAGAACCCATGTTGGAGGTCATGATCAGAATCGTATTTCTAAAATCAACTTTTCTCCCCAGCCCATCCGTCAAAACACCCTCATCAAATACCTGCAGCAGGATATTGAATAGGTCAGGATGAGCTTTTTCAATCTCATCTAGCAAAACTACCGAATAGGGATTTCGTCGCACTTTTTCCGTCAATTCCCCTCCCTCTTCATGCCCCACATATCCAGGCGGAGCACCGATCAAACGGGAAATGGCAAAACGTTCTGTAAATTCAGTCATATCGACTTTGATCAGGGCTTGATTATGTGGAAAAAGGTATTTTGCCAATACTTTTGCCAACTCAGTTTTCCCCACTCCGGTAGGGCCTAAAAACAGGAAAACTCCAATTGGCTTTTTGGGATTTTTTAATCCTGTTCTCGCACGGCGTATTGCCTTGGATAAACTGGTAATTGCTTCATCCTGACCAACAATATGCGTACTGAGTTCATTGGCAAGCAGCAGTAGTTTTTTACTTTCAGATTCAGCTACCTTGGATACTGGAATTCCCGTCATCAGGGAAACAACATCTGCAATATGGTCTTCATTAAGTTCAACAGAGATATTTCCCTCAGACTTTTGCCATATTTGTTGAGCAGTGGACAATTTTTCCAGGAGTTTTTTTTCCTTATCACGTAAAATAGCTGCTTGTTCAAACAGTTGGTCTGATACTTTTAATTCTTTTTCTTCTCTGGTCTTCTGCAACTCATCCTCAACATTTAAAATGTCCTGTGGAACCTCCAAATTATACATATGCGCTCTGGCACCGGCCTCATCCATAACATCGATAGCTTTATCGGGCAAGAATTTATCTGAGATGTATCGATCTGAGAGATGAACACAGGTCTCAATGGCGTTATCTGTATAGATTACTTTATGATGCTCCTCATATTTTTCTTTTAAACCGTTAAGTATATCGATGGATTCAGACAGGGAAGGTGGATTGATTGTAATTTTTTGGAACCGACGATCCAGTGCACCATCCTTTTCAATATATTTTCTGTATTCATCCATTGTGGTGGCTCCAATACAATGGATATCTCCGCGGGCTAAAGATGGTTTGAACATATTGGATGCATCTAGGGAACCAGATGCACCTCCGGCACCAACCAAAGTATGAATTTCATCAATAAAAATAATTACGTTGTCACTTATTTCCAGTTCCGCCATAACACTTTTCAATCTTTCTTCAAACTGGCCTCTGTATTTTGTACCTGCAACTAAAGCAGCAAGATCCAGGGAGAGAATGCGCTGATGGTGTAAGACCCGGGGTACAATTTTCCTGATGATTCTCTGAGCTAAACCCTCAATAATAGCTGTTTTCCCCACACCAGGTTCGCCAATCAATACTGGATTATTCTTTTTTCTCCTGGTTAATATCTGGGCCACACGTTCAATTTCCGGTTCCCGGCCGATCACAGGATCCAGTTTACCTTTCCGAGCCAAATCTGTAATTTCCCGGGAAAAATGATCTAATGTAGGTGTTTTACTTTTGGAAGATGGTTCGGGGGTATAAGGAGTGCCGGAAATCTCTTCTTCCGTACTAGTTTGAATCAAATCATTGATAGTATCATAGTCAAGCGAGAATGATTTTAATACTTCACAGGCGATTCCTTCTTTCTCTTTCAGCATGGCAAGAAAAAGATGTTCATCGTCCGCAATTGTATCACCGCGAGTGGATGCTTCACCAAATGCATTACGTAAAACTCGTTCTGCTCTTCGCGTTAAGGGCAAGTGCCCCAAGGTCATAGTCCCTCCAGCAGATTTGATCATATCCTCAATCATGGCAACCATTTCTATAGGATCTACATCATAAACATCCAGTACTTTTTTTGATAAGCCATTCTTTCCTTTTAATAGACCTAAAAGTAGATGCTCAGAACCAACATAGCTGTGCCCAAGACGAATTGCTTCTTCTTTTGATTGTTTTATAATTCGTTGGACGCGCTTTGAAAAATTTTCTTTCATATTTTATTTATTCACAGGTTGTAAGTTGCCCATCGTCCAAAGTTAACTTGCGGTCGCCAATACCGGCAACATCGGGATTATGCGTTGTCAGGACAATTGACTGACCAAAATCTTTATTTATTTCAACGAAAAGATCAATGAGTTTTCTTGCATTTTTTACATCCAGATTACCCGTAGGTTCATCTGCCAATATCAGGCTTGGCTGGTTGATTATTGCCCTTAAAACAGCCACTCTCGACCTTTCTCCACCTGACAACTGGCTGGGATAATGATCTTTCCGTTCCTTTAAACCCACTTTGGTTAATAAGTCAAGCGCGCGTGGCAGTATAGGATTCTTACCCGAAATCCAATTTGGCATTAGAATATTCTCAAGGGCGGTAAACTCCGGCAGAAGATGATGAAATTGAAATACAAAACCCAATTCTTTGTTCCGGAGAGCACATAACTCCTTTTCATTTAATTTTTCAACATTATGACCATTGATTTTCAGCAGTCCGGAATCCGGGGAATCTAGCGTGCCCAGAATATTGAGCAATGTTGATTTTCCCGCGCCTGACTGACCCATGATGGTAACAATTTCCCCCCCTCCCACTGTCAGGGTAAGATTTGTTAAAACCCTCAGTTTGCTGACTCCATTGGTGAATGATTTATTGATATCCAAGGCTTGTAAAATCATTTTACCCACTGCAATGCTTCCTTAGGATCGATACGAGCCACTTTCTGACTGGCAAGCCATGAGGACACGAATATAAAAATGATGGCAATGAGAGTAATGGTGATAACGTCGACAGAGTATAAAACCATGGGTAGAGAATTGATAAAATAAATATCCGCAGGAATTGGAATAATCCCAGATACGGATTGTATCAGTACAACAGCCATTCCCACAATTAAACCGGACAGTGCTCCCTTAAAGCCTTTTTTTAATCCCATGGTGAGCAATACCCGCTTAACAAATATAGAAGAAGCACCCATGATCCGCAGGATACCTGTTTCTTTCATTTTTTGTATGGAAATTAACGATAATGTTGCGGTTAGATTAAATGCTGCAACAAGAAATATTAAACTTAAGATCGCAATTGCACCCACACGTTCAAGCTTCATGGCTTCCACGAGAGACCGATTTAGATCTTTCCAACTCTGAATTGTAATTTCTTCCGGCAAACTCAGTCTATGATTTATTTTCCATGATTCAACATCCTGGTTACCATCCAACCGCAAATCAAACCCATCCAGTGATCTTTTTCGTTTGAATAAAGATTGCCCCACACCTAATGGAATAAAAACATATCTGTCATCGTAATCTAGAATTCGGGTGGAGAAAACACCACTGATTATTAATTTTTTCCTTGGTGGAAACCCTAAGCCGAAAGATTGGTCAATGGGGCTGCTGATTTCCACTTGATCCCCAATGTCTTTCCCCAGGCGATAAGCAAGATCCTGGCCTATCAAAATCTCATTTTCTGATGATGTACCTCGAAGTGTCAGCGAATAAAAGTCCTCCAGCTTATTCATATCAACAGCTTTTAAGGATACCACTCTGTAATCTTCTTCATCATTGATCAAGCCTCGGCGTTCCATGTAGGGCATTGCAGACATTACACCATCAATCTGTTCTAATTGCCCCAGTTTCAACTCATTAACTGCTCCGGAAACTCTGATGTCTCCATCAAAACCTTTTAATTTTAAATTGACTATGAATTCAAATCCATTCATGACTGCCAGTGAAATGATCAGTGCGAAACAGCCCACACCCATCCCTATCACAGATAAAATACCTGCAGCCTTACCGTGTCCCAATGGCGAACTGGAAAATTTATTTGCTATTTTAAAAATCAAATTCACTCGTACAATAAAGCTTGGGCCGGTTTTAACCTTAATATCGCTTTGCTGGGCCACCAGGACGCAGCCATACACAAAATGTAGGAAAGGGCAAGAATAAGCAGAAACATGGGTTTATCAAATGACATGGGAATTTGATCCATAAAATATATTTCTTCAGATATGGTAAATAATTCGAATTTTAACTGCAGGAAAATGATCCCCAATGTAGCCAGACCTCCAAATAAGCCTCCCATAATCCCAATGAAACCGCCTTGAATCATAAATACCATTTGCATGTTTGACTTGGGGAATCCCTGGGAAACTAATATGCCGACCTGGGCCTTTTTTTCCACAATGATCATTGCCAGTGCAGCAATGATATTCACAATTCCAACCAGGGCAATTAGGCCAAACATGATAAATGCCGGCCAGCGCTGGATTTGTATCCATTCAAAAAGTAATGCATGTCTTTGGCGCCATGTTTCCATAACGTACGGATAAGAAATATCAGGAAGTGTTTGGTTGAATGTTTCCTTAGAAAATAATACCCAGCCCGTTGCAGTATCTTCATCATACCCCAATAGTGACTGTGCATCTTTAATGCTCACATAGCCAAGCGTTTTATCATATTCAGATAATCCTGAATGATACAGGCCTACCACTGTTAATGATTTGATTCTTCTTGTGGCTTTACCCGCCAGTTCTTCCACAAAAACAGTATTGCCTCTATTTACCTTTAAAAGGTCTGCCAATTGCCTTCCCATGACAATTTCACCTTTTTTTAATTGCTTTTGCGATCTCGGGTTAAGCCAATCAATCAAAAGTTCCGGTGATAGTTTATTGACTCCCTCAATCAGAACACCATCAGCATGGTATCCAGAGCGCACCATACTCATTCCGCGAACAAATGGCTGGACATCATAATGTGTGTTCGCTTCAGATATGAATGAACCTAATTTATTTTCTGACAGAGAAATGGGTTGCCCGAGGATATGCTGTATTCGGGCTGTACCATCGAAAGATGAAATTTTTCTCGAGACTGTTGTTTCAAATCCGTGAATGATGCAGGCTGTAAGCATCAAAGCTGCAATGCCAATGCCAAGACCAGCAACGGCCAGCCAGCTGGCAAAGGAAGAGAAACTGCCTTTCTGCGGGGATAATAGGTAGCGAAAGGCCAGCCGAAAACTCAACAGCATGTTCAGGGATCTTCAGATCTCATGGCTGGGAATAAAATTACATCTTTTATCCAGCGATTCCCGGTAAGAAGCATGGTCAGGCGGTCTATACCAATACCAACGCCGCCTGTAGGCGGCATACCGCATTCCACAGCCTGGATAAAATTTTCATCCACAGGCTGGGCTTCTTCATCACCGCGCTCTTTTAACGCAGCCTGAGCTTCCAGCCGTTGCCGCTGATCAATGGGGTCATTCAATTCAGTGAAGGCATTCGCAAATTCTGCCCCGCCAATAAATAATTCAAATCTTTCCACCAATTGTGGATCACCGTTTCGATGTGCCTTTGCCAGCGGAGATGTGGCCTTGGGATAATCGATGATAAAAGTGGGTTGTATCAGTTTAGGCTCTACAAGTTTACTCATCAGTTCGTCCAGCATCTGTCCATAATTTGCATTGTTTTCTACCTCGATCTCATGTTCTGCACATATCGATCGGATTTCATCCTCAGATGCATTCCCCAAGTCATGGGTGGTTGCATCTTTTAACAATTCAAAAAATGGCCGCTTTTGAAAGGGCTGCGAAAGGTCAATTTCCATACCGCCCCAATTCGTCTTCTGGACACTGACGGATTCTGCTGCCTGGCGGAACATTTTCTCAACCAGATCCATATTATCCTCATAATCTGAGTAAGCCCAGTAAAATTCCAGCATGGTGAATTCTGGGTTATGGTTGCGGTCCATCCCCTCATTTCGAAAATCCTTCGATATTTCGTAAACACGATCCATACCGCCAATAATCAATCGTTTGAGATATAGTTCATCTGCGATCCTCAAATAGAAAGTCTGGCCAAGGGCATGATAATGGGTGGTAAATGGGCGGGCGTTCGCACCTCCATATAGAGGTTGCAATACCGGCGTCTCCACTTCCAGGAATCCCCGACCATCCAGATAATTGCGGATTGATTTAATGATTTTTGCACGGTTTACGAACGTTTTTCGCACCTCAGGATTCACAACCAGATCCAGGTGCCGATTTCGATACCGCTGTTCCTTATCCGCAAAAGCATCAAACGTTTTTCCATCTTTTTCCTTCACAATGGGCAGCGGTCGAATACTTTTGGCCAGAATAGTAAATACATCCGTATGCACAGATATTTCACCGGTTTTCGTAGTAAAAACATATCCTTCCACACCAACATAGTCGCCAATATCCAATAATTTGAAATGATTGTATGTTTCCTCTCCAACATCATCCTTACGGATAAAGAACTGTATTTTTCCTTCGGAATCCATTATTTGGGCAAAGGAGGCCTTACCCATTTTCCGCAATGCCATTATACGGCCTGCAACCCGTACAATTTTACCCTCCAGATTAGGATAATCACCCTTGATAGATTCACTTTTATGGGTAGGCTCATAATGATACGGGTAAGGGTTAATACCTGCTTCGCGGAGTTTCTGCAGCTTTTCAATTCTAAATTCAATAATTTGCTGCAGACTTTTGTGTTCTTCCGTCATTTTGTTTCCTTAACCTGTTCTGGTTGTCTCGACCCCATTGCATTCAGTAAAAAGGCTCGGATGAATTTATTCAAATCACCATCCATAATGGCCTGGACATTGCCTGTTTCTTCTTTGGTACGATGGTCTTTCACCATATTGTAAGGATGAAAAACATAAGAGCGTATCTGGCTGCCCCAGCCAATATCCATTTTTTGATCTTCGAGTTCTTTATTTTTTTCCTTTTCTTTTTCTAACTCTGCCTGGTATAACCTGGCTTTTAATATTTTCATGGCCTGATTCTTATTTTTATGCTGGGATCTTTGATTCTGGCACTGGGCAACAATTCCTGAGGGAATATGAGTGATCCGGACAGCCGAATCGGTCTTGTTCACATGCTGGCCGCCAGCGCCGCTTGCTCGATAAGTATCGATCCTGAGATCAGTTGGATTTATATCAATTTCTATCTCTTCATTTACTGCCGGATAAACAAATACCGAAGCGAATGAAGTATGACGGCGACTGTTTGAATCAAAGGGAGAAATTCTTACCAGACGATGCACACCCGCTTCAGCTTTCGACAAACCAAATGCATAGTCTCCGCTGACTTCAAAGGTCACATCCTTAATTCCAGCTTCCTCACCCGGCTGTAAATCAATTAACTCCACTTTGAAATCCTGCCGTTCTGCCCAGCGGGTGTACATACGGTAAAGCATCTGCGCCCAATCCTGGCTTTCTGTGCCGCCAGCGCCCGGGTGAATGGTAATAATGGCATTTTGCGTATCTTCAGGGTTCCCGAGCAGGAGTCTAACTTCAATTTCCTCTATGTTACTTTCATATGAATTCAACTCGGTTTGTATTTCATTAAAATCCGTCTCGCCAGCTTCAGCAAATTCAAAGAGTATTTCCATATCATCATGGCGCCTGCCAAGATCTTGCCAGAAACCAATTTCCTTTTCAATACGGGAGATTTTTTTTAAAATGGATGAGGCGCGCTGGCTGTCGTCCCAGAAATTTAAGTCGGAAGACTTTGCCTGTAATTTTTCAAGTGTATGAGCCAGGGCATCAAGGTCAAAGATACCTCCGTAACTCAACATACTTCGTTCCCGCATGAGCAAAACGCTCTTTCAGGTCAGCTAACTCCATCTGAAAATTTAAGGAACTTCGGAGTTCCAATTAAATGTCAAATCTTTGAATCTCAATCTCCGGAAGAAATAAACAAACGTTCATTTAAATAGCGGCGAAGTTTCATTTCATCCAGATCGAGGTGAACAAAACGGCCATTTTCGGCCACAGAAATATTGCCTCTTTCCTCTGATATAACAACAACAATAGCATCAGACTCTTCAGTAATTCCCAGTGCGGCCCTGTGGCGAGTGCCCATTTCCGGTGATATCATAGTACTCTCTGTCAATGGCAGGATACATCCGGCAGCTTCCAGTAACGTATTTTGTAATATAACTGCACCATCATGTAGGGGGGCGGCGGGATTAAATACAGACAGTAACAGCTGAGCGGACACTTCCGCTTTCATAGGGGTACCTGTTTCCTTGTAGGAACGCAGACCAGTTTCACGCTGCAGCACAATCAATGCACCCCATTTTGTTTCCGAAAGCTTTAAAGAGGCTTCCACAACGGCCTCCAGTGACCGCGGTGATGATCCCGTACGGAAAATGATTCTGAAAAATCTTGTTTGCCCAACATAGATCAGCAATCTACGAATTTCAGGCTGAAACAAAATTACAAATGCCACAACCCATACCGTTTGAAATTGATTCACCAACCATGAGGTGGCACTCAGACCAAGTGCATTGAATAAAAAGGAAGAAATCAGCAGGATGACCAGGCCAACAAGCATCTGACCCGCCCGGGTATCTCGGAAATAATTATACACCCTGTAAAAGATCAAGGTCACGATCAATAAATCGATAAGATCAAACAGCGTTACGGTCAGAAAACCAATATTAAACAACGTCATGCTGCTGTCCGTATCTTTTCAGTAATGGCAACAACCCGTTTCATTTCCATCACATCGTGCACCCGCACGATGCGGGCACCATGCAGTATTCCAGCACAGACAGAGGCGGCAGTACCTTCTATCCTTTCTTCAGCAGGTAAATCCAAAGTGGAACCAATAAACGATTTTCTGCTGGGGCCAATTAAGACTGGATAACCTAAATCACATATTTTACCCAGGTGTTGTATCAATGAAAAATTATGATCAACTGTTTTCCCAAAACCAATACCGGGATCCAGAATGATTTGATCATCTCTAACCCCTCCTGCTCGCGCTTTATTAATTTGGTTCCGAAAAAATGATATCACATCCGATACCAGGTCTTTATATATTGGATCCAGCTGCATATTTTTTGGAGTTCCATTCATATGCATAATAATCACCGGGACCTTTTTATCTGAGATCAGTTTAATCATAGAATCATCTAAAGAAAGACCGCTGATATCATTGATAATGTTTGCCCCTGCCATAATTGCTTTTCTGGCAACCTCTGGTTTATAACTATCAATGGAGATTAAGCAGTCCGGATAGGTGTTTCGAATCTCTTGGATGACCGGGATCACCCTTTCAATTTCATCTTGAGCGTTGATAGGTTCTGCACCTGGCCTAGTGGATTCGCCGCCGATATCCAGTATATCCGCACCAGCTTCTAAAATGACTTTGGCGTGATTGACTGCCTGCTCTCTCTGAAAATAAAGGCCGCCATCACTAAAGGAATCCGGGGTGATGTTCAGGATACCCATTACAAGCGTTTCACGATCGGGATTAATACACCAATCTATGAAATCTATACTTGTCATGGACGAAATCAATCTATTATTTCGTGTCTATTTTTTCGCAGGCTGCTTCTTTTTCTGCTTAGATTGGCTTTGATTTCCCGGTTTACGAAGGCCGGCCTTATTTTGTTTGGCCTGGACTTTTCTTCTTGATTTCCCGGGTGTGCGTCTCCTGGGTTTTTGCCTCGATTGCCCGTTTATCCTGCGTGTTAATTTTTGTCCTTTGATTATTTTATCAAGATCATCGGAGGTTACAGTTTCATATTTAAGCAATTCTTTGGCCAGTCTGTTGAGCAGATCTATATCTTTCCTCAGGATCTCTTCTGATATCCGTTGAGCATCTCTTACGATCCTGGATATTTCCTCATCGATCATGCGGGCCGTTACATCACTGTAATCCCGGTGGGATTGGATTTCCCGGCCCAGGAATATTTCTTCATTCTTTTTCCCGAAGGTCATGGGACCCAGCAAATCACTCATACCCCACTCAACGACCATCTTGCGGGCGATTTCTGTAGCCTGCTCAATATCATTACCTGCACCAGTAGTCATCTGATTAAAAATCAGCATCTCAGCACTTCGTCCTCCCATAAGAATCCCAAGCCTTCCTTCAACATAATCGCGGGTGTATCCATGCCTTTCATCTATTGGTAACTGCATGGTGATTCCCATGGCACGCCCCCGCGGTATAATAGTTATTTTATGAACAGGGTCTGCACCTTTGGTACGCATAGCCACCAGGGCATGACCCGCTTCGTGGTATGCTGTAACTTCTTTTTCCTCTTCTGATAAAACCATGCTTTTCCGTTGAATTCCCATCATCACTTTATCTTTTGCTTCTTCAAAATCATCATTATCAATGGATCTTTTGCGTTTTCGTGCTGCCAGCAGCGCCGCCTCATTGACAATATTTGCAAGATCAGCGCCAACCATTCCCGGAGTTCCTTTAGCCAAGGATTCCAAATCCACCTTGCGGCGGTTTAAAACTACTTTCTTAGTATGGACTTTCAAGATACCCAACCGGCCAATGTAATCAGGAACATCCACCACAATCTGCCTATCAAAACGACCCGGCCTTAGGAGAGCTTTATCCAATACATCAGGTCGGTTCGTAGCAGCGATGACTATTACATTCTGCGTATTATCAAAACCATCCATTTCTACCAGAAGAGCATTTAGGGTCTGTTCGCGCTCATCGTGTCCGCCTCCGATACCAGCGCCGCGCTGACGACCAACCGCGTCTAATTCATCGATAAAAATGATACAGGGAGTGGTCTTTTTTGCCTGTTCAAAAAGATCTCGGACTCTAGAAGCTCCCACCCCAACGAACATTTCGACAAAATCCGCACCACTAAGACTGTAAAAAGGTACACTTGCTTCTCCGGCAACAGCCCGTGCCAGAAGAGTTTTACCCGTGCCAGGTGGACCAATCAATAATGCACCCTTGGGTACAGTCGCTCCCAGTTTTTGAAAGCGTTTAGGGTTCTTTAGAAAACCGATAACCTCTTTTAACTCCTCTTTAGCTTCTTCACATCCGGCAACATCCTTGAAGGTTACAGCGGGCTGGTCCGATGTCCATAATGATGCCCTGCTTTTTCCAAAGTTAAAGATACCTTTCATGCCGCCGGCTCCACCCTGCATTCTTCTGATCATAAATATCCAAAAGCCGATTAGCAGCAGCCAGGGCAGCATATTCAGCAGATACCCGGTCCAATCAATTGTTTTTTCTTTAAAGGTATAATTTAATTCCGCAGCATCCCACTCATCTGTCACAGACCGATCCACAAAAGGTAAGGTCAATTTAAAATGGGTCACATTTTCCAGTGCTCCCATAGGAGTATCCAGTGTTTTGGCCAATTTGAATTCTCCATGGAAAACAACACCGATTACAACTGCTTTCTGAATTTCATGATTCTCCAGATATTCTCTGTATTCGGTGTATTCTATTTCTATTTCTTTTTTCCCGGATTCAGTCAGTAATCCCGAAATATAGACAGCACAAAGAATAATGCTAATCCAGATCAGGCTTGTTTTTCCTGCACGTTTCCAGTGAAATTGGTCAGGATTGTTCTTATTACTGGATCTAGGGGATTTTTTTCCCGGTGATTGTGGCTTTTTATTCATGAAAATAAACCATCCTTAAAATAAAATTAGCTGACTCTTCCATCAAGGCGGTAGATACCGCCCAAATGTCTCAGTTTTTGGTTAAAATCCAACCCATATCCTACAACGAATTCCGGGGAAATTTCAAATCCTATGAAATCGATGGGAAAATCTAATTGTGCCACATCTGGCTTTAACAACAATGTGGTAATCGCAACCGATTTTGGCCTAGCACCCTGCAAACGATCTTTTAAAAAACGGATTGTATATCCAGAATCAATGATATCCTCCACTAAAATAACATGGCGATCCGTTATATCCGCAGAGATATCCTTGATCAATTGAATTGTGCCTTTGGATCTATCGCCGTCATAGCTGTGCAGTTTAATAAAATCCATTTCACAATCTATCGTTACTTTTCTAAGCAGGTCCGCTAGAAAAATAAAACTGCCGTTTAAAACACCAATAAAAATCGGATCCTTTTTTACAAACTGATCCGAGATATCTTTGGCGATTTCAGCTACTTTCTGATCGATAACGTCTTGCGAGAACAGTAGTGTCAGGTTATGTTTGTTTATGATCATTCAGTTCAATGATAAACAATTGAGTTTAACTTTTTCAGTAGTATCTCCTGTGATCTTAACCCAATCAGAAATACGGTGACTGCAGACCCAAAAAATTTGTCCATTTGCTGTCATCACTGTTTGGTTTTCCTTTGCGAAACGATCCACTTTCTGATTGATGAGGAAATCACTGACCTTTTGGTGCCCGGTCATACCTAACGGCTGAAATGAATCTCCGCTTTCCCAGAGACGCAGTTCTATTTTCATGTGTTTCAGGATTGACCAGTTTGCATATTCGGTATTGCCCTTATTTCTCGCGAATGAAATTTGCTCAGTTAATGAAATTTTATACATATGGTCGCAATAATGAACTAACTGATTCAAATGAAGTTCCAGAGATTTCATCTCTGTTTTATTGATCTTCTTAACACCAATGATCTCCCGACGGTCTTTCAGAAGTATCCAGCTGTTTTTCACTTGCAATGTTTTTCCGGTCTGGTTTCCCTCTAAGAAAATGCGGACGCGATCCATTTCCTGCTTAGCCCAGAGTACATCAGCACCAGAGGTAAGAAACTGCATTAGTCTGATCCTGGAGAATACTGGAATCTTTTCAATCAGGTCCAAGGGAATAATAAATTTATTTTCTGTCCGTTGAACCTGATGGATCAATCCGTTTAAAATAAAATGATCCAGAGCATCTTTCCATTCAGAAAAATGATCCGCGGATTGTTGAATCGCGCTGATCAGATGGGGGTCAAACTCTTCCCACGATTTCAATATTTTTTTTCTTAGAAAGTTGCGGGGGATGGCTATATCATCATTTGTCGGATCAGAAACAAAGGGAATCCTGTTCCGGGAAACAAATTTTTCTATCTCTTTTTTGGAAAATGGCAACAGCGGCCGTAACAGATGATTATTCTTTTTTCCGATACCACGCAAACCGGAAACACCTGCATGCCGCGACAGGTTCAGTAATACTGTTTCCGCTTGATCATTGCCATGATGGGCGGTCATAATCCAGTTTGCTCCTGTATTTTCAGCAATTTCATTTAATAGTTCATAACGATTTTTTCTCGCCCAAGATTCTACACTATCTCCATGTTCGATCTGTGCCGGATTTAACTTCCTGGAATGAAAAGGAACATGACAGTGTTTTGCAATTGACTGCACAAATTTCATATCCCTATCTGAGTTTTTTCTCAAACGATGATCAATATGTGCCAAGAGAATTCCAAAGCGATTCAATGATTTACACAATACAAATAAAGCCATTGAATCCATTCCACCGGATACGGCGATTAATAATTTATCAGCCTTTTTAAGGCCAGTAATGGTCTGCAAATGACTATTAAACTTTTTTGCAAAAGGGTCCAATAGAATAATTTCGAAATTAATTTTTTCTAAAGTATTCATTTTAGTGAATTTACACGATTGAGTAAAGGAAGTAAAAATGGGTTTTGTTCCATTTCCACTTTCAATGTGGTGTCATTTCCATGACCGGGATGAAGAACAAAATCACTTGGGATCACCTGCATAATCCTGATTAAACTATTGTTTAAAGTTTCCCAGTGGCCCCCGGGAAGGTCAGTTCTCCCAATAGAGCCCGCAAACAAGGTATCCCCTGTAAACACATGATTGTGAATGATGAGACAGGTACCGCCCGGTGTGTGGCCGGGTGCGGAAAAAAGTTCTATTTTAAATTCACCTATCATTAATTGCCCTTCTTCAAACCAATGGTCTACTTCCGGAGCCGGCTTTGGTCCGAGCCCGAAAAAGGAACTGTATCTGGCATATTCATTCAGTACAACTTCTTCATTCGAATGGAGGTAAAAAGGAATAGAATAAGTTGATTGTAAATCGCGGACAGCACCTATATGGTCCAAGTGGGCATGAGTATTGATGATGGCCTGGGGTTCAAATCCGTGTTCCTCTACCGCATCAATGAGCTTTTCCGGGTCACTGCCGGGATCAATAAAAAGGGACTTATTTGAATTTTCCTGCCAAATAATATAGGCGTTCTCCTGAAACGGCCCTGTCACGAGCCTGACAACATTCAGATTCAAATTTTATTGAAAAATAGATGTGAAAGGCATTGTATCTTGTCTGTATAAGAATGGGGATACAACAACCATTCAGCGGCAGCAATACTGCTCAGTATTGAATTACCATCCTGAGGTGTAAAGCAAAATCCGGTAATCTCATGGTCATTTTTAACATTCAACGTTTGTTCCACAACCACTGTCTGATTCAATATTCGTCCGAAATGGCCATGATCCCTGCCAAATGAGAATACAGTACTGGTTAAATCCTTTGTAGTCATTGCAACCCGTTCATTGGCGTAGAGCCGCTCCTTGATTTTTGTTATTGATGTCGGTTCCTTCACTTGCAGATTAAACCATAGAATATGCATATATTGACTATTAACCTTCATAGCAGATGAAAACAGGTTAAGGTCCATGCCCAGAGTGTGAAACAGTGCCGCTGAATCCTTAGCATGATGTGATCCGTATTTTTCATCCGTATGTGTTCCAACTTGCGGCGAGGGGATAAAACCGGTTTCCTGGCTTAGATCGTTGGCCCTGCGGATACAGACATATCTGCCTTCTACCAGGTTATTCGGGTCATTGTTAACAGCCAGAGC
>PVBE012849019.1_pt1 | contig 22663 bp, 21 predicted proteins | sample 1631181 | NCBI WGS metagenome assembly PVBE01 (sample SAMN08397723, study PRJNA350692) | Marine metagenome, whole genome shotgun sequencing project. | isolation source: water | place: Pacific Ocean | collected 2012-04 | reverse complement strand
CAACCCTTCTTCCCCTCTGGGAAGAAGGGCTTATTCGGGGGTTTCAAAAATCACTTGGCGATAACCATAAAACCGGCTTTTCATACATGTCGGCGATTTTTATCATGTGTAGTTTTCTATTCTCGGAGGTTACGGAAAAATCGAGGCCCGATGAATTCAATATCGGGAAAATATAGGCGATCTTGACGGCGTAATTGACGTTCTGGCCGAGCGCTCCCGACTCTCTGAGAGTCGCGATCTCGTCGAGCGTGGCGGTCACGACGCCGACCACTTCGCCGTGCGAATTAATGATCGGCCCACCCGAATTTCCCGGTTGTATGGGGGTGTCGACCTGATAAAAACGAACATCGTTATTCACGCCGCTAAGCGCGTTGACCCTGCCGAGCGTGGCTTTTTGCTCCTGCCCCTGAGCGGAGATCAACGGATATCCCAGGGTGAACACCTCCTCGCCCTTTGACGCCTGACCATTGAACAGGGGGATGGGCACGGTCCGCGCATCTACTTTGCCGACGACGGTGTCGTTTGCCGGGTCCGAAGCGATGATTTCGGCGGTGAATATCGTCCCTCCCTCCAACTTGATCACCAATTCCCTGGCGTCTTCCACAACATGGTAGTTGGTTATGAAATATCCGCTGTCGGAAATGAAAAAGCCGGAGCCCAGGTTAAAGCCTTCTTTTTCCCGTGTTTCCTTCGGTGCGTACAAGGGAGGCACTTCGGGCTTTTTAGCCATGGCGGCAACGAGTTGTCTTCTATAATTGTCGAGAATTACCTTGTTCGTGGCATAGCGAAAACGTAAGGAATTTCCTTCCTGGTCACGGCCGCGGCCGTTGCCGCTATTTTCTTCCGATTGAACTCAGGTTACGTCGACAACCCGGCCATCGCTGCACTCTATCGCGGCCGCCCCTCTGGCCCTCTGTTTAAGAAAGCTTGGTTGATAGGTTACCCAGCTAGAGCCTGAACATGTTATGTCTCCGCCGACTTCATGTAGCGTCAGCCTCCCCGAGCCGGACATACCGACCGTAATGGTGCCCTCGAACACGGCGCCATAATTATCGAACGAGGCAACCGTGCTGTATTTAAGGGAACAGCTTTGTATGACCAAAGCGACGAGCGCCAAGAGACAAAGCCTAATCAAATTACTCGACATCAGCCATTCTCCGTAAGACAATTACATGCCGTCGAACCCGCCCAATAGCGGGTGAAACTATGTTTTCCGCACAACTCTTGTCTGCTATGGTCACTCAATCATAAAGCGAAGTCAATGAGCTCTGCTCAACCGGGTCACCGACCGGGATATAGCGGCGCCCAACTGCTACAATCTTTGCCGGGAGCAGGCAGAGACATATAAGAGGCTTTGGTAAAAGGAGAGCGAGATGAAATTGGACGGAAAGAAGGCGCTGATCACCGGCGGCACTTCCGGCATCGGCGAGGCTTGCGCCGAGCTGTTCGCCGGCGAGGGCGCCGAAGTTGCGCTGATGGGAAGCTCGAACATGGCCAAGGCGGAAGCCGTGGCGGCGCGCATCATGGCGGCCGGCGGCACGGCCAGGCCCTATCTTGGAGATCTCCGCAAGGTCGGCGAAATCGCCCAAACGGTGGCGGCGGTGAAGGCGGATTTCGGGCGCATCGATATTCTCGTCAACTCGGCCGGGCTGTTCTACCCGACGCCGGTCGGCGAGATCGGCGCCGGCGGCGGCAAGGAGGGCGGCACGTCCGAGGCCGATTACGACCGCATGATGGACGTCAATATGAAGGGCATGTTCTTCGCCATCCAGGAAGTGGCGCCGCTCATGAAGGCCCAGGGCGGCGGGCGCATCATCAATATTTCCTCGGTCGCCGGCGTCATGGCGCTGGGCACCTATTCGGCCTATTGCGCCGCCAAGGCCGGCGTCAATTTCATGACCCGCGCACTCGCCCAGGAGCTGGCGCCGCACGGCATCGGGGTCAACGCGATCCTGCCCGGCAACACCGAAACGCCGATGAACCTGGACATCCGCACGGAGCCCGAATTCAAGCCCATGCTCGACGCCATGGCGGCGAGCACGCCGAGCGGGCGCACCTACTCGGTGCCCATCGACATGGCGCGCGCGGCGCTGTTCCTGGCCAGCGGTGACAGCCGCGCCATGCACGGCGCGCTGATGGTGGTGGATGAGGGCTTTTCGCTCGGCATGTGACAGCGCGGAGCGGGGCGGACGGGAGCGATGCTGAGCTGGCGCATCACCTATATGGAGCGAACGGCGCGGCCGGAAAACGGCGCGCCGCCGCCGCCCGCCAACGCCGTGACATTCGCGCGCGAGGTCGATATCACCCTCGACGCCTACCGCGATCTGCACCGCAAGGTGGGCGAGGAATGGCTGTGGTGGGAGCGCCTGGCGCTCGACGATGCCGATTTGCGCGCCGCGATCCGCCATCCCGCCACGGAAATATTCGTTCTGCGCGTGGACGCGGAATTGGCCGGCTTCGTCGAGCTTGATCGAAGCGACCCCGCCGCGCCCGCCATCCGCTATTTCGGCCTTATGCCGGAATTCATCGGCCGCCGCCTCGGCGGTTACATGATGGAATCCCTGCTCCGCCAGGCCTGGCAGCCGGCCGCGCGCCGGATCACGCTCGACACTTGCGACCTCGACCACCCCGCCGCGATTCCCTTCTATCGCCGCCACGGCTTCGTGGGAACGCGCTCGGAAGTGTGCTCCGCGGAAGACCCGCGCGAAGCCGGCATCCTGCCGCGCGCGGCGGCACCGCATATACCGCTCAACCGGCAATTATGAACAACACCACCAATCGCGGCCAAACCAAGGCGGCGGATCACATTAAGACTCTCCCAAACGGCACACCTCCGGAATGCCCTTTCTTGCATTCCGGCAAGCGTGACTACGCGCCCGAGTTAATACGAGGTAGCCAAGGGAGCGGATGCGACCGCCCGGCGTCTGAGGGACCAAACAAAAGAGACCCGCGCGGATGCCCCTCCGACCTCCGCCCAGCAAGCTCCGGAACCGAGAAAGATTCTCGCAAACGGCACCACCCCCCGAGCGCGCTCCGCGCGCTTAGTTTCCCCCTTCTTCCCAACCCTTCTTCCCCTCGGGGAAGAAGGGCTTAATCTAACTAACATGTATCTCGATCGCAGGCTCTGGCAATTTACCGATGGTGTGCGCGGGCGCATGGGGCTCAGCATTCTCCTCGGCCTGCTGGCGGCGGCGGCGGGGGTGGCGCGCCTGGCGCTGTTGGGCTGGCTGCTGGCCAAGATATTCTCCGGCCAGCCGATCGCCGAGCTGGTGCTGCCGTTTATCCTCACCGCCGGCGTGATGCTGCTGAGGGGTGTCCTCGAATATAGCCGCACCATGATCGCCCACCGCACCGCCGCCGAGGTGCAGGTGACGCTGCGCCGGCGCCTTTACGATCATGTGACCGCCCTCGGCCCGGCCTATTTCGGGCGCCAGCGCTCCGGCGCCGCCCTCTTGACCCTGATCGACGGGGTCGAGCAGTTGGAGACCTATTTCGGCCAATATCTGCCGCAGCTCTGCGTCGCCGCGCTGGCGCCGCTCGGCATATTCGCCTTCATGGCCTTTCTCGACCTGCCGCTCGCCGGCGCGCTGTTTGGCTTCGCCATTTTTACCCTGCTGGCGCCGGCCGCCTTTCACCGCTGGGACCGCGACGCGGCGCAAGGACGGCAAAGCGCCTACGCCGCTTACGGCGCCGAATTCCTCGATTCGGTGCAGGGCCTCGGCACCCTCAAATCATTTGGCCAAAGCGGCGCCCGGGCGCGCCAGCTCGCCGCCAAGGCGCATGATGTGTTTCGCCGCACCATGTGGGTGCTGGCGACCAACTCGCTGTCGCGCGGCATCACCGATGGCGGCATCGCCATCGGTGCCGCGCTGGCGCTCGGCATCGGCGCCTGGCGCGTGGCGTCGGGCGAGATCGGCATCGAGGTGTTGCTGATCGTGCTGATGATGGGGGTCGAGATCTTCCGCCCGATGCGCGAGCTGCGCATCCTGTTGCATCAGGGCATGCTCGGCCAATCCGCCGCCGAGGGGCTGTTCGAACTGCTCGGCGCCAGGCCGCTGGTGCGCGAGGCAGCGGCGGCAGCGGAAGCTGCTCGCGATGCCGATCTGCCGCCTTCGCTGAGCTTCGAGGGCGTCGATTTCCGCTATCCCGGCGGCCGCCGGCCGGCGCACCGGGATTTGAGTTTCGAGATCAGGGCCGGCGAGCGCATCGGCATCGTCGGCCCGAGCGGTTGCGGCAAATCCTCAATCGTCCGCCTGGCGCTTAGGCTTTACGACTCTGACCAGGGTCGGATTTTGCTCGGCGGCGCCGATTTAAGGACCCTCGGCCTGGCGCAAATCCGCCGCCATTTCGCCGTCGTCCATCAGGACACCTATCTCTTTCACGGCACGGCCGAGGAAAATATCCGTTTCGGCAAGCCCGATGCGACCGGCGCCGAGCTCGAAGCGGCGGCGCGCGCGGCCAACGCGCATGACTTCATATCGCGCCTGCCGCAGGGCTATGACACGGTGATCGGCGAGCGCGGCGTGCGCCTTTCGGGCGGCCAGCGCCAGCGCATCGCCATCGCCCGGGCGCTGCTCCACGACGCGCCGTTTCTGGTGCTCGACGAGGCGCTCTCCGCGGTCGACGCCGAAAACGAAGCGGTCATCCAGCAGGCGCTCGACCGCCTGATGAAGGGGCGCACGGTGTTGATCCTGGCGCATCGCCTGTCCAGCGTCATCGCTGCCGACCGCATCCTGGTGCTCGAGGAAGGCGCGCTGGTCGAGCAAGGCGGGCATCGCGCGCTGATGGCCAAGGGCGGGGTTTACGCCCGCCTGATGGCGGCGCAGGCGGCGGAAAGCGGAGCGGGCGCCGAGGCCGTGACCGACGCTCCGCCACCATTACCGGCCGCCGCTGCGGCGCTGCTTGAGGATATGCAGCTCGCCCGCATGCAGCCGGCGGATGAGATCCTGCGCGCCGGCCATATGGGCTGGTGGCGCGCCGCCGGGCTTCTGATGCGCCTGGTCCGGCCGCTGCGAAAGCGCGTCGGACTCGCCTTTACACTCGGCGTCGCGCGCGTCATGGCGTTGATCGGCGTCGGCGTGCTGAGCGCCTTCGTGGTGGCGGCGGTGCGCCACGGCGAGCCCTTCGGTGGGCTTTTGGTGGCGCTCTATGCGTTGGCGCCGTTCGCCGGCATCCTGCATTGGCTCGAATCCTGGGTCGCCCACGACATGGCTTTTCGTCTGCTCAGCGAAATGCGCATCGCTTTGTTCGCCAAGCTCGACGCGCTGGCGCCGGCCTATCTGTTGCGCCGGCGCAGCGGCGATCTGGTCGCCATGGCGACGCAGGATATCGAGAATGTCGAATTTTTCTTCGCCCACACCGTGGCGCCGGCCTTCGTCGCGCTGCTGGTGCCGGCCGCCGTGCTCGGTGCCTTGCTGTGGTATGGCTGGCCGCTGGCGCTGGCGCTGGCGCCGTTCCTGGCGCTGATCGCCGTCTCGCCATTCCTCATGCGCAAGCGCGTCGACCGGCTGGCCTCGCGCGCCAGCGAGGCGCAGGGCGAGCTCAACGCCCACACCGTCGATACGCTGCAGGGCCTGCCCGAGATTCTCGCCTTCCGCCAGGAAGCGCGGCGCGGCGCGCAATTGATTGCGCTGGTGCGCCGCCATCATGCGCTGCGCCTGCCGTTCTTCCGCGATCTCACCATTCAGACGGCGCTGGTCGAGACCGTCACCGGCCTCGGCGGCCTCGCCGTGGTGATCGTCGGCGCGATGGTGGTGAATTCAGGCGATTTGGAGCGCACCGCGCTGCCGCTGTTGACGCTGCTCGCCATGGCCGCCTTTCTGCCGGTTTCGGAAATCGCCAATATCGGCCGCCAGCTCGCCTATACCCTCGGCGGCACGCGCCGCCTCAATGCCGTACATAGCGAGCCGGTGGCGGTGCGCGACGGTCCCGGCGTCGCGCCAACCAGCGGCGCTGGGGCACCGGCGCTGGAGCTTGAAGATGTGCGCTTCACCTATCCCGGCATCAAGGCGCCAGCGCTGGTTGGCGTCAATCTCTCGCTGGCGGCGGGAAGCACCCTCGCCCTGGTCGGCCCGTCGGGCGCCGGCAAGACGACGCTGGCGCATTTGCTGATGCGTTTCTGGGATCCCGAGCAGGGCATGGTGCGCCTCGGCGGGCACGATCTTAAGGAGTGGCGCCTCGACGATCTGCGCCGCCACATCGCCCTGGTGGCGCAGGATACCTACCTCTTCAACGACACCATCCGCGCCAACATCCTCATCGCCCGACCCGAGGCGAGCGCGGCGGAGGTGGCGGCGGCGGTCAGCCACGCCGCCCTCGATGATTTCACCGCCGCCTTGCCGGACGGGCTCGACACCGAGGTCGGCGAGCGCGGCACGCGCCTTTCGGGCGGCCAGCGCCAGCGCATCGCCATCGCCCGCGCCTTCCTCAAGGACGCGCCGGTGCTGATCCTCGACGAGGCGACATCGCATCTCGACGCGCTCAACGAGCAGGCCGTGCGCCGCGCCCTCGATGCGCTGATGGTGGCGCGCACGACCATCGTCATCGCCCACCGCCTCTCCACCGTGCGCGACGCCAATCAAATCCTGGTGATGGACGAGGGCCGCGTATGCGAGGCCGGCGACCATGCCGGCCTCCTGGCCAAGGGTGGCCTTTACGCCGCGCTGGTCGCCCGCCAACTCGCGGCAAGCGCGCAATCGGCGGCGGATTAAGGACAAGCGGCCAACGCCGTCGAAGGCGCTTGACTCCGCAGCCGCGCATCATTAGCTGTTGAAACCGACCGGGGGGAACCCCCCGGTCAGGGGAGTGAAAACAGGGAGAAAGCGAATGTCCGAAAGCGAGATTAGCGTTGATAATGGCGTAAATGTTCAGGCACTGCTCGACGCCCGCGTGGCGTTGGCCGACGCGCCGGAGGCGGCCCAGTTTCAGTGGCGCGCCAGTTGCGAGTAGAAGAACGGCACGCACAGCCACTCGATCGTCGAGGGCTATTTTGGCCTTGGCGAGCAGCATATGCACAAATCGGTGTTCAAGTTCGATGCCGATCACCCGGAGGTGTTCGCCTCCGAGGACAAAGGCGCCACACCGGTCGAATATGTCCTTGTCGGTCTCGCCAGCTGCCTCACCGCCGGCATCGCCGCGGTCGCCCAGAATCGCGACATCCAGCTGCGCTCGGTCATAGCGACGCTCGAGGGCGGCATGGATATCTAGGGCATCCTCGGCATGGACAGCGATATCCGCAACGGTTTCGACGGCATCAAAGTGAGCTATAAGATCGACGCCGACGCCTCGCAGAAGGATATCGAAGCGCTGGTCGCGCAATCGCAGAAGCGCTCGGCGGTCTACGATATCGTGACCAACCCGACAAACGTCACCGTCGAGGTCAATTGACCTGACGCGGTTGCCGTCGGGAGCGAGTCCGGTTCGTACCACCACAACCGTTATCATCGGCGGCGGCCAGGCCGGCCTGGCGATGAGCCGGTGCTTGACGAAGCGCGCCATCGATCATGTCGTGCTGGAGCGCGGTGAGGTCGCCCATACATGGCGTACCGAGCGCTGGGATTCGCTGCGCCTGCTGACGCCCAACTGGCAGAGCCGGCTGCCCGGCTACGGCTATGAGGGCGACGATCCCGACGGCTACCGCTCGATGCCCGAGACCATCGAATTCATCGACGGTTATGCGCGCGCCATTTCGGCGCCTATGGAGACCCATACCAACGTCACCTCGGTGCAACGCGACGGTGGCGGATATATGGTCGCCACCGATAGCGGCGAGTGGCGCTGCCGCACGGTCGTGCTGGCCAGCGGCGCCTGCAACATCGCCCGCGTTCCGGCGCTTGACGAAGCGGCGCCGGCGGGTATCGCCAGGATCAGCGCGATCGATTACCGCAACCCGGATCAGCTCGACCGCGGCGGCGTCCTGATGTTCGGCGCCTCGGCGACCGGCACCCAGCTGGCCGACGAGATCCAGCGCTCCGGCCGCGCCGTGACGATATCGGTCGGCGAGCATATCAGGGCGCCGCGCCTCTATCGCGGCCGCGACCTCGAATGGTGGATGGACGCCGCCGGCGTGCTCAATGAGCGCTATGACGAGGTCGAGGATACCCAGCGCGCGCGCAAGCTGCCATCGCTGCAGCTCGCCGGCACCACCGACCGCTCCACCCTCGATCTCAATTCACTGGCCGCGATCGGCGTCAAGCACATCGACGCCTCGCCGGCATCAACCACGGCAAGGCGCAATTCTCCGGCTCGCTGGTCAATCAATGCGCCCTCTCCGACCTCAAAATGGGGCGCCTCTTGGACAGCATCGACGAATGGGCGAGCGCCAACGGGCTTGACGGCGAGGTTGGCGCGCCAGAGCGCCTGGCGCCGACGGCGGTCGAGGCATCGCCGCCGCTCGGCATGGATCTGGGCTCCGGCGAGATCAAGACCATCGTCTGGGCGACCGGCTACCGCCCCGATCATTCATGGCTCGACGTTGCGGTGTTCGACCGCAAGGGCCAAATCCGCCACGACGGCGGGATCGTCAGCGATGCGCCCGGCATGTATCTCATGGGCATACAATTTCTGCGCCGCCGCAAGTCTGCTCTGATAGACGGCTGCGGCGATGACGCGCGCGATTTGAGCGCCCATCTGGCGGCCTATCTCGACGGTGCCGCGCCGGCCGGATCGGCGCCATGAAGGACGCGGCCGATATCAAGGCGGCGGTCGCGCGCAGCGAAGACAGGATTCGCGCACAGCCCAAGATCGGCCATCTGACCAAGACCAGCAAAGCCACTGTCGAGGACGGCCTGACCTGCCACATCGAGGACGGGCCGTGGAACTTGACCGCCGATATGAGGAAAAGCCTGGGCGGCCAGAATAGCGAGCCGGACCCCGGCGTCTTCGGCCGCGCCGCGATAAGCAGTTGTCTTGCCATCGGCTATGCGACCTGGTTCGCGCGCCTCGACGTGCCGGTCAACCATATCGAGGTCGAGGTCGCCGCCTATTTCGATTATGGCGGCGTTCTCGGCACATCCGATAGCGCCGCCAATTATTCGCAATTGCGCTATTCGGTGAGCATCGACAGCCCGGCGGCGAAAGAAGAAATCATCAAGGTGCTCGACTGGGCCGACGCGCACAGCCCGTGGCTGTCCAACATGAAAACCGCGTTCGAGCCCCGGCGCAGCGTCCAAATAACCTCAAGCCGCGAGGCCGGCTGATGGACTCTCGCCTGCAAAAGCGGGTTCAGCGCTACGGTTGGGACCGCGCCAGCGAGGATTATGCGCGCTACTGGCAGGCGCAGCTTGAACCGGTGCAGACCCGGCTTCTCGAAGTGGCGGATCTGCAAGCCGGCGAAAAGCTGTTGGATGTCGCCTGCGGTGACGGGCTGGTGTCGTTCCGGGCGAGTGAAGCGGTGGGGCCGAGCGGCATGGTGGCCGGCGACGATATCTCGGAGGAAATGATCCGGCGCGCCGAAGCGCTCAGGCTCGAGAGAGGGGTCGAGAATTTGCGCTTCTCGCGCCGCGACGCGGAGGCGCCGCTTGGCTCCGGGCCTATCTATGACGCCGCCCTCTGTGCGCTCGGCCTTATGTATGTGCCGGAGCCGGAACGCGCGCTCGGCGCGATGCTCGAAGCGCTCAGGCCGGGCGGCCGGGCGGTGGCGGCGGTGTGGGACGAGCGCCGCAGCTGCGGCTGGGCCGAGGTGTTTCCGATCGTCGATGCGCGGGTGAAGTCGGAAGTCTGTCCGCTGTTTTTCAGGCTCGGCACCGGCGCCGCCCTCGAGACCGATTTCAAGGCGGCGGGATTCAGCGACGTGACCTCCGAGCGCCTGTCCTATGACCTCAGTTTCGCAACCGCGGATGAGGCTTGCGGCGCCGCCCTGATCGGCGGCCCGGTGGCGCTGGCCTATTCCCGTTTCGACGATGAAACTCGCGACGCGGCGCGCGCCGAATATCTCGCCTCGATCGAAAGCTATCGCCACGGCGAGAGCTATCGGATACCCGGCGAATTCGTCATCACGCGCGGCTCGGCCGTTCCCTGACGACGCCGCCAATTCGCCTTTGACCGACAAACCTGCTAAACTATAGGCGGCATGATCGATCATCCGGATTGTTCCGGTTGATCCAACGGGTCGGAGGAGGCAATGCAGGTTGCAGCAATACTTCGCACCAAGGGCAGCAAGGTAGTGCGCGCGGATTCCAAGACCAAAGTGGCCGATGCCGTCAAAATCCTGAAACAGGAAAATATCGGCGCCATCGTCGTGGCGGACGACGATCATTCCATCGACGGCGTTCTCTCGGAGCGCGATATCGTTCACGCCATGGCGGAAAACGGCGCCAACGCCCTGGAACTTCCGGTCACCGCAGTGATGACACGCAAGGTGATCACCTGTTCGGAGGAGAGCTCGGTGGTCGATCTCATGGGCGTCATGACCGAGCACCGCATCCGCCATCTGCCGGTCCTTCGCGATGGCCGGTTGGCGGGAATCGTCAGCATCGGCGATCTGGTGAAATACCGCATCGACGAACTCGAAGGCGAGGGCGACGCGATGCGCGATTATATCGCCACCAGCTAGCCGTTCGGCGCGCCTTGTCCGCTGCCGGCTGGTGCGCTAAGAGTGCTCCATGGGAGAAGTACGCGCACGAGAAGCCGCCGCGCTCATTTGGCATAATTGGCACAACTGCGGCCGCATCGCGGCGCTGCCCGAATCCTGCCGTCCGCGTAACCATGCCGAGGGCTATGCGGCGCAGGCGCTGCTGAGCGGACTGAGCGGCTGGCCGGCGCTGGGCTGGAAGATCGCCGCCACCAGCAGCGCCGGGCAAAAGCATATCGGCGTCGACGCACCGCTTGCCGGGCGCCTCCTCGAAGGCAAGCTCCATGAGAGCGGCGCCGAGTTGCCGGCCGCACATCTGTATATGGCGGTGGTCGAGGCCGAGTTCGTCTTTCGCCTGGCCGAAGACCTGCCGGCGCGCGGGCGCGATTATACGGCGCAGGATGTGGCGGCGGCGGTGGCGGCGCTCCATCTCGGCATCGAAGTGCCGGATTCGCGCTTCGAGGATTTCACCATCGTCGGCGCGCCGCAACTGATCGCCGACAATGCCTGCAGCGAATATTTCGTGCTCGGCGCGGCGGCGCCGGAAAGCTGGCGCGAGATCGACCTTGCCGCCCATCACGTCGCCCTGGCCATCAACGGCGCGACGGCGGCCGAAGGCTCGGGCGCCAATGTGCTCGGCGATCCGCGCCGCGCCCTGGCCTGGCTCGCCAATGACCGCATCACCCACGGCGTGCCGCTCGGCGCCGGCGAGATCGTCACCACCGGCACCTGCATTGTGCCGGCGGCGATTGTGGCGGGCGATCACGTGGTGGCGGATTTCGGCGCGCTCGGCCGCGTCAGCGTGCAGTTCACGGCATAGACGGGGGAGTTCTCACTCATGGCGGCAGGAGTAAACCGGCAAATCATTCTGGCGGCGCGGCCCGACGGCAATCCGAAGCAATCGGATTTAGCGCTCCGCGAGGCCGCCATGCCCGAGCCCGGCGCCGGGCAGTTGCTGGTGCGCACGCTGTGGCTTTCGCTCGACCCCTATATGCGCCTTCGCATCGCCGAGGGTGGACAATATTACCCCGCCGTGCCGCTCGGTGATGTCATGATCGGCGGCGGCTTAAGCCGGGTCGTGGAGAGCAACCATGCCGGCTTTGCCGCCGGCGACTATATCGAGGCCTATACCGGCTGGCAGGATTACGCCACCGTCGGCGGCGCCGAGGCGCGAAAAGTCGACCCCGCGCTGGGCCTGCTCTCGACGGCGCTCGGCGTGCTCGGCATGCCCGGCCTCACCGCCTATCTCGGCCTGATCGATGTCGGCGCACCTGAGCCCGGCGATACGGTGGTGGTCTCCGCCGCCGCCGGCGCGGTCGGCGCCGTGGTCGGGCAAGTGGCCAGGATCGCAGGATGCCGCGCCGTCGGCCTCGCCGGCTCGGCGCGGAAAATCGCCTATCTCCGCGATGAGCTCGGCTTCGACGCGGCGATCAATTACAAAGCGCAAGAGATCGGCGCCGCGCTCGACGCCGCCTGCCCCGATGGCATCAATGTCTATTTCGAAAATGTCGGCGGCGCCGTCGCCGAGGCGGTCTATCCGCGCCTCGCCAAGCGCGCCCGGGTCGTGATCTGCGGCGGCGTCTCGCAATATAATCTCAAGGCTCCGCAAACCACCGTCAGCAATTTGCAGAATATCCTTTTTACCGAGGCGCGCGTCGGCGGCTTCAATATCTTCTCCTATGAAGCGCGCTATGAGGACGCGCTCGGCCGCCTCGCCCGCTGGCTCGCCGAGGGGCGGCTCAAATACAAAGAGGATGTGGTCGACGGCCTGGAAAACGCGGCCACCGCGTTCCTGCGTTTCTTCGACGGCGAGACCTTCGGCAAGCTTCTGGTAAGAGTGGCGGAATGAGCAGCGATCAGGCGCGCTTTGTCGGCTCCATCCCGGAAACCTATGGGCGCGTGCTGGGGCCGTTCCTGTTCGAGCATTACGCCAATGATCTGGCGGCGCGGCTCGACGCGCCGGTCGGCGGGCGGGTGCTGGAGACCGCCTGCGGCACCGGCATCGCCATCGAGGCGGCGCGCCGGGCGCTCGACGAGAGCATCCGCATCACGGCGACCGATCTCAGCCCGCCGATGCTCGACCTGGCGCGCGCCAAACGCGGCCAGTTGAAAGGCGTGAAATTCAGCGAAGTGGATGCCCAGGAGCTGCCTTATCTCGACGCCGTATTCGATGCGCTCTATTGCCAGTTCGGCTGGATGTTCCTGCCCGACAAGGCGCTTGGTTTTGCCGAGGCCTTGCGCGTCATCAAGGGTGGCGGCCTGCTCGCCTTCAATGTCTGGGATTCTCTCGAACACAACCCCGTCATGGCCCTGGCGCATGAGACGATCGGTGGATTTTTCGCCGCCGATGCGCCGCAATTCCTCACCGTGCCGTTCGGCTGGAACGCGCATGACGTCATCCGCGGCCATCTTGAAGACGCCGGCTTCGGCGATATTTCCATCGACGTGCTGCCGCGCCAGGCCAGCCATCCGAGCGCCGCCGATCTCGCCTACGGCCTGGTGCACGGCAATCCGTCGATCCTGGAAATCGAGGAGCGCGGCAGCGCCGCACCGCATGAAGTCGTCGCCACCCTGACGCGCAACCTCGTCAAGAGCTATGGCGACAATCCGCTGCGCACGCCGCTGCAGGCCATCGCCATCACGGCGCGGAACATCGCCTCGTAACAGATCAAAACCCTCTTCCCCACGGCGTAACCTGCGGGAAGAGGGCTTGGGAGATGGGGCAAGCTAAGCGCGCCCCGAGCCAAGGGGGCGGACGCCCCCGCCCGGCGATTAAGGGACCAAACAAAAAGCGCTGTGCGCTGTTCGCCGCAGATAATTTATGAGCGCCCATGATTTACAGCGCGCTCCCGCGCGCTAAGTTCGCCCCTTCTTCCCCCCCCGGGGAAGAAGGGCTTATTCCGGGCTGGCTTATCTCGTGCGGCTGATATTGCTGCCGGACGGCAGCAGGGCGAGGACCGGACCGTCTTGCGGCGCCGGGCGCGGCTTGTTCGGCGCCGGCAGCGGGAAATCGATTTTCGCCCGCGCATTCTCCGGATGGCCGGGCAGCGCCGCCTGCAATACCGGCTTTCTCGGATGCGGCAGCAAGGCCTGCAACATCGGCTTGGCCGGCGCCGGCGGCAGCAAGGCTTGCAGTACGGGTTTGGCCGGTGCCGGCGGCAGCGCGGCGGCGCTTGCGGCGAGCATCCTCTTCAGCTCACCGGGCATCAAGGCATCGAGCTGAAGCGGCGGGTTTACGATATCGACCGCTGGCCACAGATTGTCCCAATGAATTTCACCGCGCGTAGGCGCTTTCGCTTCAGTGCGCCGCGGCGCTTTCAACTTCTCCGCCGTCGAAGGCCAGGTAAACGCGCGCTCGGCGATGCCCGGCTCGGCCACCGACAGCTTGTCGACCGCCCAGTCAGCAAGATCTCCGTCATCCATCCACGCCGCCGGCGTGAAAGGCAGCGCGGCGCCGTCCAATTTGGCGCGAATCAGGCCCGATGCGCCGGAGGCGGGTGCGATGGCGCCAAGCTCGGCGAGCTCCGGGCCATATTGCGCCGAGGCCAGAACGATCCACTTATCCGGCAATTCGGAAAGGCTCGCCAAAGCCGCCGTGCGCGGCCGCGCCGCGACAATTTCGGCTGCCGTGGCCGGAGCAGTGGCGCTCTCCGCCAATTGGTAAACGGGCGGTTGCGGCGCTTCGTCCGGAAGCCCGATATCCGCCACCATGATATGCGGCTCGCCATCCATGCCCGGCACTGGCGAACCTGGTGGCGAGGCCGGCTCGTTATCCTCGAGCCAGGCGACCAGGCCCTTGAAATCCTCGTCCGTTGCCGCCGAGCCGGGTTCCTCGCAGATATCGCGGTCTTCGCGCAAGGCGCCTTCGAGGAAGCGGCAATCCTTGCTGGTCATGACGTCGAGGGCGATTTCCGTTGCCCCTTTGCCGGTCGCGGCGGTGGAGAAGATCGAGACGCCGGTGAGGATATCGGTAAAAGCCAGGGGTCCGGCGAAAGGCAGGGCGCAGCCCGAAAGGACACCGCCCGCGCCCAACATCAGGATCGCCGTCCGACCGCCTCGAATGACCAAAAACCCCTCCTGTTCAATATCTTGGCTCAAACCGTTTCAACCGATACTAAACCCAAGTCGGGCGCGATGCAATGTGTTGCGAACAATTCGCGGTTATTGCGCGCTACCCGCCTTGCGCTCGGCGCCCGCCGCGAGGGAGGAAGAGGCGCGGAAATCGATATCCCTGGGATAGCCGGCAAGGGCGCGCTTGATGGAGCGTTCGAGCGCCGCCAGGGCGGCGTCGATCTCGGCTTCGGCGATGATCAGCGGCGGGCAGAAGCGCATGAAGTTTTTCACGCAGATGAATATCAGCCCTTCCAGCGCCGCGTTGTAGCGGATGCGTTCGGCCATCGCCGCGTCCGCGCGCTTGGTTTTCTTGTCGGCCACCACATCGATCATGCTGTAGAGCCCCTGGCCGCGCACATCGCCGATCGCCTCATAGGTTTGGCACAGGCGCTTCAAGCCGGCTTTCAGCCGCGCGCCGAGCAGCTCGGCGCGCGCCGCTAAATTATCGCGCTCGACGATCTCCAACTGCTTGAGCGCCACCGCCGCCGGCAGCGGGTCGCCGGAATAGGTGCCGGCCCACGGCGTGCCGGCGCGCCCGCGCGCTTGTTCGGCGATCTCGCGCCGCGCCACGACGCCGCAAATGGCAAGACCCGCCGACATGCCCTTGGCGAAGGTCACCATGTCGGGCACCACGCCGTAATGCTTGAAGCCCCACATCTTACCCGTCCGCGCCGGCGCCAGCTGCGCCTCGTCGAGGATGAGAAAGGCGCCGTGCCGGGCCGCCAGATCCTTGAGGCCCGGCAGCCATTCCTTGGGCGGCACGATCATTCCGCCGGCCACCAGCATGGTTTCGGCGATGATCGCCGCCGCCTCGCTGCTGGTCGTTTGATCGATCAACTCCTCGCTCGCCGCCAGGCAGGCGGTACCACAGGCGGGATATTCGAGATTGATCGGGCAGCGCCAGCACAGCGGCGCATGGATCGCCGGTGCGCCCGCAGGCGGCAGCAGCGGCTCAAGATTGCGCCGCCGGGCGCCGCCGATCGAGGTCAGCCCCTCGACCGCGAGCGAGCCGCCGTGCAGGCCGCGGATCACCGAGACGATGTCGTGCTTGCCGCTGGCGCCGAGCGCCATGCGCATGGCGACCTCGTTGGCCTCGGAGCCGGTGACGGTGAAATTCACCACGTCGAGCCCGTCGGGCAGCGTCGCCGTCAGCGCTTCGGCGAAGGCGATGATCTCAGGGTTGGAATGCCAGCTGTTCTCGTGCAGGAAGCGCCCGGCCTGCTGGCGCAGTGTCTCGGTCAGTTCCTCATGCGCGTGGCCCAAGGGCAGGCACATCGTGCCCGAGGTGAAATCGAGATATTCGTTGCCGTCGACATCGGTGATCGTACTGCCGCGGCCGCTTTCAAAATTAATGTCGGGCGCATAGCGCCAGCCCAGCACATGCTCGGCGTCGCGCGCGATCAGATCCTTATGCGCGTTGGAGAAATTGAATTTTTTTCCATCTCGGCTTCCGGCCCAACCCTATTCGCCGAGCGGCGCCACCTGCACCGTGCCGGCGCCGCCCGAATTGCGCGGCGACATGGTGATGGCGACGGTGGCGCCGGTAAGGGTGCGGCCGTCGATCTGGATGGTGGCGATGCGTTCACCCTGGGAGAATGTGAGGACGCTCGATTCGGCCTGCACGCTGGTGATCAGGGTCCAGCCGAAACGCTGCATTTCCTGATGGTAGCGGGCGAAGGCGTCGGCCGAGGATTCGCCGACATTGAACACCAGCCGTCCGGTCCAATTGTCCGGCCCGCCGAGCACCAGGCTGCGCTCGCTGTCGAGCCGCGCACCAATGGGGATAGGCACGTCGCTGATCGGCTGGAAAGCGGCGCCTGTATCACCCTCGGCGGTTATCGGCGCCGTGCTGGCCGGCAATTGCGGTCCGCTGTCGCAGGCGGCCAGCGCCAGCGCCGCAGCCACCATGAGGATCCCTGTGAATCGCGCGCTCATCGCCGGAGCATAACATTCCCCGGCGCCGCGCCGAAGGAATTTACAGTGCCAATTCGATATCGCGCATCACCGGATCGCTGTCGACGGCGATCTCATTGTCGATCTGGCTGCCGCAGGCCGGGCAGTAGAAGAGGCGAAAGGCGACCGCATCGTCGATGAAATCACCCGGGTCGCCGACCAGCGGATTGGAGTCCGACACCGGGCGGTCCTCCCTGAGACACACATCCTTGTAGTTGTCCGCAAGCGGCCCGAGATCGGCGGCGCAATGGGCGCAGGCCCAGCGCCTGGCGGCACCGCTGCCGTAAACGGCGAGATTATCGCCGGCCGCCAGGCGCACTTCGCCGGTATGAATCTCACGCGCCACGGTGCTATTGCCGAGGCGCTCAAGGCGCACGGCGCGGATGCGCACGCGGTTTTCCAGCGTCGCCGTCGCATCGACCTGCTCATCAGCGTCGAGCACGGCGCCGAAAATATCGCGCGCCGCCTCGGGAGTGATGTTGAGATGTTCAAGGTCATGCGCGATGCGCTCCGGGTCGCGCTGTAGGGGATCGCCGAAGCCGCCGCCGCCGGACCAGCGCACGGCGTAAACGTCAGCCGCGTTCTGCACGAAATTCTCCTGGCGCAATTGCAACAGTACCGCCGTGCCGGTGACCTCGGAGGAATCCTCGATCAGGCGCGATTCACCCATGCGCTCCAGAATGTCGCTGTCGCGGACGAAGGTGTAGGCGTTGGTGGTGGAAGGATAACCGCCCATCATGCCGGTCGACGTGGGAATCGCGTTGCCCGACGACAGCGTGTCCTGGGTGATATGGTCGATATTGTGCGGGATGAAGCAGCTTTCCGCCGACAGGCCGCCCCTGAATTTTCCGGCGCCGCCCGAATCCGGCAGTTCCTTGCGGTAGAGGAACAACAGCGGAAAGAGCTGCTCGTTATGTTCGACGTTGGGCAACTGGCCGATCGGCGTGCGCGCCTGGCCGCCGGTATTGATGCCGTCGCCTTGCGCAAAGGCGCCGATCGAGCCGCCGATCGGATCGATGAGGAGATAGCCGTAACGCTCGCCCCACTGGTCGATGCCGCGGAAGATGGTGGTCGGCCACTGGCTGGTGCCGCCGATGCCCATGATGTCGCGCCGCAATTCCGCGTCGGAATAGAGCATCTTGGAAATGATGTTGTAGGCCGGATAGAGCGAGATCTCCATCGACTGGGTCGGCGCGGTCGAGACGGAGGCCGGGAAATCGGCGCAGTTGAGGGTGCCCGGAACGGGATCGAATTCGATATGACGCAGCGCCCCGCCGACGGCGAAATACTGGTCCCAGCTCAAGAGCTCGTTGATCGCCACCATCACCGAGCCGCGCCAGCCGGAATAGGTGGCGTTCATGGCGCCGTCCTGGGGTGCGGTGCCCTCATTGTCGAAGATCAGCTTGTCGTCCTTCTTGGTCAGCGCGATCTGCACCCGGTGGGTGCGCCGGTCGCCCGGGCGGCAGGCCTCGACATAGGTGCGGTCGCGCCACACGCCGTCGGGAATCTTCTTCAGCTTGGCGAGGAAGGCGGCTTCGGAATTGTCGATCACCTTCTTCATCACGCTCTTCACGGTGTTGGCGCCGTAGCGCGTGATGAGCTGTTCGATGCGCGCCTTGGCGGTCATGTTGCCGGCCAGCTGGGCGCGGAAATCGAGCGCCACCATTTCGGGCTTGCGCGAGGAGCGCAGATATAGCGCCTCGATATCGCGGCGCACGACATCGTTTTCGACGATCTTGACCGGCGGGATGAGGATGCCTTCGTCAAACGCGCTCTCCGCCGACGGACAAAAGCTGCCCGGCGTGATGCCGCCGATATCATATTGATGCAGGCAGTTGGTGATCCAGCAGAACAGCTCATCCCCGTGAAATACCGGGCAGATCAGCATCACGTCCATCTGATGCGCCGCACCCACCCAGGGGTCGTTGGCGAGGAACATGTCGCCCGCGGTGATGCCGGGATTGTCGGAGCGGTATTCCAATATCCACTTCACCTGGGTATCGGTGACGCCCGACATGTACTGCATATAAGGGCCGAAATAGACGAACTCGGCATCCTCGGTGAGGATCGAGGGATTGAGGTCGAGCGCGAACATGGCGACCGGCGAGCCGGAGATGCGCTGGATCGTCGCGCCATGCTCCTCGTTGATGTTCCACAGATTGTGGCGGATCACTTCGTAAGTGACCGGATCGACGCTTTCGTCCCAATCGCGGTGCAGGGTCAGGCTCGGCGAAATGCTGAGCTCCTTGGGCGGCACATAGGGATTGTTGATGCCGTCAAAGGCGGTATCGGTAATCTGGCTGATACGTGGCATGATTCGCCCTCCTCTTATGACGCTTCTGGGGCTTTGTTTGCCGCTTCGAGCGTGAGCTCGAAATTTCCGAACGCATCGACCGCCAGGGCCTGGCCGGGATGGACCGCCACCGTGGTGTCCGGCGTCTCGACGATGGCGGGGCCGGAAACGCCGTTGCCCGGCACCAGCTTCTCGCCGTCGAACACCGGCGTTTTCATCCTCTCGCCGGGCTCCGACCAGTAGACCGGGCGCGCCGGGCGCTCGGCTTCGGCGGCGATCTCCTGGCTCATGTTTTGGCTCGGCGCCAGGCGCGGCTTCAATGTTTCCGCCGCCGCGCGGCAGCGGAAGGTGACGATCTCGAGGCGCGCACCTGGCAGCGAGGCGCCCTGGCCGTAGAGCCGCTCATATTGCGCCACGAAAGCGTCATGCAGGCCGGGTAGATTGGCTTCGCTCAACTCGGCGCCGCCGATTTCGACCTCGACCTCGTTGATCTGGCCCTTGTGGCGCATATCGAGGGCGAAGCGAAGATGCTGGCGCTCGGGCGCGATATCGTCGGCCGCGAGCTCGGCCTCGGCATGGCTTTTCAATTCGCCGAGCAAGCCGTTCACCTCGGCGGTATCGAAGGGCGAACGCATCATGTTGACGCGCTCATGGACATGCAGCACATCGGCCGCCGCGGCACCGAAGGCGCACCACACCGAAGCGGTCTCGCGCTGCGGCACGATGACCTTGGAGACGCCGAGCTCGCGCGCGAACACGCCGGCATGGACCGGCCCGGCGCCGCCGAAAGCGAAGAGCACGAAATCGCGCGGATCGAAGCCCTTTTGGATCGTCACCTTGCGGATCAGGTCGGCCATCTGGAATTCGGCGATCTTGACGATGCCGGCGGCCGCCTCGTCGAGGCCGAGGCCGAGCGGCTCGGCGATCTTGCCGAGCGCCGCCAGGGCGGCCGCGCGGTCGAGCCTGAGCGTGCCGCCAGCGAAATTCCCGGCATCCAAATAGCCGAGCACCAGATCGGCGTCGGTCACCGTCGCCACTTCGCCGCCCTGGCCGTAGCAGGCCGGCCCGGGATCGGCGCCGGCACTCTCGGGGCCGACACGCAGCATGCCTGAGGTCTCGTCGATCCACGCCTTGGAGCCGCCGCCGGCGCCGATGGTCTGGATATCGACCTTGGACAGGTAATAGGCGTATTGATGCACCAGGCTGGTATAGGAAAAGGCCGGCTTGCCTTCATGGATGATGCCGACATCGAAGGAGGTGCCGCCCATATCGGTGGTGATGACATTGTCATAGCCCATCAGACCGCCGCCATATTGCGAGCCGGTGACGCCGGCGACGGGGCCTGAATCGAGCGTGAGGAGCGGCGCCGCCATGGCGCGCTCGACCGAGATCGTGCCGCCGGCGCATTGCGTGATCTGCAGCGGCTGGTGATAGCCCAGCGCCTTCACGTCGCGCGCCACACCGGCCAGATAGCCGATGGTCAGCGGGCCGATATAGGCATTGAGCGCGGCCGCCGCGGTACGCTCATATTCGCCCCATTTGGGCACCAGTTCGTGCGACGTGGTGACGAACATCCCCGGCGCGATATCGCCGATCATCTGCTTCACCCGCGCCTCGTGTTTGGGCTCGAGGAACGACCACAGGAAACACACGGCCATGGCTTCGACGCCCTTCTCCAGCAGCCGCCGGATGGCCGCCTCGGCCTCCGCCTCGTTGAGCTCGACGATCACCTTGCCGAAGCAATCGACGCGCTCCGAGACCCCTTCGATCAGGCGCTTGGGCACGATCGGGTCGGGTTTCTGGCTTTCCGGGAAATGCACCACCAGGCGGATATCGTTGCCGGAGAGGCCGCGCGAGCCGCGCATGATATGGATCACGTCATTATGCCCGCGCGTGGTGATCAGCCCGACGCGGGCGCCGCGCTTCTGGATGATGGCGTTGGTGCCAACGGTGGTGCCGTGGCTGAGCATGGCGATCTCGGCACAGAGCGCCCCCTGCCCGAGGCCGAGCTTGGCGCCGGCGGCTTTCAGGGCGTCCTGCACGCCGACGGCAAAATCATGCGGCGTCGAGGGCGCCTTGGCCGTGGTCACGGCACCCTCGCCATCGACGATCACGCAATCGGTGAAGGTGCCGCCGATATCGATGCCGCAAAGATAGGAAGCCATGCGGCGCCCCTTTCGCTGAGTTTTTGTTGTGGTCTTCGAAGCCGCAAATGCAGCGCCGCCTTTTTGCCGCATGGGCGCGCCCTTGTCGAGGGCGCAAGTGATTCCACTTGCTCGGGATTTGCTCTAAGGCGTTTTGCGTCAGCGCATGCGCTCAGGCGAAATTCAATTCCCTAACACTGCAACAGATTCGCCTTGTCCGGCCCGGCGCAGGGGATCTGGCCGCCGACCGTGCCCGTCATGTCCTGCTCGCCGATGTCCTGCATCATCTTGCGGGCGGCTTCGGAACTCGGCAACTGGATCAACGCTGCGGCCTGGGATACGGCTGCCAAGGCAGCCTTGGCCTCGTCGGCGCGTTTGGTTTGCGCCGCCTTGTAATCGGCGTCGTCGGATTTCGCCGCCGCTTCGGTGGCGGAAACCAGTTTGGCGGCCTGGCCGGCAATATATAATTTCGCCAGTTTTGCCGGTGAGCGTGCCTTCGGCCAATGGCGCATCGCGCCTTGCGAGAACATAACGACTTCGAAGGGCGGGTTGATCGGGTGCCCTTCGCCAAGCATCTTGCCGAAGATTTCGCCGCTGATTTCGGTGCGCGCCAGGCCATGGCATTCCATACAATTGGCCGCGATATCGTAAATCATCGTCGACCAGATCAATCCGGTGGCGCTCGAAACGGCTATTCGCTTGACCTTATGCTCCGGCGTTTCTATATCCTTCTTGACGTTGGTGCCGCCATAGTCGGAGTGGATGACTTCCCAATCGGACGAGGCGCCGTGACAGCTTTCGCAGGACGGGCCGTATTTCACCTTGGCCTTGCCCTCCGCCCCTTTCTGTTCGGTCGAATAGTGGCAGATGGTGCAGTTCGCGTTGCGCTTCATGTTCTTCTTACCGCCCGAAGCAAGGGCGATCTTCTTGGCGTCCTTCGCCTTGTGCGCCTCGCGGTAGGAGGTGAAATGCTTGGTCTCTTCCCAGGCTTTGCTTTCGTCCCAGTGGCAATCGCCGCAGGACTTGGGGCCCTGGAAATAGGGATCGGCGGTCACCGTGCGCGGCGCAATTGCGAAGCCTGCAATTATGATCGCAAATAGCAGTAGCAGACGCCCGATTGATGAAACCTGCATGACTCCCCCTCGATTAGATGTTTGTGCGCTGCACCATTAATGGCTCGCAAAACCAATGGTTTGCAAACGATTTGTTTTCACGGATGCCAAAAGCAAACGGCCCCAGCCGGCGAAACGCCGATGGGGCCGGATGGTCAACAAAGCGCGGCCCTAGAGCAAGTCCCGAGCAGGTGGAATCACCTGCGACGACGCATTTGCTTGAATCAAAGAGAGCAAGTCCCGAGCAGGTGGAATCACCTGCGACGATGCATTTGCTTGCACCCAAAGAGATAGAGCGTGGCGGGTGAGCGCAAGCGAACCTGACATGCTCTAGGCAGCTAGAGCATTTTCAATGAACACAGAGTCGTAATTCGGGGATTCCCATTTAGTTTGGGATGTGATTCGCTTTCCTTCGATTTGATCTTTTGATTCGAAGGAGGGTTTGATGTCGCGCAGCTACAGTGAGGATCTTCGGGTT
>PVBE011059068.1_pt1 | contig 22663 bp, 19 predicted proteins | sample 1631181 | NCBI WGS metagenome assembly PVBE01 (sample SAMN08397723, study PRJNA350692) | Marine metagenome, whole genome shotgun sequencing project. | isolation source: water | place: Pacific Ocean | collected 2012-04 | reverse complement strand
TGGCCGGCATCTCCTACCGGGACTCCGCGGGCGACGTGATCCGCACGGTCTCCCGGCCTCGGATCGCCGACCTCGACAGCCTCGCCCTGCCGAAGTGGGACGCCTTCCCGATCCACCGCTACGGGTTGCTGCCGCTGGCCGACCTGGCCAAGCCGACCCTGGTGATGGGGGCGTCTCGCGGGTGCCCGTATCGCTGCGAGTTCTGCTCGCTGCTGCACGCCGGATCGGCCTACCGGAAGCGCAACCCGGTCAAGATCGCCGACGAGTTCGAGCACCTGCACCGCCGCTACGGGGTGAAGCAGGTGGGCTTCGTGGACCCGATCTTCCCGTTGGACAAGGCCACGATGCACGGCTTCTGCAACGAGTTGATCAACCGCCGACTGAACGAGAAGGTCGCGTGGATCAGCGAGACCCGGGTCGACCGCGTGGACCGGGACAGCCTGCGCCTCATGAAGGCCGCCGGCTGCGGCCGACTGCTCTTCGGCATCGAGTCCGGCGTCGACATGCTGCTGGAGAACGTGAACAAGACCTTCACCACGGAGAAGGTCCGCCACACGGTCGAGCTGTGTCGGTCCGAGGGGATCTCGACGGTGGGCCTGTTCATGATCGGTCTGCCCGGTGAGACCGAGGACATGACGTGGCAGACGATCGACTTCGCCTGTGGCCTCGGCCTCGACTTCGCGAAGTTCGCGATCACGATCCCGTACCCCGGATCGCAGCTGTTCGACGACCTCCGCGCGGAGGGACGACTGGACCGCGACGATTGGGAGAACTTCAGCACGTTCCAGCCCGATCCCAAGCTGCTGCCGTTCGTGCCGAGGCAGGTCACTCCGGAGGCGTTGATTCGGCTCCAGAAGGAGGCGACGCGTCGCTTCTACATGCGTCCCCGGGTGGTCGCGCGGCAGCTGTTGGGGCTGCGCACGATGACCGCGTCGCAGGTGTGGAACGGCGTGCGGAGCGTGATCGCCTAGCGATCCAGTCCGAACCGCTTCAGCCGCCGCCGCGTTCTCGCGTAGGTCGTCCAGGCAGGTCCTCGCTGCCCCAGCAAGGCTCGGGCGCGGTGGATCCACGGCAGCGCCTTGCTCTGCGACCCGTCCATGAACATGACGTTGGGACACTCCTGCTGCAGCGCCAGCAGACGTTCGTCCAGCCAGTAGGGATCGACCTTGGACGACATGTAGAACTGGCCGTCCGCGTTGGGGTCCAACTGGGGTAGGGGGTAGCCCTCCGCGGCCGCCGTCGTCGCCAGCGACGTACCCGGGTAGATCCGCATCCGCGCCGTGAGCATCACCGGGTGGTCCGGGTCGATGTTCTTCCGGATGAACCCGAGCGTCTCGGCGACCGTCTCCCCCGTCTCCCCCGGCCCCCCGAACATGAACGACCACATCGCCGGGAAGTTGAGGGTCGAAGCGTCCTGGGCGAGGGTGGCGAGTTCATCCACCTGGAAGCCCTTGCCCCACCGGTCGGCCAGCTCCTGGCTGGCGGTGTCGGGCGAGCACATCACCGCGTTGAAGCCGGCCGTCTTCATCGCCTCCAGCGTGGCTCGGTTGGCGAACCGCGGGTTGATGCCGCTGGCCTGGAAGCTGAGTCCCAGGTCGGCCCGCGCGAGCGCCTCGCACAGTTGCTGCGTGTACTGCGGGGGGGCGTTGAAGGTGCTGTCGACGAACTCGACGTCGCGGAAGCCCAGCCGGTCCGTAGCCGTCGCGATCGCGTGCACGACCGCCGACAGTTCGTTCAGCCCGTAGCGGGCGGTGCCGTCGATGTCGGCGTAGTTGCAGTAGATGCAGCCGAACGGGCAGCCGCGACGGGACTGCACGTTCAGGGGAGCCGAACGGCGGCGGTAGGGGCCGACGTCGATCCACTTCTCGAAGTGCGGGATGGGGTGCACGGTCCCTTCCTCACCGCGGATCAGCGGGGGCAGGTCTGCGCCGGTCGAGGCCATGCCCCAAAGCTGAAGCATCGCGCTCTCGCCGGGGCCGGCCACCACCGTGTCCACGCCGAGCGCTTCGCGTACGGCCAGGGGAGCGATCGACGGCCCTGAGCCGCCGGCGACGATCGGGACGTCCGTGACCTCGCGCGCCGCCGCCACGAGGGCCGCCACCGCGGGGAGGTAATAGACCGGGACGCGGAAGTCTGCGTTGTCGATGTTCCGCACCGACAGCCCGATCAGCGCGGGCTTGTGGCGGCCGATCGCCTTGAGCAGGGTCTTGGTCGGATCGCGCACGAACGCGAGGTCCGCCACGGCGACGGGAATGCCAGCGCGGTCGCACGCATCCGCCACCCGGGAGACGCCGATCGGGAGCACCACTTCGGGAGTCACCTCCCGGTTCGTGTGCACCAACAGCAGGCCTCCCTCAGTCACGCTTCAGGGTGTGGCGTACGGCCCACCCCCGCCATGACGTCCGTCACCCGGGTTCCCCAGGGAGCGGCAACACTGGCGTCATGCCGAAGAACCCGTTTCGCATCGTCGCCCAGGTCCCTGGCTTTGCCGACCACCTCAAGCGCAAGCCCCGCCTCGTCTCCTCGGTGCTCAAGCAGCGGGCGCTCAAGCGTTGGCGGGCTCGACGCGGCCTCCAGACCCTCGCCGGGTTCGAGTACGCCGTCACCTACGCGTGCCAGGCGACCTGCGAACACTGCAGCGCCTCCAGCCTTCACGACCCGGACAAGGAGCGGGACCGGCTCCGCCCCTCCGATCTGCGCCGCCTCGCCCGACAGGCCTACGCGCTGGGCGCCTACGAGGTGAACCTCACCGGTGGCGAGCCGACCCTGCTCAAGAACCTCGAGGACCTCGTCGCCAGCCTCTCCCCCGAGCGGACCTTCGTCGGGGTCAACACCAACGGCATGCTCCTGGACCAGGCGCGCGTTCAGTCCCTGTGGGAATCGGGCGTCGACCTGCTCAAGCTCAGCCTCGACAGCGACGACCCTGACGAACACGACAGCAACCGCGGCCTCCCCGGCTGCTACGAGCACGTGCTCGAGGTCCTCAACATGGTCCGCGACATGAACGGGATCCGCGGACACGTCTGCAGCGTCGGAACGTCCGAGGCCATCCGCAGCGGCGCCGCCAAGCGGCTCGTCGACCTCGCTGAATCCAAGGACGCGACCATTGGCTTCACCCTCCCCGCAGCCGTGGGGCGGTGGGGCGGCCGCTACGAACTGATGCTCCCGCCGGAGGACCTCGAGGAGCTGCGGCAGATCTGCCGACACCCCCGCGCGTTCTTCCAGGGCAGCGTCGGCCTGCAGGCGTTCCAGTGCCCCGCGGGCCGCGACGAGGTCTACATCAGCCCTTACGGTGACGTGCTCCCGTGCCCCTTCGTGCAGCGCAGCTTCGGCAGCATCCGCGATGAGTCACTGGGCCGGATCTACGCCCGCATGGGCGTCGCCACCGAGCTGGCCGGCAACGAATCGCTCTGCCTCGCGGGTGAGTCCATCCGCTGGATGAAGGAGCACGTGCCGAGCTCGGCTCAGCGGCTCGAAGGCATGCCGACCTGTGCGACCGAGCACGGCGACACCTTCTGCCGCGACGAGGTCAAGCCGGATGCCTGTGGGGCTGCGCTGGGTCAGGCGTGAGCCTCGCCGCCGCGCTGCTCGCCGTCGGCGGCGCGATTTCTTTCCTGATGGGCGCCGTGACCGGCTTCTGGGTGCACTTCTGGATGATCGCGCACCCCGGCGAACCGGCCGAGCGGCGCCGGATGATCGCCCACAAGGAGGCGCTGTGGTCCTCGTTCCTCTGCTTCGCCATCGCGGGCTGGATCGACGCAGCGCCCGTTCCTGAGGCGGTCGCCCTCGTCGCCGCCGTGACCGTCGTGCTGACCGGCTGGTTCGCGCAGGGGCAGTACATCGTGCTCGCCCAGGATGATCCCCCGCCGATGCTCAGCCGCCTCTTCGGAGTCGGCGCGCTCGGGGTCAACCTCGTCGCCATCGTCGCCCTCCTGTGGGCCGCCGGCGCCGCGCTCCAGGCCCACCTCTGATCCCAGACCTGCGGCTCCTGCTCTAAGCGGCGGGCGTCCGGCGGCGCAGCGGCGCAGGGCCCGGGCTGGGGCAGGGGGAACCCTTGGCCCCGGGGCTCCGCATGCTCTTGCCCACCTGGACGACGAACAACGCCACCCCGGCCAACAAGAGGGCCATCGACAGAGGCAGCAACAGGCGCGCAGTCGACGGATCGACCACGGCCCCCAGGCGGGTGATGAGGGCGGCCCCCCAGAGCATCCCGGTCACGTAGCGAAGGCGCGGGAGGCGCACGTCGTCGCGGACGAACGCGGGGAGCACGCGCTGGCCGATCCCGAGGATCATGCCCCCGAGGAACCCGAGCCCGACGAGGTGGATCGCGAGTGCCCACGCGGTCATCACCCAGCCCGGCGCCGTGCCTCCTTCGGGCATCACGCTGCCGACGGCCCACGCCAGGAGGGCCGCCAGGGCCAGGGCCAACGACGCCCAGGCCGCACGCGCGGTCCAGCGGAGGGCCAGCGCCTCGGGCCGATTCCGGACGCGACGGGCGAGTTCGTCTCCATCGGCGCGCACCCGCAGCCACCGCATCGCCGCGACGGTTCGGAGGATGCCTGCGGCCAACAGCGTCGCCGCAGGCCCCACGAGGATCGCCGCGTCCGCGAGCAGGCCGACGCACAGCGCTACCGCCGGCCCGAGCATCCAGCGGCCGACGGACGCCACGGCGTCACGGTCCACCGGCCCGACGCCGCACAACGACGGCACCATCCGCGCCCCGAAGCCGACCGTGACGGGCACGAGGCCCGCGAACAGGAACGCTGCGGGGGCCCGGCGGAGCACGGCGTCGAACCCGGCCAGGGGAGCTACGGCGAGCACCGCCCCGACCAGGGTCATCGAGGTGAGGCCGGCGCCCACCCAGCCCTCGATCCACGGGTTGGGGCGGGTCTCCCCCACCCAGCAGACGCCCAGGGAGCCGAGCAGCCCCAGCAGTGCGAAGCCCCACAAGCCGCTCAGGGCGGCTCGGCCGCCGAAGCCCCACCCCATGGCGCCGAGCCCGTCGAGCACCGCGGCCGCGCAGATCGCGAAGCACGCGGCTTCGGCGAGCTTCGTCCGCTTGAGCTTCTTGACCCGACCCCGAGGCACGATCCGGAACAGGAACGCGAGCACGAACAGACCGACGAAGCCGAAGGTCATCGCCCGGGCGTGAGCGTCAGGGGACAGGCCCGCCCACGCCGCGGTGCGGGGCACGAGCACCGGCAGCAGCGGCACGGCGCCGCCCAGCACGAGGGCGACGAGGCTCAGTCTGACTGCGGTTCGGTGGACGACATCGCCGGGAGGCTCCGGCGGGAGCAGGACAGGGAGCGGTTTCCTCACGCAGCTCCCGGTGGAGAAGAGATCCAGGACACGAGCCGATCTTTGGTGGTGCGGGGCATCACGAGGGGGACGATGGTTCGGCTCAAGAAGTGCTCCCGCCGCCAGCGTGTCCGATCGACGGCCGCCCCCCATGACCGACGTCAGCGGGGGCGGGTCTCTGGGTCAGGGCGACGAGGGCCGGGTCGGCGGTGCCGGGCTTGTAGGCGCACCACGGGTCCTCGGCGAGGGGGTCGCCGGTCACCGCGAACGCGCGCGAGCGGGAGCCCCCGCAGAGGGCCGAGAACTCGCACTGGCCGCACCGCCCCTTCAGCTTGCTCGGGTCGCGGAGCATCCGGAAGAGGTCGGAGTGGCGGTACAGCTCCGCCAGGGGGGTGCTGCGCACGTTGCCCGCCGAGATGGGGAGGAAGCCCGACGGCATGACCTCGCCGCGGTGATCCACGAAGCAGAACCCGCGTCCCGCGTTGACCGATCGGGGAGCGTGGCCGATGGAGGCGCGCGGTCCGGTCGGCCGCTCCAGGAGGCGCTTGACGTTGATTCGCACGCCCCGGGCATCGGCCTCGTCCTCGAACTCGCGCATCATCACGAAGCGGCGGTAGTGCGGTGCCTCGGCGACCTTCAGTACGAAGTCGACCTTGCGGGCGACGTCGTGCAGCTGCTCGAACAGGTGCTCGACCATCGCCCCGCGCAGCTGTCCGGCGGTCTCGCCGCGGCCCACGGGCACGAGCACGAAGACCTCCCAGAAAGAGACCCCGAGCTCTTCGACGAGCTCGGCCATCTCGAACACGTCGTGCTGGTTCCACGGGCCCAGGACGGTGTTGATCTGCAGCGGCACGCCCAGCTCGGTGACGATCCGCGCAGCCTCGATCGTGCGGTCGAAGGAGCCCGGGACCCCGCGGAAGTCGTCGTGCGCTTCCGCCTCGGAGGCGTCCAGGGAGAAGGCGATCTGGGCGACCCCGGCGTCGCGCAGCGACGTCAGCCGCTCCCGGGTGAGCCGGGGCGTGGCCGCCGGGATCGTCGCCATCCGCATGCCCAGTCGGGTGCCCTCTTCGATGAGCTCCTCGAGGTCGGCGCGCTGCAGGGGATCCCCGCCGGTGAGCACGCAGATCGGCGTGCCCATCTCGTGGACCTGCCGCAAGAGCGCCTTGCCCTCGGACGTGCTCAGCTCCTCGGAGTGACGCTGGTCGATCGCCTCGGCGCGGCAGTGCGCACAGGCGAGCGCGCAGGCTCGGGTGGTCTCCCAGATGACGAGGAACGGGGCGACGGCGAAGTCGGGCACATGGGGGCGTCGGCTCATGGGGAGATCTCTCGCAGCAATTGCACGGGGGTCGACTTGTACTCGGGGCAGTCGGCCTCGCGGTCGAGGACGTCAGAGGTGGCTCGGTTGGTGCCCGTGGCGGGGAAGTGGAAGCTGAGGAAGAGCTCCCCGGGGGAGACGCAGTCGCTGATTCGAGCGACCGCGTGGGCCTCTCCGTGCCGGCTGGAGACCACCACCGAGTCGCCCTCGGCGATGCCTCGCGCGGCGGCGTCGTCGGCGTGGACCTCCAGCAGATCCGCGTCCCTCAACTGGAGGTTCGGGGTCCGTCGGGTCATCGAGCCGGTGTTGTAGTGCTCGCGCACCCGGCCCGTGATCAACCGCAGGGGGTGGGTCACGTCGAGGGCCTCGGGCGACGGCCCGTAGTCGACGATCGCGAGGCGGGCGCGATCGTTGCTCCCGAAGGACGTGGTGTGCAGCGTCGTCGTTCCGGGGTGATCGGTGTTCGGCACCGGCCACTGCAGACCTCGATCCCCCAGCCGATCGAAGCTGACCCCGCCGAACTTGGGCGGGCAGATCGCGCTGATCTCCTCCCACGCGTCCTCGGGGGTGGCTGGAACGAGCAGGCCCGTCTCCTCCGACAGGGTGCGTAGGATCTCGTAGTCGGACCACGCCTGGCCGGGCGCGGGCACGACCGGACGCACCCGTTGGATGCGGCGCTCGCCGTTGGTGAAGGTGCCTTCCTTTTCGTAGGCACTCGCCGCGGGGAGCACGACGTCGGCCATGGCGGTGGTCTCCGACGGGAAGATCTCCTGCACCACGAGGAACGGCAGGCGCTCCAGCGCGGCCACGGTGGCGGCCCGGTTCGGCTCGGTCGCGACCAGGTCCTCGCCCATCACGAACAGCGCGTCGAGTTCACCCCTGGCGGCTGCCTCGAGCATCTTCGGCAGCGTCATCCCGGGCTCGCTCGGCAGCGGTCGGCCCCACGTCTCGTGGCAGGCCTGGTGCACCGCTTCGTGGCCGATGCGGCCGTAGCCGGTGGTGGAGTCGGGCTGGCACCCCATGTCGGCGGCGCCCTGCACGTTGTTCTGTCCCCGGAGGGGGTTCATGCCCGCTCCGCGCCGGCCCACCGACCCGACCAGCAGCGCGAGGTTGCACAGGAGCATCACCGACTCGGTTCCCTGGAAGTGCTCGGTCATGCCGAGGCCGTGCACGCTCAGCGGGGAGAACGCCTCGCCCCACATCCGCGCCGCCTTCCGCAGGAGCGCCGCCGGCACGCCGGTGACCTCCTCCACCGCCTCGGGGGCGAAGCTGGCGACGTGATCTCGGAGGGCCTCGACTCCGTCCAGCCGGGAGTCGGCGTAGTGACCGTCGACGAGGTCGTGTTCGAACAGGACGTGGGTCATCGCGTTGAGCAGCGGAACGTTGCTGCCCGCGGTGAGCTGGAGGTGCACGTCCGCGATCTCGGCGAGGTCGGTCTTGCGTGGGTCGATGACGATGAGCCTGGCCTGCCCCGCGAGCACCCGCCGCATGATGCGGGCGCCGACCACGGGGTGCGCCTCGGTGGGGTTGCAGCCCGCGACGAGGATCACGTCGGTCCGCTCGATGTCCGTGAACGACCCGGTGGCCGCGCCGGTGCCCAGGACCCGCCCCATGCCGGTCGCGGTGGGGGCGTGGCAGATGCGCGCACAGGAGTCGACGTTGTTGGTGCCGAACCCGGCTCGGATCCACCGTTGAAGGAGGTAGACCTCCTCGTTGGCGCAGCGGGACGAGGCGAGGCCCCCGACCCGAGGGGCGACGCGGGTGAAGCGGTCGACGACGGTCGAGATCGCCTCCTCCCAGCTGGCCGGCACGAGTTCCCCGTCCTTGCGGATCAACGGCGTCGTGAGGCGATCGGGGTGATCGGTGAAGCCATGGGCGTAGCGGCCCTTGCCGCACAGGTGGCCGCCGTCGGCGCCGGTGATGCGGATGATGTCGGAGCGCTCCGCTTTGACCTCGAGCGCACAGCCGACCCCGCAGTACGCGCAGGTCGTGCGCACGGTCCGCAGGTCGGTGGCGTGGGCTTCCCGGATCAGGTTGACGTCGGTGATCGCACCCACCGGGCAGGCGTCGGCGCAGGCCCCGCAGCCGCTGCACGGCGACTCGGCAAAGGACCCTTCGCCCCAGCTGACGATGCTGTTCTGTCCCCGACCGACGACCGACCACACGAACCGGCCTTCGACCTCGGCGCAGACGTCGACGCAGCGGCGGCACAGCGTGCAGGCCCCCAGGTCGATCCGCAGGTAGGGGTGGGAGCCATCCGCGGTGGCCGCGATCGGACTCCGGGTCTCGCTGTCGACCAACCGGCCGAGCACCTCGTGGTAAGCGGTCAGGCGCGGCGTGTCCGTGCGCACCACCTGGGCGTTGTGGGCGTGGGTCTGGCAGGCGGCCACGATCCGGTCCCCGACCTCCACCATGCAGCCCCGACAGACCCCTCCCTTTCCGCAGGGATGAGGCACATCGGCGCCGGCCTCGGCGCAGGCATCCAACACGGTCCCGCGTGCCGGGACTTCGATTCCGTCCACGGTCAGCATCGGAAGAACTCCTCGGGGAAGTGGCGAAGGAGGTCGCGCAGGGGGCGGGGAACCGCCTTGCCGAAGCCGCACAGGCTCCCGATCTCGAGCACGTCGAGGACCTCGTCGAGCTCCTCCCGGTCGCGGACGAAGCTGAGGCGGTTCGTCCCGATCCGGCAGGGCGCGCACTGACCGCACGATTCGCTCGCGGCGAACTCGTACAGGTGCCGCGCGAGGGCGTCGGCCTTGACGCTGTCGTCGAGCACGACGATGCCGCCGTGGCCCATGCCCGGCAGCCCTGCCCAGCTCAAGCGGGTGGAGAACTCTGCCTCGGGGACCACGCGGCCCATCGGACCGCCCACCAACGCCATCTTCGGGTGGCGCCCGGGGGGAGAACCGCCGGCGCCTTCGGCGAGCACCGACCGCAGCGAGAGCCCGACGGGGATCTCGACGATGCCGGGGTGGTGCACGGCGCCGCTGATGCAGAGGGCCTTGGTGCCGCTGTTTCGACCGGTCCGCGCGACTTCCGGGACGCACGCGAGGGTCTCGACGTTCTGCACGATCGTGGGGAGCCCTTCGAGGCCCTCCATGGCGGGGTAGGGGGGCTTGCTGTGGGGTTCCGCCCGAAGCCCGGCGATCGAGCGCAGCAGGGCGGTCTCCTCGCCGGCCACGTACGAGCCTCCGCCGCTGACGACGCAGACGTCGAGGCCACCGAGGAGCCGGGCTTCGGACGCCTGGGCGACGGCCTCTTCGGTGCGGGCCCGAGCGGCTCGGTACTCGGCGCGGACGAACACGATCGCCCGTCGGGCTCCGATGACCCGAGCGCACGCGACGATGCCCGCGAGCACGGCGTGGGGGTCCTCCTCCAGGAGGATGCGGTCGATGTAGGAGCCCGGGTCGCCCTCGTCCCCGTTGGCCACGACGATGCGGTCGGGGGCCTCGGTGTCACGGGCCGCCCGCCACTTCCGGGCGGTGGGGTAGGCGGCGCCCCCTCGGCCGCGCAGCCCGGCGGCGTCGATGGCGGCGAGGATCGCGGGTCCGTCGGGGAGGTCGTACTCGTGCAGCGACGGTTCCGCAGGGGCTCCCTCCAGCAGGTTCCGCAGCACGACTGGGGTGTCGGCGAGGCAGACCCGCGGAGGCGGTTCGGCGTTCAGCAGGTCGTCGAAGGGGGCCGCGTAGCAGTGGCCGAGGCAGGCGACCGGGTGATGGCTGCGACCGCGGGCGCGGCTGGACTTGCCGTCGACTCCCCCGGCGAACCGACAAGCGGTGCCCACGCAGGTGCGGGCGAATGAGGATCCGAGCTGGTGATAGAAGGTCTGGATCGACTCCACGTGGACGGGACGCAGCCCCGTCCCGCGCGCGCGGGCGGGGTCGCCCAGATCCGCCAGGGCGTGGGAAGTCTCAGGGTTGTCCGATCGGCGTCGGGCCCAGTTCAGCAAGCGGCGTTCCGCGTCGACAGCCACCTCAGCGAACCCGCACGGACAGGAGCGAGAGCGTCAGCTCGCGCAACACGCGTTCCTTGGTGCTGCCCAGGACGGCGTAGCGCAGCTTCCCCGCCTTGTGGGCGCCCATCACGAGGAGGTCGGCCTCGTGCTCACCGACGTACTGGGCGATGGCAGAGCCCGACTTGCGGGCTTCGACGGTGTCCACGCGGGTGTGCACGCCGCCCAGCCGGGGGCGGTGCTCTTCCAGGAGGCCGATCACCTCCGCTTTGAGGAATGCTTCGTACTCCGCCTTGAACTCCGGGCTGGGCTCATCGTCGAAGAGGATCCGGCCGACTTGGTACCAGGGGCCCTGGAAGACGTGGAGGACGGAGAGGGAGGCTCGGTCGCGCACGGCCAGCTCGACGGCTTCGGGGACCGCGAGGCTCCCCGCCGCGCTCAGGTCGGTGGCCGCGACGATCGACTGGTAGGGCCCCGGCTGACGCTCGGGGTCGACCAGGAGCACGCTGCAGGGGGAGCGTCGAAGGCACCAGGTCGTGAAGGTGCCCGCGCCTCGGCCCGGCCCCCCGGCGCCGAACGTCCCGAGCACCAGGAGGTCGGCTTCCAGCTCCGTTGCGGCCGCCACGAGGCGCTCGCCCGCGTCCCCAAAGAGCACGTCAACGCGTGTGTCTTCTGGCACATCTCCGAGCTCGGCCGACGGCCAGAACATTTCCCTCGCGCGCGCGCTGGCGGTCCTCTGAAGCTCGTTCGTGGTTCGGCCGAGCACGTTGGCGAGGTAGCCCAGGACCAGCCGTTCGACGACGTGAATGACGTGCAGGGAGGCTCCATGCTGTTCGGCGAGGCGGGCCCCTTCACGAAGGGCGGCAGCGGACGCGTCGCTCAAGTCGACGCCGACGAGGATGGTTCGTAGGGGACTCATGGACATGCCTCCATGCCCTGGGTCAGCAAGTTGGGTGCCAACGACCGCTCTGGCCCGGAACTTGCCCCGTGGGAGGACCAAAGGAGCTTTCATGAGCCAGTTCCCTCCCACGCGCATCCTCGTCCCGTCCGACTTCTCGCAGCGTTCCGTCGAGTCCGTCGAGTACGCCACCAACCTCGCCGTCTCGGCCGGTGCGAAGATCCTGGTGCTGCACGTGGCGCCCGATGTGCCCACGATCGTCTCGCCCTTGCCCGAGTCCTCCGCCATGCAGGCGTGGGCTTTCACGGAGAACCTCCGCGCGCGTCGCGAGGCATCCGAACGGCGCATGAACGAGGAGCTCGCTCCCTATTTCGCGGACGTCGAGCTCGAGCTGCTGTTCGAAGAAGGTGAGCCCGCGAGGACGATCTCGGACGCGGCCGAGAGCCACGGGTGCGACCTGATCGTCATGTCGTCGCACGGACGCACAGGCCTGAAGAGGGCGCTGTTGGGTTCGGTCGCTGAGCGCACGGTCCGTCTCGCCAAGTGCCCGGTGATGATCGTCCGCTGAGGCCCTGTGCGATTTGGCACCCCCGCCAGAAGCGGGAGGTGTGGCTGTTCGCACGCGGGGCCCGTGTGAGCCGCAACGGCCGCCCCCATGTAGGCTGGCCTGCGGCTTGCATCGACGCTTGTCAAACACCCCCCCTGGAGACCTGAAGCATGGCCGGACCTGATCCCAACTCTGCCGACTGGGGCGAAAACGTCGCCCGCCGCATCTTTCAAATCGTCTGCCTCGGCGCGGTGTTGTTCATCGGTGCGGTGATCGTGAGCATTACGTGACCGCTCCCTCGGTCGCGATCATCGGAGGAGGGCTCAGTGGGCTCGCCTCCGCGCTCTTCGTTCGTGACGACCGCCGCTTCGGTGAGGTCGCCATCTTCGAAGGCACGAGCGCGGTCGGGGGCGTGATTCGCAGTCACGTAGAAGACGGCTTCCTCTTCGAAGAGGGAGCTGAGTCGATGTCGCGGGTGCGGCCGGCGGCGGTAGCGCTCTGCAACCGCCTCGGCGTGCCGCTGATGCCGGCTCGAATCAGCCCCTCCGCCACGCAGGTCGTCATCGACGGCAAGCTCGTGGCGCTCCCTTCGGGGCTCGAAATCATGGCCGCTTCCTCGTACTGGCCCCTGGTCGCCTCCCCCTTGCTGAAGTGGGCCGACCGTTGGGACGAGGCGCAGGGCGAAGCCGCGGCCGATCCTGTCCCCTCGGACGTGACCGCCCGGCTCTCGCAGCTGTTCGCCGCGCCGGTGGGGGGCATGGGGGCCGTCGTGGACGCCCTTCAGGAAGAGCTGACCGACGTCTCGATCCGCACGGACGCACCGGTCAGCCTGCTCCGCCCGGAGGACGGGAAGTGGCTCGTCGGAGCCGCCGGCATCGTCCCCAGCCACTACGACGCGGTGATCGTGGCGCTGCCCGTGCCCGCCGCGGCGGTGCTGTCCGCGCAGGTGGACCCCGGCCTCGCGGCCGAGTTGGGCGAGGTTCGTTCGCACTCGGTCGTGTCCGTGAACGTCGCCTGGCGGCGGGAGGATGTGCCCGAGCACCTGCACGAGTGCCCCGGCTTCCTCGTCCCCGAGCGGGAAGGAAAGCTGATCTCCTACTGCGCCTTCTCCTCCTCGGCGTGGCGCGGACGTTCGGACAGTGCGCACATCACCCTCCGGGTGCTCGCGCGCGGGGACGGCAGCTTGCTGGCCCTGCCCGATGAGGAGCTCTTCGGGGCGATCTGGGCCGAGCTCCAGGACTTGTTGGGCATCACCGCCGAACCGCGGCTTCGCCACCTCGTCCGCCACCCCTGGGCGCTGCCCGACTTCGACATCCAGCACGCCCCGCGACTGGGGCGCATCGAGGACCGCCTCGTTCGCCTTCGCGGCCTCGCCCTCGGCGGGAGCCTGTGGCGGGGGCCCGGGATGAGCAACGTCATCGAGTCCGCGACGCGGGCGGTGCGGAAGATCACCGGCGATCTGGAGCCCTGGCCCGACCCCGTCTGAGCGACCGGACCTTGCCCTCACGCGCGGGGGCCTCTACAAGGGCGCGCCGATGGCTGCTCCCCCCAACGCCCGCACCCCGCTCCGCAACGTCGACGGCAAGCTCGAGATGCGCGGGGATCCGATCCTCGCCCGACGGCTCGCTGACGCCTTCCGGGTGCGCAAGGACGAGCTCGAGGATCCGATCCGAGGCGTGCACGGGGTGCATCCGTACCCCGGCCGCCTGCACCCCGCGTGGGTCCGCCGCCTGCTCGCGGGCCTCCACGACGAGGCCCGGGTGCTCGACCCCTTCTGCGGCTCCGGCACCACCCTGGTGGAGACGATGGCGAGCGGCCGGACGGCCCTCGGCAGCGACCTGAACGAGGTCGCGCTCCGCATCGCCCACCAGCGCACGGCCCGGCGCGACCAGGCCTTCCTCGAGGAGTTCGCCCGCGCCGCGTCCCACATCCACGAGGACGCCGCGGACCGGAAGGAGACTCCGTTCTCCCGCCTCGCGCAGGGCGAACGGCGGTTCCCCCCCCACGTGCTCACCCAGCTGATCAACCTCCGGGGCTCCATCGAGCGGAACGCGGCCGATGAGGCGCTTCGGGAGGCGCTCCTCATGGCGATGTCGCCGCTGTTGAGCAAGTACGCGGAGCGGCCCGGGCGCAAGGCTCCCCAGGTGGGGCGGCGGGCGGTTCGTGATGCCTTCCTGAAGCGCGCCGAGGGCATGGTCGAGGCCTGGGCGGACTTCGCCCAGCGGGTCCCTCAGCACACCCTGGATGCCCAGCTCCGCATCGCCGATGCCCGGCAGACGAGCTGGAAGGAGCACAGCGCCGACGCGATCATCACGTCGCCGCCGTACCCCGGCGTCTACGACTACGCCGGCGAACAGGAGCTTCGCGCCAGGTGGCTCGGCAAGCCCGGCTGGGTCAATCGTGCGCGGAGCAAGGAGATCGGCCGCCGGGGCGAGCGGGATCCCCGCAACTGGACCTCAGGCATGGCCGCCGCGCTGACCGAGATGGTGCACGTTACCACCCCCGGAGCCTGGATCTTCCTCATCGTCGGTGACGGCGCGGTGCGCAACAAGCCCGTCCGCACCGAGCAGGTCGTCCGCAAGCTCATCTACGGCGGGACCATCCACCTGCGTCGGCTCGCCGCCGTGAGCATGACCCGGCCCCACTTCCACACGCCGAGCCAGGGGGCCTTCCAGCGGCAGCCCCGGCGCGAGCACCTCATCCTCCTGGAGCGCCCCTGATGGCCGAGCTCGAAGAGCTCAAGGCGCTGGTCGCCGAGTTCGTCGCCGAACGGGACTGGGCCCAGTACCACTCGCCCCGCAACGTCGCCGCCGCCATCGCGGTGGAGGCCGCCGAGCTGCAGGAGATCTTCCTGTGGCGTACCGACGACGACGTCGCCGAGTCCCGCCGCGCCGACATCGAGGCCGAAGCCGCTGACATCCTCATCACGCTCTTGTCCTTCTGCAATTCGATGGACATCGACCTCGGGACGGCCATGCGCAACAAGCTCGCGCGCGCCCGCGAGAAGTACCCGGTGGAGCGCGTGAAGGGCCGCCGGGAGAAGTACGACGAGTACCCCGACTACAACGGGGAGGGGCAGTGAGCGGGCGCCGAAGCGGGGTGCTCCTGCACCCGACGAGTCTCCCCGGGCGACGTGGCACCGGGACCATCGGGCCCGACGCGCGGCGCTTCGTGAAGTGGCTGCAGCGAGCCCGGCAGAGGCTCTGGCAGGTGCTCCCCATCACCCCCGCCGACGGCCTCGGGTGCCCGTACTCCAGCCCGTCGGCGTTCGCGGGCGCGCCGCTGCTGCTGTCGCTGGCCGACCTGCGCGACGACGGCTGGCTCGAGCCCGGCGACCTCGCCTTCGAGGTGTTGGAAGACGCCCACCGTCGGGACCCCTACCGCGTGGACTTCGACCTGCAGGCCCGCATCCGGCTGGGCGCGGTGCGGAGGGCCGCCTACCGGGTGCGCACCCGGGGCGCCGACGGCTTCGAGGCGTTCCTGAAGCGCGAATCCGACTGGATCGACGCCTGGGCGGAGTGGTCCGCTGCGCTGTGCCCCGACGAGACGAACCTCGACCTGGAGCGGGCGGTTCAGTTCCTGTTCGACGTGCAGTGGAATCGGCTCCGCGACGCCGCTCACGAAGCCGGCGTGCTCATCGTCGGCGACCTTCCGATCTTCGTCAGCGGCGGCAGCGCCGACGTCGACACCCACCCCGAGCTCTTCACGTCCGGCGGCGTCGCTGGCTGCCCGCCGGACGGCTTCAGCCCCGAGGGGCAGCTGTGGGGCAACCCGCTGTACGCGTGGGACGCCCACCGCGCCGATGGCTTCGCCTGGTGGAAGGCCCGCGTGCGCGCGCTCCTGCGCCGGGTCGACATCGTCCGGGTCGACCACTTTCGAGGCTTCGCCGCTTGCTGGGAGGTGCCCGCCGGCGCCCCCAACGCCACGGGGGGCCGCTGGGTCGAGGCGCCGGGCCAGGAGCTCTTCGAGGCCATCCGCAAGGACCTCGGGGGCGAGCTTCCGTTCATCGCTGAGGACCTCGGCGTCATCACCGACGACGTCGTCGCCCTGCGTGACTCCCTCGGCCTGCCGGGCATGCGCATCCTGCAGTTCGGCTTCGACGGAAACCCCGATCATCCGTACCTGCCCCACAACCACGTGCCCGGGTGCGCCGTCTACACCGGCACCCACGACAACGACACGTCGGTCGGCTGGTACGCCTCGGCCGACGCGGACACCCGGGATCGGTTCCGCCGGTACGTCGCGCGCGACGGCAGTGACCCCGCCGGTGATCTGATGCGCCTCGCCCTCGGATCCGTGGCGGAGACCTGCGTCGTGCCGATGCAGGACGTGCTCCGCCTCGGCGGCGACTGCCGGATGAATGTCCCCGGCTCCGTGGGCTCCCACAACTGGACGTGGCGCCTCACCGAAGACCAGTTGAACGACGATCAGGCCGACCGGCTCGGCGCGTTGACCGTGATGTACGGTCGGGGTCCGTGAGCGTCCACCACCAGGCCCGGCTCTCGTTCGACGGCCGAGGGCCCGGACTGACCGACATCACCCGCGCGGTCGCGGGCGTGGCCGCCGAGGCGAACGTGACCGTCGGCCTCGCGACCTGCTTCATCCGACATACCTCGGCGTCCCTGGTCATCCAGGAGAACGCCGACCCCGACGTGCAGGTCGACCTCGAGGCGTTCATCCGCCGCCTCGTCCCCGAGGGGGATCCGCTGTACCGCCACACCGACGAAGGGCCGGACGACATGCCCGCCCACGTCAAAGCCGCGCTGACGGCGACCTCGCTGAGCGTCCCCATCACCGACGGCCGACTCGCCCTGGGCACCTGGCAGGGCATCTACCTGTGGGAACACCGCCGCCGCCCCAACCGGCGCGAAGTGATCGTCCACGTCTCGGGGACTCGATGACCGACGCCGCCACCTACCGTGCCCGCCGCGCCCGCCTCGCCGAGGCGATGGGGGGCCGCCCGCTGCTGCTCCGCGGCCACAACGTGCTGCCCCGGAACTTCGCGCTGAACGCCTACCCGTTCCGCCAGGACAGCACCTTCCTGTACTTCCTCGGGGTCGACGCCCCGAACGCCTCCGCCGTGATCGCCGCCGACGGCGCCACCACCCTGTACCTGCCCGAGCCTCACGCCGACGACCCGCTGTGGCACGGCGAGGTCCCCCCGCCGGGCGAGGTCGGGGCGTTGGCGGGCGTCGATTCGGTGGCGAACGCCGAAGCCCTGGACGGCTCCGGCTGCCTCACCCTCGCCGTGGCCGATCCGACGGTCGGCCTCGCGGGCGCGGTGGACTCTTCGGACCTGACCCAGGCGGTCGTGCGCCTCCGCCTCACCCGCGATGCGGACGAGATCGCCCAGATGGAAGCGGCCCTCGCGGTCACCGCGGAGGCCCACGTCGCGGCCATGGGAGCGACCCACCCCGGCGTCACCGACACGGCCGTCCAGGCGATCATCGAGGCGGTCTTCAAGGTCCACGGCATGGGCCTCGCCTACCCCTCGATCGTGACCGCCCGAGGCGAAGTGCTCCACGGCCACGCCAGCGGAACGCCGTTGGTCGACGGAGACCTCCTCCTCGTGGACGCCGGCGCCGAGACGCCCGGTGGGTACGCCTCCGACATCACCCGCACGTGGCCGGTCTCGGGCACCTTCGACGGCCGGCAGCGCGCCGCCTACGAGGCCGTGCTGGAAGCCCAGACCGCCGCCATCGAGCTGGTTCGGCCGGGGGTTCGCTACCGCGAGGTCCACCTGCAGTCGGCCCGCGTGCTCGCCGCCGCATTGGTCGAACTCGGACTGCTCCACGGCGACGTCGACGGCCTCGTGGAGCAGGGCGCGCACGCCGTCTTCTTCCCCCACGGGGTCGGCCACCTCATCGGTCTCGATGTCCACGACATGGAGCTGTACGGCGACATCGGCTACCCCGCCGGGCGCGAGCGGTCCGACCAGTTCGGTCTCGGCTTCCTCCGCCTGGACTGCGATCTCGAAGACGGCATGGTCGTCACCGTCGAGCCGGGGTTCTACGTCGTGCCCGCGATTCTCCAGGATGCATCGCTTCGCGAGCGGTTCGGCGATTCGGTCGACTGGGCCGCCGCCGAGGGCTGGCTCGGCTTCGGGGGGATCCGGATCGAGGACGACGTGCTCGCCACCGCGTCCGGTCCTCGGGTGCTCGGCCCCGGCATCCCTCGGACCGTCGCTGAGGTCGAGGCGTTGGTGGGAATCGGACCGAACCCCCGCCAGCGGCTCCTCCCGAACCGGTAGAATCTCGGGTCTCCGGGGGAGACACGGGACTGCATGAGCAAAGAACCGCGGGTCATCCTGCTCGCTGACAAGGACATCGCCGTCCGGCGGTCCGCTACCTCCGTGCTCAAGGCCACGGGCTACGACGTCGTGACCGCGACCGACTTCGACCAGGCCTGCGACGCCGCCGAAAAGAAGAACATCGACCTCGCGATGGTCGGCCTCAAGCTCGGCGATGGGCCGACCGGGTTCGTCCTGCTGCGGGAGTTGAAGGCTCGGGGGAAGGCGTTCCCCGTGATCATCCTGGTGGGGACGGGGGAGTCCGAGGACATCCTCGCGGCGTTCCGGCTGGGGGCCGCGGACGTGCTCCTCAAGCCGCTTCGTCCCTCGGAGTTGCTCTGCATCGTGGACCGGGAGATGGGGCTGACGGCGCTGGAGGCGGCTTCGCGTTCGGGCCTCAACCCGTCGGTCACCGGGGAGAATCCGCTGTCCAAGAGCCGCTCGGAGCTGAGCCCGGTGGAGGCCGACTGAGATGCGGCTCCCCGTTCACATCATCGTCATCGACGAGGACGACGCCCGCCGCGAGGAGAACGCCAGGACGGTGGATCGAATCGGCCACCGCTGCACGGCGGTGGACACCGTCGCCGAGATCATCAGCCGGCGGGGTCGCCTCAATCCTGATCTGCTGCTGGTGAGCGAAGCCGCCTGGGGCGACGGGTGCCGTGAGTACGTTCGTGACATGTCGTCCAAGGGCGGTCTGCGGGTACTGATCCTGGGCAACGAACGCACGATGGGACGCACGCCGGAGCTGCTGGACCAGGGATCGCAGGGGGTCTTGATGTTCCCGCTGTCGACGGCGGAGCTGGACCGCGCGGTCGAGGCGCTGATGATCGGGCCGCCCGCCCAGGTGGTCTTCACCGGCGAAGTCTCGGCCGTGGCCGACGAGCCCGTCGAGCAGATCGCCGAGGGGCCCAAGCTGTCCGAGGAAGAGAAGGACGAGAAGCAGGCCAAGATGCGCGAGCAGATCGCCGGTCTCGCTGGCGACCTCCGCTCCGGCAAGGCCCGCCTGTCGGAGATCTCGCCGGTGGCGATGGAGCTTCAGGGTCTGTGCGCCAGCGACGAGCCGCCCTCGCTGGGCCGACTCGTGCAGAAGATCGAGCAGGACCCGAACCTCGCGACCTCCGTGCTCAAGGCGAGCAACACGGCCGCCTACCGGGGCATGCCGGCGGTGCTCGACCTCAAGGCCGCGGGCCGGCGCCTGGGCACGCGGCGGATGGGAGAAGTCGCGCAGATGGAGGCCATCAAGGGCGCCTTCACCGCCAAGACTGCGAGCGGCTGGAGCAAGATCCTCGCGAAGATGTGGCGCACCACCGTCACCACCGCCCACGCCTGCCGGATGATGGCCGACCGGGTCGGGGGAGCGGGCCGGGGCGAGATCTACTCCCTCGCCCTGTTCCACAACCTGGGTGAGATCCTCGTCATCGACCTGTACCGAAAGATGGGCGAGAAGGCCCCCCGCGATGGCTTCGCGTCCGGCGGCCTGCGGGAGGACATGGACAAGATGCACGCCGATCTGGGCGCGCTGCTGCTCCGCTCCTGGGGCATGCCGACCAGCGTCGCCGCCGTCGCGATGGCCCACCACGATCCCAGCAAGCTCCCTTCGGGGACCCCCCTGACCCGCCACGCGTGGCTGATCGGCGGCACCCACCGGGCCGTCGTGGAAGCCGGCTTCGCCTACAAGAAGCCCCACGAGGAGGGACCCCCGCTGGAAGTCGCCGCCGCCGTCCTCGGCGTTCCGGGCGATGCGTTCCGTGAGGTCGCCGAGCTCAGCATGGAGTGGTGGCAGACCGGGCGGGAGTGATGGTCACCTGAGTGACCGGTGATCGCCTTAGTAAACAGCCTGTTTACCCCCAATATTCGCTGTGCATAGGCGAACAGGTCACTGCTGTGACCAGTCAAAACGGAGGAGTGGGCACTGGACTGGTCATCTAGGTGACCGTCAGCTCTGACTGTTCCGATCAGATTCTCGTGATTTCAGCCACTTGGGCGTTCTGGCACGGGCTGTGCTTTTAGGAGTGCATGTAAGCGAAATCGCCCTTGAGGGGCGGATGCACCAGGGCCCGACAGAATCGGGGAACTGGACCGAGGCTTCCCGAGAATTCGCTCGGGGGATCGCGGTCCGTGCGCACCGGACGATACCTAGCTCCCTCCATCGTCCAGTGGGCAGTCCCCGAGCAAACAACTCCTCTCCGTGCCCTGAAGAGACACTTCTGTCATCAGTCCTGAATGCATCCGTCCCTCAGGGGCCGCTTCATCGCGCCTCGCGCGCCTACTTGCGCTCCTGCCCGGCGATCAGCCGATGCTGCTTCAGCAACTTCCGCAGGTGATGCCGAGTCAAGCCCACATCCCGCGCCGTTCGCGACAGGTTGGCGCCGTTTCGCGCCAGCGCGGCCTTGAGGTAGGTCTTCTCGAAGACTCCGACCGCCGCCTCCTTGGCTTCCTTGTAGGGAAGCTTGAGGTTGAACTCGGGCACGAGCGTGGCGGCGGTGTCGGCTCCCGCCATGACGGGGGAGAGTCGCAGGGGCACATCATCGAGGTGGCGCGCGGACGGCGTAGCCAGCAGGAGGGCGCGCTCGAGCACGTTCCGCAGCTCGCGGATGTTCCCCTGCCAGGGGTGCTGCCGCATGCGCTCCAGCGCGGGGCCGTCGTCGTCGACCTCGAGGTTCTCGCCGCCGATGCGGCCGAGGATGGTGCGAACGAGCAGGGGTAGATCTTCGAGCCGGTCGGCCAGCCGGGGCATGGTCAAGCGGACCACGGCGAGCCGGAAGTAGAGGTCCCGACGGAGCTCCCCACGGGCGACCGCGTCCTCGGGGGACTTGCCGCACGCGGCGACGAGCCGGACGTCGATGGAGCGGGTGTCGAACTCGCCCAGTCGGACGACCTGCCGGGTCTCGATGACGCGCAGGAGCTTGGGCTGAAGATCGAGGGGCAGCGAGTCGAGTTCGTCCAGGAACAGGGTGCCCCCGCGCGCGCTCTCGAAGACGCCGGGACGATCCTGCATCGCGCCGGTGAAGGCGCCGCGGCGGTGGCCGAACAGCTGGCTCTCGACCAGCTCGGGTGCGACCGCGGAGCAGTCCAGCACGATCATGGGACCGGAGCTTCGTCCGCTGTGCTCGTGCAGGGCGCGCGCCGCCAGCTCCTTGCCCGTGCCGGTCTCCCCGTCCACGAGCACGTTGACGTCCTTGCCCGACACCTTCTCCAGGACGGCGAACACCTGGCGCATGGCGACGGAGGTGCCGAACAGGTCCCCGAAGTGGTCCGCGCTGCTGGGGGTCAGCATCAGCGGCGCTTCGTCGGTGCGCAGGTGCAGGCGGGTGCGCCCCACCTGAACGACGGTGCCGGCGGGCACGAGGCTCTCGATCACCCGCGTCTTGCCGATGAACGTGCCGTTGGTGGATCCCAGGTCCTTCAGCCGGACCGAACTCCCCTCCAAGGTGATTTCGATGTGCTTCTTGGAAACGGCCCGGTCCGTGAGGACGATGTCGCACTCCTTCGCCTTGCCCATGACGATCGTGCGTTTCCCGAGCGGAAAAGCGAGACCGAGGTCCGGTCCTTCAATCACCGTCGCCGTAGCGCGCACGAGCGAATCGCCCGTCGCGCCGAGCTCTCCGGGCGGGACGAGGGCGGTCTGGTGTCGGGAGCCGGGGGACGCGTCAGCCAAGGGAGTGGCAGAATAGCAGCGTGACCGGGCCCCGCTCTGAGGCCGGAGACGACTCGCGGGCTGGCGCCGCTTCCGTCGACGGACGTTATCGACTCACCCGACTGGTCGGGCAGGGGGGCATGGGCGAGGTCTGGCAGGCGACCGACACGGCCGTTGATCGCGAAGTCGCGATCAAGATTCCGAAGGACTCCCAGTTCGATCCCGCGCGCTGGCTGGCGGCCGAAGCGCACACCGTCGCGCGGCTGAACCACCCCAACCTCGTGGCCTTGCTGGACCGCACGGTCCTGGCGGATCCCGAAGGAGGCGACGGCACCCCCGGCCTCGTGTTCGAGTTCGTCTCCGGCCGCTCCCTGAGCCTGTGGGCCGATCGCCCGCGGCCCTGGCGGTGGATCCGGGCGATCGCGAGCCAGACCCTGGACGCACTCGCGTACGCGCACGGGCGGGGCGTTGTTCATCGTGACCTCAAGCCGTCGAACATCCTGCTGTCGGGCGACCCGCTGGAGCCGACGGTTCACCTGCTCGATTTCGGCATCGCCGCGTGGTCCGCGCCCGGACGGGGCGGCGACGAGCTCCCCAGCAGCGCGAACCTGAACCCGCTGGGCGCTCCCACCGCGCCGGGCACCCGCGCCTACATGGCCCCCGAACAGGTCGAAGGCGAGGTCGGCGACATCGGCCCCTGGTCGGACATCTACAGCCTCGGCGT
>PVBE012871012.1_pt1 | contig 22673 bp, 24 predicted proteins | sample 1631181 | NCBI WGS metagenome assembly PVBE01 (sample SAMN08397723, study PRJNA350692) | Marine metagenome, whole genome shotgun sequencing project. | isolation source: water | place: Pacific Ocean | collected 2012-04 | reverse complement strand
TCTACTCGCAAAGTGCATCGCTGACCCAAAGTGTCGCAGTAAGGGTCAAGGAGAAATTCCAGTATTTGATGAAAAAAAATCCATCCGATAATCGAACAAACTGCTATCGCAACTAAGCACCGGATCAGTCGGGATCGCAACTCTCCCAGATGTTCCAATATCCCCATTTTTGCTTCCGGATTATTATTACGTATTTTCATTTTCCTGCTGGGATGTTTCGTTACCTAATTCAAATTCTGAATTTGTACGCATTGGAGAGTCATCGACCATAGGAAGTATCTCATTTTGCCTAAGTTCTATCCCCCGCTGTCGTGCCTTACTTTCAGTCGTTTCATCAACAGCAGAAGTCAATTCCGAACGAAAACTTTCACTTACACTCCGAATTGCTTGCGAAGTTCTCCCTAGGGTTCGAGCTATTTCAGGCAACTTAGATGGGCCTAGAAAAATTAAAGCTACTACGAGAATAACTAGTACTTCACCGCCACCGATATTGAACACAGTATTAAACTATCAACTGATTTCCAGTAACAATAATTTGACTGGTAATTAACAGCGATTCGAAGAAAAATCTTCACGTCACAGTAAAACTAGCTCTATACGCGTCTTATATATTTAGTAGAAATGATACAAGATCTTAACTAGTTACTAGAGAAATTTTAGACTGCTGATCGGCCACAACCGTATAAAAGCGCGCCCTACGACCATATCTTCATCAATGGGACCGAAGAATCTAGAATCTCGAGATCCGCCCCTATTATCACCTAATACAAAGATGTGATTATCGGGAATGAGGCAACTCGTCTCCGTTGAAACTTCGCAGACATCAGTGTTCTCAAAAATCCCCACAGTTAACGTATTCGATGACAGGTAAGGCTCAAGAAGTAATTGCCTAACAGATGAGCTTGACTCTGTTATATATATGCGACCATCTACTATTTCTATTAGCTCACCCTCAAGGCCGATTACTCGTTTAATTAAGTCAGTTTGCGCTGAATTTTCATTGGCAGGCCTCTTAAAGACAACTAAGTCTCCTCTTCCTATATCCCCGACTTTGTAGCTCAGTTTATTCACGAGAACACGATCACCAACCTGAAGTGTTGGAGCCATCGAAGAGGACGGGATGAAATACGCCTGCATAAGAAATGTTTTTATAAGGAATGCGACGAGGAGAGCCCCCAGAATCACTGCACCCCATTCCAAGAATCGTTTCATAGACTTTCTTCGGTGTTCGCCTTCTTCGATTTCTTCATTTAAGCTTTCATCGGCTTCATCTGGGTACGGACTATTACTATTCTCTTCATGGGAACCGTTTCTTTCCTCGTAATTATCAGAGACACTAATTTCTCCGCCGGTATCTGGAGACGCATCAATGGAAGGGCCCATAGCACTATCTTCGATTTCAGCTGGAACAAATTCAGGTGAGTTGTCAAGAGACCGTTCCACCGCCCTAGCTACTACATCGTCAACCCATTCTTCGTTCACAGGGTCTTTGCCATCTTTATCAACCACAGAACCGGAGGTTAGTCGAGAAAGATGCTGCAAGCCGCATCACGAATTTTCTTTGTATCTACCAGAGATTTCTTGCGCTGTTCGTTTAGCCAGATCAAGTGGAATATGATCTGGCGCTTCAAGAATGACTGTTTCAGGGGACAAACGAATCAAAAGGCGCTGCAGCCAAGCTATTCCGGTGACTAGAAGCTTAACTTCGATACTTCCATCTTCAGAATGAGATACTTCTTGTATCGGGTAAGTTGAAAGAATCCATGAGTCGCTAGTTTGTATTTTGATTGTGACTAAACTCTCCTCCCCTCCTAAGTCCCAGGAGTCGTCGTCGGTAGATTCTTTCCTGCTCCCTTTTGGAACACAGTTCGGGTCGGAGCTTGGGTCAGCATTAAGTATCCGATCAAATCGGAACAATCGGTAATCGTTTGCTGTGTCGCAGTATGCATAGAGATAGTGGTTACTGTCACGATTGAGAATCTCCACCGGATGGACATTACGGATAGAAGTCTCATCTGCACTGTAGGAGTAATAACTAATAGTGAGCTGTGTCTCAGTTTCTATAGAGTGACGTATAACGGACCAGGCAGCATTTCGGAGTTCAGGGATGTCCACTTCAAAGGTTTCACTGCTCTGTCCAAGAGCTTTTTCGAGTTTTTCGATAGCCCTACTCAAGTCCCGCCATGTATTTTCCCCGTGGAATATTTCTAGAGTTTTTGCTTTTCTAAGCAAGCTAAAACCTTGTTCAGGAGTTAACCGAATTGGGCGGGCGAGCCATTCCGCCTGATCAATCCATACACGTCCATCTTCAATAATTACTTCAATGAGAGTGTCGGGAGTATGCGGGTAGGGTCCAACCATAAATAGCACTTTGGTTAGGTCGTCCAAAAGGAGTTCCTCTGGGTATTCGAATCGATGAGCAATTGAATTCAAAGACGGACCATCGTTATCCATTATCCATGGAATCATTGAAAGTAGCCGCTCAAGTTTTTCCGATGCTTTAAGTTTTCCCATTTGATCCCTCAACGTATTTGCTCATGTAATCGAGATAGCTATTTCGCATTTCCTCTGGCGAGATTATCTCTGCATGGTCCAAGAGAAGCGTCAACCGAGTAAAGAACGCTTCTTTATTGTTAACACTTACAGTAGCGATACCTGACCCATCGCTCTCTAACTCAGCGTCAGTCTCTAGGCTCGTCCGCGCCCAAGCTAGAAGGTCTGCATCTATCCTAACCTTCGTCTCTATTGTCGCCTCCTCTCCGTAACTCCATGGCTTCAAATTAACTCGAGGTGGTTTTTCGGGGATTTCATAATTTTCAGAAGGTTCTGCAAGGGAGAGTTCGAAGATCTTGTCAACACGAAAAGTCTTAGCTTTTGCTTCTGGCATGTTATTTCCAGTCAAGTACCACCTACCGTTAGTGAACTCCAACCGCCAAGGTTCCATATCTCGCTCTGTATTTGCATAAACAAACGAAATTCGCCTTCGTTGAGCTATTGACTCAAAGAGCCGAGTCACGTTATCAACATTTGCATTTTGCAACTTTATGATGTTTTGCGCAGCGCTTTTCTCATATCCACCCAATTTCCGAATAGCTTCAACTTCAGTAAGTCCGTCAAGCACTTCGACACTAGCAATAGCGAGATTCAATGCGCTTAGCTCAGCATCTGTAAGGTTTAACTCCTCAAGGTAATAGGCAGATTTATCAATAAAGTACCCTTCAACTGGTGGATTTGTTCCTGGTACAGGTGCTAGTTCAAGGGGCACTCCCATATCACGTAAAGCGTTTTTATCTCTATCGAAAGTTCTTCGAAATGCAGCCAAGTCATCTGGGTACATTCCAACCCGGGCTTTAAGCTCTGAAGCAGATTTTGGACTTTCAGAATTCAAAAGTTCAGCTAGGAGATTTAAGGTACGCTCTAATTTTTTTGAAGTCATAATGTATTACCTTTAAATCTACTTAGCGCAAATACTGGTTTGGACTACAAACTTGCGATTAATTTTTCAACTCGCTCGTCCGTAGCGACAAATGGGTCCTTACATAAAACAGTCCGTTGCGCTTGATCGTTGAGCTTCAAATGAACCCAATCGACGGTGTAATCGCGATTACGATCTTTCGCTCTCCTAATAAAATCACCACGTAACTTTGCTCTCGTTGTCTGTGGTGGATGTTCTACTGCATTAGTTATGTCTTCGTCGCTACACATTCTCTCTACTCTCCCATTCGATTGGAGGATATAGAAAAGTCCACGGTTGCGATTGACATCATGATATTGGAGATCAATTAGAGCAATCTTGGGATCTGAGAGGTTAATCCCGTATCTGCTTTTGTATTTTTCAATCAGGTGTAACTTAGTGACCCAGTCGCATTCTCGGTATAGGCCCATTGGGTCATTTTTTAATCCGGAAATACAATGTTCCCACATAGTAAGTGCCTGCTTCTCCTCTGGAGACAACTCTCGCCTATCAGCAAACTTGATAGCTTTCTCGAGAAATTCTGATTGAATGTCTAGAGCACTTAACTCCCTGCCACTAGCAAGTCTGACCTTTCTGCTACAAGTAATATCGTGGCTTATCTCGCGTATAGCGCGTATCGGATTTTCCAATGTCATATCGCCCATAAACACTGTTCGTTCTTCAAGCATTCTCAATATTAAAGAAGCAGCTCCCACCTTAAGAAATGAAGCGTATTCGTTCATATTTGAGTCACCTACGATCACATGCAATCTTCGATATTTCTCCGCATCAGCATGTGGCTCATCGCGAGTATTGATTATTGGTCTACTTCTAGTAGTCGCACTTGAGATTCCTTCCCAAATATGTTCCGCTCTTTGGCTCATACAATATGTAGCTCCCCGAGCTGTTTGCAATACTTTTCCAGCGCCAGCATAAATCTGTCTGGTAACAAAAAACGGTATTAATACTTCGTCATATATAGATGTATCGTCATCACGCTCAGTGCAGAAGTTCTCATGACAACCATATGAGTTTCCTGCAGAATCAGTATTATTTTTAAATAGATACAACTGTCCGTTTATGCCTTCTTCAGCCAATCTTTCTTCGGCGCCAACTAAAAGCTGATGGAGTATTCTTTCCCCTGCCTTGTCATGTGCGACAACATCATAAATTGAGTCGCATTCAGGAGTTGCATATTCAGGGTGAGACCCAACATCCAAATACAGTCGTGATCCATTTGCTAGGAACACATTACTACTTCTTCCCCATGAAACAACGCGACGGAACATGTAGCGCGCTACCTCGTCGGGGCTTAACCGGCGCTGCCCATTAAGAACACAAGTGACTCCATATTCACTTTCGATACCAAATATTCGCCGTTCCATGGCTTAACACTAGATTAGAGACGCTAACTACCCAAGCATTAATGAATTTCTTTATGATGGCATATGCCCTAGAAGCTCTTGTCCTTCTATTCTTCGAAATGCTCGCCTCCCATTTGAATGAGACAACTCAGCAACTTCCAAATCATCGGGTTCAAGAGTCCGGTCTGGTCCGGAGAGAGCATTAATTGCTATTTCTATAGCTGTAGAAAGAGCGAGTCCTTCTTGATAATCTTCTTGGAATCGTTCAAAAATGACTTCTGCGTCTCCACCTAATACAGCGAAATCTGAATGATCTTTGACTGTTCCGTCATAAAGAATATGGAAAAGCTGCCCTGAAGGTTCGTCGCCGGTTTGGCCTATCTCTGCAACAAGGATTTCAACTTCCATTGGTTTCATCTCATGTGTAAAGATCTGCCCTAGCATCTGTGCATACTGATTAGCTAGGCTCCGCGCATCAACATCTTCTCTGCTGAATGAATAGCCCTTTAGGTCAGCATGTCGAACTCCTGCAATCCGCAATTGGTCAAATTCGTTATATTTTCCGACGCCAGCAAATGCTATACGGTCGTAAATTTCACTGACTTTTCGAAGTGTGTTTGATGCATTCTCTGCAACAATGAGTATGCCCTGATCATACGTTAGGCCAATCAAGGACCGCCCGCGAGCAATTCCTTTCCGAGCATAATCAGCACGATCTTCCATAAGTTGTTCAGGCGCAACATAAAAAGGCATACTCATTTCATTCACCCCTCGATACTTTTGATCGCCTATCGTCAATTATCGAATTAAATGCGGAAGAAACGTCCTCATTGGGTATCGCCTCATAACCGTCAGATGTAATTTTGGCAATGATTGGATATACGTCACGAATTAAGTCAGGACCGCCTGTTGCTGAGTCTTCATCAGCGGCTTCAAAAATAGCATTAGCTACGAGATCGATAGCTGCGGATTCACCGAGTTGCTCCTCATAAGCCATTTTAATAACTGTGGTTGCGTGCACGCTTCCAGAGCCAGTTGCGGCAAAAATTGCTTCTTCATAACGGCCTCCGGTGACGTCAAATTGAAACAATCGACCGGTACCCAATCGTAGATCAAATCCGGCAAACAACGGGATGACGGCGAGACCTTGCATTGCTTGAGGAAGGTTCTGCCTAATCATTTGGCTCAGTTGATTGGCTTTCCCATCAAGGCTAAGAGATTTTCCTTCCACCTTTTCGTAATGTTCGAGTTGTAGCTGGAAAAGCCTGACCATGTCTAGAGCGGGCCCAGCAGCACCTGCGATAGCAATGCCGGAATAATGGTCTGCTGGAAATACCTTTTCCATTGTTCTGTGACTGATTTGATGGCCGCTAGTAGCCCGCCGGTCGCCAGCAAGAATTACACCCTCGTCAAATTTGAGTGCAACGCATGTTGTTCCATGAGGTAGGTCATCAATCAGGCTGCCTCGGACAATATCTTTAATGCCGGTGTCGTCAACAAGAGCAAGGAAGTTTGGCCCTGGGTCTTGATCGGGTGAGAATCTTGGTAATGTCACCTTAATAATCGTATCGGCTATAGGCCTATAGCGTCTACTGTCCGCCTTTTTGAACGTACGATTTAACGAACTCTTCAGCATTGGATTCAAGGACTTGATCAATTTCATCGAGAAGGCCGTCCAAATCACTGGACAATTCGCTGGCGTCAACCCCACTATCGGTCTCTATGGCCACTTCTTCTTCGGTTGACTTTGACCTTTCTGAGTCATCGTCTGATTCAAAATACGTTTGATTTTCCAATATCAATTCCTCTCAAAAAGTATCGACTTTTACATCATAGGGCTAAATTCCTAAGGCGTGGATCAATTCAGCAGGAGTGTTGCATTCTGCTATGAGGTCCGCAACATCATCACTAGTTCCTTTAACGGGGTCCAAAACAGGAACCCGTTTTATAGTTGTTTCATCAAGTTTGAATACAATCGAGTCCCAATTCGCTGAAATTATCTGCTCTGGCCATTTCTGTAGGCAGGTGCCACGGAAAAATGCTCGTGTACCGGTTGGCGGGTTTGAGACGCCGTCTTCAATATCCTCTATAGCACTAACAGAGTCCATCCCTAATTTATTGAAAACGCTGCTTTGCTCTCGAATGTCATGGTATTGAACTGCTAAGGATCTTACTCGTGCGTCAAAATAAGATAGACCATGTCTCTCAGAGTAACTATCTAATAGGCGCTTCTTGGCGATCCAGTCTATTTTCGAATGCAAAGACTCTGGGTCTGACTCCAAGGCAATAAGAACTTCTTCCCACATTGTTAGTACTCTCTTACCCACTCCACCTCCGACATATTCCAGACCACCTTTGTCTGCATAATCCTTTGCCCTTTCAAAAAAGTAGGATTGCACCTCAAGGGCTGTAACTGACTTTCCATTTGTTCGAAGCAACGGCTGTGACAGCGTTAAGTCATAGGAGATTTCTTTCATAGCTTGGACAGGCTGATTGAATAGAAAGTCCTCTTCGATATAACCGTCTTCGACCATCGCCAAGACAAAACATGTTGCTCCGACTTTAAGCAAGGTAGCATATTCACTCATGTTGGCATCGCCGCATATTACGTGAAGGCGTCGATACCTATCAGAGTCGGAATGTGGTTCATCCCGTGTGTTAATGATTGGTCTTTTCAAGGTAGTTTCTAACCCTACTTCTTCTTCGAAGAAGTCTGCTCTCTGAGTAATTTGATACGGGATCGCGTCTGGGTCACTCCCAGGTACTTCACATCCGATTTTCCCCGATCCGGTATAAATCTGACGCGTTATGAAATGAGCTATCCCATGACGAACTATGTCGCCGAAGGGTGTGTCACGAGACATCAAATAATTTTCGTGGCAGCCATATGAATTGCCTTTACCATCGGAATTGTCTTTGTACACTACGAGTTCTTCGCCGTCGGGAAGAAGCAGCTTAGCCGCCTTCATAGCTTCACGGAGTATCGCTTCTCCTGATTTGTCATACCGAGCAACTTCAGATGCGTTTTCACATTCAGGTGTAGACATTTCTGGATGTGCATGATCAACGTAAAAGCGAGCCCCGTTTGTCAAAACTGCATTTACTAAATGTGTTTCTACAACTGGCGGCAATGAGCCCATTGGAGCAAACCCTCTTGCGTCATTCGAAGGAGTTTCATCTTGGAAGTCCCAAACAACCGAATCTGCAATGCTACTTCTTGACCCTTGTTCTGACTCTTGCACATAGGAAGTTATCAACATTGACGAAGCCCAAATGGGATTTGGGTCTTTCGCCCCTTTGTGAATAATCGAGTATTCCGTTTCGATTCCACAAATTTTTTTTACTGCCATAGATGAATCTTACAAGTACTGGCCGGAGGCGGATTTTTTAGCCGATTGATCGTTATTATCGTTGAGCAACGTTCGTATAAAAGTAATTCGCTCACCTTTTTTGCCTGAAATTTTAGCCCAGTCATCGGGATTAGTAGTATTCGGCAAATCTTCGTGCTCATGAAACTCTTCTCGTATGGAGCTTAGAAAATCTTGGAGTATTAGTCCTTTCTCTCCGTTGGAAAGAACGCGTTTTATCGCGAGCTTCTTCGCACGTCGCACAATATTCTCGATCATTGCCCCTGATGAAAAATCCTTGAAATACATCAATTCTTTATCGCCATTTTGATATGTGACTTCGAGAAATTGATTTCGTTCTTCTGCGGCATACATTTCTTCTGCTGATTTTTCAACCAAAACCCTTAAAGCTTTATCAGCATCACCTCCACCTAACTCATCGATTGTAGAAGTAGCTATAGGAATACGTTCATTTACATACTGGCCAAATATCGCTATAGCAGAATCCTGATCAGGTCGATCAATTCTAATTTTCAAATCCAAACGTCCAGGTCGTAAAATTGCCGGGTCAATAAGGTCTTCACGGTTTGATGCCCCAATGATGATCACGTTTCGCAGGGCTTCCACCCCATCAATTTCCGCAAGCAGCTGCGGAACGACAGTTGACTCCATATCTGAACTTATTCCGCTACCGCGTATCCTGAAAAGTGATTCCATCTCATCGAAGAAAATGATCACTGGCCAACCTTCTTCAGATTTTTCTCGAGCGCTCTCAAAGATTGCCCGAATATGACGTTCAGTTTCCCCAACATATTTATTTAGAAGTTCAGGGCCTTTTATATTGAAGAAATAACTCTTGGATTTTACATGGTTGGAATTACTCTGGATTTTCGTTGCCAAAGAGTTCGCTACGGCTTTAGCTATCAAGGTCTTGCCACAACCTGGAGGCCCATAAAGTAAAACGCCCTTCGGGGATGGTAAGTCATGCTCATCATAAAGATCTTTGTGTAAATAAGGCAGTTCAATCGCATCTGTAATTTGTGAAATTTGCTGATCTAAACCCCCTATATCCATGTATGTAACAGAAGGAACCTCCACTAAAACATGATCTTCTAATTCAGGTTTAGGAATTACCTCGATTAACAAGTCGGCGTTATTAGCGCACAACAAGAGGGTTCCTTGCTCTAACGGCACGCCCTGTAAATCATCACAAATATCTACAACCCGTTCTTGATCCGTTCTACCCTTGACTAAAGCCCGTTTCCCATCAGAGAGAATTTCTCGGAGGTTCACGATCTCACCAGTCTTCTCTCCATCACGTACTGAAATTACATTCAGAGAGTCGTTCAATAAGACTTCCTGACCTTTCCGCAATGAACCCACCTCTAAATTTGGATGAACTTCAACACGAAGTTTCCGCCCCGAAGATTGAATATCTACGGTTCCATCAGGATTCTCTTCTAGGAAGACTCCATAACCGGAAGGCGGTTGGCTCAACTTTTCCACCTCTGATTTTAAATTTGCTATTTGTGAACGAGTTTCCTGAAGTAGCGTAACTAGATTCTGATTTTCAGACGCTGCCTTTGTCAACAACTTTTTAGTTTCTTTAAGCTTTTCTTCCAGAAGGCTGATTCGTCTCGGAGCTAAACTATTAGCTTCACGAAGTTGCATGTTTCGCTCTGTCAACAAATCAGCGTGCGCCTTGATTTCTCGCAGTTCATTCAATGCCTTAGTCAGTTCTGAATGTGAAACGGATTCATCCATGCCTACTCCTGTATAGAGACCTTATCGGAATATATGAACAAACTAGTAAATAAGGGCGCTTTCTACATGCATCATAAGTCAAAATAAAACTTTAAAACATTTCAGATTAGTGTTGCGAAATCCTTCATAGAATTTGTTACACTATGATCGTCTCACGTCCCCTAGTCACAGTGTTAGAAAAAAGGAACCATGAAAGTCTGGATAGATCAGGATTTATGCACAGGAGATGGGCTTTGTGAAGAGATTGCACCAGATGTATTCACTCTTCTTGATGATGGACTCGCCTATGTAAAGGAAGGCGAAACCATATACGCGGACCCAGGAGGGCCTGAAGGTCTTGCCGTTGTTCCTGACGGGCAAGAAGAGGCGACTATTGAATCTGCTGAGGAATGCCCTGGAGAATGCATTTACCTCGAGATCTAATCTAAGCTTCTTTGATATATCTCGCTTGAGTTATAAATCCAGTGTGACCCACCATCCTGTGCTCTGGCCTCACAGCTAGGCCTTCGATATGCCATCCTCTTCTACTAACCTCGAACGTTTCTTGCATAACGAATTCTGACGATTTTAAAGACTCTCTGAATTTCGTCGCTTGAGTAATGCTTGGAGTGTAGGCAACAATTATTCCTCCAGGAATCAGAGACGAGTCAAGATGCGGGACAACCTTCCATGGTTCGGGCAAATCTAGAACTACCCTCTCAAATCCCTGATCAGAGATACCATCGTAGATATCTTTGATAGTGACTTTATATCTTGTGAGCATTTCGTCTCCAAAAAAATTTACTACATTCTTTTCTGCCCTGTTGGCGAAATCCTCTCTCAGCTCATATCCGGTGATTTCGGCCCCAGCCCTTAGCATCGCTATTGAAAGGGCTCCGGAGCCGACCCCAGATTCCAAAACCTTTACTCCGGGATATATGTCTGCCGCTAATAGAATATGCCCGATGTCTTTGGGGTAGATTATCTGAGCACCTCTTGGCATCTTCAGGATCACATCACTCATTGTTGGCCTCACTGCTAGATAAGTTTTCCCTGAGGAAAGTTTGACATATCCGCCATCATTCAATTCCACTAAGTCACTGTGGCTCAAATACCCAGAGTGGGTGTGGAATTCTTCGCCAAGACTTAGAGTTATCAAATAACGACGATCCTTTGAATCAATCAATAGAACTAGGTCGCCATAGTCAAATGCGCTCATAGTAACCTCATCCAGACTTACTTTGGAATATTTGGATAAAGCTAAGACGATCACCAGGTTCTAAGGCAGTCGAAATATATTGATCTTGTTTCCCTTTAGGGGCCAGGACAGAAACTGTCTTAAAAACAGTAATAAAAACCCCCAATAAGAGCCACAGTGGACTTCCGCGAAGAAGTCCTTTTGTAACAAACTTTTGAATAACAAATCGGCTTATTTTGTTTCGAGCCTTCACTTGTCCACTCATTCAGACCTGATTACTTCAACAAATGTCTTTGTCCGTTCTCCGCGGCGTTTTCCAACATAAAAAACAACTAACAGAATTAGAACAGCGGAACACGCAGCTAATATACGTCGCGAGATAATGCTTGGCCCGCTAATGCCATCAGTTTCAGCTTTAAGGTCAGCTAGTCGCCCCTCTATATCTTCACGAGTAACGAAAGATTTATCCTCATTCATAGTTTTTTACTACCGACTTCTAACTGAGCGGTACGAGATCGCAGCGATGAGGACAAGCACCGCGCAGATAATTAAGTAGGGAAGAAACGTGAGTCTGTTGTCGAATGTTCCCACTTCAGATTGTAGTAATCGAAGGCCGCCGAGGCTTAAATATCCGAGGCCAGCGATAATAAAGACGAGGCCAGCTACACCATACATCGTCCATTTGAACAAGGACACGAGTGGATCGCGCACCTCTTGCTTACCGTACTGAACTAGAGTTTCCTTTAGTTCCGATAGTTTTTCTCCAATTGGGTCCTTAATACGGAAGTCAAACATGTTTCTCCTTCTCAATAACACTACTGTGAGAATTCTTTAGGCACTACAACGACTAATCGGACTGGTTTCTAAGTGCTAATTCAGCTTCGTACATTTCATCAACCTCTGTTAGGAGTTCGCTCAACAAGTTAAATCTTTCCTTTAAAGATTTGGCTGCTAGGACTTGATACTTGTCATATGCTCCTAAGTAACTATTCTCAGCAAGGTAATATATTTGATCGGTAGGTTCTGGACCAGCGCCCATTTGCACTTGACGACGGAAACCAGAAAGTTCAGAAACGGTATCTGCGGTTCTAGATAAAATATTTTTGAGTTCATCTATCTGATCAGATTCGACGTCTTCTATATCCTTTACTTCTTCAAACTCAATTGTTGCCATGGGATAGGGATTTTCGGCAATCCATTCCAAAACACGGAACCGTTTCTCCCCGATACAACTAATCATTAATTGCCCAGCTCCGATATTTGCTATTTCAACAATTCTCGACAATGTTCCATATTCATACCTTTCATCTCCTCCACCAACTTCGTGCCCCTTTGCTATAAGGGAAACGCCGAAACCTAATTCATTGTCGACACAATCTTCGACCAGTTCTAGATAACGTCCTTCAAAGACCCTCAGGGTGAATCTACTCCCAGGGAATACGACCATACCTAGTGGGAACATAGGGAGAGTAACCAATTCAGTCCTTTAATTAAATCTTCAGAGAGTACTACTTCGGCTCTAACATTTCGATCGGAAGGCCGGAACTGAAAGAATGGAGGTAACTGGCGAGGTTTATGTAAAAACCGTCAAGCCCCGATTCAACCCAATCCGTGGTCTCTTCGTGGTTTACCATGAAGCTAATAGTTATTTTCTCGCCGGACTCCGCAGTGAAATAGCCTACTAGCGCTGCTTGATTCCCTGACCGGTATGCCTTAGCTTCTAAATTCCCCGCAAAGAGAGAATCCTGGAATTCTAGAAATATCGTTCCTTCCTCCCCAGCAACTGGAAAAGCCTCTTCGAATACGGGCTTTAAGGTTGCGTTGTCAGCAATGCCTTGCATAATTGCGCATGTGGCTTGATTGCCGGTACTGATACCAGAGCCGTCTGTTACAAGCAATCCAGTTTCGGGTATGCCTGTCCCACGAATTACCTCTGTTACTCCGGATGTCCCAGAAGTTGATTTTCCTTCTCCTGAACGTGAGAATCCAATTTCTTTAACCAGCATTTCTGCAGTCATAGCGTCGTCGTTCACAAGCATTTGTTCAACAATTTTGCTCATGGGTGGTGACTCAATGGACAACAGTCGAATCATATCCTCAAGAGGAATACCAGAAAATTCGCGAGCCGCTTCGAGGATTATCACATTTCTTGCCTCCAGCAGGTCATCGAAACTAGCGGCGAATCTAATTGCTGGGTCACGAGATGGAGTTAGCGGCGGAGGATCTTCCACTCCTCTTTGAGAGTTGTAGTTATTTTTTAAGCCGTCGTAGCCTTGGTCAAGCAATGAAGCGCTTAGAGAACCGATTAATGCTTGACTCTTTACTTCTTCACTCCAGCTTTCGACAATCCTGCTCTCGTCATATCTGGATTCATCTACACGAACAGCACCTTGAATAAAGAGGATGTTCATCCCTACAGTGTTATCAGCTAATTCATCAGCGTTTGTTCGGATTTGACTGTAATTCTCCGGAAGTAATTCGCTGTAGGCATCGGTCATCAGAATTGGATCACCACCGCCAAAGACATAGAGATCTGTACTAAGCAAAGAACCGTCTTCATTCGGTTCGCGCTCTGCCGCAAGAACTGTCGTATAAGTAAAATCAGGCCCAAGTTGCAGAAGCGCAGCTGCAGCTGTGATCACTTTAATATTTGTCCCCGGTGATAGCGGGATATTTTCCCTTATCCCAAATATAGTTTCTCCATCAACCGCAACAGAGAGACAGGAATTATTAGGAGCAGCTCCCATTAATGCCTCTAAGTCGGTAGAAAGTTTTTCAAGCTCCAGCGGGGACGTTAAAAGCTCCGGAGCACGGCGAATTGAAAATATTTGTGTCTTAGCTTCGTTACTGACTTCTGGGGATTTTGGTAAGAGCTCGACATCGCCATAGCCGTATTTGTTGGACGCTACGAGCGCAGCGATGAGCGCCGCCAAAATCAGGACAGGCATAGTGAACCGTTTTAGAATCCTTAACATTCTTGCAGCATAGCTTTGTCTCATTCTCCCCTACTTCATTTTCCAATTACTTCCTATGTTTCTAAGTATCTGGTGTATGTTTCAAGATTGGATAGTGCTCGCACTGCACTGCCTCCGCTGTAATGACAAAACCAGTTCGCAGCTTTCAGAGCAGCAATCCCAGTGTTGTAGGGATCAGCGGACCCAAGTTCTGAAGCGACCATAACTGGCTTATTCCAATTTCTCGACCCCTCTGTTAGGGGCAGAAACATATATTTCCTCTTGAGAGTTATGGAAATTCAGTATCCGTTCCATGCCAGAGTTTAGGTAATTACTCTCGGCATACAAGCGAGCTATGTTACCTTGAATTCCTAATCCGAGAAAGATCAATGAGTCCACAGATTCGTGAGATAGTACAAGGTCGATCATCTTAGGTATCGTCTCTCGAGTCTCGCCTCCAGCCAAATCTATAGGGTTGCTTCGACTCCATCGGGGCGGAAGGATTTCGTCAATTTTTTCCATCAAGTCCTTCTTGAGGTCGACTAACTCTAAGGCTGAATTTGCAAGGGCGTCTGCCGTCAGCACACCCCAACCTCCTGCGGTTGTCAGAATTATCGTGTTTTTGCCCTTTGGTCTGGGTTGTGTCGCAAAGGTTGCTGCCCATTCGTATGCAGTTTGGGGATCTTCAGCCAAAAATGCCCCTGCTTGTTTGAGCATGCCGCGAAAAATTCGATCATCGCTTGCTAAAGATCCAGTATGGCTAGCTGCTGCTTTTGCCCCCTCTGGGCTTGAGCCACCCCGTATAACGATTACCGGTTTAACTTTTGTCGCTTCTTTTATAGTTTCGAAGAGTCTCCGACCATCAGGTATCCCTTCTAGATATGAAACGATTACTGACGTTTCGGGGTCTTCCGTAAAATACTTTATGTAGGTAGATACATCGAGGCAGGTTTGGTTTCCAATAGATATTCCTCGTGATATTCCTATATTGTACTGCCTAGACAAGTTCATAAAAGATGAGAGCACATTCCCTGATTGGCTTGCTATAGCTATGTTTCCTTTCGGCGGAAACGGTGCAACTATTTGAGAACAAAGATTTGATGGAGTTGAAATAAAGCCTTGACCATTTGGGCCAGCGATGGCGATATTGAGCTCTTTGGATAGTTTGAGTAGTTGGATCTCAGCCTTTTTCCCATCTTGGCCGGTTTCCCCATACCCACCGGAAACTATGAAAACAGCTTTAACTCCTATTTCCGCTAATTCAATCAGCGTTTGTGGAACTGCATCCGATGGGAGGCAAATCATGGCACAATCAGCACTACCGCTAGGTATTTCATTGATATTTTGGATAGTCGATATGCCCAATAAAGAAATCTTCTCTTTATTAGTTGCATAGATCGGGCCTTCGAAACCTGAATTCAAAATGTTGTGAAGCGCCACGAAACCAAATTTCCCCGGGTGGCTTGAAGCTCCAACGACAATGACTCCTTTGGGGTCAAACAAGGATTTAAGGTTCGGGTGTTCAGTCATGTATCTCTACCAACGCATCAACCGCTATTGGTACCCCATCATCAATCAATATAGGGTTTACATCAATTGAACAGATATCTTCTCGATCCATGGCGCAATCGCCAATAGATATCAAAGCTTCAGTCAGTTCATCTAAGTCAACTTCTGGTTCCCCGCGCACTTGACCCAAAAGGTCTTTATGAACTAGGTCTTCGAACATTGACCGTATTTCTTTTTTCGATGCAGGGAGTAAACGGAAAACAATATCTTCAACCACTTCGGTGAACACCCCACCAACACCGAAAGCTAATATGAGGCCGTACTCGTCATTTCGAGCAATGCCAGCTATAAATTCTCGAGAACTTTTTACTTGTTCAGAAAGTAATAATGGATTTCCCCCAAACTTCTTATTGAAGTGGTTCGCTGCATTCCTGACAGAATCTTCACTGTCTAAATTAAGCTTTACGCCGCCTAGGTCAGTTTTGTGAGCAAATTCTTCCCCACTGAGTTTAAGGACTACGGGAAATTCTAAGTTTTTTGATTCCTCTACCGCCTCGTCGACCGAATGAACAATGACTTCTTTAGTCGTTCTAAGGCCATAGGCATTTAAAAGCTTCTTGCTCTCATACTCAGTAAGCGCATACCTTTTTGACATAGTCACAAACCTCTTCTTAGGAACCTTACCCTATATATCGTTAACGCCATTCATTGCGACATGTGGGCAAATTGGTCGAACCTGTGATTAGATGCTGGTTAGAAGGGAGTTCTTTTGTATATTCTTGCTGCAGTCTTCGTTGATGATATTTCACTTCGCGAATTGGAAGGTTCGGTCAGTCGTATCGACCTTACCGGCGTTCAGTTTTCCGCAGTAGTTGAAGATGATTTCCCAATTATGTTCGCTCCCCATCTAGCGATTTTGGTTCATTCAAATGACTCTTCAACAGACACTAGTGTTCTTGAGGTAACGTATTACCGCGACGATGAACAAATCGCTAGAAATGTCCAACCACTTAATATCGAAGCTGGAAAGTTTGCCTACCGGCTTGTCCGTGCCGAAATGGAATTCGTCGAACCGGGCACGATTGAAGCCCGCTGCAGGATAGGAGAAAGTGACCCACTGGTCGTTCCATATACGTTAAAGGCAATGGATATTAACTGATGGAAAAATTTACGAATATACAGACCTTTCCATCATCGTTTGCAATTAATGTATGGACTAGGTTCGGAGGTGAGGAAACCAATGGCGGAAACTAATCTAGATATAGAATCTCTTTGCATCGATGTAATTAGAGGTATCGCTATGGATGCCCCTCATAAGGCAAAGTCTGGCCATCAGGGTACCGCTATGGCGTTAGCCCCACTAGCCCATGTCCTATTTAGTCGTGTTCTGCGCTACAGCGCGGAACACCCCGATTGGGTTAACCGTGATCGTTTTATTCTTAGTGCTGGGCACGCTTCAATACTGCAATACGCAATGCTCTACTTAACTGGTTATAAGTTATCTCTTGACGACATCAAAGAATTCAGGCAATGGGAAAGCCTCACACCTGGGCACCCAGAAGTAGGCCACACAGAAGGAATCGAAGTCACTACGGGGCCATTAGGTCAAGGATTTGCCAATGCGGTTGGAATGGCGATCTCAGAACGGTGGATGAGAGAACAATACGGGTCAGAGAATATTGACCATAGAATTTATGCGATATGTGGTGATGGTGACCTCTCTGAAGGTATAAGCCATGAGGCCGCATCGTTTGCAGGACAGCAAAAACTCGGTCGCCTTATATGTATTTACGACGATAATCACATAACGATAGATGGGCCTACAGAACTTTCGCTGCAAGATGATGCTGTAAAACGGTTCGAAGCTTACGGTTGGGAAGTAATAGATATCGGCGAATCCGGAGAGGATATCGATGAAATCGAAAAAGCTTTAAATAAGGCAAAAGCTAATGAGGAGTTACCATCACTTATCATAATTCGTTCGCATATCGGCTTCCCCTCTCCAACCTTGACCGATTCCCCCAGTGCCCATGGATACGCTTTCAAGGACTCAGAAATCGCCGAGACGAAGCAAGTTATGGGCCTGCCCCAAAATGAGCAGTTTTACGTACCGCAAGATGTTGTTAAGTTCTACAAGGAAGCTGGGAGTAGACACACATCTGAAGCTCTTCTATCAACGTGGAGTCCCAAAGACCACCTAGGCACATGGAATCTTGACGATGTTCAGTCAGAATATGAGTCTAAAGTCGGAGAAACAGTAGCCACTCGAGTCGCAAGCGGTGTTTGTCTAAATAAAGCCGCTGGCACTCTTGCCATGATTGCAGGTGGAGCTGACCTGACCGGAAATACCGGAACAGCACTCAGTGGCACTGACCACATATCGTCTGATAATCCATCTGGAAAGCAACTATTCTTTGGAGTGCGAGAGCACGCTATGGGAGCCATTATGAACGGCATCGCCCTTCACGGGGGCGTAGTACCAGTCGGAGGAACTTTCCTCGTTTTCAGTGATTACATGCGCCCAGCAATTCGCCTTGCTGCACTAACGCAAGCAAAAGTAATTTATTCCTTTACCCATGATTCGGTAGGTGTAGGTGAAGATGGGCCCACCCATCAGCCAGTGGAACAAATCATGTCCCTTAGAGCTATCCCAGGTCTCCTTGTCATCAGGCCTGCTGACGCAAAAGAAACAGTTGCTGCTTGGAAGACAGCATTGGCCCATAACGGCCCAACTGCGCTAATCCTCTCGCGCCAGAACCTTCCGATACTTGAAGGAACGGATGTTCGAAAAGCCCAAGACGGTGCATACATCATCCATGACCATGAATCTCCTGAAGCGACACTTATCGCCACTGGCTCAGAAGTTTCTCTTTGCCTTGATTTCGCGAATAACCACGCTGTTCGCGTTATTTCTATGCCTAGTTGGGAATTACTCGAATCCGAAGATCATTTAGCTGATAATTCGATACCTTCCGTCTCCGTAGAGGCTGGAATTACCCTAGGCTGGTCACGTTACGCCGATGTGAACGTGGGCATTGATCGTTTTGGCTCCTCCGCCCCAGGGGATGTTGTCATGGACAAACTCGGGATTAATCACGAAGCCATTCAGGACGCTATTTCATAATGGCTTCATTAACTGACTTATTTGAAATATATGGACAGAGTCCTTGGCTGGATAACCTGAAGAGAGATTGGGTTGAATCTGGCGAACTCAAAGCCTGGATTGAGAAAGGCGTGCGGGGACTGACTTCAAATCCATCTATCTTTGAAAAGGCTATTTCTGATTCAGAAGCGTATGACCAGCAATTTACTTCTTTGATTCGAGATGGGGTTTCAGTAGAAGAGGCCTACTGGAAGCTAGTACAGACAGATATTTCGTCTGCTCTTGCGCTACTCAAACCCATACACGAATCAAGTAATGGTCTTGACGGATTCGTTTCAGTTGAAGTAGACCCTCGACTAGCTCGCGACACTGATGCAACTATTAACGCTGCCAGAGCATTAGACGATCAACTTGATAGCCCAAATCTCTATATTAAAATCCCTGGGACCAAGGAAGGGTTACCTGCTATAAAGCAGATGATAAGTGAAGGCCGATCAGTCAATGTAACCTTACTTTTCTCTATCGAGCGCTATTCGGAAGTAATTGATGCCTATATGAGTGGCCTAGAAATGATGGAAGGCGACCTCGCCCAAGTATCATCCGTCGCATCCTTCTTTATATCGCGAACCGAAACTGAAATCGATGCTCAACTAGATGAGATAGGAACTGAAGGAGCACTAAATTACAAGGGCAAAGCAGCGGTTGCCCAAGGACAGCTAGCTTACAAACTCTTTTTGAACCAATTTAATACTGAAAGGTGGGCAGCGCTCGAAGCGCGAGGGGCACGACTTCAACGACCATTATGGGCTTCCACCTCAACAAAGAACCCCCAGTATCCTGACACCATGTACGTTGATCAACTCATCGGCCCAGACACAGTCAACACCCTCCCCGATAACACTTTGTCTGCATTCATGGATCACGGGACTTTAAGTAGAACCATTGACACATCTTTTGAGAAGGCATCGGAAACTCTTGTATCCATTGAGAATCTCGGCATTGACCTTAACCAAGTCGCCGAAAAGCTGGAACGAGAGGGAGTTCAAGCTTTTGAGAATTCGTTCGAAAATTTACTAAAAACACTTCTAATAAAAGCTGAATCTTTAAAGTAGCAGTCGGTTGCATTTTGCAACCTACGTGGTACTATCACGAAGTGCCGAAGTACACTGAGAACTGCTCGATAGATATGACACTTTCTGTGATCGGTGACCGCTGGACGATGCTAATCCTTCGAGATCTATTCCGAAGAGTACGCCGCTTCGAAGAACTTCGAAAAGACCTCGGAATAGCTAAAAATATTCTGAGTGACCGTTTGAGCAAACTTCACGAAGCTGGGATAGTGGAGCAGCAGCCGTACCAAATGAACCCAGTCCGGAACGAATACTTTCTCACAGCTAAAGGGCGAGACCTTTCGCCGTCACTTATAGCGCTTATGCATTGGGGCGACCGATGGTATGCCGGTGGAAACCCACCAACCATTCTGACTCATTCACAATGTGGCACTGCCTTAGAGCAGATAACTCATTGTTCAGCCTGCAACATCCAAGTAAGTCCAGAACAAATTTCTAGCCGCCCCGGCGATCACCAACTCACAAAATCAGCATGAGTTCCCTCTATTCCGAACCCCTTACCTCTCTACTTAGTGAAGCAACTAAGAAACGGGATTCGGTTTTTGGCAAAAGAATTACGTACTCCCCAAAGGTATTCATTCCCCTTACTCATCTATGTAGAGACAAATGTGGGTATTGTACCTTTGCTCAACCCCCCGCTAGAGTAGCTGCACCTTTTCTGACGCCCGATCAAGTTCTAAATATCGCTTTCCAAGGAGCGAAATCTGGATGTCATGAAGCGCTATTCACACTTGGTGAAAAACCTGAATTACGTTATCCGAGTGCACTTAAATGGCTAAAAGACCACGGATATCACAGCACTATCCATTATTTGTACGAAATGGCAAAATTGGTAGTAGAAGAAACAGGACTGCTTCCGCATGCTAACGCTGGGGCAATTTCCGAAGAAGAACTGTCAATGTTGAGAGAAGTCTCCCCTTCTCAAGGGATGATGCTTGAATCTCTAAACCCCAACTTGGACTGCCATCAGGGTTCTCCGGATAAAGAACCGTGGAGGCGAGTTGAAACATTACGAGCAGCTGGCGAATTGAAAATTCCCTTCACCACAGGTCTTCTTATAGGAATTGGAGAGTCTCGACAGGACCGCATAGACGCCATTGAAGCAATTGCGAACATCCATCATGAATTCGGCCACATCCAAGAGGTAATTATTCAGAATTTTCTTCCCAAAGATGGAACAAGCATGCATAGATCAAAGCCGTGTCCTGATGACGAGTACCTAGAAGCCATCGCCCTAGCGAGACTAATACTACCCAACGAAGTTCATCTTCAAGCCCCTCCAAACCTTTCAGACGACTTTGGAGTGCTCTTAAGCGCAGGTATTGATGATTGGGGTGGAATCTCTCCAATAACTGCTGACCACGTTAATCCGGAACGACCCTGGCCTGCCTTAGAAAAAATCTCAAAGGTCTCAGAAGGGCTCGGTTATTTCATCGCACCTAGATTGACTGTCTATCCGGAGTATGCCAGCAGTCCTAAAGTTTGGATCGACTCAAAACTTCAGTTCTCTGTCCTCGACCGATCTGATAGTGAGTGGCTTGGCCGTGATGACCCTGGAGCAATATTTCCAGAAAAGATTGAATTCATAACAAACGTTGATGACGGTGCAGAAGTAGCGCAAGTCGGCCAAGATTCTACGCAATGGTACTCCGGGTCATCCACTGTTCCAGCAAATTTACTTTTAACCGAACCTAAAGCTTCCACCGAAATCGATGAAGTGATCCAAGGGGTTCTCATGGGTCAAGATGTTGAGTTACCGGAGATTATTACTCTCCTCCGCGCACGTGGGGGCCAACTTCGGTCTGTCATTAACCTAGCTGATGCGCTTCGCAGAGAAGTAAACGGCGATGAAGTTACCTACGTCTCCAATTGCAACATAAACTACACGAATGTCTGCACATTCAAATGTCGATTTTGCGGATTTTCCAAAGGCCCACTCTCATTAAATCTCCGAGGAAAGCCATATTTACATACCTTGGAAGAAATAATCGCCCGCGCCTCGGAGGCAACTGCGAATGGAGCTACTGAGGTCTGCTTGCAGGGCGGCATCCACCCGGATTTTGATGGCAATTATTACATCGACATGTGCCAGGCCCTACATGATGAACTACCGGATCTACATATCCATGGATTCACCGCTCTTGAAGTTACAGAAGGCGCCAAAAGGTTAGGAGAGCCTCTGGAATCATACCTACAAAGGGCGGTTTCCGCCGGACTTAAATCACTTCCTGGAACCGCAGCAGAAATTCTCGACGACAGCGTGCGTGAAACCTTATGCCCAGACAAGATAAACACTGAAGAATGGCTTGAAGCTCACCGAATTGCACATAAAGTTGGATTACGTTCAAATGTAACCATGATGTTTGGCAGTGTCGAGGAACCCATACACTGGGCGAAGCACCTCCTCAAAACGAGGGCTCTCCAAAAGGAAACTGGAGGTTTTACGGAATTTGTTGGCTTACCATTTGTCCATATGGCTTCTCCAATCTACTTGCGGAAAGGAGCCAGAAGAGGACCAACGTTTAGAGAAACCCTTCTTGTACATGCTGTCGCAAGAATCGCTTACCACGGGTACATAGACAACATTCAGGCATCATGGGTAAAGATAGGCCTCGAAGGCATGTCACAAATGCTTCAAGCTGGAGTTAACGATGTAGGGGGAACTTTGAATGGGGAGAATATATCTCGAGCTGCTGGAGCTCGCCATGGTCAAGCAGTTAACACAGACGATTTCCACCTTCTATGCGAGCCACTAAATAGAACCTTGAAACAACGCAGTACCCTTTATGAAATCCTTAAAGACTCCGGTCGTAGAGATACAGCTCGGAGAAGAATTTCAGTAGTCGCCGAATAAAGAACTTCCTATGAAGG
>PVBE012414569.1_pt1 | contig 22676 bp, 18 predicted proteins | sample 1631181 | NCBI WGS metagenome assembly PVBE01 (sample SAMN08397723, study PRJNA350692) | Marine metagenome, whole genome shotgun sequencing project. | isolation source: water | place: Pacific Ocean | collected 2012-04 | reverse complement strand
GCTCGTCTTCCGGGCAAGACGCGCCTGCGCCGCCATTCCTCCCCCGCAGATCCCCTCGAACCAGTCCTTGTCACCGCTGTGCTCCGGGTAGCGCAAGGTACCGGCAACAAGGCCTGGGTCGACATCGATGAAGCCCATCGCGCAGCGGGCGCTCAGGCTCTTTCCGCTGCCCGACGGACCCATCAGCGCCGTGATCTTGCCCGGCAGGACATCCAGGTCCACACCCGAGAGCAGGTAGCGCGTTGCGGTGCGGATCTTGAGGCCCCGAAGTTCGATCAGCGGCTTCATCTCGCCCTCACCGCACTGCTGACGAAGACGGTGCAGAGCGCCACCATCCCAATGAGGCCGAGACCGAGCTCCATCGCATGCCAGGTGGGAATGTCGAGGAATGCCTGGTAGCCCAGGTACAGCAGATCGGCCCAGCTCCGCTCCGAGTCCCCGTGGGTGAAGCTGGGCTGCGTGTCCTGCACCGCCAGGTAGGAGAGAGCGATCTCGAGAAACACCACCTGCATCAGGGTCTCGATGCCTTGACGAACGACCACCGGGCGCAGGTTGAGCCCAATGATGTGCCAGAGGTAGATGCGCGGCCGGGAGAAGCCGTGGGCCCGGAGTGCCTCGACGAAGCGCGATCCGCCCAGCCGGGCTGCGACGGCGGAGGCCTCGTCCATCGCTCCCGGTGCGGCCAGCAAGGCCCAGGTGATTGCGATCGGGTACAGGTTGCGACCGTCCGGGGGAACAAGCAGGGCCACGATGAGCACCACGACCATTCGTGGAAGTGCTCCCAACAACTCCCCCATCCCGCGAGTGACAGCCTCCAGCCGGTGACTGCCGGTGCACGCGATCAGACCACCCAACACCGCGCAGGCCATCACGATCAACCCCGCCACGAGGCTCGGCAGCGCAATGATGGCGGAGCCCTGCATGGCGTACTCGATGAGTGGTCGACCCATGCTGTCGGCCCCGAAGGGCGGCAGACCTCCAGGTGTCGCGTACTTCAGGGTGAGATCCGCTGGACTCAGGTGTTCCGGCGCAAAGAACCCCGGCACCAGCAGGGAGCCGAAACAGATCACAGCGAGCACGGAGGCGACCGAGCGGTTCACATCAACACCCCAGCAGGATGGCGTCGTACGTGCAAGGCCACGCCGACCTCCAGGAGCGCCTGCGCAACCAGCAAGAGGGCGCTGAGACATGCGAATGCGAAGGCAGCGGCCAGGACCACCCCGAAGTCCTGCGTCAGGGTCCCCTGCCAGAGCAGGTCACCAAGACCGTTGATGCGCACGATCACCTCAACGATCACGGCGCCCGAGAGCAGGTGCAACAGGCGGGCCCGCATCTGTCCCGCGATGGAGGGAAGCACGTTGGGTAGCGTGTTCGAGAGCACGCTCTCGCCGCGCAGGATGGCGATCTGGACGTAGCGCTGCTTGCGCTCGGCCTCCATCAGCCCACGAACACCGATGACCGCTCCACTCAGCGCCGCGTCGGCCAGCCCCAGAGTCAGGGCCCCTAGCAGGATCTTCACGGCCATGGCCTCGTCGTCGTAGGCCATCGCGCCGTAGCCAATGGTGACCACGGCGGCGGCGAGGAGCGCCAGCACCACACCAGGAATCATGCCGACCAACCTGAGCAGCGGGTCCAGGGTCTCGCTCAGCCACCGGGCGGCGGCGCCTGTAGCTCCGATCACCAGCGGTACGAAGGCCAGCACAACGAGGGCGGCCGTCCACGGCACCGACTCGTACAGGAGCTGGCTGACTGGCATGCCCGGCTGCATGCGCCAGCTGTTGCCCAGATCTCCGCTGAGGGCACCCCCCATCCAGCTGCGGAAGAAGTGTCCGGGCCCGAGGTGGAGATTCCACTTCTCGGCCAGTTCCTCGGTACCGCCACACATCTCGGGCGGGCAGATGATGCTGGCGGGGTCACCCGGCAGGGCCCAGATCAAGGCCGTGATCACACCGGGCACCGCCAGCGGCAACAGCAGCGCAGCGAGAAGGCGCACGAGGGGCCGGATCCACCACCGTTTCATTCAGCAGAACCGTTAGGGCGTGAACTTCCAGCTATCGACCGAAGTCCAGTAGTAGTACGGCGCAATGGTGTTGCCCCGGACCTCTGTACGCCAAGCTGACTTGGTGTCGAGCTTCCAGAGATAGAGGTAGGGCAACTCGTCATTGAGCCTTTCATGGAGCTTGTGATAGGCATCGCGTGCCTGTGTGTCCGTCTTGGAGGCTTCGTACTGGGCAAGAAGCGCATCGATCTGGGGATTGGTGTAGTTGAAGATGTTGAGGGCACCCCGCCCACCGGCACGGCTGTGGAATAGCGGGTTGACATCCTCGACCAGCCCGAAGCTCCACTTTCCGACGACCATGTCGTAGTCCTCGGCCTGGCCGGTGAGGGTCTTACGGTTCCAGTCGTCCACCGTGATGCGGAACTCCTGCCGATCAAAGCCTCCAGCGCTCAGCTGATTGCCGATCTGGGAGAGCAGGTCCGGCGCCTCGTTGTTGAGTGGCGCCTTCATGCCGATGCGCAGCGTGATGGGCTGGCCCTTGTAGTGCCAACGCCCGCCTTCCTGCGTGAGGCCCGCTTCCTTGAGCAGCCCACCGGCCTGCTCCAGGTCTGAACGGGGCTGCACCGGAATGCTGCGGTTGTAGTAGGGACTGGTCTGGACGAAGGGCCCGGAGATGAACTCACAGGGCGAGTTCTGCTCTCCCGGCTTCACCCCGATGCTCTTTTCACGGAGATCCGTGCGGTCCAGGATGAGGTTCAGAGCCTGCCGGACCCGCTTGTCCTTGAGGTACGGCTTGTCCTGATTCACGGCCACGAACCACCAGGAGCGAAGGTCGTAGGACTTCAAGCTGAGCTCGTCGCTGGCGCTCACGTCGGCCCGATAAGGCGGCGGCACGGCGATGATTCCCTGCACTCCGTTGTTCAGGAGGGTGCGGACCTGGACCAGAGGGTCACCGCCCTCCTGCAGACCCAGCCCGTTGATCTTCGCCTCGTGGTGAGCGTTCTTCTTCGACTCGAAGGTCACGCCCCGCCGGCCCATCGAGCCGCTGTGGGAGCCTGTACCGGTGGGCCGGTTCGAGAAGGGGTCGTCCGGCTGGATGGCGGTCCCTTCGAACTTGTGCTGGGGCAGAATGTAGAAGCCGAGGCGGTTCAGCGGATTGTGGAAGACCTTGGTGAAGCGCACCACGGCGACATCCTTGGACTCCACCTCGCAACCCGAGAAGACGGCCCGCTGCTTCTCAGCGATAGGCGAAGGCGTGCCCTCATCCAAGAAGGCGTTGACGGTGAAGCAGATGTCCTTGGCACCGAGTGGCTGACCATCGTGCCAGCGAATGCCCTTTGTGAGGTGCAGCTTGACGGCCTTTCCACCGTCAGCCAACTCCCACCGCTCCACCATCCTCGACGTCAGCTCGTTGCTGATGGGATCGAAGAAGTACATGCGGTCGAACACCAGCTCATGCACACGATTGTCCACCATGGACTGCGCAAAGAGGGGGTTCATGGAGGAGGGCAGACTCTCCTCGTAGAAGTTGAGCGTGGCACCTGTGGACAGCACGAAGGTGCTGGCCACCCCGAGAGTCATCAACCTGCGCTTCAGGGTCATCGTAGCGCTCCTGCTACTTCGGGATGTCGGGACCGAACTCTCGACCGACCCGCAGGCCGAAAGCGTCGAGTGAAACACGCACAGCATCAAGGCCGGGCACAGCGTTTCGGTTCGGATGGAAGAGTTCTGTAGCCCGAAGCGCATTGCGCTTGCCAGCGTCCCAGGCCGCGAGAGAGATAAGGAACTTGGGATCGGTCGCAGCGCCAGCACCACGATCGCGGGCGTTCAGCCGCAGAATGACCGCGGTGCGCTCCTGTCCCCGGGCGTCGCAGAGACGTGCTCCGGCGCGAAGGAGGCCAGCTCGGGCAAAACTGGCAAAGACACGGTGGTCCACATGTTGGGACCCATAGGCTTCCGCCATCGCATCTTCCAGCTGTGCACCCAGCGCGACAGACTGGTCCAGGAGACAGTCGACATCGACCTCCTCCTCCTGGCTGCAGACCTGGAGCACAGCGGCGTATCCGGAGCTCCCCTTGAAGGTCTCCATCGCGGCGGTGTGATCGGTCTCCATCGCATTGATGAAGGCCAGATCGCCGTCGGTGGCCCAGGGACCGAGAAAGAGGGCATCCAGTGGCAGCTCGGAGGCCTCGGTCTCGACCACCGGCTCCAGAGGAAGGCGCCACGGAGCAAGCCACGCATCCAGCCAGGCTTCTCCACCGGCCTGGCGAGCGGCCTCCTCATGCCAGAGCGCCACCTGCCAGGCCATGGTCGGGTCCGCGACCTCGACGACCAGTCCTGACTCCGGCTCCGGCAGCTTGTAGTGCGGAGCGGTCGGGAGATCCGGGAGCGTCCCCGCCACGACCTCGCTCATCTCGAACAGCGCGGGAGCCTGGTCCAGCGTGAAGTCTTCCGCCGCCAGCGCCTGGCACCAGGCCGCGTCCGCATCAGCGACCGCCTCGACGTGGTCCGACTCCGGAGGGGGAAGGCACAGATGCTCGCGGGCTGCCTCGAGGTCACCCTGCATGACAGCAGCGACCCCCACCAGGTAGTCCACCTGAGCAGGGTCCGTCTCTCTCCGATCCTCGGGCCCGAAAGTGGCCATGATTGCGGAGGCCTGGAGCAGCGCCGCCTGCCGGTAGATCGCAGCAGCCTCCGCGTGACCACGCGCCACCTCACTGCCAAAGGCCGGAATGGAGGCGCCGAACTGGCGCTCGTAGATCTGGCCCCACGCGGGATTCTGCAGCAGCTCATCCAGCTTGCCTGGAGCGGCCACCTCTACCTGCCACGATGCCGCGATCAGCTCCGCCGAGATGGCCTGCTCAGGCTCCGTGGAGACATCCTGGGAACCGGAGCACCCCAGGGCGAGAATCAAGAGACTCAGACTCACTCCTGGCAGTACTTCTTCGAGCCCGCAGCAGCGACGCACAGCTGCATGGGCTTCTTGGTGTCCTGGTTGCTGGCACGTGCGTAGTCCAGCCACTCCATGGCGGAGTCCTTCGACATGCCGCGCAGCTTCTCTTCCTTGGCAGCCAGCTCCTCCCGCTCACCCCCCTGGGCATTCACGAGCTTGTCGTTGGCGTCTTCCCACAGCCTGTTCGAAGCCTCGGCCTTCAACTGGTAGAGGCTGTAGACGCGGCTCTTGTAGGTGGCGCCGGACCACTGGCTCTTGTTCTCGAGGGCATAGTCCGACCACTTGATCACGCCCCACGCACGCCCCACTCCGCCGCGGGACAGGTGCAGCGCGTACTTGAAGCAGAGGTTCGGGTCCGAACGATCGATCTCCTCGAGGTGGCGCCGCATCAGGCGCTCCCACTCGTTCTTGTTGCCGTTGGCCTCCGCGTTGGCCAACAGGACCCGGCTGGTCTTGTCCTTGTCGGTCATCGTGGGCGAGGTGGAGATCCGCGCCTCCAGACACTCGACCTGCGTGGGGTTGAGCTTGCCCATGAGGGCCGTAGGCTCCATCGCCACCAGGCTCTCGCAGGAGACCTCTCCACCCAGGAAAGTCGGGTCCTCGAGCATGACCACTTCTTCGGGGTCGGGATCGGGAAGCTCCGGGTCGGGCTGGGGCTCGGGATCAGGGTCCGGCTCGGGGTCTGGCTCGACCTCGGTCACGACGGGATCCCGAAGGAGCCGGTCATCGACCACAGGGGCGTCCCCAAAGGGAGCAGGGTCGTTGTCGAAGTCGTCCTCCGTCGGTGGAGGCGTGCGTTCCGTGGACAGGTCTGAGCTCTCCACGAAGGCGCTGGCCCGTTCCCGGTCCTCGTCGTCGTCCTGCGTCTCCGGATCCGCATCCACCGGTTCGGGGTCAGGATCCTCGCCATCGTCCTCGGTGGGGACCTCACCATCGAGCAGGGCGGCCATGGCGTCGTCCTCCTCCGTGGAGGCTGGCTCCGCCTCGGGCAGCTCACCGGTGTAGGCAGAGAGCTCGGCAAAGGGGTCGAAGGTCACCGTCGGGTCGAGATCGAACCAAGCCACACGAAGGCTCGAGGGCATCGGACGGCCCGCAGAGTCCTGAAGAGGCTCCGCGTTGACCTCCTGCCCAGCCACGAGACATCCAGCCCAGCCATCGTGGCAAGGCTTCGCAGGGAAGAGCTCCGCCATGTCGCCCAGGCTCTGGGCGCTGGCTACCCCACCGATCAGGAGCAGAAGTGGAAATGCGCGCTTCACGACCACCACCTCAGTTCGCCGGACCGCCGGCGCCGGCGTCCTCCTTGGGAGCGTCTCGGCCGAAGCTCATCATGGGCTCCTCGATCTCACCGTCGTCGTAGTCGAGTTGTTTCAAGGTCACCTGGAAGTCGTTCTTACGCCGGCGGACCTGGTACTGGATGACCTGCGTCTCGAAGCCGGGCGCGCTCACTTCCAACACCAGGAGCATCCCGGGGGTGAAGATGAGTTCGCTGCCATCCGGCAGGTAGAGAACCTCCTCGTCCCAGGTCCCGTCCACGCTGTTGACGCGATGTCGATCGGCTTCGTCCGGGTGCCGAATAACAGCGGTGCGGATGGGCTCCCCCGCTTCGTCCACGACCTGAACGTGGATGCGGGTCCCGATGCTGTCGGCCCCTCGGCGAGCGAGAGCCTGCCCCGGAAGGAAAGCAAGAAGCGCAGCGACGAGCAGGGTGAGCAGAGATCTCATGACTATCTTCCGATGTGTTCGGCCAGCAGACCGGAGGGAGCGAGCTGGCGTGCAAGGTCCAGGTTGCCCGAGTTGTAGGCAGCCATCGCGGAGGCACCATTGGGATGGTCGGGCAGGAGGGAGGCCACGAGCTCCGCGTCCGTGGTCAACATGGCTGCCGTGGCACGTGCATGCAACAGCCCATCGGCGGGTGCCTTGCCCTCGAGTTCATCAAATCCAGCGATGCAGTCGGCCGGGTTGACGTCACCCATCGAGTCGACCTCAGCGCAGGTGATGATGGCTCGGGTTGCCATCACCCGCCATGCCTGACCGGGCGGAGGAAAAGAGATGGCCTCGATCAGATTGCTCGCGACCTGGGTCTCCCCTTCGCTCACCGCTCGGCCGGCCCACAACAACAGCTCCGTCGATCTCCGGTCGGAGTCTTCGGGCATGGCCTTGACCACTTCCTCGACCGACCGCACCGCGACGCTGCGCTCGTTCAGAGCCCAGAGCGCGTAGTTCTCAGCAAGCCCTGCCACCGAGGGGTCGGAATCCTCGAGCAGCGAGAGGTAGCCCCTCGCAGTCGTTCCAATGTTCCCCTCCAGTTCTCGCAGAGGGATCAGGAGATCGATGGCCTCCTCCTGCTCGCCGTCCGCCAGTGCCAGTTCCGCCACGAGAACGGTCCCCGCCGGGGTTCCGCTCGCTTCGGCATGCTCCAGCAGGGAGTCGTCACCGGCAGCCAGTGCGACCAGCGCCCGGCGCAACTTGATCTCCCCGAGACGATCCCCAGCGCTTGCCTCGACTCCAGCTAGAATCTGATCAGCTCGCTCGAGATCGTTCGAAAGATAGGCTCCGTAGGAGACGCCGATCGCGGCATCCACGTTTGTGGGATTAGCCTGCAGAGCCGCCTCGTAGGCCGCGATGGCACCCTCGAGGTCACCGGATACGAGCAGCGCATCCGCTTCGGCAGACGGGTCCGAGGAGAAACCGTTGACCTGCTCCATCACCATGTCGACGACCTGGCAACCGAGCAGTGTGAGAAGCAGCGAAGACGCAGAAAGCATAGGGGGCGGATGATAACCCAGGGTCCGAGATAGACTCACCCTGGGGCCAGTGAAGCCCCCGAAGCGAATGAAAACTTCCCGAGGCCGCCTACAGATCACCCTGCTGAAGGAGCTGAGTGGCGGCACCTTCGCACGGGTGTACATGGCCGAGGCCCAAGGCGCGAGCGGCATCAAGCGGCTCGTGGCCGTCAAGATCCTCCGCGCCGAGTGGTCGGAGAACCAGGAGTTCATCGACCGCACCAAAGACGAAGCACGGATGCTCTCCCAGCTTCGTCACCCCAACATCGTCAAGGTCGAGGAACTGACCCAACTGGAGGGGCAGCTCTGCCTGGTGATGGAGCTGGTGGAGGGGCTGGACATCCAAGAGATGCTGGAGATGCTCAAGGCCTCGGCGCTGCGGCTCCCGCCCCGCACCGCCTACGAGATCGTGGGCAAGGTGGCCAGTGCACTGGACGCGGCGTGGACCAAGGTGCCCTACGGGCGGGACACACCCATCCGCGTCGTGCACCGGGACATCAAGCCCAGCAACGTGATGATGACGCCGGAGGCCGAGGTCAAGGTTCTCGACTTCGGGACGGCCCTGGGTGAGTTCCAGGAGCGCGAGGCCAACACCCGGATGTTCCGCTTCGGATCGCTCAAGTACATGAGTCCGGAGCGACGCGCAGGGGACCGCGGACCCACGCCGGTGACATCTACTCGCTGGGCTTGATGCTCATGGAGATGCTGCAGGGGAGTTGGCTCGGTCTGCTTCCCGAGCCACCAGACCACGCCCAGGCCATCCATGCGGCGAGCGCGGCCCTGTCGACCACCGGGATGAAGGCGGACGACTGGGACGAGGCCGTGCGGGAGGTGCTGTGCCGAATGTGCACGGACGAGCCGACGGAGCGGCCCAGCGCAAAACAGGTGGCCAAGCTGATGCGCGCCTTCACCGAACAGGCTGGCGGAACAAGCCTCGAAGTCTGGTGCAGCACGAAGCTGGCAGAGATGATGCTGAACCGCCCGGAAACCCAGGAGAGCGGGGAGTTCACGGGCGCACGAATGACCATCGGCGGAAAGGCCGACCCCATGTCCGTCACCGGCCCCATTCCCGCCGACGACTCGCGCCCAGCGCTCCGGATGCCCCCGCCAGATCCAGAGTCTCCGAAAGAGAGCAAGCCACTGGGGGGCGAAGACGCCAATACCCGGATCCTGCCCGCCGACAGCATCGACAGCCTCGACGACAGCCTCGACAGGCTCGACAGGCTCGGCGACAGCCTCGACAGGCTGGGGGGCATCGACGGCGATGCCGCCACCAGAATCCTTCCCCTCGATCCAAGCCTCTTCGAAGAGCCGACGACAGGACAGTCGCCCACGGACGAAGTGCTCGCCCCCCCCGCCTTTGGACAGGCGGCGGATCCGGTTCCACCCGAAGCACCGCCCCCAACCCCGCTGCCCGTGGGGTCACCGCCACCACCGGTGTGGAAACCCGACGCGATCCGTCACGGAGCCGAGACACGGATCTTCAGTGCGGAGCAGGGCCCCTTGGATGAGGACACGCTGCCCCCGTACAAGCCTGTCTCCGCACCGTCGGCGGCGGAACCGACCACGCCTCCGCCTGGCATTCCAGTACCCACCCCGGCGCCGGAAGCTGGGGAACCCGAGCTCACCAACCCGAAGCCACCCCCCCTCGCCCCTGCGGCAGCACCTCCTCCACCGGCCCCGGCACCTCCGCCTCCAGCCGCAGCAGCACCTCCGCCTCCAGCCGCAGCAGCACCTCCTTCCCAGGATCCAGCTCCACCCCCACCCCAACACGAGCCCCACGAGGTCAAGGGCGGAGGAGGTTGCCGCAAGCTCTTTGGGGTGGGCTGCCTGCTCCTCCTGCTGCTCGTGCTCTGCCTGGGGTGTGGGGCCGTGCTCCAGGGTCTCTTCCTGGGCACCAGCGGTGAGGCGGGCCCCGACATCGAGGAGCTCCCCTCCACCTTTCTGCTCGCGGTGAACCTCGAGGGAGAGAACCTGCAGTGGACACGTGTGCTGGACAGCGCAGGCCGGAGCATCGTGAAGGGTGACGAGACGGGGCTGGAAGGAAGCCTGGACCCCGGGACCTACACGCTGGCGGTGAAGGCCATCGGGCGCCCGACCGTCAAGGGCGACTTCTCACTGGAGGAGGACCTGACGCTTGTGTGCGCTCTGCAAAAGAGTGGCGAGGTTGACTGCGACGGTCTGCCGGAGCCCCTGGTTCTGATGTCAAATTGACCCCTGCCCCACGACACCAGGTGTCGAACCGAGGACCGAGCGCTCCATGCTGCTACTGAACCTGTCCATCGCCCTTGCTGCGACCCTCAATGTCGATGTCAACGGAAGCACCAACTACAGCACCATCCAATCCGCGGTGAATGCGGGGAGCAGCGGAGACACGATTCGGGTCAAACCCGGCACCTACGTCGAGAACGTCGATACCAAGGGCAAGGACCTGACCATCGAGGCCACGGGCTCGTCCACAGACACCGCTATCGACGGAAAGAACGGCGATCACAGCATCACGGTCAACAGCGGTGAGACGGTGAGCCTGAGCGGCTTCACCCTGACCGGTGGTGCGGCGGGCCTGGAGGTGCGCAGCAGCACGGTCGAGGCCAGCGACATCGTGGTGGAAGGTGTCAGCGGCGAGGCCCCCGGAGGAGGCTTCCTGGTCGCCGCCGGAGCCAACCTGACGATCGAAGACTGCGCGGTCGACGGCATCGAGATCCAGAACAACCAGTACGGAGGCGGCTTCTTCATCGAGGACAGCAGCGCCGACATCAGCGACTGCACGGTGACCAACAACACCGCATACCAGGGCGGCGGCTTCTACATCTGGGACTCCACGGTCACCCTCACCGATGTCGCCGTCGAGGGCAACGAAGCCGAGTGGAAGGGTGGCGGGCTGCGAATCCGCGAAGCGAGCACGGTCACCGCGAAACGTCTGAGCGCCGACAGCAACACCTCCGGAGACCTGGGAGGAGGCATCAACAGCGAGGACAGCGACATCACCTGTACCGGGTGCCAGGTGCGCTGGAACGAGGCCGGTGGCAGCGGCGGAGGCATGTCCCTGAGCGGCAGCAAGACCAACAGCGGCGTCAAGTTCAACGGCACGGCCACCGTGATCAACGGAAACACCACGGACCAGGCCGCCGGAGCCATCTACAGCACCGGCACGAACCTGATCCTCTATGGCTCCATGCTGAACAACAGGAGCACCGCCAGCACCACCACCCGCGGCCAGGCGGTGTACTTCAGCAAGGGAGACCTCACCCTGAAGCAGATCACGGTGTCAAACCACAGCTCCGACGAAGGGGGTGCCGTCTGGGTTGGGGGCGAAAGCGGAGAGACGCTGGTCATCGACCAGGCCACCTTCAGCGACAACAGCACCACCACCGGTGACGGAGGAGCCGTCTTCTCCGGGGCAGACACCCAGGTCAGCAGCTCGACCTTCGAGAACAACGAGTCGGCCAGCGCCGGAGGAGCGCTCTTCATCGATGACGCGGACCTCACCGTCGACGGCAGCGCCTTCACCTCCAACGGCGCCGACGTGCAAGGCGGGGCCATCAAGGTCTACAAGGGTGCTCTGACGGTGCGAACGAGCGAGTTCGTGGGCAACACGAGCGCGTCTGGTGGCGCCATCTACCACCACGGGGCGAGCAGTCCGGACGCCAAAGCGGTGATGAACCGCAACAGCTTCGACAGCAACATCGCGACGAACAAGGGCGGTGCCGTCAACAGCAACGGGGCGAAGTCCTGGAACTCCACAAGCTCCACCTACACCGGGAACGCCCCCGAGGGCGTGCACGTCACGGGCGCCACCTGGGTTCTGGTCAAGTTCGACACCTACCGGGACAACGTCGCGGACGGCATGGTGCTGAACACCATCGCCAACGGCCGCACCGAGGGAAGCCGCTTCGTGAACAACGGTGGTGACGGCGCCTACTACAGCGCCTCGAAGAACCACCTCATCGTTGCCAGCAGCTTCATCGAGAACGCGGGCGCCGGAGCCACGCTGGCGGTGAGCGAGTCCGGCATGCGGATCGAGAACTGCGACGCCGTTGCCAACGACGTCGGCTTCTCGGTCGAGTACGGGAACGGCGACGAGATCGTGAACAGCATCGCGGCCTACAACAACCAGGAGGGCATCACCGCCATCAGCTCGAGTCCGAGCGTCACCTACAGCGACAGCACGGGCAACGGCGACGACTGGGGAGGTACCCTGGGCGACCTGACCGGCACGGACGGGAACCTCTCCCAGGATCCCGAGTACACGGGCTTCAGCGACGACGGCAACGGCCTGAACGACATCCTCTTCCTGGGGAGCACCTCGCCCTGCCGAGACGTCGGAGACCCATCCCTCACGGACGCCGACGGCAGCCGTAGCGACATGGGCAGCTTCGGCGGTGCCTACGCCAACGACGAGGACAGCGACGGGGACGGCTACAAGCCCAGCGACGGCGACTGCGACAACTCCAACGCCGAGGTCCATCCGGGCGCGCAGGAGACCTGGTACGACGGCATCGACGGGGACTGCGACGGCTCCGATGATTACGACCAGGACGGCGACGGCTACCGCGATCCCAGCGGTGCAGGCGATGACTGCGACGACACGGACCCCGAAATCCACCCCGGCGCCGACGACAGCACCGAGGACGGTGTCGATCAGGACTGCGACGGTCAGGACGGAGGCTCGGTCGTCGTGGACGACACCGGCGCGGACGACACGGGTGTGTCGGACGACAGCGGCGACCACACCGGCTGGCGTCAGGACCTGGATGGCGACGGCTACTCTCCCAGCCAGGGGGACTGCGACGACGACGACGTCCGGATGAACCCGGGTGCCGCCGAACGATGCGACGACGAGCTCGACAACGACTGCGATGGGGCCACCGACGCCGCGGACGGCGACTGCATCGGCAGCGCAGCGTGTGAGTCCGGGTGTGCGAGCGGGGGCCCCGGTGGGCTGGGTCTGCTGCTCCTGCTGGTCTTGGGAGCAGGAACGCTCAGTCGCTCTCGGCGCGATCCCGAATGCCCTTGAGCTGTTCGGGCAGATTCCGAGCCACGAGCGCCTTGTGCACCCAGGCAGGAGTCCAGCCCGATCCCTTGATCTCCACCCGGTAGACCAGACGGCTCATCGCGCCTCTCGGGTAGACCTGGTAGCTCCCCTCGGGGGTGTCGATGTCGCTCGTCTTGCTGGTGTCCAGGCGGTACCAGGTGAAGCCGCGGGGCCGATCGATGTCGTAGAGGACGTGAAAGGAACCCGACAGGCCCGCAAGGGCGTAGTCGTAGGTCGCCCCGATCAGGGTGGAAGTGTCCTCGTAGAGGCTCACCGCTTGAAGGACCGAGACCTCACTCGCCCGCGCCTCAACGTCCAACACCGCATCCAGAGTGGCTCCCGGCGCACCATCGACATCGATGACGGCGAGCAGGTTCTCTCCTCCATCCTCTCGTTCGGAGGTGCGAACGACGACCTCCCGGTCCTTCAGCAGAGTCTTCTCCTCGGTGGTCAACCGGGGGGCAGCCTGAGGGGAGGAGATGTCCGCGAGCTGGAGCACGCCAAGAAGGACGATCATGGGCCCCTCTCTAACCCGCCTCAGTCCTCGACCACGAAGCCATGGTCGGCCACGATGCTGCGGTAGCGCTCGCCGATGGGGCGAAGGGTGCGCTCCTTGGTCTGCGTGTCCACCCCGTAGAGCCCGAAGACCATGCCCATGCCGTGGTTCCACTCGTAGTTGTCCATCAGCGACCAGTACATGTAGCCCCGAAGGTCGTGGTCGTGAGCACCCTCCCAGACCACTCGGAGCGAGGGGTCCAGGAAGTCGACGGCGTCCTCGTCCTCCGGATTCGCCACCCCGTTCTCCGTGATGTAGACCGGCAGTCCGCGGGCCGCGGTCATGTCGATGGCATCGGCGAGCAGCGCCGGGTCCGTGTCCATCTCGATGGGAAAGAAGTCGACGTAGGGGTAGTCCGTGAAGCCGGGCAAGGGACTGACGAAGCCGACGACCTTGAAGCCGAAGTAGTAGTTCAGGCCCAGCCAGTCCGTCTTTCCGGCAACGTTCGGATCCTCGGTATCGACGCTGCCGTCCAGGTTCATGTCCATTCGGCCCTCGAGGAAGGCGTCCAGGATGAGCTGGTTGTAGATGTAGTCCATGTGCTCGGCTGCCCGGATGTCCTCAGGATCGTCCGGCTGCTGCGGCTCCACGACGCCCACGTTGACCACCACGCCGACCTGCGCGTCGCTGTCCTGAGCGCGGATGGCGTCCGCCATGCGGGCGTGCGCCCGAGCCATGTTCCACGTCACCGTCAGCCCCATCCCCGCATCGCTGATGCCGGGGGGATTGGTGCGCTCGGGGTTCGGAAACAGGTAGCCGCTCAGAACCACCGCCAGGGGTTCGTTCAGCGTCATCCACAACTGGATGTACTGGCCGAATTCCCGCGCCACGAAGCCACTGAAGAGCTCGATGAGCGGAATCATCCGCTCGTCGTCCAGCCAACCGCTCGCGGTGCAGCCCTCGGGATCCGCATGGCAGGCCTTTCCGTCATGAACCCACAGCGGCAGCGTGTAGTGATTCACCGTCGCCACGGGCTCGAGATCGTGCTCGGTCATCACCGTCAGGTAGTCGTGGTACCAGGCCATCGCAGCGGGGTCGGCGTAGTCGTAGAGCGCGTCCACGGTGGTCGCCTGCTCGGCCGCTCCGTCAGGAAAGAGGCGGCTCCACTCGAAGCTGAAGCGGAACATGCTGACGCCCAGCCCCTCGGCGGCGAGCTCCAGATCCTGCTCGTAGAGTTCGTAGTGTCCGGGGGCCAGGCTGAGCGGGTCTCCGCTGAGGTGCAGCGAGCTCTCACCGAGGAGTTCCTCGTCGGTGACCCACTGGTACCAGTCGCTGGCCCGATCCTCACAGGTCGATGCGGGCAGGGTCGGGCAACCCGCTTCGACCTGAAATCCTGCGGTCGCCACGCCGAAGCGGAAGCCCTCCGGGAAGGCATCCACCTCGGGCTTGCAGGCCAGAAAGAGGGGGAGGAACATGCGCCGCTGTCTATCCGGTTTTGGAGAAGACGGAGCGCCCTGCAGCTCAGGCCTCCGGAGAACTCTGGGCGTGAAGGGCTTCGAGCGACTGCAGCAGGCGCGCTCCGAGCCTTGTCGGCCTGGCATGGGCTCTCAAGGTCTCCAGACCCTCCTCGTTGATCCGCCAGGTCCGGGCCTGGTGTTCGGGCCGGCCCAGGGCCTTGTGCATCATCGCGACGGGAACGAAGGCATGCACCGCCAGGAGCACGCCCATCAGGGGCCTGAGGTCCGGACGAACGGGGGAGTCCGCCCAGTGACTCCAGGCGTTCTCCAGCACCGGGTCCAACCAGCTGAGCAGGTTCAGCCGGCTGTGCTGGTTCTCGTGCACCAGCGCCTCGGCCAGAACCAGCGCGTCGGGATGCAGGGTCAACCAGGCCCTACCGGGTGCCTCTCGATAGCTCGCTGACAGATGCTTCTGGGGATCGAAGCCCACGGGCACGACGCGCTCCAGCGGCCCCTCTTCAGCCCAGCCGGGCAGCCCTTCCTCGATCAACGCAAAGGCCGCCTCCAGCGCCTCAGCCCACTGCTCCGCACTGCGTTCCCCCAGATCCAGGGCGTTGCCGGACTTGTCCGGGTGGGCCTCGTCCAGAGAGAGCGGAAAGTCGTCGTGCAGAGCCAGCACACCGCTGTAGGCCGGCTGCCAGTCCAGATCATCGGCCGGCACCGGCCGCCCGTCGATGAGCAGCTCCGGTCCGGCGGGGCTCAACAGCATGGCGCTGGCGTGCAGCTCTGCACGCAGCCCTCCCCGGTGGAGCAGCCGAGCCGGCCGTTCCCAGGTCACGGTCTCCCGGGAGTGGAGCCGCAGCATGAGCTCCGGGATGGCGCGGTCCAGCATCTCCTCCGCCGGCCGGGCTCCGGACATGGCGCAGAGCAGGAGAGGGAGGACCTCCTCGTCCAGGGCAGCGAGGGCGGCCGCCGGATCCTCCAGCAGGACCGGCTGAAGCACGGTGTTCCGATGGAGCAGGTCCCGCAGCGCGAGCAGGCGCACCTTCCTCAACAGTCCTCGCGTTCGACCGTCGGGGAGGCAGAGCACGAGACCTGGTTATCCTCTGAGCATGGAGCGCTCCCACCGCGCCGAGGGCGCCCTTGCTTGAACAGAGGCTGATCGTCAGCTCCGGAGGACGCTTCGACGAGGCTGTGGAGCTTCCCGAGCTCAGGCTTCCATCCAGCGGATCCACCATCCTCACCGGGGAACCCACGCTCCGCCCGGACCTACCGGCCCTCCTGGCCTGCGGTGCGATGGCCACCGACGGCCTGGCGCTGACGGCCACGCTGCCTGGTCTGCAGAAGGCCGGCCTGCGGAGGGTGCGCATCGGCTTCCACGCAGCGCGCCCGGAGGCGCACGACTGGGTGCTGGGGCGCCGAGGCACCGCGCGTCGGGTGGTGAAGGCGCTGCGGATGGCTCTGGGCGCTGGCTTGTCCGTGGAGGCCGAGGTGCTGGTCACCCGCCCCACAGCACCGCTGTTGGTGGAGACCGTGGAGGCCCTGCATGCTCTGGGGGTGCCCCGGGTGCTGGTGCGTCGACATCCCAGGGTGGACGTGAGCTGGGCAGCTCGTTGGGCACAGCTGGACTTCGAAAAGGTGGTTCGCCTGGGTCCCGAGCTCACCCTCCACGGCTTCCCCCCCTGTGTCACGGGCTCCGCCGCGGCCTGGGTGGTGCCCTACAGCGACGAGCCCGAGGTCGGTCCGCTGGCCGGGACGCCCTCCCTCGGCCAGGGCTGCGAGGGCTGTCGGTGCGAGGGCCCCGACGCGGACTACCTGCAGCTCTTCGGACGCTCGGAGCTTCGGGACTCCCCTCCTCCTCCCCAGCTCGAGCTCGTCGGTCCCTCCCGAGCGCTACGACAACAGCTCGTCCGCGTGGCGCGCCACCACGAAAGCATCCAGGTGCGGATCGATCTCCACCGGGAGTCGGCGGCCGACCTGCTCCAGGACTGCGCACGCCTCTTCACCCAGGTCACCGCGACCACCACCGGCAGCACCCAGGGCTGGACGAAGCGTCAACGGGATGCCCTGCGCGGCGTGGACTTGAAGGACTCCGAGAAGGCTTAGCGAAGGGCCGCGTAGATGCGCGTGTCGCGACGCGAGCCGTCCACTCCCAACTCGTTGCTCCGCAGGGTGCCCTCCAGGGTCATGCCGGCCTTCTCGGCGACCCGCCACGAGGCGATGTTGGTCGCGTCGCAGCGCCACTCCAGCCTCTCCCAGTGCCACTCCGAGAAGCCCCAGTCCAGCAGGGCCTTGAGCGTCCGCGTCCCCAGTTGGGTGCCCGCACGGGTGGCGGCACACCACATCCCCAGCTCGGCCACACCCAGATCGAGCGAGCCGCGACGCAGGTGGAAGCCCGATCCGCCGATGACTTCGTCGCCATCCCACAGGCCCAACACGAAGTCCTCGTTCTTGAGCCACTGGCCGTAGTTGCTGCGCACCCTCTCCTCGGAGTCTTCCGCGCGTTCGTTCGCCTTGGGCCACTTCATCCAGGGAGCCAGGTGCGCGTAGTTCTCCCGAATGGCCCTGGCGAGCGCCGCACCGTCGCCGGGCTTCCAGCATCGCAGCGACAGACCGTCGAAGCGACACTCCTCGGGTGGGATGAAGAGGCCCATGCGGGTAGCTTAGTCATGTGTCTCTGGTCGACAAGATGCTGTTTCGCGAGGAGGTGGCTCAGCGCCCCAAGCACTGGGTGAGGCTGACCACCGCCTGCAACAACACCTGTCGCTTCTGCCTGGACATGGACACGCCGCGAAACGTGTACCTGCCGCGAGAGACCATCGAGGCGGAGCTCCGCCGTGGGCAGGTGGAGTTGGGCGCCACCAAGGTCATCCTGAGCGGCGGTGAGGCCAGCGTGCATCCGCTCTTCCCCGAGTTCATCCGCTTCGCCCTGGAGATGGGCTACGAGCGGGTCCAGACCGTCACCAACGGCATGCGCTATGCCGAGAAGCCCTTCTTCGACAGCGTCATGGAGGCCGGGCTGGGCGAGATCACCTTCTCCCTCCACGGCCACACCGCTGCGCTGCACGACCACCTGGTGCAGACGCCCGGTGCCTGGAGACGGCTCATCAAGGGGCTGATTCGGTCCGTGCGACACCGCGAAGAGCACGGCTGGCCCATCGTGAACATCGACGTGGTCATCAACAAGCAGAACGTCGCTGTGCTCGACAAGATCGTGGAGCTCGGCATCTCGCTGGGGATTCGTGAGTACGACCTGCTCCACGTGATCCCACAAGCGGAGGCCTACCGACGACGCGACGAGCTCTTCTACGACGTACGCGAGCACCTGCCGGTGCTGCAGAAGGTCTTCCGGCTGAACCGGCGACCCGACTTCCACATCTGGACCAACCGCTTCCCGGTGTCCTACCTGGAGGGCTTGGAGGACCTCATTCAAGACCCGCACAAGATGATCGACGAGGTGCGCGGCCGGAAGTACCACGTGCGTCGCTACATCGATGCCGGGGAGCCCCTGGAGTGCCGAGAGGCGGAGCGCTGCGAGCACTGCTTCATCGCCCCCTTCTGCGAGACCCTGGACGAGTCCATCGCCGCGGTGCACCAGCACGGAGATGCCGTGGTCGAGCGGCTCGAAGTCCAGACCGAGGGGCCGCTGCGTCTGGAGGCGGGAGCGGTGGTGCAGCTGAACAGGGACACGGCTCCGGAGCTGCTGGAGCGCCGCGAGGAGCTGCAGGGAGTGCGCATCCACCAACCCTCGTGGGAGACGCTGCAGGAGGCCCGCGACAAGGACCTGCGCGATCCGGCGGGCTTCTTTCGCACTCTGGACCGCCGCGTGAGCGTGAGCGGGCTGCCCCCCTGCCTGGCGCCGGGCACGATGTTGGTCGAGGAGTCCCTGCGCTTGCCGCAGGAGGTCTTCAGCGAAGGACGCCTGCAGTGGAAGGCCCTGGCCCATTTCCACGTGAGCGAGCGCTACCGGGCCAAGTCCGTCCGCTGTCGGGAATGCCGCGTCAACGATCGCTGCCCCGGCATCCACATCAACATGATCCGCGACCAGGGACTGGAGCTCGCCCAAGCCCTGGTCGACGGGGACTGGGCCGAAGAGGCCGAGGCACAACTCGCTGGCTGGAAGCCGCGGCTGCGCATGGCCGACGGTCCCCTGGCCCAGGCACCACACCCCAGCCTCTTCGGCCATTCGCCCCCCGGCGAACCCCCCGAGGACCCGCTGAAGAACCCGACGCGCGTCCGGCGCTCCGAGCTGGACTGAGATGGCCAACCTCGGCTACCTGCAGCTCACGCGAAGCTGCCGCCAGTTCTGCCGCTTCTGCAGCAATCCCCCCACGGGTGTTGGACTCTCCGAAGAGGAGATGCGGGGGCACATCCGGGACATGGCGGAGATGGGCTACGACGGCATCATCCTGACCGGGGGGGAGCCGAGCATGAGTCCCCTGCTCTTCCCCGCCCTGGCGGCCGCCCGCGAGGCGGGCCTCTACAGCCGGATGATCACCAACGGTCAACTGCTGGCGGAGGAGGACTTCTTCCAGCGCTGCGTCGACGCGGGCCTCACGCACATCCACGTCAGCCTGCACAGCTACCGCGCGGAGGTCCACGACTTCATCACCCGCTACCCGGAGAGCCACGAGGCCATCGTGCAGTGCCTCAGCCACGTTCCGGCGATGGGCATCACCGCCGACATCAACTGCGTGATCAACGCCTACAACGCCGACCATCTCGACGAGAACGTGCGCTGGATCATCCAACGCTTCCCCTTTGTTCGGCACTTCGTCTGGAACAACATGGACCCGGACGGAAACCGAGCCGAAGAGAACCCCGACTGCCTCCCTCGCCACCACGAGTTCCAACTCAGCCTGGAGCGGGCGATGGACATCCTCCACGCCACGGGCCGAAGCTTTCGCGCTGAGCGCGTGCCGCTGTGTTTCATGCCGCGCTATGCCTGGGCCAGCACCGAGACCCGCAAGATCATCAAGGAAGAGGAGCGATGCATTCGCTTCCTGGATCAGAAGGGATGGATCCACCAGCTCGAGTTCCTTCACGGAAAGGCAGATGCTTGTGATTCCTGCACCTTCGACCCCATCTGTGCAGGGATGTTCTCCATGGCACGAAGCTTCGACGAGCGCGAACTGAGCCCTGTGTTCGACGACCCACACAGCCACATCCGAAGCGTTCTCGGCCACGAGCCTTCGGATGAACTGCGGGAGCGCATCGAAGCCCGCCGGGGACGGCGCAGCGACACGGAGCAACCCAGCCCGGAGTCCCGCCTTGCCATGCGGGCTAAGCCCTTCTCGTGATCCTCTTCCTTCTTGCCTGCACCGCGAAGGAACCCCTGTACGTCGTCGCCACTCCGGAGAAGCTGGTGGGACCTTTCGAGAACCGGCTCTCGCAGGAGGACAGCCCCTACCTGCAGCAGCACGCCGACAACCCCGTGGACTGGTACCCCTGGGGTGAGGAGGCCTTCGCCGAGGCCCGACAAGGAGATGTGCCGATCTTTCTGAGCATCGGCTACGCCGCCTGCCACTGGTGCCACGTCATGGCGCACGAGTCCTTCGAGGACCCCCAGACGGCGCTCTACATGAACCAGAACTTCGTGAGCATCAAGGTGGACCGCGAGGAACGACCCGACGTGGACGCCGTGTACATGGAGGCCATCCACCTGATGACGGGTGCAGGTGGCTGGCCAGCGAGCATCTGGCTCGATCACGAACTGAAGCCCTTCTACGCAGGCACCTACTTCCCCAAGGACGCCCAGTACGGCCGGCCCTCCTTCCGCATGGTGCTGGAGAGCCTCACCCAGGCCTGGCAGCAAGACCGCCCGAACCTGCTCTCGAACGCCGACGCCCTGCACCAGGAGCTGCAGCGCCGCGCTGCACCCGCCCCGGGGAAGGCTCCCACGGGCGACGTGGCGCTGGAGGCTCGAAAGTCCCTGGAAGCCCGGTGGGATTCCACCTGGGCGGGCTGGGGCCAGGACAACAAGTTCCCCATGACAGCCCGGCTGGAGCTGCTGGTCAGCCTGGCCCAGCAACGGCAGGACATGCCCGCCCAGCGCATGCTCGTGGAGCAGCTCGACGCGATGGACCGCGGAGGCCTGCACGACCACCTGGGTGGCGGCTTCCATCGCTACACCGTGGACGTCGCCTGGACGGTTCCCCACTTCGAGAAGATGCTCTACGACAACGCGCAGCTCTTGAGGGTGTACGCCCAGGCTCACCTGCTCACCGGCGACAGACGCTACGCCGATGTGGCGCGGGCTACGGCCGACTACCTGGTGCGCGACATGCAGGATCCCGGCGGCGGCTTCTGGTCCAGCGAAGACGCCGACAGTGGCGGAGAGGAAGGGACCTTCTACGTCTGGACGCCCGAGGAGGTGCGAAGCCTACTGCCCCCGGACCAGGCGGAGGCCTTCCTCGCGGCCTACATGAGGGGCTCCCCCAACTTCGAGGGAAGCAGCTGGGTTCTCAACCGCAGGAAGGAGGTGGACCCTGCGGATCCCCTCCTGGTCGAGGCCAGGCTACGGCTCTTCGGCCAACGGCTGGAGCGGGTACCGCCACCCACCGACGACAAGGCGGTCGTCGCCTGGAATGGCCTGGCCATCGGGGGCCTGGCGGTCGCGGGCCGACTGCTGGGCGAGGCGATCTACGTGGACGCGGCCCGTCGCTCCGCCGAGGCTGTTCTCAAACGACAGACCCCCGAGGGGGAGCTTCCGCGCACCCTGGCCGCGCAGGCTCCGGACGGCACGCTGGAGGACTATGCCTTCTTCAGCCTGGGCCTCCTGGATCTCTACGAGGCGGATCCGGACCCGCGCTGGCTCAACGCTGCGGAGAACACCGCAGCGGCCATGATGCGGCTCTTCTTCGACGAGGAGCTCGGTGGCTTCTACCAGGCTCCGCCCACGGCGACGGAGCTCCTGGTCCGCCGAAAGGACCCCACCGACGGCGCTGAGCCGAGCGGCTGGGGACGCGCCGTGCAGGTGCTCTTGCGACTCCGCTCCTACGGCAGCACGGTGGCGAGCTCCGGCCAGGTGGACCTGGCCCTGGCTGCAGGCAACATCTACCTGGACAGGGCACCCGCGGGTGCGGTGAGCCTGGTTCAGGCCCACGATCTCCTGGGACTGCCTTCTCGCGAGGTGGTCATCGCGGTCGACAGCTTCTCCGATCCGCAGCTGCCCCTGTGGCTGGCCGCCTACAACACGGCGGTCAGGCCCGACACCGTGCTGGCCGTGGTGACCCCGGAGGCCCTGGGGGACCTGGAGTCCTTCGCGGCCTTGAAGGCCAAGCTGCCCGCCCCCTCGGGCCCTCGGGCCTACGTGTGCGAGCAGGGCGTGTGCGGACTGCCCGCCGACGACCTGCCTCGCTTCATCGACCAGCTGGAGTCGGCGCTGGGCATCTCCGAACCCTGAGCCCTCAGGGTTTCCCGAAACAGCGCTCGGCGTAGCGGAGCAGCTCGTCCATCGTGGACACGGACTCGAAACCACCCACGCTGGCAAACATCTGCTTCTGCTTTCGAGCGAAGCGGCGGGTGTCACGCTGGGTCAGGCGAACGGCCTCCTCCAACGCGAGATCCTCGAGCAGGTGGGCGGCGAGGTGCTTGTAGCCCAGGCTGCGCATGGGCTTGCAGTCGGGCGCCACAGCCCGCTCCAGCAGGCCTCGCACCTCGTCCAGGTAGCCCCTCTCCATCATGTCCAGCACGCGGCGGTCCACGCGCTCCTTGAGATCCTCCCGTTGCAGCTGCACCCTGAGCGAGACGTGGCGCTCGCCCAGCTCGTGTTCAGCGTGCAGGGCGCTCATCGCCCGCCCCGTGAGTCGGTGGACCTCCAGGGCTCGGATCAGTCGAACCCTGTCGTTGGGGTGGAGCCCCGCCGCAAGTTCGGGATCTACCTCAGCGAGCAAAGCGTGCAGGTCCTCATGGGCTTCAAGCTCTTGGCGGACCGCTAAGTCGACGGGGGGG
>PVBE010217843.1_pt1 | contig 22677 bp, 21 predicted proteins | sample 1631181 | NCBI WGS metagenome assembly PVBE01 (sample SAMN08397723, study PRJNA350692) | Marine metagenome, whole genome shotgun sequencing project. | isolation source: water | place: Pacific Ocean | collected 2012-04 | reverse complement strand
GTCGCAGTCGTTGTCCAAACCGTCGCAGACCTCGTCGGTCGGCTCGCCGGTGCTTAGAATGTGTGTTGGGTTTTTTTGATTGTAAATGTGTATGGAAAGATGATGATACTCTACCAGATGGAGGAGTATGTAACTCTATATCAAATCGTCAAATTAAAAGGATAAAGGATGATGGTTCGATGGATTTCTATAATGATGATCTGATCAGGGATGAGCCTGAGGGTATAGATGATCTTTGTGATTTACCTCCTGATTTTGTAACTGATGTTGCGTGGGGAGGTTGTGAAATTGACCCTACTATTGTAGGAGATTGTTCTGCAGGAGAAGATTTTGTTACAAGAAGCTGGACTGTAAAGTTTATTATAGGTGCTACCGATAATGCTGAGGAAGATTCAACATGTACTAATACTCCTGATGATTGCGCAAGTAGATTTGAGGAGGATTATTATTGTATGATTACTACAGGTACTAGTGGAGTATGTGCACCAAATTATTGTAAACCTGGATCGGAAGTGATACCTTGTGATAGAGTGGTTAGATTGCCTTTTTTTAGTTTACAAAATATAATTATAGCGATAATATTGTTGGTGATAATTTACTATTTTATTTTAAAAAAGAAAAAGAAATAGCTAACTTTTATAAACTTCTTTTCGTTTTATAGTTCGTAAAATGAGGTATAAAATATATATTCTAGCAATAGCATTATTATTGTCCTTAACTACAATTTCGGCTACAATTGAATTGGGAAATTTATCTCATTCAATTCATGATTCTTATACTAAAATGACCCCTTTAAGAGGATGGGTTAATTTTAGTGTAACTGATGAGCCAGGGAATACTATAATTTCTGCATTTGATAGTAAGATAACTCTTTCAGAATTGATGGATGAAAATGATATAGGATGTGATAGTGTGAATCCTTATGAGTGTAGTTGTTTTCCTTCAGATTGTCAATCTGCTTTTTCAACAGTTGATGAACCTTCTAAAACTAAAACTTATGCCTTAGGTATTACTACAAAATTATTTGGAATTGAAATAAATGAAAATGTAAGTGAAATAACAAACTTTAGATTTAATATATCTACTAATGCTGATGAGTCTTGCACAATTCCATTGAGGATTGATTTATTTGATGATGGGAATGTTGAATATAAATCCTATGAAGTTAGTGATGAGGAATGTTTTATTGATGAGCCTTTTGGATGTTTTAAATTATCTGATAAGGAAGGAGTTGTTCCAATAGGTACTACTGAATTATGTCAAAGAATAACTGTTCCTCCCTTAAAGGGATTTAAAATAGGGGCGAATATTATAGGAGAAGATCAATCTGCTAGTTTTACCATGAAATTTGTTGGAGGGGGATTGGATGAGGAATGTACAATGGAGGCAACTTCTTCAGGTCAAGTTTCATGTAAGCTTGTTCTTTCAACAGCACTTACAGAAACAATAGAAGCAGAAATTTGTATATCTGCAAGTGAGGGGAGTGAAGAGAAATATAGTATTAATTTTGAGAAAAATAATAGTTGCGGATTTGTAAATGATGCTGATAAAGAACCTCATGATTTTGAAATATTTGCAAAACCATTAAAATATGCCCCTGTGCCTGAAATTGCTTTTGATGATAATTTATTTGAAGAAGAAACAAATGTTGCTTTGAATATATTTGATTATATAAATAGGAGATATGGTGCAAAATGTGATGATGGATGTGTTATACCTTTAAGAATATATTCAGGAATACCTCAATCTGTAACATTATCAAAATTAATAGTAGATTATAATGTTGGAGGATTAAATACTCCTGGTTCTAATCAAACTAATTTTACAGATATAAATTCAACTCCTGCTTTGTTTACTTCAGCATTTATAGATTATGATTTAGACTCTGCAGATTTATTGACACCATCAGATACAAATGTAACGGAATTAGAATTGAAAATAGGGGATAAATCAATAAATCAAAATATTAGTATTATTAAGATTCCTTCTATTTTGAATATAGTTCCTAGTAGTGTTGCTACATTGGTCCCAACAAAATTCTTTGCAATAATTAGTGAGCCAGGAAATTTAACTTATACTTGGAATTTTGGTGATAATTCTGTATCTCAAACAACACAAACTAATGCTATTCAACATACTTATAGTGCTTTAGGGACTTATTTTTTAACATTAAATATAACTAATGAACAAGGGACTATATCCAAAATAATTTCAGTTAATGTTGTAGCACCTTTCCAAGCAATTAATGAAACAATTGTAGATTATAGAGCAAGATTAAGGTCTATAAATAATAATTTATTTGTTCTTTCTGACAAGGTCCAGGAAAGAGTGACTAAGGTTTTAGATACTGCAGATTTGAAAAGTGCAATAAATAGAATTGAAGGTCAGTATAAGGAATTATTTGAAACTGATAGTGAAGAACTTGTTAAACTAATGAAACAATTAATTGAATTAAGTGTGCCTGTTTCTTTTGGAACATCTTTAGAGATAAAACCTTCTCCATTTATTCAAAGTTCTTCAAAGTTAGATGTAGATATTATGGGAGAATTTGGTGGAGGAAATGTTGAACAGGATAAGATTGATAGATATCCTTCTGCTATAAATCAATGGCTAGATGAAAATATGGATGTAACTATTGAATCAAAATCGTATAGTTTCCATTTTATGGGTGGTGCTGAGCAAACAGCATTATCTCATATAACTTTAAAATTTAATCCAACGAAATCTGTTTCTGAATTATATATTGTAATAGAGGGTGATACAAATGAGATTAAGTTTATAGGAGATTATTCTGAGAGAGATATAGATGAAAATCATTTTGGAATAACACTTAGGGATTTAGAACCAGGTATTGAAACTAAAATAGAGTTCATTCATCCTGAAAAAATAGAATTTCTTAACCCTCCTATATCATTATCTCCTGAATTTAAATTTTTAGAGTTGGGATTTACTCCAGGAGTTTGTAATAATAATGGTGTGTGTGATTCAAAAGAAAATTATACTAATTGCAGGGCTGATTGTAAGCCAATAACTAGGACCATAATATTTTTGGTTTTATTATTTTTGTTTGCTTTTATAATTTATATAGTAATGCAAGAATGGTATAAGAGGAATTATCAAAAACGTTTATTTAAGAAATCTAATGAATTGTTTAATTTAATTAATTTTATGAGTAATGGAAAACATCAGAAATTGTCAAAAGAACAAATATTTAAACAATTGAAATCAAGAAAGTGGAGTAATGAACAATTAAATTATGCTTGGAAAAAATTACATAATAAACGGACAGGAATGTATGAGATTCCTATATTAAGGCCTTTTGAAAAAAGAAAACTTAAAAAAGAATTAGAAAAAAGAAAAGCTATGGGATTGAAATAATAATCATTCTATCACAGAAACCTTAATAAACAAAAATACCTATTTCTAATTATGAAGATTTTAAAGGACTTCACAAAGAGGATGTTCAATCTATTTTTTAGGAAAAATAGAGAGATAAGTCTGGGATTTTATGGCCCTCCCAATGCAGGGAAAACTTCTTTAGCTAATCGCATATGTAAGGATTGGACTGGTGAAGATATTGGAAAGGTTAGTAAGATGGCGCATGAAACTCGTAACGTCCAATTTAAGGAAGAAGTTGAGATTAAGTATAATGATAAATCTTTGAAATTTAAATTAATAGATACTCCAGGAATAGCAACTAAGGTCGATTATGAAGATTTTATGAAAGCTAAGATGAAGAAGAAACAGGCTCAAAAAAGGGCTAAGGAGGCTACACAAGGCATTGTAGAAGCTATTAGATGGTTGGATGACATGGATGCTGTTATTATAGTTCTTGATTCAACTGAAAATCCTTATTCTCAAGTAAATTTAACGATTATGGGTAATTTGGTGGCTAGAGATATTCCGGTATTAGTTGTAGCTAATAAAATTGATCTTAAGAAATCAGATGTAAAAAAAGTTGAGGCAGCATTTCCAGATTATGAGGTGGTAGGAATATCTGCTAAACAGGGCAAGAATATGGATGAATTTTATGAATCTGTATTCAAACTTGCTAAGAAAGCTTAACATTTAAATATATATAATACAAGATATAATAAAGAGAGGCAAATAAAATCACAAAGAAAAAAAATAACGGTTTAACATTACAATTTATTCCATATAGTGAAATTTCTCATTTATCGAGTGTAGAGAGGATAAAGAAACTATTGAAAATAATCTTAGATAATAAAGTTGTAGTTTTGCAAGGAAGATTAAAGGCAGATGAGGAATCTAGATTAATTGAAGATACTATGATTATGATAGGAAATATTAAGGGGTTTAAGGGTGTAGAATTAGCAGTAGTTGAAGATAGTGATGATAAAACGTTTTTTCAAAAGATGAGGTTTGGATTGGCTAAAGCTATTGCAGGTCAACAAAATGCTATAACTATAATTGGTCCTGCGTCAGTTGTTAAAGAAATGAAAAAGGATCCTAAGAAGTTAGAAGTAATGATGCGTTAATTATGTATTGTTTTAGATTTTGAGTTAAGATGTTCTAGGAAGGAGATATGACTTTGAGTAAAATTTTTCAGACTTGTTTTTTTTCATTAAATCTTTCTTGATATGCTATAAGTAATTCTTCTCTTTCTTCTCTTTCAAGTGAATATAAATCAACAAATCCTCCAGATTCAGTAGGTGTTTCCATTGATTTATTAGAATCTGAGTGTCTAAATAGAATGTCTTTTGTTCCAAGAGGATGTTCAACTTCAGCTAATTTATGCCCCAATTCAGTAGGCGTATCTGCACGATATTGTGGTGGCATTTTCATTGGATCTCCACCTATTACATGTAAATCTGCAGTATATTTCATTTCCCCAACCTCTTCTGGAGTTATCAATCTTGAAGCATATATGTTATATGTTTTTCCCATATAAATTAAAGAATATAATCCCTTATAAATCTTTCTATTTGTTACTACTATAGAATAATATTAATATACCCAATAATATTATTAACTTCCTATAATTGATATTATTATGCCTCATCAATGTACAAAATGTGGAAAGGTTTATCCTGACGCATCAAATGAACTTCTTAGTGGATGTATTTGTAGTAGTAGGTTCTTTTATTATATAAGGCAGGAGAAGTTTGAACAGTTACAGGATGAAAAGGAGCAAATCTTGGAGGAGTTGGAAAAGGTAGATAAAGAACAAATTGAAAAAGATATTAGGGAATTAACAGGATTAGATAAGAAACCTGATGAGCCAGTTATTTTGGATCTAGAATCTGTTCGTGTAATAAAACCTGGTAAATTTGAAATTGACATTGTGAATTTATTTTCAAAAAATAGGCCATTAATTTATAAGTTAGAAGAAGGCAAATATGTTATTGATTTAGCATCTACATTGAATTCTAAATCTGATCTCCCTGCTCCGGATGCATTGAAGTTTGAAACTAAAGGGGATTTGGATGATGATGAAAATAAAGATATCTAAAAAACCTTAAATAACCTCTATCCTTGATTGTTTTATGAAAGAGGTAAATAATGTTCTAAAAGAACAGCTAAGTATAATTGTTCCTCCTAAGGAAGATTTAGATAAAATAGAAGATATTAGCAAGAATTTTCAAAAAGAATTGGCTAATAATTTGAAAAAACAAAAGATAAATGCTCAGGTTTTTTTGGGAGGGAGTCTAGCTAAAAATACTCTGGTGAAAAAAGATCTTTATGATATTGATATTTTTGTAAGATTTGATCCTTCATATAAGGATAAAGATATTTCAAAGCTTTTAGGAAAAGTTCTTCCTAAGGCAAAAAAAGTTCATGGTTCTAGAGATTATTATCAACAGATTATAGATAAAATTATTGTAGAAATAATTCCTACAATAAAGACTACTAGGCCTGAACAGGCAACAAATGTTACAGATCTAAGTTATTTTCATGTTAATTATATGTTAAAACAAGTTAAGAAAAATAAAAACTTAACAGATGAAATAAGATTGGCTAAAACTTTTACACACGCACAGAATACTTATGGTGCAGAGTCTTATATCCATGGTTTCTCAGGATATGCTTTGGAACTTTTAATAAGTTATTATAAAACTTTTTTAAATTTTATAAAGGAAATAATAAGGATAGATCCTAAGAAGGCTAAGTTGGTAATTGATCCAGAGAAATTCTATAAAAATTCTCAAGAAGCATTAACTCAAATAAATTCTTCAAAAATAATCTCTCCAATAATATTGATAGACCCTACATATAAGGAGAGAAATGCTTCATCTAGTTTATCTGAGGAAACTCTTTACAAATTTCAAAATGCGTGTAGATCTTTTCTTAAGAATCCTTCGAAGGATGCTTTTAGGAAGAAATCTGTAATGGAAGAATTTAGAAATAAGAAGCCAGTTATTTTAACTATAAAAACAAATAAACAAGCAGGAGATATTGCGGGAACTAAAAGTAAGAAATTTACAACGTTTTTATTATCTAGATTGAAGAAGGAATTTGAAATAAGGAAAGAAGGATTTGAATATGATGAAAATGAGAATATAGCTAAATTTTATCTTTTGCTTGGGAAAAAGAAACCTAATACAATTAGGGGGCCTCCAGTTACTTCCCCTTATAATTTAACTCAATTTAAAAAAGCGCATCCTAAAGCGATTATAAAGGGTAATTATGCCTATGTAACTTTGAAACATAATTTAACTTTTAAGAAATGGTTTGAGAATTTTAAAAAAGCGGATAAAAAGATTATAAGGGATATGGATATTACAGAATTAATGAGTAACTAATTATTCACTTCCAACAGCTTGATTAAACATAAATCCTAATGAAGTAGCAAAGAAAGGTGTATTTAACCAAACTGCAATTTCTTCCTCAGGAAGACCAGTTTTAGAAATCATAAATAAAACTTGTTCATTATCAGCTATAAAAAATCTAGTATCTACATCGATTTGTTTAGCTTTTATTTTAAACTTATTATTGATTTTTTTAATATCTTTTTCTTCACCAGATAGTGCTATTTTTATCTTAATATTGGCTTTTTTTAATCTATCAAAAACTAAACTAAAGAACCTAGATTTACCTTGAATCTCTTGAACTGATGTACAAATGATAACTTCTTTCTTGGCGTTTTCCAGTAATTCTTTAATGTGATTATAAATTGTTAATTTACCTTTTATAGATCCAGAAATATCTTCTTGTTTAACAGGCTGAATTCCTACATTGTATAGTTGTTCTAATTCTTTGTATTCATTAGTGTCCTTTAATTTACTAATGCTCTCAATTCTTTCATTAGCATTTTTTAAAGTATTCGATTTAAGTTTTTCAATAATTATGTTTGGTTTTACAGCTATGTATTTAACAGGTTTACCTAATTTCATTATAGCAAATCCTCTCTTTTCTAAACTTTCTAAAACATCATAGGTTCTACTTCTAGGAACTCCACTTATCTCAGCAACTTCTCCTGCGCTAGCTAAGCCTTTCCCCAATAATGCTAACCAGACCTTTGTCTCGTATATATTTAGAGCAAAATGGTCTTTAATTTGATTTATTAATTCTTGTTTAATTATCATTTTATTATAAAAAATGATATAAAAAACACTATATAAAGCTTTTGTTTGTTGTCACTGAAGAATTAGAACAAAATCCAGCTTAGGCCCATGCCAATATATAATCCTGCTGTGATAAATGGCATAGCAGGATAGTATTTGCCTTTTTTAGCTAATAAGAATAATCCTGCTAAGGCAATAGTGCTAGTTATGGCTATTAATATGCCTGAATTTAATCCAAATTTCTCATAAAATACTCCTGCAGTTATTATTGGGAATATAATATCTCCTCCTCCTAAAATTGCTAGATTAACTTTTATTTTAGATTTCTTAAAATTTTCTTCTAATTTTTTATCATTACCCTCATATTTCTCTTTGATTAATTTAATCTTTGCTTTATTTTTTTTGTCTGCATAAGGTATAAAGAATCCTGTGAAGAACTTTAGATTATTCATTTGAAATTCTGCCATTTTTTGCATAAATCCAGATTGCCAAACTGCCCACATATCATATAATGAAATTATTAACAGTATAATTGCTGTAGCAAGTATGACCCTATTTCCAAATACATTATTTAGGAATGATATGAAAACTGCTGCAATTCCTGGATAGATTAATAATTCTGTGAGATTATGGACATATAAATTTCTTTTGAAGACTTTAATGTATGCTAATGGTAATGCAATTAATAATGCAACTAGTTGCATGTTAATTCCTAATTTATATAATATGACAAAAAAACTGAGCCCTAATGCAATAATAGTTACAGAGAGATACCATAATCTAATGAAAGTCTGTGCATTAATTTTCATTAAAAGGAAGAATAATAAAACTGCAATAACAAATGCTATGATAATTGTGGTTAGTCCTCCTGCAAGTGTTGTTTCCTCAATTTCTTCTGGAGGTTCCATTCCAAAGGGAAGGTCTATTCCATCAGAATAACTGCTAACAATAAATAATCCTATTAATTGTGTAATTAAAAACATGCAGACCAATAACGATGTAACTTTTGTATTATGTTTCATTCTCTTTTCTATTCAAAAAATAGGATTAACTATATAAAACTACCTTAGCCTTATAGTTTCTAGGTTTTTTGGCACGTTTGTTTCTATATGGTGTAATTTGTAAATAGAGCTTGCAAGATCTAAACATCTACTTTGTTCGCCGTGATTTAGAATAATCTTTGATGCTTTTGGTTGAGTCCTATTTGCATAATCCATAAGTTCATTTCTTCCTGCATGAGCTCCCAGTCCTTCTACAGTGGATACTTCTAAATTTACATTTACAAATTCTTCTTTACCATCATTTGTTGTCATTTGGACAGTTTTTAGGCCTTCCTGGATTTGTTTACCTAAACTTCCTGCTCCCTGATAACAAACAAAACATATTTTGTTATCTTTGTTTTGAGCAAAATGTCTGAAGTATTCTACACTAGCACCTCCAACTAACATACCGCTAGTTGCTAAAACTACGCAAGGGCCTCCTTCAACAACAGCTTTTCTTTCAGTAGGGCTTCCAACTCTTTGAAAAACTTCTGATAAGAAAGGATTTTTATTTGCAAATACATCCTTTTTAATTTGATGATGTAAGAAGTCAGGATATGCGGTATGAATTCCATTCATATCCCAAATCATTCCATCAATGTAAATTGGAACTTTTGGCATTTTTCCATTTCTCATAGCTTCTTCTAAGATTATCATAGATTCTTGAGCTCTACCTAAGCCCAATTCAGGGATTAAAATTTTTCCACCCTTATCAATAGTTTCAGTAATTTCTCTAATTAAATTTTCTTCAGCTTCTCTTCTAGGTGGAAGAATATTATTTCTTCCTCCATATGTTGCTTCTAAAATTAAAGTTTCCATCCTTGGGAATTTATCGTTGGCCCTGTTTAGTAATCTAGAATTAACATATTTTATGTCTCCAGAATAAACTAAATTATGGGCTCCGTTTCCAATATTAATATGAGTAATTGCTGAACCTAGACAATGTCCTGCATTATAGAATGTAATTCTAACATCTGGAGCAATATCTGTTACCTCATTGAAATCTAAGCAAATAGTGTGTTTGACCATTTCCTTAACGTCTACAGAGCCGTATAGGGGGCTTGTAGCTTGTTTATAGGCAACACCTATGAAGTCTAGAGCTAAAATTGCTGCTAGATCTCTTGTAGGAGCTGTCATATAGACTGGGCCTCTATATCCCATTTTGAATAGATAGGGGACTAATGCAGAATGATCTAAATGCGCGTGACTTAAGATAATGGCATCTAGTTCATTTATTTTAAATTCTGCAGCATCTAAATATGGGAATCTTTCTCTACCTTTTATGGCGGGGTTCATTCCACAATCCATTAGAATTTTAGTGCCTGGAGTTTGTAGTAAAATACAACTTCTTCCAACTTGTCTTCCACCTCCTAAGAATGTAACTCTAATCCATTCCTCAGTTTTATCTGGATTCCATTCCTTATAGATTTTTTTACCGACAGAATTTAGAAATCTTTTTCTAGTATTATTGTTGGCATAAAGAACTGCCCTAATGCTCTCAGTTATTTTAGATTGAATAGCCGGACTTCTTTGAATTTGAGGTATCCAAAAACTTTGATCTTTAACATCTTTTAAAATGCTTCCCTCTTTTCCAATTACTAATCCTGGTCTTTTGGCTTCAATAACTACTATTCCTCTTTGAGGGTCAAATAAAATATTTGTAACTTCTGCATCTTCTGGGACAGTTTCTTTAATTATTTTTTTAGTTTCTTCTTCATCTTTTAATAGTTTTGAGTCTGCTCTTAATTCAATTCTTTTTTTAAATTTTCCAACAAGCTCTCTTATTTTTCCTCCATTGTCTTTGAAAAAATCCATATCATCTGTATAGAGGACTATGTTAGCTCCTTCGAAGTTAGCACTACTAATAACTTTTGGTAATTCTTTTTGAACGTCTTTTAAAATATCTGCCATACTTTCCTTAAATAATTATAAGATTTATACACCTCTTATAGATTGTTTATCTTTTCATTCCTTGTTTGTCTTTATATTCTGCAGCAATTTCTTGTGCAACTTCATGTGAAATCTTGTCTTTTGTTATCGCAAAAACATCAATTCCAAAACCACTTCCAGTATCTCTTTGAGTACTTGATTTTAATGATTCTACAGCAAGCTTAATTCCTTCTTCAACAGTAATATCTTTTTTATATTCTCTTTCTAAGAAACCTAAGACATAGGGCATACCTGAACCGAAATTTGCATCATAATCTTCTACTTTCATTGCAGTTCCTGCAGGTTCAACTGTATAAAGTTCAAAACTTCCATCCTCATTAAACCCTGAAACTAATGTGCCTACAATTGAAGGAACCATTGATGGTTGTCTAATATTCTTATAGGTCATCATGCCAATTAGATTAGCTGCCTCTCTGACTGTAGGCCTTCTTTTGCTTTTTAATTCTTTTAATTTTAATTCAGCTCTAATGACTTTTTTTTGTAATTCTATATCTGCAACCATTCCTGTAGCACTAATAACTAAATAATCATTTATTTGGATAGATTTTTGAACGTTTTTTCCTACAACTAAATTTCCCGCAGTACTTTGTCTATCAGAACCCATTATAATTCCATCTTTACAAACAACTCCCACTAATGTGGTACCTGAATGCAGAAAATTTTGTTCTAATTCTTGTTTATTCATTTTATAATAATAATTCTAGCTAATATTTATCTAAACTATTTAGAATTTATAATCTTTTTATGAATTAAAGGTTTATAAAGTTTTTTATTCTGTATTGCTAACCCCTGCTTCTTTTTCGATTCTAATTATATTATCTACAAAATCTTCCATCTTTTGTTCATGTGAAACTAAAATTAATTGTTCAGTATCCAATTGTTCTAAAACTTCTCGCATCTTTTCTAATTGCTGTGTAGAAAAACCATCAGTGGGTTCATCTAATATAACTAGATTATTTGTTTTAATATTGCTTAATATACTATTAATAACTTGATTTAAGGATAGCCTATATGCTAAGGCGATAGCAGTTCTTTCTCCTCCAGATAGGAATTGGTAGTCAAGTTCAAATCCATTTTGTTCTATGATGGGCGAAAAATCATCTTCTAATCTTGCTGTAAGATTTTCAGATACCAAATTAGAAAACCATCTTGAAAATAGGTTAGAAAATTCATGTTTTAATGTACTCATTACTTGTTTTTCAGTGAATAAAACGATTTCTAAAAATCTTCCAGAAATCCAATTTTCTAATCCTTTCAATTTATCAGTATCATTTTTCATATTTTCTTTCTTTTCAATTCTTTCTTTAAGTTCTTTTATTTGCTCTTCTAAAAATTCAATTTCTTTACTAATTTCAGCTTTTCTTATAGAGGCTTTATTTTCTCTATCTTTAGCTTCTTTAAGATCGTTAGTTCTTTCATTAAAAATAATGTCATATTTATCATAACTTTTGATTTCTTTATTTAATCTAAGTATTTGTTGTTGTAACATTAATACGTCCTCATTTAATCCAACTATTTGTTTTTGAATTTCTTCCATTCTACTCTCTTTTTCCTTGAAACTATCTATCTTAATTTTTAATAAGTCCATTTCTTTGTTTTGCTTTTCAAACTTTTCAATTAAATTTTTAACTACATTGATTTTTTCAATCAAATCATTTTTTCTTTTATCATAACCATAAATATTATTATCAACAATATCTATTTCTTTTTTAGCATTGTTTAACATGTCATCCTTATAATTTAGAGATACTTGTTGTAAGCAAGTGGGACATTTATCTAATCCTGAGATTTGTTTAATTAGACTATTCGCTTCAGCCTTTTTGTTATCAAGAGCTTTTATCTTGCTTATAATTTCAATATACTCATTATGTAGTTCTTCATGTTTATTTTTTTGTACAATTATTCTTTGTTTTACTGAGTTGTATTCATCATCACTAAATTTTAATTTTTCAACCTCTTCAATTTGTTCTTTTAGTTTTTGAGTATCTAGGTTATATCTTGATATTTGATTTTTCTTTTCATTTATTAACATATTATTTTTTTCTTTATCTGATTCAAACTTTTGCTTTTCATCAATTTTTTCTTTAATTTCTTTTAAATTTTTTTCTTTTAATTCTCTGTCTCTAAATTTATTGATATAATCTTCTTCACTTTCTATCTTGCCCTCTTTAGATTCTATTAAATTTGTATTTTTCCCAGTTAATCTTTCTTTTAGTTCATCTAAATCTGCATATAGTGCCTGATTTATCTTAATTCTTTCGCGTAATTTACTATTTAATATGCTAGCATTTTCCTGTATTCTTTTGTATTTATCAATTCCAAATACATGCCTTAAGGTATTCAACCTAATATCTTTACTTTCCATAATAATCTGCTTCATTTCTTCTTGAGGGGTATAAACAGTAAATTTATACAGCAAATTAGTCTTTTTAGCAAACTCTTTTGGATAATTTAGTAAGTCTAATATTTTGGCTTTTACTTCACTAACACTCTCTTCAAATTTCTCATTATCTATCGTAATAGAAACATAGTCTTGATTGATAGAATGTTTTTTTCTTTTTAAGGTCCTTTCAACAATTATTTCTTTTTTTTCAACTTCAAATTCTAAGATAACTTTTGCAGTATCTGCACCATTTCTCAGAAGGCTATTTCCTTTTTGAGAGGGTTGTAATCCAAATAATGCAAATTCAATAGCTAGTAAGATTGTTGTTTTTCCACTTCCAATATCTCCAGATAATAATGTGCTTCCTTTTGGAAATTGGATAGTTTGATTTTCATAACTTCTAAGATTTTCTATAACCAGTTTTTTTAATAACATTCTTTACAGAATATAAATAATAAATTTCTTTTTAAGAATAAGTGTGATGAATAGTATTCATCATTAAAAGAAAAAAAAGGAGAAAAATAAAAAAATAAAAATTAAGGATTCAACCCACTAAATTAATAGTAGTTTGTTTCTCCGAATTCTTCAGTTTCTGCAGGTCTCTTTGATAGTAAAACTATCAATACAATAAGTAATACTACGAAGATGATTACTAGAACAACTGTAAGAACAACCGTATTGTTTGTTCCCATAGCATTTCCAGTAATACCTACCTTTGAAGGTTCTTCAACGCTTACGCTGAAACTAACTTGTTTTGTAACGCCAGTATCAGTATTCGCATTAACAGTTACTATATATGTACCTTCATCAGCATTTTCAGTAGCTCTTACTTTAACCTGTACAGTTCTACTTGAATCAGCACCAACTGCTACAACAGGATCTGATATCTCTACAAGAACGCCTTTTGTTTCCTCAGGCATAATATTGTAGACAACCATTCTGTTGCTTGGATTAATTAGAACAAGATCAAAAGTTGATTCTTGTCCTGGGCTAATTGTTTTTGAAGTACTAGATGGTAAAACTCCACCTTGAACATCTTCAATAACAACTCTTCCAAGCGCAGTAATGCTAGCATCGTAGTTGTATGCTTCCACTTCTATCTCATAATTACCTGGAGCGGCATTATTAGGTATAGTCAAGTAAACTCTCTTAACTACTGCATCATTGATGTCATCATCAAATCCGTCAATAGTTGGTGCTAAGTCACCAGCATAAACCTTTCTTGAAACTCCTAAACCTGGGATAGAGGCTTTAACATATACGTTGTCAAGTCTGTCATATCCGTTGTTTTCGATAACAACGTCAACAGCTACACTGTTGCCAGCAACTACAACATCAGATAAATCAATACTCAAAAGATTTAAGCTATGAAGGTTTCTTTGAACCTTCAAGGCGTATGTCTCTTCAAAAGAGGTTTCGCCCTTAGCACTAAATCTAACAAGTAATGTAACATCATCTGATAAATCATCAAAGTCTTCAGTAGAAGGCATCTTTAATGTGAATCTCTTCACATATTTGTTACCAATTCCAAGAACATGGAATCTTGAAGTTTCATCTTCAATATCGTTCTTGAAACCTTCTATATAAACTTTAACTCTAACGTCTTCTATATCAGTTAAAGAATTGAATTTTACTTCAACCGGAACTGATTCAGAAGCATCGATTGCAACTGCATTAACAACATTGTCTAGACTCATAGATATACCATTGAATTCTACATCAGTAATATCTACAAAACCTTGCGCAACAACTGTACTTAAGGCAAAAGTTATAGCAAATAATGCTATAAAAGAAACCATAATTGCTTTGCTTTTCATGTTAAATGTTTTCATATTTAATTAATAAAAGCACCATAAATTGCTATATAAAGCTTTCTACATTGTAGTAACTATATAATAATTACAAATACCACAATCTTTATAAGTATACATTGGTATACCCATCTAACAATAAGATGGGAAAACAACTTATAACGACGATAAAAATACATAAGGAAACGAAGGAAAGACTGGATAAACTGAAGGAAAATGATAGGGAAACTTATGAGGAAGTTCTTAAGAAGATTCTGTTTATCCTAAATACTTCGAAAACTAATCCTCAAAGGGCTAGAAGCTTAATGAGAAGGATAGATAGTAGTCAGAAAAACGTTAAACAGTATACCGAGGTATACGAAAAGGATAAGGAAGAAAATTAACTTTTAGAATGTAATTTCAGCCCCTCACTACTATCTTCAATCATATTTGGACTTTCATTAATTATAACAATATCTTTATCTTTGGGTAGTTCTTTTAACATTCCTTTCCAATCTTTAGTTTCTGTTTTTTTATGGTGTTTTTCTCCTTTATCTCCATAAACAATTCCTGTAAAATGGCAATGCCAGTTTTTCTTTTTGAATAATTTTTTTAAAGCAGGATAATCAACCATTTTATCTCTGGCTAAGATGTGTGCAAAATCTATGCAGAATTCGCATCCAGTATCTTTTGTTAATCTATAAATCTGGTCAAAGCTTCCAAAGACATTTATCTTGCCCATAGTTTCTGGAGCAATTTTTATTTTCCAACCTTTTTCTTTTATTGTTTTCTGCATATCTAAAATTGCGTCCCTAATATTGTTATAAGTTTCTTCAGGATCCATACCACTATAATATCCTGGATGGAAAACAACCCTATAACATCCTAATTTTTCTCCAACTTCACAACAAGATAATATTCTTTTTTTACTGTTCTCTATTTTTTTTGGTTCTTTACTATTGAGATTTACAAAATATGGAGCATGGATAGATAATTTTATATCTAAGCGTTCAGCGGCCTCTCTAATGGCTTTGATGTCTTTTTCTTCTTTTATATAAACACTATATGTAAAAGCTATCTCACATGCTCGAAAGCCTAATCTATGATATTCTTCTAAATTCTTTATTGCGTCTTTAACTGGCCCAAGGCCAGCTGGCCCAAATCTAATACCCATGTTAAATATAAATTTTGAAGATATTAAAATCTATTGGAAAAATCTAATTTTGAAATCCTTCATTAATTTGATCTAAATTTTGTAGAATTTGATTATGCATTCTTTCTATAATTATTTCCTGTAATTCTTCTCTTAATCTACCACTGCAAACTAACATATCTGATTCTGGTAATGAGTCATCATATTTATTGATTTTACAAACCATATTTAATCCTTCCAAATTTTGACTATCCATTACTCCATTAGTTATTCTAGATAAAATAACATCAACATCACAATAACTATTTCCATTATCTTTTAGGATTTCATACCTATAAACATAATTATTATCTTCATTTATCACCCAACTTTTTTTACATTCTAAAAGATTTTCTCTATAACAATCTAGGTTATCACATTTAACAACAGTATCAAATCCAATAAAATAATACCATGCACTTAAACCAATGATTATTATGAAAATAGAGAGAATTATAGAACTCTTTGAGTATAACTTAGTGAATTCATTTTTATTAGATGCACCTCTTCGAGCCATGATAATAAATATTAAAATAACTATTTAAATGTTTTTTATATACTAACTAAATTTATATTAGTATCAGCATTTACAAAATTGCTAGCAATTAAATTACTACACCCTAATTTTTCACAATTCTCTATAACTCTTGGGGTTGCAGTTCCATCAATTGCAATTATGTAAGGATCTTCTTCTAGATCTAAACTACCTAATCTTCCCAAAGGTAATTTTTTAATAGTTTCTAGTTTTTCATTAAAGATTAAAGCACCCTTACTTCCAACTAAATCTTGAACATTTTCTTTGATCTCATCTTTTTCTTTAGTGCTCATTTTCTTAATGTCTTTGCTATCTTTTGCTTTTCTATTAGATTGATTTGTATCTCTTCGATCATATCTTGAACTTTTATTATCTTTGTAATCTCTAACTCCTCTTGACCTATTATCTGGTTTATATTCTTTAGCAGGAACTTTTTTTCTTAAAGCTTGTAAGGCTTCTTTTCCAGTAAGTTCTTCAACTTCTTTTCCATCTGGTGCCATTGCAATATAATCAATTTTTGCATTTTCAGTAACATTTTTTATTATTAAATTTCCGCCCCTATCTCCATCTACAAATAATATGACTGATTCTTTTTCTTTACTTAATTCAACAACACTTTCTGGAAGTTTTGTACCATTCATGGCTATAACGTTTTTAATGCCTTTCTTTAACATGTTAACAACGTCTGCACGACCTTCAACAATGATTAATTCATTTCCTGAGATGTCTCCACAAGGAATATTTTCAGTACCATAGCTTTGCATTTTTGCAAGTTTAGCTGAATCTTTAATTTCTTCACTCATTTCATCTATTTCTTTATCATCAGTACCAAATTTTGCCATTAATTTTTTAGCTCTTTCTAAGATATAATCTCTTTTACTACCTCTAACATCTTCTATTTCTTCAATTGTAATTTTTGTATCTGTTGGACCTACTCTTTCAATTGTTTCAAGAGCTGCTGCAATTAGTGTGGTTTCAGTTTTATCCATAGCAGTAGGAACTTCAATCTCTCCAGTTGTTTTCCCTTCCCCATAATCAATATTAACTTCAATTCTGCCTATTTTACCTGATTTTTGTAGTTCTCTCATCTCAAGATCGTCACCTAATAGTCCTTCTGTTTGTCCAAAAACAGCCCCTATCATATCTGGTTTTTCAATAGCTCCGCTAGCTTCAAATTTTGCATGTATGATATACTTTATCGATACTGGTGATATTTTTGCCATTTTCTTTATATTTTTAAAATATTATAGAGAACTAAGAAAAATTAGTAAAGACTCTTTATTGGGTCTTTGTTTACTTTCATTGAATTATTCAAATGAATATGAATGTGATGATTAATCTAATATTTCTTGTTAATCTTAATATCTGATGTTCCTATAATGATTAATTGATATATAAATCTTTGCATTATTGTGCAAAATTGGGAACGTTATGATAAATTCTTTTTAGTTTATAAACTTTATTCTAATAAATTACAATAAAAAAGTTTATAAAGAATTTATTGAATATAGAAGTAGTTAAAAAAACGAGGGATAAATTTAAAGATGGCTGAGGTTGATGATTTTGATGAAGATCTAGAAACTCTGGATTTAGAAGAACACGACGAGTAATTTTTTTTAATCTTATTAACTAATTGAGAAATGAATAGGGCATTTCTCTTTTTTTTATAAACTTGTCAGTAATTTATAAAAATCATATTAAAACAAATAATAACTATTTTAAAATTTAATAAAAACTAACCTAACTTCTTTTCAACTAATTCAGTACAAACACCTGCAGCTACTGTAGCTCCAGCATCTCTTATAGCAAATCTAGCCATATGAGGATTTTCTTTTGAACTTTCAATAACTAAATTGCCCATTGGTTTGAACTTAACCATAGCAACATCTCCGTTTTTCAAGAAGTCAACTTTTTCGTCTGAAGGTTGTCCGCTTGTAGGATCTATTTTATGTAAAATTTCAGTTAATTGGCAAGGAACTTGCGCTGTATGAACGTGGAATACTGGTGTGTATCCTTTAGCAACAACAGTTGGATGATTGATTATAGCAACTTGCGCTGTAAATTCCTCAGCTATTGTAGCAGGTTTAGCTGCATCGCAGATTACATCTCCTCTAGCAATATCTTTCTTTCCAACTCCTTTAACATTAATACCAACGTTAAAACCAGCAGGAGCTTCTTGATGTTGTTCATGATGCATCTCTATTGACTTAACTTCCCCTTCTACACCTGTACCGCTTCTCCCTGGAAGAACTATCACCTTTTGACCAATTTTCATTACACCTGTTTCGATCTTACCTACTGGAACTGTTCCAATACCTGTAATTTCATAAACATCTTGAACTGGCATTCTCATAGGTAAATCAGTTGGTTTCTTAGGCTCTTCAAATAAGTCTAATTGATCCCACAAAGTTGGACCTTTGTACCAAGGCATATTTTCTGATTTATCTTTAACATTATCTCCCTTCAAACCACTTACAGCTAAGAAAGTAGTTTTTGAAGCATCAATTCCAACAACTTTCAAAAGTGCAGAAACATCTTCTTTAGCTTTATTGAAAGCTTCTTCTTTGTAATCTACAGTATCCATTTTGTTAATATTTACTGCAATTTCTTTAACACCCATTGTTCTTAATAACCATAAGTGCTCTTTAGTTTGAGGTTGTACACCTTCTTTAGCAGCAATAGTTAAGAAAGCTGCGTCAGCTTGTGAGGCTCCAGTAATCATGTTTTTAACGAAATCCTTGTGACCTGGTGCATCAATTATTGTAATTTGTCTTTTTGGTGTTATAACTTTCTTATATGCTAAGTCAATTGTAACTCCTCTTTCTCTTTCTTCTTTAATGTGATCCATAATATAAGCAAATTCAAAACCAGGTTTACCTTGTTTCTCAGCTTCTTCTTTTAACTTCTTCATCTCCTGTTCAGGGATAACTCCGCTTTGGAACATAAGCTGACCTACACAAGTTGATTTTCCGTGGTCTACGTGACCTACGAATACTACATTCATTGTTGGTTTATCTGTTGCCATTATATCATTTATTAAAAAAAGAGGTTTATAAAGGTTTCTATCTTCTGATGAATATAAAATGGAAAACAAGATGTCAAAATCTTTTATAGAAAAAATAAAAGAGAATAAGAAATATAGTTCGATCAGCGACGATATTGTTAAAAAAGAGATAGAGAATTATATGCGGAAGTTTCAAATTGATAGTGAAGATATCTATGATGATAAATTTGCAATTAAGATTATAAGAAAAGAATTGCATAGATTGTATAGTAGCTATCAAACTAAGGGGAAGAAGAAACGTGACTCTCTGTTAAAAGATATTGAGATCTTACAAAATAAGAACGCTCCTGAATCTGAAATTCTAGGGGTTATTAATGCCTTACTTAAAATAACACTCTCTACAATAGAAAGATTGCCTCATTATGAAAAATTGTATAAAGATATTTTTAAGATAACTGGAAAACCAAAATCAATAACTGATTTGGGGTGTGGTTTGAATCCATTATCATTTCCCTTGATGAGATTGTCGAAATCAACAGAATATCATTCATATGATATTGATACTGAAGATATAAAATTTTTAAATAAGTTTTTTAAAACTCTCAAGATAAATGGAAAAGCAGAAATTCTTGATGTTAGAGAACTAGGAGATTTAAGGGATCTTCCAAAAACAGATATAATTTTTATGTTTAAACTTTATGATTTAATAGTTCCAAAAGCTAAGAAATTGAAAAAACTTGGTGAAGAAATTATCAATATTTTGAAAGGGAAAGCTAACTATCTGGTTGTTAGTTTTGCAACTAAAACTTTGACAAGAAGGTCAATGAAATTGCCGAGGAGGATTGGCTTTGAAATGATGTTAGATAGAAATCAGTTGAAATATGAATTGATTGAAACTGATAATGAGATTTATTATGTTATTAGAAAGAGTTAATACCACTTACCGCTTGCGCAAATAAATCCATCTGGGCAATGCTCTTCGTGTTTTAAGTGGAGGGTTTGAAAATGGGCAGGGTTTTTAATGTTATGATAGGGGTCTCCGTCGTGGTGTATTGAATTTTTATGGCCTAATTTAATGTAGTTTGTATTTTTTATTAAATAGACTTTTAATTGTTTACCACCTGGATTGACATTATATCTAGGTTCATATGTTCTTTCATCTCTGATGTATCTTATTTTGATGTTGGAATGGCTTTGACCTTTATGAATGTGGTAATTGTTTATTGAATTATATTTTTTATAATTATTTAAATAAATTATCTTTTGGTGATTATCTTTATAGTGATTTTGATGTTTGTAATTTAATTTATAATTGCTATGGCCGTTATAGCTGTTATAGCTACTATGACCATAGATGTAATTGCAATCGTGATAATATCCATTAAATCCTTTGCATAATGAAGCGTCAACAGTTCCAATAACTGCTAATAGAAAACAGGCACTTAATATAAACATAAATATTTTTTTATTCATCATTCTTTGGGATATTTTATTTATTTAAAGATTGTTATATTTAACGATAGGTCCAATATATTAGATGATGTTCGGGCCTACTTAGTAATCTTTGATTGCTTTCCTTATGTCTTGAATAACCATAGGGAGTATTGCTTTCTTTGTAGCTATTTTCTGTAACATAACTATGATAAGGATAATGTAGATCTAATACGTAATTTCTATCTTTATATTTCATACCTCTAAAATTGGGGTAATAGCTGTTATGACTTCTATAATTACTAGTTCCGCTTTTATAGAAAAAATGATTAGCTTTTTTATAGCTTGAGCTTGTTGAAATGATATTTGATTTATAATTATAATTTCTGTAATTATGTCCATAATTATAACTGTTATAATAATTTTCATAACCATAATTTCCGCCGTAATAACTAGCGCTTACAAGGCTACTTGCAATTATTGAGAAGATTAGAAATATCCCAAATATTAAATTAAATTTTTTATTCATTTTAACATCCAAAACTGCATCCACCATAACTGTAGCTATAAGATGGATAGTAATTTAATCCGTATGCATTGTAACTGTAACTTGGAAAGTATCTACTAACTCCAACACCAAATCCACTATAGCCTGCGTATCCTCCATATCCACCAAATCCTCCAAATCCTCTACCAAATCCACCATAACTCAATCCAGCTCCTCCAACACCTCCGCTAAAATAAGGTCGGTTATAAGATTCGGGATAGTCTACAAAATAATAGCTTGGTCTGTAATCTCCGTTAGCATACATGACCTGCCTATAATTACCATAACTTCCTTTAAATGTTGGTTTTTGTGCCTGATTTATAGTATTATATCTATAATTTCCAGAATTATCATAGTAACCTCCACCATAATTGCTCCTATAATTTGAAGCACTGCTTTTATGAGGATCTCCTTGATATCTATGATTGAAGGGAGCGCTAGCTGAAACAAAACTTAAACTTAATACAAGTAATAATGTTACTATTAAAAACAAATAAACAGTTTTTCTCATAAAATTGTTATTAAAAGGGTATTTTTAAACGTTTCTATTTCCAAGAATAACCCTCAAAATTTCACTTCCTGCATTAACAGTTAGGTTATTTTTATCTAAACTAGGATTAATTTCTACCAAATCACTTCTAATAACTTTACCACTTTTCATAATATTTTTAATAGATTCTTTTAATTGTTCTAAATCAAATCCATCTTTCTCTGGATAGCCTGTACCAACATATTTCTCTCCATCTAAGGAATCAATATCTATTGAAAGATAAACATTATCTAATTTTTGTAAGAATTCGCTGATTTTTTTATTTAGGTTATCATTAATTTTATTCATATATAGATGATTAATTTTTTTATCCTTAAGATATTCTTTTTCGATAGGGTCTACGTTTCTTAGTCCTATGATTAAGATTTTATCTGGACTTACTATCTTTTCTTCAACTAGCACTCTAACAAAATCTTCATGGGTTGGAGGGCTAAAATTGTTTACACAATCTGCATGTGCATCAAATATGATTAAACCATCAGCGTCGCTGTTTTTGAATAAAGGATAGGTTATAGAATGATCTCCTCCAACAAAAACATCTCCTTCTAATTTTTCAAGTTTTTTAGTAGTTTCTATAAAGTCTGACTCTGATATTTCTGCGATTTCAAATTCAATTCCAGCCATCTTACAAACGACTTTCCCCCCATCTTCACATCCCACATTCTTGCCTAAACATCCTTGGTTTGAGGGGATAACTATTATTTTTTTCATTTTATAATGTGTCCAAGG
>PVBE012667295.1_pt1 | contig 22681 bp, 24 predicted proteins | sample 1631181 | NCBI WGS metagenome assembly PVBE01 (sample SAMN08397723, study PRJNA350692) | Marine metagenome, whole genome shotgun sequencing project. | isolation source: water | place: Pacific Ocean | collected 2012-04 | reverse complement strand
GGGTGGAATTGAACATGCGCCAAGCCGCTGTTGCTAACGATATCACCGAACTGGTCCGCACCGCCGGCCTGCGGCCGACGCGCCAGCGCCTGTCGCTCGCCGGGCTGCTGTTTTCGGGCGGCGGGCGGCACATTACCGCCGAACAGCTGCATGCCGAATCGCTCGGCAAGGGTTTCAGCGTATCCCTCGCCACCGTCTACAACACATTGCATCAGTTCACCACCGCCGGGCTGCTGCGCGAATTGGTCGTCGATTCGGGGCGCTCTTATTTCGACACCAATGTCAGCCTCCATCACCATTTGTTTTTCGAGGATAGCGGAGAATTGCGCGACGTTTCCGACAACAGTGTCGTCATCGGGGACCTGCCGGCGCTTCCCGAAGGCGCCAGCGTTTCGCGGATAGACATCATCATCCGCGTCAAGAACGGCGGTTCGGCCGACTAGCAACGGCGCCGGGCGAGGCCGATTGTGCCGCCGCTTTTTTCCCGCCAAATAAATTTAGAACGATTCTAATAAAACTTGACCCGCCTGCCCGCCTGCGGCATATAAGGCTGTTCTGCAACAACCGCGCCGCACACACAACAATTTGGGAGAGAAGCCGATGCCGGCACTGAAAGGGACCAAGACCGAACAGAATCTGAAAGACGCTTTCGCAGGTGAGAGCCAGGCAAACAGGCGTTATCTCTATTTCGCGCGCAAGGCGGATATCGAGGGTTTCAACGACGTATCGACGATCTTCCGCTCGACGGCGGAAGGCGAAACCGGCCATGCGCACGGCCATCTCGACTATTTGCAGGAGACCGGCGATCCGGCGACCGGTTTGCCGATCGGCGATACATCGAGCAATCTTGCCGCTTCCGTCGCCGGCGAAACCCATGAATATACGGATATGTATCCGGGCATGGCGCGCACCGCGCGCGACGAGGGCTTCGACGAAATCGCCGACTGGTTCGAGACTCTCGCCAAGGCCGAGAAGTCTCATGCCGGGCGCTTCCAGAAAGCCCTCGATTCACTCTGATCGGGCCAAGACACAAAGCACCGGGGCCGTCGAAATTCACTTCGTCGGCCCAATGGGCCATTATCACCGCTCCTTGGTATAAATAGGCAGCACAATAGATGGCTGCAGATCCCGGCGCCCCGACGCGCCATCCTGTCCCCTGGCGCGAGCCTGAGTTTTTCGACGGCCCGGCGCTCGACACGGAAATGCGCCGGGTGTTCGACATATGCCATGGCTGCCGGCGCTGTTTCAGCCTCTGCGATTCCTTTCCGCGCCTGTTCGATCTGGTCGATGAAGGCGAAACCGGCGAGGTCGACGGCGTTGCCTCGAGCGCATTCGAGGCCGTCGTCAACGCGTGTACGCTTTGCGACATGTGCTTCATGACCAAATGCCCCTACACCCCGCCGCATGAATGGGATATCGATTTTCCCCATCTCATGCTGCGCTACCGCGCCAACCAGCATCAACACGGGCGGGCGCCGACCTCGGCCAGCCGGCGCCTCGCCGAAACCGACAAGAACGGCCGCCTTGCTCGCTTTATGGCGCCGCTGATGAATTGGGCGGCAAGTACCGACAATCGCCCGAGCCGGTGGGCGATGGAAAAGGCCGCCGGTATCCACCGCGATGCACGCCTGTCCGAATATCGCAACCCCAGCCTGCTGCGCCGGGCGCGCAAGGGTGCGCCGGCGGTCAACCAGGCGGCGCCGGCACTCGGGCGCAAGGTCGCGCTCTACGCCACCTGCTTCGCCAATTACAATTCGCCCGCCATCGGCGAAGCCGCGCGCGCGGTTCTCGCCCATAATGGGGTGGCGAGCGAGGTTGTTTATCCGCGCTGCTGCGGCATGCCCCAGCTCGAACAGGGCGATATCGCTCGGGTCGCCGAGCGCGCACAGGAGACCGCGGCGGATCTGGCAGGCTGGATCGACAAGGGCTATGACGTGGTCGCCCTGGTGCCGAGCTGCGCCCTGATGCTGAAGCTCGAATGGCCGCTTCTCGTGCCCGGCGACTCAGGCGTGGCGCGGCTCGCCGCGCACAGCTTCGATATCAGCGAATATATCGTCGCCATCGCCGGCAAAGAGGGTTTGGCGACGGGCGACGGGGCGCTCGAAGGCGGCGTCACCCTGCATATGGCGTGCCACGCGCGGGCCCAGAATATCGGCCACAAGGCGGCGGAAATGCTGCGCCTGGTGCCCGGCCTTGAAGTCGAGGTGATCGAGCGCTGCTCGGGCCATGGCGGCTCGATGGGCGTGACCAGGGATTTCCACGATACGGCGCTCAAGGTCGGCAAGCCGACGGCGCGCCGCGCTTTGGAAAAGGCCAGCCGATTCATCGCCTCCGAATGCCCGCTCGCCGCCAGCCATATCGTTGCCGGCATGGAACGGCTGGCGGCGGATAACAAAGAGGCTACCACCGGCCTGCCGCAAGAACCGCGCGCTTACCATCCCATCGAACTCTTCGCCAAGGCCTTTGGCCTCGCGGACTAGGAGAGTTTGGATGACGGCGAAACGCCAAATAACGCCTGCCGACATCATGGATATGGCGGCTTACGGCGAACAGCGGGCGGCGCGGCGCGCCGAAATCAGCCGCGTCAAACGCCACCGGCGTATCGCCGTTGGCCCGTTCGCCACTTTCTATTTCGAGAGCTACGACACCATGTGGATGCAGGTTCACGAGATGCTGTTTGTCGAGGGCGGCGGAGAGGGCCAGATTTCAGGCGAATTGAACGCCTACAACCCGTTGATTCCAAACGGAAAAAATCTCATCGCGACGCTCATGTTCGAAATTGCCGACAGCCGGGTGCGGGCGCGTGAACTGGCGCGCCTCGGCGGTGTCGAGAACGGCATCCGCATCGAGCTTGGCGAGGGCGCCATCGCCGCCCGGCCGATCGCCGACGGCGTCGAGCGCACCACCGACGAGGGCAAGACATCGGCCGTGCATTTTCTCCGCTTCGACTTCAGCGCCGAAGAGATCGAAAAATTCCGCGACGCGACGGTGCGCGCGGTGATATCGGTGAACCATTCCAACTATGGCCATATGGCGGTCATTGCCGAGGACGCGCGGCGCGCCCTCGGTAGCGATTTCGAATAGTCGGGCGCCGCGCCGCCGTGTTATTCGATCAATTCGCCGGGATAGACACCCCACAGCCCGTTCTGCCTTGTCCAGGCCGTGGAATCGCCCTGTTCGGCGCGGCACCACTGGCCGTCGCAGGAAATTATTTTCACCACGACGCCAGGCGCGGCGCGAAACAGTGCCGGCGCGCCGGCGTCCGGGGCGCGGCGAAACATGCGCTCGGGCGGTGTCACCAGGGCGGTGCGCCGGCCCGACAGAAGCGAGCGGTGAATCCATCCCATCACGCCTTCCGAATCGCGCACTTGGCGCCAATTGTCGAACTCGGCGATGACCTCGACGGGCAGCGCGCGGCGCTGATAAACCCATTCGATGGGGTAGCGGATGCCGGGGCCCGTGCGCAGATTTACTTGCGCCGATTTCAGCGAAACGAAGCGCGGCAGCGGTAGCGAATCCTCGGTCATGGCCGGCCGGCCGGACAAGGCCAGCAAACCGGCGATGAGGCCGGCGGCGATGAAATTCATAATGAGCAAGCGCGCGAGATGCATCCGGCTGCGTGTGTTTTGGGGTCAGGACGTCTATTCGACAAGCCATTTTATACCAGATCGGCGGCGCCGCGCTCGATTGTCTCGTTGAGCCTGCTTTGCTAAACATGTGAGAGCGTTTCGCCGGCCCAAGCCGCGCGCTGCCCGACAGGGAGTAGAACAGGGAAAATCATGCCGCCGTCGAACAAGAAACCGCTGGTCTTCGTCACCCGCCGCCTGCCGGATCATATTCAGGCGCGCATGATGGAGCTGTTCGACACCCGCCTCAACGAATCCGACACACCGCTCAGCGAAAGCGAATTGATCGCCGCCGTAGAGAGCGCCGATGTCTTCGTGCCGACGGTCACCGATATCATCAACCGCGAGGTCATCGCCGCCGCCGGCGAGCAGCTCAAGCTGATCGCCAGTTTCGGCACCGGCGTCGATCATGTCGATTTGGCCGCCGCCTCGGAGCACGGCATCATCGTCACCAACACGCCGGGCGTGTTGACGGAAGACACCGCCGATATGGCGATGGCGCTGATATTGGCGGCGCCGAGGCGCTTGACCGAAGGCGACAGGCTGGTGCACGGCGGTAGCTGGCAGGGCTGGGCGCCGATCTCAATGCTGGGCCAGCGCATCTGGGGCAAACGCCTCGGCATCATCGGCATGGGCCGCATCGGCCAGGCAGTGGCGCGCCGCGCGCTCGGCTTCGGGCTCTCTATCCACTATCACAATCGAAAACGAGTACATGAAGAGACCGAAGAAGAGCTCGACGCCACCTGGTGGGAAAGCCTCGATCAGATGCTGGCCCATATGGACCTCATCACCATCCATTGCCCGAGCACGCCGGCAACCTTCCATCTGCTTTCGGCGCGCCGCCTGAAGCTGCTTCGCCCAACCAGCTATATCGTCAACACGTCGCGCGGCCATGCCATCGACGAGGCGGCGCTGGCCACCTTGTTGGAGCAGGGAAGCATCGCCGGAGCCGGTCTCGACGTTTACGAAAACGAACCCGCGATCAACCCGAAACTGCTGACGCTCGACAATGTTGTGCTGCTGCCGCATATGAGTTCGGCGACGCTCGAAGGCCGCCTCGATATGGGCGAAAAGGTACTGATCAACATTCAGACCTGGGCCGATGGCCACATGCCGCCCGACCGGGTGATCGAATCTTAAGTCCGAGCCGGGCTCCAGGTTACCAATCGGGCCATTACCAATCGGGCCAGTGAAATTCGAAGCGCCCGTCATAATAGGTGGTTTTCAGAAATTCCAGATCGCGGTCGTAATCCGTGATCGCCTCTTGGTTTTTGCCGCGCTCTTTCTTTTTCTCTAAATTCGTTTTCAGGGCTTAGAGCGTGTTGCTCATTTTGTGCAGGCGCTCGGATGATTCGCCGGCGCCCCATTCCGCCCAATCGACACCCTCGATCTCGAGCGGCCCACCGTAGGCGAAGACCCGGTGCAGAATTTTCTCGCGCTCGCGCCGCATCGGGCCGCGCGCACCGACCTGATAGCCGAACCGTTTGAGAACTCCCTGTTTGGGGGATTTGAAAGCCTTTTCAGCCATGCCTCAGGATTTGCGCGCCGCCACGAAGATGCAGGTGATTTTCTCCTCGCCGAGAGCGCGGCATGCCTCCAGCCGGTGCAGGCCCTCGACCAGGACATAGCGGCCATCGCCCTTGCGCACCTGTATCGGCACTTTCATACCTTCCTCCAGGATGCTTTCGGCGAGCGCGGCGACGGTCTGTTCGTTGAGGCCCCTGCGCCGTTTCGTCGGAACATAGATATCGATGATATCGATGATTTCGTCTTTCAGCACCGCTCCTGGCTCCGCTTCCGCTCGATGACGAGGGGAGTGTGGCAAGTGAGCGCAGCCAGCGCAACAACCCCGGATCAGGTAACGGCGCAGCCCTCGCCGGCCGTCGCCAGATGCGATGTGAGGTCGGTAATCGTCGGATTCTCGCCGCACAGCGGACAGCTCGGGTCGGGCTTGACGCGCACATTGCGGAAGGTGGCGCTGAGCGCATCGTAAATGATCAGCGTGCCGGAGAGGCTATCTCCGATGCCGAGCAATTCCTTCAGCACTTCGGTGGTTTGCAGCGAGCCCATCGAACCGGCGATGGCGCCGAGAATGCCGCCTTCGGCGCATGACGGAATCAGCCCGGGCGGCGGCGGCTCGCGAAAAATGCAGCGGTAACAGGGATGGCCCTCGCCGGCATGCGCCTTGAAGGTCGAGAGCTGGCCGTCAAAACGCAGGATCGCCGCCGACACAAGCGTTCTTTGCGCCAGGTAACAGGCGTCGTTGACGAGAAAGCGGGTGGCGAAATTATCGCTGCCATCGGCCACCACATCGTAAGCCGAGACCAGATCCATGGCGTTTTCCGCCGTCAGCCGCTCCTTATGGGTGACCACCTCGACGTCCGGATTGATCGCGGTGATGGCGCGCTCGGCACTTTCGACCTTGGGCACCCCCAGGGCGTCATTATTGTGGATGACCTGGCGTTGCAGATTCGACAGGCTCACCCTGTCATCGTCGACGATTCCCAGCCTGCCGACGCCGGCGGCGGCGAGATAAAGCAGCAGCGGCGAGCCGAGCCCGCCGGCGCCGACCACGAGCACGCTCGAAGCGAGCAGCTTGGCCTGGCCGGGCCCGCCGACCTCCTCAAGAATGATATGGCGGGCATAGCGCTCGATTTGCGTTTCGTCGAAGCTCATGGGGAAATCCGCGTCCTTTTACACGCCGGCGAATAGATCGGTGGAAAGATAGCGCTCGGCGAAGGACGGCAGGATGACGACGATGCGCTTGTCCGCCATCTCGGCCCGGGCGCCGACCTCCAGCGCCGCCGCCACCGCGGCGCCCGAGGAAATCCCCACCGGGATGCCTTCCAGCCGGGCGGTCTGGCGCGCCGTTTCGAACGCCGTCTCGTTGCCGATGGAGAGAATTTCGTCGATCTCGGAAACCTCCAGAACCGACGGCACGAAACCGGCGCCGATGCCCTGGATCTTGTGCGGCCCGGGCGCCCCGCCGGAGAGCACGGAACTGTCCTCGGGCTCGACCGCGACGACGTGCAATTTCTCGAGCCGCGGCCGCAGCACCTGGGCGCAGCCGGTGATGGTGCCGCCGGTGCCGACGCCGGACACCAGAACATCGAGCTTGCCGCCGCAATCGCTCCAGATTTCCTCGGCCGTCGTGCGCCGGTGAATTTCCGGATTGGCGAGATTTGCGAATTGCTGAAGCATCAGCGCGCCGTCATTCTCGGCGGTGATTTCCTCGGCCCGCACCATCGCCCCCTTCATGCCCAATTCGGGCGGCGTCAGCACCAACTCGGCGCCGAGCAGCTTGAGGAGCTTGCGCCGCTCCATCGACATGCTTTCCGGCATCGTCAGGATCAGGCGGTAGCCCTTGGCGGCGGCGACGAAAGCCAGCGCGATGCCGGTATTTCCCGAAGTCGGCTCGACCAGAATCGTTTTCCCCGGCACCGCCTGTCCGCTCTCCTCGGCGGCGGCGATCATGGCAAAACCGATGCGGTCCTTGACCGAGGCGAGCGGGTTGAAGAATTCGAGCTTGGCGACAATTTCAGCCTTGCAGCCATGCTGAGCCGGCAAATGATTGAGCCGCACCAGCGGCGTCGCGCCCACCGTGTCGATGATATTTTCGTAAATGCGGCCGCGCGAAAAGACCTTCTGGTCATTGCCTGGCATAAATTGTCCTAATCCTTATATGGTGTAGTCCAACTTCATTTCGGATGCCCGCTTGATGCCGAGCTGCGTCGCGTGGCGGCACAGATCCTCGATCGTGATCTTATCGAGCCGGTTCATCATGTCTTCCTGCAACTCGTTCCATATCGGCTGCAGCACTTGATCGGCGAGCTCGGAGGCGGCGGCCTCACCCGCCTCCTGGTCGAGATTTTCAAGCTCGCGCACCACCCGCGCGATCTGGCCGAGGGTGATGCGCCGGCGCTCGCGCGCCAGCAGATAGCCGCCGCGCGGCCCGCGCACGCCGCGCAACACGCCGGCATGAACGAGGCGCTGCATGACCTGCTCGAGATAGCGGTGCGGCACGCCCTGGCGCTTGGCGATTTCACGGCTGCGCACCGGCTCCGAGCCGCCGTTATAGGCGATGTCGACCACCGATTCGACGGCATAGACGAGCTTTTTCGAGGGGTCGAGCATGGCTGGCGCGCTAACCGCTTTCGACGCCGAGGCCGGTCGAGCCGAAACCGCCGGCGCCGCGCCCGCTGTCGGGCAGGGTTTGCGCCTCGGCCAGCACGGCGCGGACCACCGGCGCCACGACCAGTTGCGCAATGCGCATGCCGCGCGTCACGGTGAACGGCGCCTCGCCGTGGTTCACCAGCACCACGCCGATCTCGCCGCGATAGTCCGAATCTATCGTGCCCGGGCTGTTGAGAAGGGTCAGGCCATGTTTGAGCGCCAGGCCGGAGCGCGGCCGCAGTTGCGCCTCATAGCCTGCGGGAAGGGCCAGGCAAAAGCCGCAAGGCACCAGCAGGCGCTCCCCCGGCGCCAATACCGCCTCGCCCTCGATCGCCGCCGCCAGATCGAGCCCGGCGCCGCCGGCGCTGGCATAGGCGGGAAGCGCCATATCCATACCGTGCGGCAGGCGGCGCAGCTTCAGCTCGATCTCTTCGCTCATGGCGCGCCGCCCAATACGCCAGCGATGCGCTCGGCGAGGCGGGCGGCGACGTCGAGCTTGCTGGCATGCGGCCATTCCTCGACGCTGGGTTCGCCGGCGCCTTGGGCGCTGATGAGATGAACCTTGTTGTGATCGCCGCCGAAGGTGCCGCTGCCCGGCGATACGTCATTGGCGAGGATCCAGTCGCAGCCCTTCGCCGTCAGCTTGGCGCGCGCATAGGCGACGACATCGTCGGTCTCGGCGGCAAATCCGATGACCAGGCGCGGGCGGTCGTTCTCGCGCGCCGCCAATGCCGCCAGGATATCGGGATTTTCGACCAGCTCCAGAGCACCGGGCGGCGCCGCCGCGCCGCCCTTGCCCTTCTTTATCTTTTGCCCTCGCGCCGCCGCCGGGCGCCAATCCGATACCGCCGCCGCGCATATGGCGACATCGACCGGCAGCGCCTCGAGGCAGGCTTCGAGCATATCCCGCGCGGTCTCGACATGCACCGTCTCGACGCCCGCCGGGTCGACTTCGGCGCTCGGCCCCGATACCAGGGTGACGGCGGCACCGAGGCGGGCGCAGGCGCCGGCGATGGCGTGGCCCTGCTTGCCGGAAGAGCGGTTGGCGATATAGCGCACCGGATCGATCGGCTCATGGGTGGGGCCGCTGGTGACGAGTGCGCGCAGGCCCGCAAGCGGGCCGCCCAACGCCTTCTCGATGGCGGCCAGAATCTCGGCCGGCTCGGCCATGCGCCCGATGCCGATTTCGCCCTCGGCAAGCTCGCCATGTCCGGGCCCGACCGTCATCACCCCGTCGGTTTCGATGCGCGCCATATTGCGCCGCGTCGATGCCTGCTCCCACATTTTGCTGTTCATCGCCGGCGCCACCAAAATCGGGCGGTCGGTGGCGAGCAACACGGTGGTCGCCAGATCGTCGGCGATGCCGTTCGCCATCTTGGCCAGGATATTCGCCGTCGCCGGCGCGACGACCACGAGGTCGGTCTCGCGCGCCAAGCGGATATGGTCGATTTCGCTTTCGTCGGTGAGCGAGAAGAGGTCCTGATGGACCGTTTCGCGCGCCAGCGAGGCCACCGATAGAGGCGTCACGAACTCGGCGCCGCCCTTGGTCAGGATGGGCCGCACCTCGGCGCCGCCACGGCGCAGGCCGCGTATCAGCTCCAAGCTCTTATAGGCCGCTATGCCGCCGGAAATAATCAGCAAAACGCGCAAATTGGTGAGCACCGACGTAATTCCAAATAATTCCCAATATAAATCTGTAGATAACCTAATTCGCCAATGATCAAAGGGCAACCTGGGATATTGGCGCATCTAAATATGTGTTGGTAAGCTTGGCTCGCAATGATCTATCACCGGCCCATTTTCAGGACCATGGGCGATACCGCGCTCAATATCGAGTTCGGCGACGAGACCAGCATCGAACTCAATTTCCGCATCCTCGCCCTCGATATCGCCATCCGCGCGCACCCGCCCAAGGGCCTCCTGGAAACCAACCCCCAGGTGCGCAGCCTCGGCATCGTCTACAATCCGCTGGTGACCATGCGGGACAAATTAACCGCGGCGTTGAAGGAAATGATCGCTTCGCAAGATGAGGTCAAAACGCTGCCGAGCCGCAGGATGACCATCCCCGCGCTTTATGACGACCCCTGGTCGCGCGACTGCGCGGCGGCCTTCGGCGTCCGCGACAACATGGAATATATCGCCGAATTCAACGGTCTGACGCCGGGCGAGGTGATCGAAGCGCATACCGCCTGCGATTATTGGGTCACCGGGGTCGGCTTCGTGCCGGGCGCCTTCATGTCCTACGCCATGGACCCGCGCCGGCGCATCGGCGCGCCGCTCTACCGCACGCCGCGCAGCTGGACGCCGGCGCGCCTCCTGAATTTCGGCGGCACCACCTCGACGATCTATCCGATCCGGGTGCCCGGCGGCGGTCAATTGTTCGGCCGCACGCCGATAAATATTTTCGAACCGGAGCAGAAAAACGCCGTTTTCAGGCACGGCCCCGTCCTCGCCAAAGCCGGCGACCGGCACCGTTACCGCGCCATCCCGCGCGCCGAATATGACGATATCCGCGCCCAGGTCGAGACCGGCAGCTACGAATATCAGATCGAGGAGGACAGCTTCGATTGCGGCCAATATATCGCCTGGCTCGAAAGCCTCGGCGAGCCGGCCGAAAAACGCGATGCGCAAAGCTTATGGGCCCTCGAATGATGCTCTAAATCCTCACAGGCGGGCTGCACACAACCGTCCAGGATATGGGCCGCCAGGGCGGCCAGTCGCTCGGCATCCCGCCGTCGGGCGCGCAGGATGGTTTTGCGCTCCGCATCGCCAACCTGCTGGTCGGCAATGCCAGCGGCGGGCCGCTCGTCATCGGCGGCGATCCCGGCGCCGCCGGTCTTGAAATCACCATGGCCGGCCTTGAGCTGCGCGCCCCGGCCGACCTGCTCGTCGCGATTACCGGCGTCGATATGGCCGTCACATGCGACGGCCGCCCGGTGCCGCGCTGGCAGGCGCTCATACTTGGCGCCGGCCGGGTGCTCGCCTTCGGCATGGCAAAATCCGGGGCGCGCGCCTATTTGGCCGTGCATGGCGGCATCGACGTGCCGATCTATCTCGCCAGCCGCGCCACCCACAGCAAAGGGCAGTTCGGCGGCTTCGAGGGGCGCGCCCTCAGGCAGGGCGATTATGTCCCCGTCGGCCCGGCGCAAGGCGATATCGAGGCGCTTGCCGGGCGCCATCTGCGCCCACAGCTGGTGCCGTCCTATCGCGGACGGCGGCACGTGCGCGTGGTGCGCGGCCCGGAGGCGCATCACTTCAGCGAAGAGAGCGAAGCGGCTTTCTATGCCAGCAGCTGGAAACTCAACCCGAAATCGGACCGCACCGGGATGCGGTTTATCGGCCCCGAGCTTGGCTTCCGCCCGGGCCGGCCGCGCTATCTGGTCGAGGAGGCCGGCGAAGACCCGTCCAATCTGGTCATCGACCCGGGCGCGCCGGTCGGCACCATTCAGGTGCCTTCCGGGGTCGAGCCTATCGTGTTGGGCACCGATTCGCCGAGCGTCGGCGGCTATGCCCGCATCGGCACCGTGATATCGACCGACATGTCGGCGGTCGGCCAGTTGCAGCCGCTGCAATCGGCCACCTTCGTGGCGGTTTCCCTTGAGGTAGCGTTGGCGGCGCTGAGGCGCCAGGAAAGCCTGGTTTCCGAAGCCAGCATCGCAAAGTAATTGCCGCTCCCGGTCAGGTGAGCTGCAAGATCAGCAGCGCCGCCAACAGGGCGGCGATCACGCCAAGCGCCGCATGCACGCCGTCGAGACGGATGTTTCGCCTGGACCCGGCGGCGCTATCGGTCGGCGCATCGCTGTCGAGTTTTTCGAGCAGCTTTTCCGCCCGCTCCAGCATCCGCGGCAGGCGCCGCAGCATAGTCATGGTTTCCGTCACGACATCGCGCAGGCGCGCTTCGGGGCCGAGATTTTCACGCGCCCAGCCCTCGATCTCGGGCCGTGCCAGGAACCACATATTTTCTTCCGGGCTGAGATGGCGGCACATGCCCTCGGCCATCAAAAGCGTTTTCTGCAGCAGCAGAAGCTGCGGCTGGGTTTCCATTTCAAAGGTTTTGGTAACTTTGAAGAGATGCCCCAAAAGCTGGCCGAAAGAGATTTCATGCAGCGGCTTGCCGAGGATCGGTTCGCCGATCGAGCGCACCGCGTGGGTGAAGGCGGCTTTCGATTTATGCCGGGGCACATAGCCGGCCTCAAAATGCACCTCGGCGACGCGCTCGTAATCGCTGGTCAGAAAGCCGAGCAGCATTTCCGCCAAATAGTGCCGCGTCTCGCTGTCGAGCCGGCCCATAATGCCGAAATCGAGCACGTTCACGCGACCCTCGGCATCGACCAGGAGGTTGCCGGCATGCAGATCGGCGTGGAAAAATCCGTCGCGAAAGACCTGCCGGAAAAAGGCGCCGGCGGCGATCCTCAGGATTTCACGCGGATCGTGGCCCGCCTCTTTCAGCTTTTCGAGCTCGTCGATGGAGACGCCTTCGACGCGCTCCAGCGTCATGACGCGCTGGCTGGTGCGCTGCCAATCCACCCGCGGCACGCAATACATCGGATCGTCGGCAAAATTCTCGCCGATTTCGGTCGCCGCCGCGGCCTCGATACGGAGATCCATTTCCATCGCCGCGCTCTCGGCGAAGGTTTCGATTATCTCGACCGGCCTGAGGCGGCGCCACGCCGGCAGCGCCCGTTCGGAGAGCTCGGCGAGCCAGTAAAACAGCTCCAAATCGCGGGTGAATGCGTCCTCGATGCCGGGGCGCAATATTTTCACCGCCACCGCGTCGCCGTCGACGGTGTGCGCCAGATGCACCTGGGCGATGGAAGCGGCGGCGACCGGCTCGATATCGAATTCCGAGAACAGCTCATCGAGCGGGCGGTCGAACTCGCTCTCAACGATCTGCCGCGCCGCCTTGCCGCTGAACGGCGGCAGGCGGTCCTGCAGGCCGGTCAATTCCCGCGCCACATCCTCGCCGATCAGATCGGGCCGCGTCGACAGCGCCTGGCCAAACTTGATGAAGCTCGGGCCGAGGACCTGGAGCGCGGCGGCCAGACGCTCGCCCTGGTGGCCCAATCCGCGGCGCCTGGGCGCGAGGCCAGCGATCCAGGTGACCGAAGGCGCGATCTTGGCGTCCTTTAAAAGAAAGAGCGCGTCATAACGGCCGAGAATCCAAGCGATTCTCACCAAACGCCCGATATTTTTCAGCGACCGCCGCATCTCCCGGAGCCGCGTTCAGATGCGCCAGGCGGAATGCAGCGCCGCGATACCGCCGCTCAACGGGCGCCATGTGACGCCGCCGAACCCGGCCGCGCGGATCATCTCGGCAAAGCGCGCCGGCGGCGGAAAGCGGCGGATGGATTCGACCAGATATTGGTACGATTCGCGGTCGCCGGCGACGATGCCGCCGAGCGCCGGAATAACGTTAAAGGAATAGAGTTCGTAGAGCCGGTCGAGGCCGGGCGCCTGCTCGGGGCTGAACTCCAGGCACAGGAAGCGCCCGCCTGGCTTCAGCGCCCGCGCGGCTTCCGCCAGGGCCTTCTCGATATGGGTGACGTTGCGAATGCCGAAGGCGATGGTGTAGGCATCGGCGTGGCTGGCGGCCAGCGGCAGCGCTTCGGCGTCTCCCACCAGCCATTCGATGGCGCCGACGATGCCCTTGTCCCAGCCGCGCGTACGGCCCTCCGAGACCATGTTCTCGCTGAGGTCGCAAACGATGATGCGCCCGTCTCCGGCGAGGTGCGCGTGCACGCGAAAGACGATGTCGCCGGTGCCGCCGGCGACGTCGAGCAGGCACATCCCGGGCTTGGGCGCCAGCCAATCGATCATCTGGCGCTTCCAGATGCGATGCGCGCCGGCGCTCATCAGGTCGTTCATGAGGTCGTAGCGCCTGGCCACCCGATCGAACAGGCCGCGCACGAGCTGCGGTTTTTCCTCGGCCTCGATGCGGCGATAGCCGAAATCGACCTGCTCGCCGCCGCCGCCGTCTTTTCCCGTATCCTTCATGCGCGGAGGATAGCCTAGCGATCCCGCAGGCGCTACGTTACGCGCCATGCCGGAATTGCCCGAAGTGGAAACGGTCCGCCGCGGCCTGGAGAAACGCCTTGTCGGCCTTCGCGTGGCGCAAGCCGAGGCGCGCCGGAAAACCCTGCGCATCGCGCTGCCCGAACGCTTCGCGGCGCGCATGACCGGGCGGCGATTTGAGCGCTTCGAGCGGCGCGGCAAATATATCCTCGCCCACCTCGATGACGGCGCCGTGCTGATCACCCATCTGGGCATGTCGGGCCGCTTCACCCTCGGCGAAGCGGGGACGCCGGGCGCGGCAGCCTGTGGGCCGCACGACCATGTGGTCTTGCGCATGGAAGACGGCACCGTCGCCACCTATACGGATCCGCGCCGCTTCGGCCTGATGACGCTGTGCGGCGAAAGCGAAGTGGATGACCACCGCCTGTTCGCCGCCATGGGGCCCGACCCGCTCGGCAACGCCTTCAACGGCCCGGCCCTGGCGGCGCGGCTCAGCGCTAAGCGCTCGCCGATCAAGGCGGCGCTCCTCGACCAGAGCACCGTCGCCGGGCTCGGCAATATTTACGTTTGCGAGGCGCTCTACGGCGCCCGCCTCAGCCCCAGGCGCTCGGCCCATACGGTGCAGGGCGGGCGGGCCGAACGTTTGTCCGCCGCCATCCGCCAGGTTCTCGACGGGGCGCTCCGGGCCGGCGGCTCCAGTTTGCGCGATTATGTTCAAGCGAGCGGCGAATTGGGTTATTTTCAGCATCAATTTTCGGTCTATGGGCGTGAAGGGGAGCCTTGTCCCGAATGCGATTGCGAAAAAGCGATAAAGCGCATCGTGCAGAGCGGGCGCTCGACTTTCTTTTGCGCCCGGCGCCAGCGCTGATGCCAGCACTGCTGGCGCCGCTATGGTTCGCCGTCATCGCCGCCGTTTTGCTTGCCGTCGCGGCGCCGCGCGGATCATCAATCGCCCACGCCGAGGACGAGACCGCGGCCTTTCTCACCGCCATCGAGGAGGTTCCCCTGATGGCCGGCCTGACCGAGGAGCGAGTGGCGGCGCTCGACTTCGACAAGCCCGACGGCCGCCTCGTCGAAACCTATGCCTACGGCGAAGTGCGGGCCGAAGATGCCGCCGCTTTCTACACCGCCGTGATGCCGGAATTCGGCTGGAAAAATATCGAGGCACTTGTTTTTTCGCGCGAAGGCGAGATGTTACGCATAGAACTCATAGCGGAAGAGCGCTCGCTGGTGGTCCGGTTTGTTCTTTCACCCAATTCATCTCAATAATAGCGAGACCGGCGCCCCTGAGATCAGGCGCACAAGACGGAGCAATGGCCATGTCATATGAAAACATCATCCTCGACCGCACGGAACGGGTCGCAAAAATAACCCTCAACCGGCCCAAGGCGCTCAACGCCCTCAATGCCGAATTGATCGTCGAGCTGAACGCGGCGCTCGATGACCTCGAGGCCGACGATGCCATCGCCGTCATCGTCGTCACGGGAAGCGAAAAAGCCTTCGCCGCCGGCGCCGATATCAAGGAAATGCAGGGCAAGAGTTTTGTCGATGCCTATGCGGGCGATTTTATCGGCCCGTGGGAGCGCATTACCAAATGCCGCAAGCCGGTGATCGCCGCGGTCGCCGGCTATGCGCTCGGCGGCGGCTGCGAGCTCGCCATGATGTGCGATTTCATCATCGCCGCCGACAATGCCAAATTCGGCCAGCCCGAAATCACCCTGGGTGTCATTCCCGGCGCCGGCGGGACGCAGCGCCTGACCCGCGCGGTGGGCAAGGCCAAGGCCATGGAAATGATCCTCTCCGGGCGCATGATCGGCGCCGAGGAAGCGGAGCGCGCCAATCTGGTCAGCCGCGTGGTGCCCGCCGCCGAGCTGATGGAAGAGACCATGAAGGTCGCCAAGCGCATCGCCCATCTCTCGCAACCCATTGTCGCGATGGCGAAATCCGCCGTAAACGGCGCCTTCGAGACAGCCCTGGCGGAAGGTGTGCGCTACGAGCGGGCTATATTTTATTCGGCCTTCGCCACCGAGGATCAGAAGGAGGGCATGGCCGCCTTTATCGACAAGCGCGAACCCTCGTTCGGCAATAAATAGCGGCTGAATGCGGGCCCTGAGCGAAGTTGACGTCGGCCGGGGCTGCCGATATAACCGCGCTTCCACAAACAGATATATATATAGGAACGCCATGGCGCACACCGTGCAGGCGAAAAAGCGCATCCGGCAGCTAAAAAAGCATACCGAAACCAACCGTATGCGGATGAGCCGGATTCGGACTTTTTTGCGAAATGTCGAACATACCATCGAGAACGGCGACAAGTCCGCCGCACAAGATGCATTGAAGGCCTTTCAGCCCGAGATCATACGCGGCGTCACCAAGGGCGTGCTGCACAAGAACATGGCGGCGCGGCGTATCTCGCGCCTCAACAAGCGCATCAAGGCGCTCGCCTAGAGAAGGTTCGCGGCGATTCCGGCCGCATATTTGCCGCCCGGTGCCATAATATTTTTGCTGTGACATTTTTTTCGGCGCCGGCCAAATTGATTTCGATTTGGCGATGGAATACGGCTTGTCCTGAGAGTCCAACCGCTTAGCTTTCACGGCTCAGTTTGGGGCTCACATGGGTGCGACAAAAAGACACCAAATAAAATTGACGTTCCTATTACGGACCTGTTGCCAGTTTTTCGCCGCGCCATTACTCTAAGGGTCACACGCTGGAACAGCCCGGCGGGACGCCAAAATGAAGAAGATTTTCTTTGCGGCGCGCAAAAAAACATGCGCCGCAAACGGGAGGGGTTGGCCAATCTTCTGCTGATATGAACGATATTGCCGACAACAATCTTGCACCGGAAAAAACGGCGGGGGCCGATCAGGAGAGCTTGCGAGGCAGAGCCGGAGAACGGCTTGCGCCTGGCTCTTCTTATGCCGGCGACGTCACGCCGGGCGAAGCCTGGCAAATGCTCAGCACGGACGGGGCCGCGCTGCTGGTCGATGTGCGCACCGCCGCCGAGTGGAACTTTGTCGGCCTGCCCGATCTCAAATCCCTGGGCAAAAAGCCGGTCCTGGTATCGTGGCAGCGTTTTCCCGGCATGGCACGCAACGAGGATTTCATCGGCGAATTGTCGGCGGCCGGCGTAACGCCTTCGGCACCGCTGCTGTTCCTGTGCAGAAGCGGCGCGCGCTCGGCATCGGCGGCGGAATATTGCACGGCTGAGGGTTACGCTGATTGTTACAATATCATCGAGGGATTTGAGGGCGATCTCGACGAGAACAAGCATCGCGGCGGGATATCCGGCTGGAAGATGCGCGCGCTGGCCTGGGTCCAGGGCTGATCGATGTCGGCGCCATCCAAATCCGCGCATCCGCTCCACGAAGAACAGTGGGCCGCCATCCGTTCGCATCTTCAGGAAGAACTGGGCGACGCCGCTTTTCGTAGCTGGTTGAAGCCCTTGGCGCTGCGCCGCATCGAGGATGGCGAGGCCCTGGTGGCGGCGCCGACGCGCTTCCTGCGCGACTGGGTGAGCGCGCGTTATGCCGCCCGCATCGCTGAACTGTGGAGCACGATGAACCCGGATGTTCGCGCCGTGACGATCGACGTCGTCGCCATGGATGGCGTCGCGCTGGCGCCGAGCGCGCCCAATGACGGCGATGCGCCGACAGCGGCGGCTTCGAGCGGCCCGGCAATCGGCGAGAAGACCGCCGGGCGCGGCTCGTATCTGCGCCTGCGCGCGGTCGAGGAGAATATCGACGACCTCTCTTCGCCGCTCAACCCGCGCTTCGGCTTTTCGGAATTTGTCGTCGGCAAACCCAATGAATTCGCCCATGCGGCGGCGCGCCGTGTCGCCGAAGCGGACAAGGTGCCGTTCAACCCGCTCTATCTTTACGGCGGTGTCGGCCTCGGCAAAACCCATCTCATGCATGCCATGGCGCGCCATATCCGCGAGCGCGACCCGAACCGCCGCGTGCTCTATCTCTCGGCCGAGAAGTTCATGTATCATTTCGTCCGCGCGGTTCGCTACAAGGACACCATGGCCTTCAAGGAGCAGTTTCGCTCGGCCGATGTGCTGATGATCGATGATGTCCAGTTCATCTGCGGCAAGGACAGCACCCAGGAAGAATTTTTCCATACGTTCAACGTGTTGATCGACCATAACCGGCAGGTCGTCATTTCCGGCGATCGTTCGCCGTCCGATCTCGACGCCATGGAGGAGCGGCTGCGCTCGCGCCTCGGCTGGGGGCTGGTCGCCGATATTCACGCCACCACCTATGAGCTTCGCCTCGGCATCCTGCTGACCAAGATCGAGGCGATCGGCAATGTCGAGGTGCCGCACGACGTATTGGAGTTTTTGGCGCGCCAAATCACCAGCAATATCCGCGAGCTGGAAATGGCGCTCAACCGGGTGACCGCCCATGCCACCCTGGTGGGGCGCGAAATCGACCTGGAAATGACCAAGGAAGTCCTGCGCGACGTTTTGCGGGCCAGCGAACGGCGCATCACGATCGAGGAAATCCAGCGCCGGGTGGCGGAACATTACAATATCAAGCTGTCGGAAATGTCGTCCGAACGCCGTGCCAGGGCCGTCGCCCGCCCGCGCCAAGTGGCGATGTTCCTAGCCAAGCAGTTGACCTCCCGCTCGCTGCCTGAAATCGGCCGCAAGTTCGGCGGGCGCGACCATACCACCGTCATGCACGCGGTGCGCAAGATCGAGGGATTGCGCCAAAGCGACGCTGCAATCGCCGAAGACGTGGAACTTCTCAAACGCACCCTGGAAAGTTAATTCCGGGCCTCGATCGGCGCCCTTTTGGGGCGCGTTTTTAGTGCCGAATTCGACCCCTATCTGATATATTTAGGCAGCGCCGGAAGGATCCGATTCGGAGCGCCGGAAAGGACCGCCGAGCGGTGCCATTATCGGCTCGATCCGGGCTCTATTGAAATTGACAAAATTCGTTGAATCGCCATGAAACTGACCATCGAACGGAGTGCGCTGCTGAAGTCCCTGGGGCATGTTCAGAGCGTCGTTGAAAAACGCAACACCATCCCGATCCTGTCCAATGTCCGGCTCGACGCCGGCGAGGATGACAAATTGCACCTGACGGCGACCGATATGGACCTCGCCGTCATCGAGGCGGCGGCGGCCAATGTGGCGCAAACCGGCGCCACCACGACATCGGCCCACATGCTCTACGATATCGTGCGCAAATTGGCCGAGGGCGCCGAGGTCGAGCTTTCGTTGATCGAGGATGGCGGCAAGCTGGAAATCCGCTCCGGGCGCTCGCGCTTTACCCTGACCTGCCTGCCGGTCGAGGATTTTCCGGTCATGGCCGAGGGCGATTTGGGCCACCGGTTCGCGCTTTCCGCCGCCGATCTCAGGCGCCTGATCGACAAGACCGGCTTCGCCATCTCGACCGAGGAAACGCGTTATTATCTGAACGGCATCTATGTCCATGTGGCCGGCGACGAGGGCGCCCGGTGTTTGCGCGCCGTGGCGACCGACGGCCACCGCCTGGCGCGCGTCGATACCGCCTTGCCGGCGGGCGCGGAAAACATTCCCGGCGTCATCGTGCCGCGCAAGACGGTGAATGAGCTCAGAAAACTGATCGAGGAAAGCGATGGCGAGGTGATGGTCGCGCTGTCGGACAGCAAGGTCCGCTTTGCCCTCGACGGCGCCATTCTGACCTCGAAATTAATCGACGGCTCTTTTCCCGATTATGAGCGCGTCATTCCCTCGGCCAACGACAAGATCATGACCGTCGACAACAAGGCCTTTACCCAGGCGGTCGACCGGGTATCGACGATTTCGACCGAGAAATCGCGCGCCATCAAGATCACCATCGAAGATTCGCAGATGACCCTGTCGGCGAACAGCCCGGATGCCGGCGCCGCCACCGAGGAACTCGAAGCCAAATACAATCTGGAAAAGATCGAAATCGGTTTCAACTCCCGCTATGTGCTCGATATGGCCAAGCAGATCGCCGGCGAAACCATCGAATTCCGCCTTGCCGATTCGGCCTCGCCGACCCTGGTGCGCGATTCGGAAGATGAAGACGCCGTCTATGTCATCATGCCCATGCGGGTTTAGGTGAGCGCCGCACTGTCTTACTCAACGCAATCGCCGAACGGTTCGCCGAGCGCGCCGCGTCTCGCCATCTGCCGCGTGACATTGAGCGATTTCCGTTGCTACGCCTCGCTCCGCCTCGAACCCGAGCCGGGGCTTGTGGTCCTCACTGGGGCCAACGGCGCCGGCAAGACGAACCTGCTGGAGGCGCTGTCGCTGTTGAGCCCGGGGCGCGGTTTGCGCGGCGCCCGCCTGGCGGAAATCCCGCGCCACGGCGAAGGCGGCGCGGAGCAACCCGGCCAGGCGGCGCGCGAATGGGCCGTGGCGGCCGAGTTCGCGACGCCGCATGGCCCGCTTTCGATCGGCGTCGGATGGGCCGAAGCCGATGGCGAGCGGCGAGCTGTGCGCATCGACGGCGAGGCAGCAAGCAGCCAAACGGCGCTCTCGGAACATATCTCGATGGTCTGGCTGACGCCGGCGATGGACCGCCTCTTCGTCGACGCGCCGGCCGGCCGGCGGCGCTTTTTGGACCGCCTGGTATTCGCCTTCGATCCCGCCCATGCCGGGCGCCTGCAAGCCTATGACAAGGCGCGCCGCGAGCGCAGCCGGCTGCTGCGCGAGATGCGCGTCGACGATAGCTGGCTGGCCGCGCTGGAACGAAATATGGCGGAACGCGCGGTGGCGGTGGCGGCGGCGCGCCTCGACCTGGTCGAGCGGCTGAAACGCGCGCTCGGCGAGGAGACCGGATCTTTCCCGCGCCCGGAGATCGCCGTCCGCGGGGTCATCGAGGATCGGCTTGAAGCGCGCCCGGCGCTCGAGGTCGAGGAAAGTTACCGCGAGGCATTGTCGGAAGCGCGCACCCGGGACCGCGAAAGCGGCACCTCGGAAGGCGTGCACCGTTCCGACCTCAGCGCCCGCCTCGGCGCCGGCGGCCCGGCCGCCGAGCAGGCTTCGACGGGCGAACAGAAAGCCATACTCATCTCTCTCATTCTCGCCCATGGCCGCCTGCTGGCCCGCCTCAAGAGCCGCGCACCGGTGTTGCTGCTCGATGAAATAGCCGCCCATCTCGATGCCCGGCGCCGCGCCGCCCTGTTCGCCGCGATCACCGACCTCGGCGCCCAGACCTGGCTGACCGGCACCGACGAATCCCTGTTCGCGCCGCTTCGAGGCACGGCACAATTCCATACCGCGGCGAATGGCCGGATTTCAGCGCCGGCCGGCATTTCAGGGCGGACCCGCAATGGCTGATCCGGTAAGCGATCCCATGGCCGATAGCGGCGCGCCGATGGCGGGCGGTGACGTGGCCGATCAATACGGCGCCGATTCGATCAAGGTTCTGCGCGGCCTCGATGCGGTGCGCAAGCGCCCGGGCATGTATATCGGCGATACCGACGACGGCTCCGGCCTGCATCGCATGATCTACGAGGCCGTCGACAATGCGGTCGACGAAGCGCTGGCCGGATTTTGCGATGAAGTCGACGTCACGCTGAACGCCGACGGCTCGGCCACGGTGCGCGATAATGGCCGCGGCGTGCCGACCGGCATCCACGAAGAAGAAGGCGTCTCGGCGGCCGAGGTCATCATGACCAAACTGCATGCCGGCGGTAAGTTCGATCAAAACACCTACAAGGTCTCGGGCGGCCTGCACGGCGTCGGCGTATCGGTCGTCAACGGCCTTTCCGAATGGTTGGAGCTGCGCGTATGGCGCGGCGGCTCGGAGCATTTCATGCGCTTTATCGGCGGCGAGCCGGAACAGCCGCTGGCGGTGACCGGCGCTTCGGAGCACACCGGCACCGAGGTCAAATTCCTGCCCTCCAGCACAATTTTCAGCCTCATCGATTTCGATTTCGAGACCCTTGAGCACCGCCTGCGCGAGCTCGCCTTCCTCAACGCCAATGTCAAGATCACCCTGACCGACGAGCGCGCCGCCGAAGCCAAGACCTCCGAATTGCATTACGCCGGCGGCATCCTCGCCTATGTCGATTACCTCGACCGCGCCAAGCAATCGCTCGTCAGCGGCACCATTACCTTCGAGGACCAAAGGGACGATATCGTCGTTCAGGTGGCGATGCAGTGGAACGACAGCTATCACGAGACGGTGCTGTGCTTCACCAACAATATCCGCCAGGCCGACGGCGGAACCCACCTGGCGGGCTTTCGCGGCGCGCTGACGCGCTGCGTCAATTCCTACGCCACGCAAAGCGGCCTGGCCAAGCGCGAGAAGGTATCGATTTCCGGCGACGACGCGCGCGAGGGGCTGACCTGCGTCCTCTCGGTCAAGGTGCCGGACCCGAAATTCTCCTCGCAAACCAAGGAGAAGCTGGTCAGCTCCGAGGTGCGCCCGGTCGTCGAAAGCGTCGTCGGCGACCGCCTCGGCCAATGGTTCGAGGAACATCCTGCTGAGGCCAAGACCATCCTCGCCAAGGTGGTCGAGGCGGCGGCGGCGCGCGAGGCGGCGCGCAAGGCGCGCGATCTGACGCGGCGCAAGGGCATGCTCAGCGTCTCCAGCCTGCCCGGCAAGCTCGCCGACTGCCAGGAACGCGACCCCAAGAAATGCGAGCTCTTCCTGGTCGAGGGCGATTCGGCGGGCGGCTCCGCCAAGCAGGGGCGCAACAGGCGCAATCAGGCGGTACTGCCGTTGCGCGGCAAGATTCTCAATGTCGAGCGGGCGCGCCTGGCAAAGATGCTGAATTCGGTCGAGATCGGCACCATCATCACGGCACTCGGCACCGGCATCGGCGCCGAGGATTTCGATATCACCAAGCTCAGATACGACAAGATCATCATCATGACCGATGCCGATGTCGATGGCTCGCATAT
>PVBE010688964.1_pt1 | contig 22681 bp, 14 predicted proteins | sample 1631181 | NCBI WGS metagenome assembly PVBE01 (sample SAMN08397723, study PRJNA350692) | Marine metagenome, whole genome shotgun sequencing project. | isolation source: water | place: Pacific Ocean | collected 2012-04 | reverse complement strand
GCAATTGCGAAAGTGGGTCGAGAAAGTACTGGCTGACAAGTAAACGGTTATTGGCTATTGAGTCCGTCCCGCATCGTATGATTTCTTTCCGTCTACGATCGCGCGTCGGTTGCGTTTTTCGATCTCCATGCGTTTTGCGTGGTAGTCCAGGCGGGCCTGGTCGGCTTGGCGGGGTTTGAAGCCTTCCATGTCCAGACGCGGGTGACCGATCAGCATCTGCTTTCCGCGACGGATCAACTCCAACGCTTCGATATAGTTCGGGTCTTTCTTGTCGGCAAAGCCGGTCAGGCACAGACTCTTTTCCGGGCGTGTGAAATTGATCGGCGAACCGTGTTTCATTATCAGACCGTTCAGCGGACGAACCGTGTAGCTGTTGACCTGAGACCAGGGGTATTTCTTCGTCAGCTTGCCGAGTCGGGCCAGGTCTTTGTGACTCAGCGGGCAGCGGCCGAACGTGTTGTCGCCGTAGTACGTCACGCGCGACGGGTAGTACGGTGCGTTAAGGTCGATCCACGTTACGATCCGGTCGAGACTCTCGGCGTCAAGTTTGACTTTGTGCTTGCCGTGTCCGGTTCGCAGCAGATCGACCAGGCCGCTGACGTTCGAGCCCCAGGAATACGGCGGGATAACCTTGACCGGTCCGGCGCCCACGGAATTGACCAGCGGCTTCTTCGCTCCGGGCTTCATGCGTTTCCATTTCGCCGGTGAGCGGGCCATAAGGTTCGTGTACGACATATTGAACGCCGGCCCCTTGTCTCCCGAGAGATTGAGCTTGGGAGCGGTCTTGTCGTAGTCGTGGCACTTGATGCAATGTTTGTCGAGCACGGGCTGGACTTCGCGCGCGTAGCTGAAGTTCCTCGCCGGTCCGTACCATGGCTCCAGCTTGCTCGGCGGGCGTTTCATGGCGGCAGGACGTTTGGACAGCGATCGCGGAGCCGGCTTGAGGCGGTCTTCGTGACATCCGATGCAGCCGGCTTCTTCACCCGGCTGCAGCATCGTTCCGCTTCGCATCGAGTGGATCATCATCCCGTTTTCGTCGAGCAGTTGGAAGTAGACGAACTTGCCCGACGGTACGCGAAAATACGTCGACCCGTCGGCTTCGACCGGAGCGCGGCCCAGGATGCGTTTGTTGTTGTAATGCCCCCAGTTAGTCGCGGTGGGGTGGTGGCTGTCGCCGCTGGTCGCCGGCGTCCAGTCGCCGATCCCGTATTTGGGGAACACGAGTTTCGGCGGGGCCTCGACCACGCGGAGGTGCTTAATGCTTCCGCGTTTTACACGGTCCATGAACTCGCCGATATATACGTCCTGAACGTAGAACGTGCCGTCTGATTTGCGAAGGTCGACCTTCGAGGCGATAACCGGCGGGCGCTTGCGGGGCGCGATGAGCATCGGGTCGAAGCAGCCCGGTTGCTCGGTGTGCAGGAGGAGTTCATTTCCGAACACGTCTATCAGGAACAGCCCCATCTGCTTGCGGGAAGCGGTCTGTCGCGAGCAGAGCATGAACTGCTCCGACAGCGGATACGGGTCTTCGTATTTTATTCGCACGCCGCGGAAACTGTCGTAGCCGCCGCCGATCCGTTCCTCGACGGTCCAGCGGTTCATGAACGGCGAGATGTTCGCCGGCCAGCTCTTCAGGATAGGTTTGAGCCCGTCAAGCCCGAGCGTTCGGTCGCCGACAACAATCGCTCCCCACGCCAGTTCGTGCACCGCGGTGAAAACGCCGACGAACTTCGAGCTGCCCGGTATGATGCGCCCGTCGGAGATCGCCCCGGGCTGCCAGGAGTATCCGCCGTAGTACAGCGCGTGGTTCGTACCGTCGGGGTTTACCGTCCACAACCCGTACGCCGAGGCGAAATGCTTGTCTACGTATTCCCATCGCGTGTAGAGAATTCGCCCGTCGGGTGTGAGGCTTGCCCGACCTTCGAACTGGGTGTTGTGCCCGATCTGGCGGATGTTGGCTCCGTCTGCGTCCATGACAAACAGGTTGGTCATGAGGTGACGCTGGCAGGGGATATACTTCGGTTCGCGAGTCGATGCGAACGAGATTTGCCCGCTTGGCAGGTAGATCGGCTGGATGTCCGAAACGCGCGGCGCGAAGGTGAGCTGTTTGAGCTTTTCGGCGGGGATGTCCATTTCGTACAGGTGGTAGTCGTCGCTGATGTCCTTTCGCATCGAAAACAGCAGCTTGCCCGCGTCGAAATGCAGTTCCGGGTCGCGGATCACTCCCTTGGGCGATTCGAGAATCGTATCGACCTTGCCGTTCGACAGGTTCAGGACCTTCAGCGTGCTTCCCGGGCGGAAGTACTTCGTGTTGACCTCGCCGGTCTGGCACATTGTCGCTTCGGTCCCGTGATTATTTGCGTACTGCTTTCTCGCGACGAACAGTATTCGCCCGTCACCCAGCAACGGGTTAGCCAACAGGGCCCGCCGCTGAAGTTCGGTCAGTGCTTTGGCGTCTCCGGGCTTGAGTTGGTCGATTTTCGCCAGCAAGGTCCGGCCTTGCCGGTAGCTGTCTCCGAACGCGGATATCATGTGTTTGACGGCGGCCTTCAGCGATGCCGGTGAGTTGGTCGGCGGCGCCTGGGCTCCGGTTCCCCCGCGACAGAGGCCCAGCAGCACAACAGCGATTAGCATAGTCCGGAGTTTGTGATCTGTCATGATTTAGAATCCTTTGCTTCGACTGGTATTATACCTTCGCCGGCGGCGTTATGAAAACTGTTCAGATCACCTTTTGCTCTGGCGCCAGTCGAACAGACCGCTACAATTAAACGTGATGCGGGAGCAAGCATATGAAAAAGACCGAATCTGAAACCGATCATCATCAATGGACCCAGACGGTATGTCTGGTTATTTTAAGTACGGTCGCCGTGGCGATCTCGCTCCGCTGGCTCGAACCGGTGCTCGTGCCGTTTGTGCTTGCGATCTTCATAACCCTGGGAATGTCGCTGTTGATCGATCTGCAGATGCGGCATCTGCACATGCCCCGCCTGCCGGCGATGCTGATCACGATTGTTGTGGGCCTGCTGGTGCTGGGGGTGTTCGGTCTGCTTGTTTTCAAGGCGGTGAATCAACTGAACGATAACGCCGGGGTTTATGGCGAGCAGATCGAATCTATGTTTAACGACTTCGCCAAGGCGGTTCCGCTGAAGTCTTTCGGAGTCGGAACCGATGCCGAAGACGCCGGATCGCTCCTGTCGCAGATACCGGCGACAACCATTCGCAAGGTGCTGCTGGATACGGGAACGGCTTTGATGGGCATCGTCTCGCGCGGCGTGCTGGTGCTGATATTCGTGCTGTTCCTGTTGTCTGGTCAGATGATCTCCAAACGTCCGGTCGGCGGGATGCTCGGGCAGGCCGAAGCCGGAATAAAACGATACATCGTCACCAAGATATTAGTCTCGGTGATAACCGGCGTGCTGGTCGGTTTATCGCTGACGCTGCTGGGCGTTGAGATGGCGCTGATGTTCGGGCTGTTCGCGTTCCTCCTGAACTTCGTGCCCAGTGTGGGATCGGTTATCTCCACGCTGTTGCCCTTGCCGGTAGTGCTCGTTACGCCGGAAATATCGCCGGTCACCGCCGTGCTGGCGATCGCTATACCCGGCGTGATCCAATTCGCTATAGGCAACGTGGTCGAGCCGAAGATCATGGGGCGTTCGCTGGACCTGCACCCGATCGTGATCCTGATGGGATTGATCTTCTGGGGCATGCTCTGGGGGATCGTGGGAATGCTGCTGGCGACCCCGATGACCGCGGTGGTCAAGATATTCCTGTCCAAACGCGAATTCACCGCCCCGATGGCCAGTCTCCTGTCCGGACGACTGGACGTAATAGACGACGCCTAGCGGCGCACAAAAACAGCAAGCTGCATTAACCCGATTCCTGCGTATGTCTGCCAGCGGTTGTTCTCAGTTGTCGGACTTCTTGGCCAGAGCCTCCATGCGGTCGTAGAACTTGTTGAACTTGCGGGGTCGAACCGTAAGCTGCAGGGTGTCGCCCACTGACAGATCGTCTATTTTATCGTTTACGTCTTCGGGGAAATGGACCGCGATTTCCGACGACTCGGTTTCTTCGACCCTGGCGATAATCGTTCGCCCGTTGCGGTATTCCAGCGGAAGCGAGGACTCCAGCGTCCAGCTCGACGACTTGATTGTTATCTTCAGATCGTACGTGCGCTCGGTCGTCCGGGCGATAAGTTCGTCGCGCTCGCTGCCGAAACGGTCGGAGCTTACTATCTCTTTAATGTCCCGGGCGTACGCAGCGGCGTCCGATTCCGGTTCGGGCGGCTCGGGTGCGGGGTCCTGCTGCTGCGGCTCGGGCTGCGGCTCGGGTTGCCGCTGGGGTTGCGGCTCGGGCTCGGGCTTCGGCGCCGCCGGGGGCTCCGGCGGCGTATATGTCGGCTTGGCCGGCGGCGGGATCGGAGGCTGTGCTCTTGGCGGTTGGGCAAGCGGTATCGGCGGCTTGTCGGGTTGAGCCAGCGGCATCGGAGGCGGGGCGGTTGACCGTGCGGGGGGCTGTTCGAATTGTGTGAACGGCTTGACGCCGGCGGGGCATAATTCCAGTTCCGCAGACGCGACCCAGTCCGGCCAGTTTGGAATGTCGACTCTCAGTGTCATCGTCCAGGTAAGTTCATTATCGGTGGTCTTGAAGGTCCATGCGTTGGTCGGCGGTATGAGGATGTCGCTTGATACGACCTGGTCGCCTACGGATATTTGGCCGGACTGCTGCAGCACGTAGCCCTTTTCGAAAACCGTTTCGGTGTGCGTCGACCTGTTTGTCCCGCTGCCGGACACGACCTTCTCAACGGCCTTGAGTGTGGCGATGATCGAGTTGATGTGAATCGGCGCCGTCGGCGAGAACTCCACCGATACGGGCAGTCGTTCGCACGGCGAGGCCCGGTGCCGGGCCAGGACCATTGTCACCTGACCGAGCTTCCTGGACGCCAGGGAGTTGCGAAACGCCAGGAAACCGAGCGCCGCGGTTATGAGCCATGCGATAAAAAACACCGGGACCAGTCCTATAAGGGTCGTTATGACCGCCACCAGCGCCGCGACGGCCATCATGCATCCGAAGGCTTTTTTCGGAGATCCTGTCTCGGTGATTCTATGGGCCGAGCGGGTCGGAGCCGACGCCGGGCCGGGCAGGAGGAAATACTCTTCGGTGTATTTCGGGTCCAGCGACCAGGGCACGTCGAGTCGGACCTTTATGTAGTTGTCAACGTTCAGGTAGTGCCCGTGATACGTCAGCGGCCATGACGTTGTCTTGAACTGGAACTCGTAGGCCACCGTCTGGCCGCGGAGAAAATCCTGCCCGTCGTATTCGAGTCCGGCGATTGTAGCTCCGTCCCGATTACCGCGCCCGTGTGTGGACCACGTCTGTTCGATGAGAACTCCGTTGCACGGTACGTCCGTATTCGACGTGACGTATGCTGTTCCACTTAATGTTTCACCCGCCTGGTAGGCCCGATCGGCCCGATCGAATTCGACGACAATCTCGCATTTAGACATCGCAAACCCCTTTAAGTTTCTGGAAGCGTTCGTACAGTTCGTGCTCCATTTTGCGGATGTTGCTCCCGCAGCGTTTCATCAGATCTATGATCGTGTCAGCCCCTATAGTCGGCACGGCGCCGCCGGAGCGTCTGGCGTATTCTATTCGGCGTTGGAATATCCCACTGACTTTGTCGGCGCTTATCAGAGCCGCCGGGCGAACGGTCCGCACCTCGTACCCCGCTCGTCGCAGGGCCCAGGCGAAGTTCCTGTGCGTTCCCAGCACTAGCGGATTATCGCCGGCCAGCAGTTTCTTGCGGAGCGTGCGGGGCAATCTCTGGAGTTCGTCCAGGAAGATCGGCTCACCGGCGGCCGCTTGCGGCGGGGCCGACGGCTTTTGCCCTTCGGTGATGTGCATGTAGGGGCTTTTGGGAAAAAAGGCGCCAATCGCCAGCAGGTGCGTGGTCTTGCCCCGCCCGCGGCCGCCGAGAAACTGAACGGCGAATCGCCCGGCCCGCAGCCGCGAAACTATGTCCCGCACATCGACAACCGCCAGTTCGGCCCGCTGGTCGGGGTCCAGTTCCCCAAACGGGTTGTATCGAAGGTTAAGGTGTTCGTATGGCCGCGACGGTCTCACTATCGAAGTTCTCCAAATCCCAAATTGTTTGTATTGTAGCTAATTGTCACACCGATGCCATATAATGAGGAGCCTCGGGTTGCATGATGGAAAAGATCAGTGAAAGGCGGTTGTTGTGAGAATTTCAACAAATCGGTCTGGCGAATTGCGGTTGGCGGCGGTTCTGGCGTGCGTGTTGTGTTTCGCCGGGACGTCGGTGCTTGCAAAAGTGTTGATGGCGCGTCCCGTTCCCGTTCCTGTCGTCTCTTCGGGCGGGTCGTCGGCGCCAGCCAAAGGACGCGCCCATATCAAGCGCAGCCGCGGCATAAACTTCCGCAACACCAGCTATCACGTTATGACCGACGGGGGAGGATACCGCTGGGACGTGCAGTATTACGGTACGGTCTATCGCGGTACGGACTACGCGTATTACGGCGGGGCGATGTACCTGAAGATCAACGGTTCGAACTTCCAGTCGCCCAACTACAGCGGCTGGGCCAACAAGTCCGGCGACGAGATCGAACTTGGACCCTGGAACAACAGGGGCCTGCAGATCTACCGGCGCATCAAAGTTTACAAGGACCGCCCGATGGCCAGGTGGCTCGAAGTGTTCGAGAACCCCACCTCCGCTCCGATCACCCTGCAGGTCGCGATCTACGGATCGCACAGTTACGGGATCAAGCAGACGACCACCAGCAGCGGGTCGGGCGTCTTCGGAGCCAAGGATTTCGCCTTCATGATCCGCAACGGTCGGGCCAACAGCCCGCCGACGCTGCACGTTGTGACCTCCAAACGCGCCAAGCTCCGCCCGAGCGTTCAGATCCAGAGCAACCAGATATACGTGCGATACAACCTGACCGTGCCGGCCAGGAAAACCGTGATCATCTGCCACTTCGAATCGCAGAACCGAGACGCATCAGCCCACGCGGCGCTGATGAAGAAGTTCCCGAGCTACAAGCTGCTCAAGGACCTGCCCGGTTCGGTGCGGTCAATGATAGTCAACATGAACGCCGGCGGCGGGATCGGGGGCGTGGACCTCGAACGTAGCGAAACTTCGGATGCGGTCATCCTCAAGAGCGGTGACCCGATCTTCGGTTCGGTGAAGAACGCCGAGTTCAAGGTCAAAACGCTGCTGGGCGAAATGAACCTTCCGTCGGCCCGGATTATCGGGATGGCGGGCGGCAGAGGAAAAACCGTGCGTTTCGTACTGCTCGACGGCCAGGTCGTCAGCGGAGCACTGGCCGATAAAACACTGCAGCTGGACCTCGACGGCGGCGGGCTGCTGAGGATTCCGTACGACAAGATCGCCCAGTGGTCTTATCGCATTACCGCCGAGAGACCCAACGACGAGGCCTTCGGCGGGCCGCACATAATTCTGCGCACCGGCGACCGCCTGGGCTTCGACCCCAAAGATCTGAATATTAAGCTTCTCACGCGCCATGGGCTGGTCGCCCTGGAGGCCGAGCAGTTGCTCGAACTTACGATGGACAACGCGGGCAACGCGGTTCATCGCGCGGTTTTCCTGAACGGGTCGCGGCTGGGCGGGTTCCTCGAGCCCGAGCAGCTCCAGTTGAAGCTAAAGCTTGGCAAGACCGTTACGATTTCTCGCGATATGATCGCACAGATGCGTTTTACTGAAGAGGAGCGTCCCGACACCACTTTGTCGCGTGTCGTGCTGACGAACGGCGACGAACTTTTCGGAACGCTGGCCGCGGGCAGTTTCAAGCTGACCACGGACTACGGCTCGGTCGATATCGACCCGTCACGCGTCAAGTCGATGAAGTTTCGCCCTGAAGATCTCGGCCGGACGACAGTCGGGATGTGGGCCGGTTCGGTCCTGAAAGGGCGGCTGGGCAAGTCGCAGATCGCCTTTGAGATATCGCCGCGGACCGTGCTGAACATCTACGCCGGGCAGTTTGTGTCGATCGAATGCCCGCTGCCGATGCCCCCGACGGCGGCGCGGGCGGCGGTTGAAAAACTCATCGCCCAACTCGGGGCCGAAAGCTACGAAGATCGCCAGAAGGCCTCAAAGAAACTGCTGAGCATGGGCAAGAGCATCTCGCCGATGCTCAAGAAACATCTGGCCAACAGCGACCCGGAAGTCAGGCAGCGGATCGAAGACCTGCTGGAACAGTTCGGCGGAAGCGGGGCTCCGACGCCGACGTCGCCGAATATACGGCACTTCCGCGGCGGAATTAATCTTCGGGCCGCCCAGGGAATCCAGGTGTTCGACTGATAGTTTCACGCCGGCCCGGAGCGTGTCCTAAATTTTCTCCAACGCTCTTCTCTCGGCCTGGGACAGGTGCACGTAGGGGTGTTTGTACACTTTGTCAGGCACTTTGTATTCACGTCGCATCGTTAGCAGGCGGGTCTTCAGCGCCAGGTAACCGTCGGTGACTCAGGTTATTTGCCCGCCAGGGGCATCGGCCTGAAGTTCGGCTGGCCTTTCCACTTGATGTTCTTCTTCCCCTCGTGCGTTCCGTAGTACGGGGCGTTGGCGTCGATCCAGGTCACTATCCTGATGAACTCGTTGCGGGTGAGATTCGATTTGCAGGGCGCCTTGCCAATTCGGTCGACCAGTTTGCTCCGGTGCGAACCGAATGTCAGGGGTATCTCCGCCGGAATATTCGCCTCGCCGATGCAGCCGTACAGGAAGCTGATCAGGTTCTTGTCGACCAGGCTCTCGTAGGATCGGCTCCACAGTGCGGTCATCTGGCCGGATAAGTCCAAATCGCCCTTGGGGCTGTCGCCGCTGTGGCAGTTGATGCAGCGTTTGTCCAGGATCGGCTGGATGTCGCGAGGGTAGTGGACCATTCGTGGGCCGGTGTCGCCGGGCTGGGGCGAGATGGTTGAAGCAGCGTGTTTCAGCGCCAGCGGATATCCGTGTTTGGCGATCGGCGCCTCGCGGCGCGGTTCGTGGCATCCGACGCATGACCTCTTTTCGCCGGGGGTCATGTTTACGAACGTCCGCATCCGCTGCAGTTCCATGTAGTCGGCGTCGAGGGCCTGAAAGTAGAGGTTCTTGTGCGCCGGGACGGTGAAGTACGCCGATCCGTCCTGGCTGACGGGCACTACGCCGTAGACTTTTTTCAGGTGCACGTCGCCCCCGAAGCTCACCGCCGAAGCCTGCAGGTTCGCCGAGTCGCCTTGCTGGCGCGATCGCAAAGCCGACTTCCACGGTAAGGCCTTCGCCTCCATAATCCGCAAGTACTTCACCCGTCCGCGCTTTATTCCGGTCATTCCCTGGTAGACGTCCTGCATGAACAGGGTCGCGAGCTTGCGGTCTTTGGTCTTGTCGGCATGGGCGAGCTTCGCGCGGGCGTTGACGACTGAGGGGATCTCGGTGGGCCTGGGACGCGGTCTTAGCGGGACCGGTTGGAAACAGGAGGTGTCCGGGTCGCGATAAAGCTCGGTGCGATTGCCCCATGCGTCCAGAACGTAGAGACCGTAGCCCTTCGGTTCGGTCAAGTTGCTGCTGGTGCTGTGAGCGACGACGAACAGCTTCTCCGACAGCGGATAAGGCTCCTTGAAGTATCCGTACTGCGTTGTGCGACGGTGCCAGAACATCCCGGGCATGCCGATCTCCGGCGTGATGTTTGTCATCGCGCTGCTGCCGCGGCGAGTTTTGCGGGTGTCGAGCAGAACGACCGGTCCGACCGACAGGCCGCAATGAGCCGTGGCGATAGTCACAATCTTGCTGCTGTTGGGGATGCTGCGCGGATCGACCATGCCGCCGGGCAAGACAACATTGTTCTTGTACACGTGCTCGGTGTGGCTGCCGTCGGGATGCATCGACCAGAGGCTCTGCACGTTGCCGAAACCCTTGTCGACATATTCCCATCGCATGTAGACAACGCGGCCGTCATCCATCACGCACGGGTCGATTTCCGTGATCGGACCTTCGGAAATGCTGTGGAGATTCTTGCCGTCTGCGTCCATTACGTGCAGCGTGGTGACGCTGGTTCCCAGGCAGAAGACCACGCGCTGGGTGCGGGTGGAGGCGAACATGATCTTGCCGCTGGGCAGATAACACGGGTCGATGTCGTCATAACCTGTGCCGAGGCGCCCGGATTTGCATCCGTAAAGCGTGTCGCCTTTGGGCTCGCCGGGAGCGTCGAAGCTCAGTTGCCGCAGGCCCTTGCCGTCAACGCCGATCTCGTAGATTCGGAAGCTGCTCTTTGTGTCTTTCTTGTACGTAAAAACGATGCGTTTGGCGTCGAACGACAGATCGAATCTCCCGAACCTGCCGCCGGTAAGCTGCGGCGCGATTTCGGTTACTTTGCCGTCAGGCGCCACAGGAGAAAGGATGCACAGATTCCCGCCCATAACCTTTCCGCCGTAGTGGTCTTCGTAGATATGTCCCGACGTGTCGGTCATCCGCCTGACGAACAACAGCTTGTCGAACTTCAGCAGCGGATGGTCGAGCATCGCATTTCGCCTTAACTCCGCGGAATCATCGTGAAGTTGCTGCAACTGTTCGGGCCCGCCGGCACCGGCGGCGAGCTCCCTCTTCTTCAACTCCGCCAGTTGTTTCAGATACCGCGGGCCTTTGGCGTAGCGAGGCCCGAATTCAGCGGCCGTGTCGTTGACCGCCATGTCCAATGTGGCGATATTCACGCTGCCCGGCGGGAGGAAACCCCTGCGATGAAGAGGCGGGATCCTGTCGATTTCCATTTTGGGATCCGGCTGGCCGTAAGCAAGGTTGTAGCGATGCCTGGCCTTGTAGCGAAGCGATCCGCTTTGGGGGTCTATCACACTCGGGCCGGTCGGCTTCCACTTGGCGGGAAAAGGCTTCGACGAATCCAGACGCAACGCCAGCACGCCGGGAGGAGGGCCCTTGCTGGTGAGTTTAAACGTGTGCTTGCCGGCGGCGATCTTGAGCTTGCAGGCCTCGGACCACTGGGCGCCGTGGAAGTTATTGATCGGACGCGGACGGTCGTGCCGGGGAAAACGATCCAGATACGGACCCGGGTCGCCCGTGGCTCCGCGGCAACAGGATGCGGCTTTTTTGCCGTCGACCCAGAGCTCCACCGGCCGCGACTGCCCCGAGGCGTAACGGATGCTCAGCGTATAGGTCGCGTCGATCGGAATGTCGACGTCGTATTGGGCCTCCCAGGGTAAGCGGTCGCCGCCGACAACCATCAGATTTGGGTGCATGTCGCGGTAATCGGCAAAGGGGTTCGGATTGGCCTCGACGCGCCCGTTTCCGCGATCGAATGACCACGCGGGAATCTCCAACCGCGTTGGCGGCTGGCGGGCGGGGCTAACGTTGCTGAAGATCGCAACGCATGCCAATGCGAGCATCGCTCGCGCCGGTGAGATGCGCCTGGGCCAATCGGGTCTCATACAAACATTCCTGTTAGAGTGAAAAACACACGCACCTGACGATTCGCCGCCTGGCCAGAATGCGGGTCCGATTCATCCATTTTCGGCAAGTCACGTCATAAAGTACACGAAATCGCCGCATTATCACAAGGGAGATTCGGGTCATCCAAGCTCGCGTTTGCGGATTTCCCCAGCGGCGCGTCGAGAATGTGCGTGAAGTCAGGTTTCCAGTTCATTGCAATCGCGATCCTCGCCTGACGATTGTAATCCGACCGCCGCCGATCGACAACAGATATGCGGCCGAATATTCGACCGGATGCTTAACTACGCTCCGCTCGCATCGCCAACGCCAAGACAGATACAAATTACGGATTGCGGATCGAATCATGGTTTTGCAATTCGATGAACCATGTTATTATGCAAAGGGCGTAAGGCCTTTTGTGGGATGGTATTATCTTATGTATGATTTCAAAGGCAAGAAGCAGTCGCATGCGGCGGAGCATGTTATTCTGGATGCGGTGCGAGATGCGCTTCGCAAAAAACACTGCAGCATCAAGTCGCAGGATGATTCATCTCTGGTCTTCAGCACACCATTTATTCATTTTAATTGGCGCATATTTTACGATATGTCCGGCGGGGCTGTTTCCGTGCAGTCCGCCGACGGTATGTCAGTTGTTTCCTATCGGATGTCGCTTTTCAGAACCCGTGTTAAGGCCACTATATTCACGATACTGATGATCGCCATGGGAGTAATGTCCCGTGACGCTTCAATTATTCTGTTCACGGTTGCGACATCTCTGATTTTGTGGTGGGGTTTCATGTACGGGGTGCATTTGTGGATATCGACCGGACGGGTGAGCGACTTCTTTGATCAGGTCCTGGATGATCTTCCGCCCGGTCCGCCACCGATTCCAAAAGAGCAGTACTGAGCGGCCTGCCGTTCGAGACGCCCGGCTTCATGAGTGGTGATCGCGGTCTGCATGGAAGTTCACACCCACCGAAGCTGTGAACCTTCATGCGACAAGATGCGTGCGGATTGTTAACAGAGGTTATAGCTATAACCTCTGTATTGTCAGCGAGATACATTTAGAGCGAAGAGGGCGGAGGCGATCTGGAAGCCGGTTCACGCGATGACGACGCATCGCATATCTGTGAAGCAAATGTGATGTTCTCGATTCTGGCGCAACTTGTGGGCAAGGTGCTTGTAATAATGTTCCCGGCGGCGATAATTAGCGTTCAGGCACAAACTCGCCTGGGACAACAAGCGAAAGGAAGCCACATAATGGCCAATAACGAGATCACCAGACGCGGACTCCTCGGCGCCGCAGCCGCCGGCGCCGCTGCTATGACTATACTTCCCTCCAGCGTTATCAGCGCTCCGGGCAAGACCCCGCCCAGCGACAAACTCAATATCGCCGGAATCGGCGTCGGCGGGATGGGCTACGGAAACATCCGCCACGTAAACAGCCAGAATATCGTGGCGTTGTGCGATGTCGATCACCGATACGCCGCCCGCGCGTTCAAGCACTTCCCCAAGGCCAAACCCTACAAAGACTACCGCATCATGCTCGAAAAGCAGAAGGATATCGACGCGGTTATCGTCGCCACCCCGGACCACACCCACGCGGTGATATCGATGGCCGCGATCAAGCTGGGCAAGCACGTATTCACCCAGAAGCCGCTGACCCACGACGTGTACGAAGCCCGCATGCTGGCTACTGAGGCCAAGAAGGCAGGCGTGATCACAGCTATGGGTATCCAGGGCAACTCCGGCGAAGGCCACCGCCTGATCTGCGAGTGGATTCAAGGCGGCGTTATCGGCGAGGTCCGCAGCGTCGACGCCTGGTGCAGCCTGTCGTACTACCCTCCCGGACACGCGTATTGGAGTTCGAAACTTCTGAAGCGTCCGAAAGAGACGCCGCCGGTGCCCGAAGGGCTCGAGTGGGACCTGTGGATCGGTCCGGCTCCGATGCGTCCCTACCATCGCACGTACCATCCGCAGATGTGGCGATCCTGGTGGGATTTCGGTTCCGGCATGATGGGCGATCGTGGCGCGCACACGCTGGACGCGGCGTTTGACTCCCTGAAACTTGGTTCGCCGTCGTCGGTGTCGGCTACTTCGATGGGCCTGAATCGCGACACGCATCCGCTTGCGGGCATCATGACTTTCAACTTCCCCGAACGCACGGATGCCAAGCTCGGCAAGCTGCCTCCGGTTACTGTGACGTGGTATGACGGGCTCCGTCCGCCGCGGCCGATCGAACTGGAAGACGGCAGGATGCTCGGCGGCAGGGAAGGCGGGCTGGTGTTCAACGGTTCCAAGGGCAAGATCATGGCCGGCGTCTACGGCGGAAGCCCGATGATTATCCCCGAAACGGCTCGAAAAGCGGCGACATACCCGGCCAAGACGCTGGAGCGAGTGCGAACGAGTCACGAGATGAACTGGGTCGAGGGCTGCAAGTCCGGTAAGCTGCCCGGGGCGCACTTCGGATACTCCGGACCGCTTACGGAGATGACCGTGCTGGGCAACGTCGCTCGCCGCCTGGACACTCGGATCAACTGGGACGCGAAGAACCTGAAGGTCACCAACAACCCCAAGGCCGCACAGTACGTCAAAAAGGAATACCGAAAAGGCTGGAGTCTCTAGGGCTCAGGCCCTCAACGCGGGGGGTTATTGGGTATCGGGCAGCAGTCCGCGGACATTCTCCGCGGCGGTGAAATCCCCGGCGTGCCCTTTGCGCAGCATGGTTTTGGCGGTTATTTTACCGTCCTTTGCAAATGTTATGACCTGCGCGTTTGTGAACGGTCCGGCGACGCTCTTTGCGGTCTGCACGTACCACTCCGGATCGCTGTGAGGCGTTGGTTCCGGTTGGGCGGGCTTGTCCGGCGCTGGGAAAAGGTCGGGCACATCTCCTGCGGGGCAGTCGACTCCGGTGGTGGCGTTCCGCAGTTCGTTGGCCTGGTTTATCTTGCCCTGGCGTGCGAATTCGACTATCTGCTCTTTGGCGTAGGGTCCTTTCGGGCCCGAGTCGGTCAGCACGTACCACAGGTCCTTGATCGGTCTCTTGCGTCTGCGCCTGCGACTGTGTCGTGCCGACGAGGTCTCGTTTGCTCCGACGAGTTCGTCGAGTCTTTCTTTGCCCATGAGTTCCGGTTCAACGTCTGCAGGCCCCGCCGCTGGGGGACGCTGGGCGCCGGCGGTGGGAGGTCTGACTGCGCCGCCGCCGGCGGTGGGTGGGCGAACGGCCTGAGAACTGTCGGGCAAGCCGGCCTTTGGAAGACACGGAAAGGTCCATTCCATGCAGTTAGGGCACCTGACCTCCGTATGGAGCAAGTCAGCGGTTCCCTCCATGTTCTGCCCGCAATTTGAACACACAATAATCATCAGGCTCCCTTTTCTTGCAGGGTCAACTGACTATCGATATCACCATTATCGCTTTTAGTATATCCAGCCGTGGCGCTTGCGGCAAAGAAAACAAGGCTCTCGGGGCGTTATAATTAGATGTTTGGAGCAGTTTTAAAGGCGATACTCGGTCCGCCTCATTTCAGACGCGGGCAAAAGTCGTTATACTCACAGCCCGCAATGGCGAAAAAGAACACATTCTGGCGATTCATGACCGGCCAGCGCCTCCGCTACGTCGCGGCGATAGGGGCCATGCTGGTCGCCACGCTCGTGCTGGCCGAACGTCCGCTGGTATTCAAGGTCGCCATCGACAGCATAATAGAAGGGCGCCGCGTCGAGGGGTTCTGGGCCTGGTTACTGGGCGGAAGGCTCTGGGTTGCGGCTGGGGCGGCGGTTGCGATTACTGTCGTCAGCGGGCTGTTCATGTATCTCAAAGGGCGTTGGGCGGGCATCGCCTCCGAGGCTGTCGCACGCGATCTGCGAAACGGTCTGTACGATCATATCCAGCATCTACCCTGCACTTATCACGATACGGCCGACACCGGCGACCTGCTGCAACGCTGTACCAGCGACATCGAAACGTTCCGCGCGTTCCTGGCGGTTCAGGGCACCGAGATCGGACGGGCGAGCATCGCCGTGCTGGTGGTTTTTCCGTACATGCTCTGGGTGAACGTTCCGCTGGCGCTCATTGCGATGGCGATTGTCCCGGTTGTGCTTGCGTTTGCGATAGTGTTCTTCGTCAAGGTTCGCAACACGTTCCAGAAGTGCGACGAAGCCGAGGCCGTCATGACCACCCGCCTGCAGGAGAATCTCACGGGCATACGCGTGGTGCGGGCCTTCGCACGCCAGGAGTTCGAATGCGACAAGTTCGCCGACGACAACGCACTTTTCCGCGACCGCCGCTTTCGCCTGATTCGGATCATGGCGGTCTATTGGTCGTGCTCTAACTTGCTGTGCACCTGCCAGATCGGCCTGGTGCTGCTGACCGGGGCGTACATGATTCGCGACGGCTCGGCCGCCGCCGGCGGTCTGACAGTCGGCGGGCTGGTGGCGATGATGTTTTACATGCGAATGTTCCTCTGGCCGATTCGTCATCTGGGGCGTGTGCTCGGCGAGGCGGGCAAGGCGGTTGTGGCGATGGGGCGTCTGGGCGAGATACTCGCAGAGCCTCGAGAAGCCCGGCACGGCCCGGACGGCGAGCATCCCGATCGCCTGGAAGGGCGGATCGAGATATCGGACTTGAGTTTCCATCACGGACAGGTCCGGGTGCTCGACGGCGTTTCGGTAAGCGTAGAGCCCGGCCAGACGCTGGCGATCCTCGGGCCCAGCGGATCGGGCAAGAGTACGCTGGTTAATCTGCTGTTGAGCTTCTATGACTACGACCGGGCCGGTGAGTCCAACGGTTCGATTCGCCTCGACGGGCGTGAGTTGTCGGGCCTGGACCAGAAGTTCGTTCGCTCGCAGATCGGCGTTGTGATGCAGGAGCCGTTCCTTTATTCACGATCAGTTCGGGATAACATACGGCTCGGGCACAGCGGCGATGCGGAAGACGATATAGTGTCAGCCGCCGCTTCGTCCTGCGTGCATGAATCGATAGAAGCGTTCGACAAGGGTTACGATACGCTGGTCGGCGAGCGGGGCGTTACGCTTTCCGGCGGGCAGCGGCAGCGCTTGGCGCTGGCCAGGGCGGTGCTGCGAAACCCGCCGATATTGATCCTCGACGACGCGCTCAGCGCCGTTGACACCGAAACCGAGCAGATGATCCTCCAGGCGTTGCGGAACCGACACGGACGCAGCACCACGCTGGTGATAGCCCACCGTCTGTCGACCCTGATGAACGCCGACAGGATTATCGTCATCGAACGCGGGCGGATCGTGCAGAAAGGAACGCACCAGTCGCTGGCGGGAGTTGACGGAATGTACAAGCGCTTGTGGCAGGTGCAGAATCAACTGGCCGACGATTTGCGACAGGAGCTGGCCTCAGATGATCATGGGCCCGGCGAGGAGGGTGACAATGGCTCTTGAATCGCCCTCTGACTACACCGTTCGCCGATTCAGCGTGGATGTATGGAAGAAATTCCTCTGCGAGGCCCGTCCGTACAGGAAGGACATGATCGGCCTGATAGTCTGTGCGGTTCTCCTGGCGGTGATCGATTCGATGTTCACCCTGATGATCAAGTGGGTGATCACCGATCTGCAGGCCGACGGGAACACTCCGCTCTGGCCTCATGCGTGCACATACGTCCTGCTGGCGATTATGTTCGCTTCGATCATCGCGGTGTTCATATACCTGGGCGGTAAGATATCGACTCACCTGAGCTACGATGTCCGCCAGAAGGGCTTCAAGAAGCTGCAGCATTTGTCGTTTTCGTTTTACGACACCAGATCGGTAGGGTGGCTGGTCACGAGGCTCACCGGCGACTGCGACCGTCTTACGCGGATACTGGCCTGGGGCACGCTGGACATTGTCTGGGGCGGGATGCTGATTCTGGCGGTTGCTGTGATATCGCTGGTGTTGAACTGGCGTTTGGCGCTGCTGATGCTGCTGGTCGTTCCGCCGATGGCGATCGTGAGCCTCTATTTCCAGCGGCGGATCCTCAAACTGTCCAGGCTGGTTCGCAAGACCAACTCGCACATAACCGCCTCTCACAACGAGAGCATTTCCGGCGTTCGCACGACCAGGAGCCTGGTGCGGGAGTCCGACAACTTCTCAGAGTTCCAGGAGCTTTCGAGCACGATGTACGGTTGGTCGGTCCGCAATTCGCTGCTGGCGGCGATGTTCCTTCCGATTATCACATCCATGTGTTCGCTTGCGGTGGCGATTTCGTTGTGGCGGGGCGGAATGATCGCGATCGAAGATCCCGGGCGGATCGGAGAGATGGTCGTATTCATCAACTTCTCATTGATACTGTTCGCCCCGATCCAGGAGGTCGCCGCCAGACTGGTCGACATACAGTCCTGCCAGGCAGCGGCCGAACGGGTTATGGACCTCCTGGAGATCGAGCCGGAAATACAGGATTCTCCTGAAGTTCTTCATGCGATTCAGCAGCAGGCTGGGCGTGAAGGCCCTTCGGCCGCTCTGGACGGACACGACGAGGATATCCATACAATCGAGTTCCGCGACGTCTCGTTCGCCTACAATTCCGGGCAGGAAGTCCTGCGGAACTTCAACCTCACCGCCCGGAGCGGGCAGACTATCGCACTGGTCGGGCCCACCGGCGGAGGCAAGAGCACTATCGTCTCGCTGCTGTGCAGGTTCTACGAGCCGACCTCGGGCCAGATTCTGATCAATGGCGTGGACTATCGCAAGCGAAGCCTGCACTGGCTGCAGTCGTCGTGCGGGATCGTTTTGCAGACCCCTCACGTTTTCAGCACGACAATCGGCGATAATATTCGCTACGGTCGACTCGACGCGACAGACGAAGAAGTCGCCCTGGCGGCGGATATGGTTAATGCAGACGGTTTCATCAGGGAGATGGACCACGGATACCAGACCCAGGTCGGAGAAGGCGGGGTCAAGCTTTCCACCGGTCAGAAGCAGTTGATCTCGCTGGCAAGGGCGATTCTCGCCGACCCGCAGCTTTTTGTGATGGACGAGGCCACTTCGTCTGTCGACAGCGACACCGAACGCCTGATCCAGCAGGGTCTGACAAGTGTGCTCGGAGGTAGGATATCGTTCATTATCGCACACCGCCTTTCCACGATAAAATCAGCCGACAATATAGTAGTTATCCAGGGCGGTTTGATAGCGGAACAGGGAACTCACCACGATCTGATCGCCCGCAAGGGGCACTACTACGGACTCTACACCAACCAGTTCCAACGCGAGAAGTCCGACGAGATATTCAAAGGCGGTTGAAACGCCCAAAAACGTCGCCTAATCGGACTATTTGGTTTGTTGCAAGTTGGTCGATGTTGTGATAGTGTCTCCACCGGTGGAATTGAGCTTTGGAGATTAATGATGAACAGAACTGTATTTGGGTGCATACTGGGACTTTTGTGGACGGCGGTGGGATTTCACGGCTGTGTGAAACCGGGCCAGTTGGACCCCAGCGTTATCGCACGCTACCAGAAAGATATGGCCAACTACGCGCCTTCGGAACGTTTGGGCGAGAGTAATGAATTGGGCCTTTTGGACCCTGCCCCGCAAGAGGGGCTTCCGAAACTGAAGGTCGAAGAGGTCAAAGGTTCTGACGGAAAGATCAGGCGTGTTGTTCGCATGTCGCTTGAAGAGGCGATTGTTCGCACTCTGGCGGGGTCTCCGGCGATACAGGTTGTAAGTTTCGACCCTGCGATAAGCCGCGAAGAAATGGTCCAGGCCGCCGCCGCGTTCGACGTGGTGCTGTTTGGGGCGGCGAATTATACAAAGACTGACAAGAAACGCTACTTGAGTACACTTCCCCCGATAACAGACGAACGCAGCTTCAACCTCGGCCTGCGCCAAATGCTTCCGACCGGAACGCAGTGGGAGCTGACCTGGGGCGCCACCCGCGAGTGGGACAACGCCAAGCTATTTACTTCGCCGACTAAGTTTGAGCCCACAGTTCAGCTCGAAGTGACCCAGCCGCTTCTCAGGGGCGGGTGGATGGACTTCAATCTCGGGAGGCTGCGCATCGCACGCCTGGCCCACAAGTCCCAGGTCGAAGGCTTCCGATCGGAAGTCGAGGGCGTTATCACCGACGTGTATCGACTTTACTGGCAGCTTCACCAGGCCAGGAAAGAGTACACGATACAGAGGAACCTGGTCGACTGGGGCAAGAAGACTCTTGTGGCCGTTGAAGGCCGCAAGGATCTGGACGCCGGCATAGTGCAGGTCTCACAGGCAAAGAGCGCCCTGGCTTCTCACGAGGGAACTATGGTCCGCCTGGAGAAGGTTATCTTCGACGTGCAGGAACAGCTCGGAGTGCTGCTGGGTGATTCGCAGATAAACTCAACCGGAAAGTTGCAGATCATCCCGACGACCGAATTCGACGACGGACCCGTTGTAATAAACGTTGCAGACCAACTGGCCGCAGCCTTGAAGCACAATCCGACGCTCGCACAAGGCCGCCTGGCGATACAGGCCTCCGGAGTGCAGATCAAGGTCGCCGAGAACAGCGTGCTTCCGCGGTTGGACCTTACCGCATCGACCACGTCGCAGGGAATGGCCGGCAGTCGCCGAGTGGCGGGAAAAGAACTGCTCAGCGGCGATTACGTCAGCTATGCGGTCGGACTGGAATTCGAGTACCCCATCGGTAATCGCGAGAGAAAATCGCTGCTGCGAGCACGCAAGCTCGAACGCAGCAAATCCATCGCCAGCTTCCAGAACAACGCCGACCAGATCGCAGCGGCGGTCAAGGAACGCGTGCGACAGATCAAGATGGCGGCCAAGACGCTGGGGTATGAACGAGTGGCCGTTGCGGCGTATAAAGAAGAACTCAACGGACTTGAGGTTCTCCAGAACACCAGAAGGGGCGGAATGGACCCGGAATTCCTGGAACTGAAGCTTCGTTCACGCGAAAGACTCGCCCTGGCCGAACGTTCGGAACTGCAGGCCCTGGTGGACTACAATTCAGCGAAAATAGAACTTCGTCGTGTTACCGGCACGGTTCTGGACCTCCCGGGCCTTAAGGTGTCCCTGCCCTCGCCTTGACCTGTCGGCGGGGGGGGGACGATAGGCCCCAGTACCGACTCAACTGGTTCAAATCATCAGTTTGTGCGTAGTAGTGCGCGTATTGACAGGCGTATAACATCTTCGCAACACTTCGGTTACCTCTGCGATCCCGTCGTATTCACCCCGGAAAACCACCGCGCAGCGGCGTTGCGTTTGGACAGCAGCAAAAAAAAGTTAAAAAAGCCAAACGGCGGTGACACACAGTTGTCACAGGCATTGACGATAATGATTGGAGATTCAGATGAACGTTAGCAGAGTTCACAGGCTGTTGCGTCTGATTACATTGCTGCAGGCCGGTCGAAACTATTCGGCCGACGCCTTGGCTACGGAGCTTGAAGTCAGCAAGCGAACGGTTTATCGGGACCTGAATATGCTTGAGTTGGCGAATATACCGTACTACTTCGATCCGGACTGCGGCGGGTACAGAATCCGCAGGAACTTCTTCCTGCCTCCGATTAACCTGACGCTGACCGAGGCGTTGTCAATGCTGGCGATGAGCGGGCGGATCGAGGGCGCCGGAAACGTGCCTGTTCTGGGGCACGGAGCCAGGGCGGCGGTGAAGCTTGAAGGCGCCTTGCCCCAGGGCATTCGCCGGTACGTGGGGTCCGTGCTCGACAAGATGCAGGTGTCGCTGGGACCGCTGGCGGACCATGAAGGTCTCGATTCGATGTTCGACACGCTCAGCCAGGCCGTAGCCGGCAAGCGAATCTGCGTGTTGAGCTATAACTCCGTCTACGAGGGTAAGACGATTCGCCTGGAGATCAAGCCTCTGAAGCTGTTGTTCATGGGCAGGGCGTGGTACCTGATCGCTTATTCCAAGATGCACCGGGAGACCAGAATGTTCAAGCTGTCGAGAATGGCGAAGGTCTCGGTTACCTCGCGCCCATTCACTAAACCTAAGAACGTCGATCTTGACGGTTACTTCGGCAACGCCTGGTCGATGATCCCTGAAGGACGCGAGCACAGTGTGCACCTGAGGTTCGCTCCCAGGGTCGCCACTAACGTTTCAGAGGTAAGGTGGCACAAGACCCAGAAGACCAAAATGCTGCCCGACGGTTCGCTGGACTATCAGGTGACGGTTGACGGGCTGGGGGAGATCACCTGGTGGATACTGGGATACGGCGACCAGGTGGAAGTCATATCGCCGGCCGGGCTCCGAAAATCCGTGATCGGCGTGGCGAAATCGGTTCTGGACAAATACTCATCCGCCAGGGAGGACCAGTCATGAGAGCTGCAGTCCAGCGGGTCAATCACGCAAGCGTATCGGTGGACGACGTTGTTGTGGGGCGGTGCGGCGCCGGGTTGCTGATCTATGTGGGCGTATTCGACGGCGACGACGCCTCGGACGCCGAGAAACTGGCTGACAAGATTTCAGGTATCCGCATTTTCGAGGATGAATGCGGGAAGATGAATCTCAATGTCCGGGATGCGCGGGGGGGCATCCTGGTCATTCCTAACTTTACGCTTGCGGCCGATACTCGCAAAGGTCGGAGGCCTTCGTTCGGTTTCGCCGCCGCCCCGGACCGGGCCGTCGAACTGTTCGATGTATTCGTAGCCGCCCTGGCCGCACGTAAGTGCGATGTGGAAACCGGACAGTTCGGAGCCCACATGATCATAGACTCGCAAGCCAACGGGCCGGTGAACATAATACTGGATACGCGTCCGACGGAAGTGTGACAGCGGTCCGAAGCGATCGGACGGCCGGACTCCGGCCCAACTCCGGCCGCCACGCGGATTGGCCTCCACAGGCCGCTTTATTCGCTACATAGGGCATAGGGGGACGAAAAACATCGACTTGCCGTTGTGGGGATTGACATCCGGCAGTGGGTCCTGTATTATCTTCGTCTTGCTTAAGGTAGTGTGCCCGAGCGGTCAAAGGGATCAGACTGTAAATCTGACGGCGTAAGCCTACGCTGGTTCAAATCCAGCCGCTACCACTAAATCTGTCGCGTGACAGGAACTGTCGCACCGGACCGATCTTCGATCGATCCTGCGGCATGAAAATTTACCGCGGGCGTAACTCAATTGATAGAGTGTCAGCCTTCCAAGCTGAATGTTGAGGGTTTGAATCCCTTCGCCCGCTTTTGTCGTAAAACGAGCTGGGCCCTAAAGATAGGGTCACCCGCCGGCGTTCGGCGGCGCGGCTTGAAGCGTGAAAACGCGCGGTGTGACACCGCGCAACGCTGAAAGGAGCGCCACCG
>PVBE011434309.1_pt1 | contig 22685 bp, 14 predicted proteins | sample 1631181 | NCBI WGS metagenome assembly PVBE01 (sample SAMN08397723, study PRJNA350692) | Marine metagenome, whole genome shotgun sequencing project. | isolation source: water | place: Pacific Ocean | collected 2012-04 | reverse complement strand
TGCCCGGCCCGGCCTGCGACGGTGTTGGAGACCTGCCCCGCGCGGGAGGAGCACCGCCCGCGCCTTGCGCGCGGCGGGACCGATCGGTTGGGGTCGAGTGTAGGAGGGGGGATGGAGAGGCCCTTTGGAGTACCTATCCTCCAGCAGGGCGGAGGTCGAGAATCCTGCGGACCCTGCGGCCCAGCTCCTTCGGCGTCATGGGCTTGGCGACGAAGTTGTCCTCGTTGAGAGGTTCGGCGTCTCCTTGCTCGTTCGCCGGATAACCGGACATGAAGAGGACCTGGATCTCCGGCCGGCTCTTCCGGATCTGCTCGGCCAGTTCCCGGCCGCCCATCTCGGGCATGACCATGTCGGTGAGCAACAAGTGGATAGTCCCCTCGAACTCTCCGCTCATGTCCAGGGCGTCCGCGGGCCGCCCGGTGTCCATGACCCGGTATCCGAGTTGGGACAAGGTCTTGCTCAGGAGGAGCCGAACTCGGTGCTCGTCCTCCACCAGCAGCACCGTCTCGTTGCCCGTAATTTGAATTTGGCCCGGCTCATCCGGGAGAGTTTTGCTGAGCTTCGGTTGCGCGAAGACCGCCGGGAGGAAGATCGAGAAGGTCGTTCCCTCTCTCACCTTGCTCTCGACGTGAACCCAACCACCGCTCTGAGCCACCGTCCCGTACACCGCCGCCAATCCGAGTCCCGTTCCCTGGCCAGCGGCTTTGGTGGTGTAGAAGGGTTCGAAGATCCGCTGCATGTCCAATGGCGCGATGCCGCAGCCGTCGTCGGTCACCTGGAAGAGGACGTGTTTTCCCTCGGGGTCCTCCACGTACTCGGAATCGTGCTCTTTGGTCACCCGTACACGTTTCGTGGTGATCTCGATGCACCCCGACGCATTGAGCGCGTCTCGAGCATTCACCACCAGATTCACGATCACATGCTCGAACTGCCCCACGTCCAGCTTCACCTCGGGCACAGTCGGCGCCAGGTCCGTCACCAGATCGATGCTGGACGGGACCAGGCGCTGGAGCATCTTCATGGTCTCGGAGATCAGGTCATTGAGGCTCATCACCTGGCCGACCATCGGATGTCGGCGGCTGAAGGCCAACAGCTGGTTGGTCAGTCCCGCCGCGCGTTCAGCGGCCAGGTCTATCTCCTTCACGTAGCGCGCCAGGTTGGGCGTGAGCTCTTCATCGCCCAGCGCGAGTTCTCCGTAGCCCATGATCACGGTGAGGAGGTTGTTGAAATCGTGGGCCACGCCTCCCGCCAGCATGCCCAGAGCCTCCATCTTCTGTGATTGGCTCTGCTGCTTCCGACTCTCCTGGAACGCACCCTCCGCCGTCTTCTGTACCGTGATGTCGTGGGTTGACCCGAACACGACCAGGACACCGTCCTCGTGCTGGTGAGATCGCATGCGCTCCTCGAGCCACCTGATCTCACCAGCCTTGGTGATGATGCGAAACTCGTGTTCGGAGATCCCCTCGGGACCCTTCACGCGAGTCAGGGCAAACGGTAGGTCGTCGGGATGCACCAGCTTCTCCAGGCCGATCTGGGAGAACTCTTCGGTGCTATAACCCGTCAGCCGCTCCGGCGATCCGGTGATCCACTCGCGATGGGAACGCCCATCGGGATATTCCCGACGCATCCAGCAGCAATCGGTCGTGAATTCGGAGATTGCCTGCAAGCGACCGGTCAGGGTCTCGCAGCTGATTCTCTCTCCTGAGCAGACGGTGGGCGGGCCCTCTGCTTTGCTCTGTTGTTCCATCGACTTCTTCTCCATCACGACCTATGCAACTGAGGGGTGAGAGAGATGGGGGTTGGGGACGTAACGACCCTCTGGGGCTCTTGTCCTCAGAGGATACTCTCCGCATGAGCCAGGAGGGCGCGACAACTCTCCCACGCTCTCCCGGATGCCTCGATGAGCTCAGTCGGCGTCGGGCTGTGGCATGACCCGCGGCGCGCGACAGCCCAGGGCGCGCTCAAGAGCTGCGGCGGAGGCGGCGGCTTCGCGTTGGGCCGCGACCTGCCTGCGGCGCGCCGCGAGCAGGCGCTCCTGCGCGTCGAGTACGACGAAGAGTGAGGATTGACCCGCGGCGTGGGAGGCGCGCGCGAGGGCCAGGCCGTGCTCGGCCTCGGGCAGCAGCTGCGCGGCGGCGAACAGGGCGTCGCCCGCTGCCGTGCGCGCCCGGTCGAGGGCGCCGCGCACCTGTTGGGCGACCTCGACGCGCGCGTCCTCGTACACCTCGCGCAGGCGCTCGAGCTCGAAGACGGAGCGTGCGATTCCAGCCTGGTTCCGATCGAACAGGGGCACGCTCGCGCCCAGTTCTCCTCCTACCTCGTAGCCGCCGCGTCTGCCAGAGCGGCGCTCCATGGCGGGACCGGCGGAGAGGGTGCCGAGGGTGCCGGCGCGCTCCAGTTCGACGCGTGCCCCGGCGGCCTCGATGGCCTTGGCGAGGGCGCGCAAGTCGAGCCGGCGCTCTTCGGCCAGAGCCAGCGCGGCGTCGGTGTCCAGAGTGAACTCGCTCGGCTCTCCCAAGGCGTCCGATAGGGCCAGGTCCTCGACGGAGCGTGCGATCGAGAGCCCGCGCGCCAGCTCGCGCCGGGCGTCCGCTGCCGTCAGGCGCGCCGCGCTCAGGTCGAGCTGGGCGGTCAGCAGGGGACCGCGCGCCAGGTTCTCGTCGAGGGCGTCTGCAGACCCCGCGCGGCGCAGGTCCGCGACGGCCGTGGCCAGTCGCTCGGCGAGGGCGACGTGCTCTTCGGCGACCGCCGCGAGCGCCTCGGTGGCCACGGCTGCCGCGTAGGCCGCGCGTGTCTCTGAGAGCTTCTCGCCCGCCAGGCGCGCGACGCGCAGGACCGTCGCGTCCAGCTCGCCGCGCGCGCTCTTCGACGCCGCCGGTATGCGCCAGAAGTCGAGCAGCTCCAGGGCCAGGATGCCCTCCAGGAGCTCGCTCGAGCCGTCGAGTGGAAGTCGCAGGGAGAGCGCTGGGTTGTTGGGCAGGCGCGACTGCACCCAGTCGGCGTGGGCCACGCCGATCTCCCAGAAGGCCGCCCGCAACTCACGTTGGTTCGCGAGGGCGAGGTGCTCGGCCTCGGCCAGGGAGAGGCCGTCGGCCAGGATCGCTGCGAGGCCCTCCTCGTCGATGCCGGGTGCGTCGGGGTCAAAGGCCGGGCGCGAGCCCGTGCTCTCCTCCACCAGTCCGCGCGCCCGCTCGAAGTCGGGCTCAGGGCGGACCTCGACGCATGCGGAGAGCAGGGCGCAGGTGGCGCCGATGGTCGCGGTCGAGCGCAGGTCGAGGCGCATCACGAGATCGCCTCCGACGCGGCGTCGGCGGAGAGGTCGAGCGCGGCCTGTTCGGCGCGCGGACGGGCGAAGCGCAAGAGGAGCCCGGGGACGATCAACATGTTCAAGGTCGTGGAGGAGAGCAGGCCGCAGAGGATCACGATCGCCATCGGCGTGAGGATCTCCGTTCCCGGCTCGTTCCCGCGCAAGGCGATCGGGATGAGGGCCAGCCCCGAGGCGAGGGCGGTCATCAGGATCGGAGCCAACCGCTCCTGCGCCCCGCGCCGCACCGCTTCCGCGAAGTCGGCGACGCCCTCGCGTTCGTGCAGGTGGCGCACGTGGGAGACGAGCATGATCCCGTTGCGGGCCGCGATGCCGAAGACCGAGATCAGGCCGATGATCGAGGCTACCGAGAGCACGCCTCCGGAGAGGGCAATTCCCAGCGCGCCGCCGATCAGTGCCAGGGGCAGGTTGACCATCACAAGCAGGGCGTCGCGCACCGAGCCGAGGGTCGTGCGCAGCAGGAAACCAATCGCGACCACCGCCAGGGCACCGAGCATGGCCAGGCGGCGCGTCGTCGCCACGGCGCTCTCGAATTGGCCGCCGTATTCGACGTGGTAGCCGAGGGGTAGATCGACGGCCTCCTCGATCGCGCTTCGAGCGTCGGCGACGACGCCGGCCATGTCGCGGCCGGCCACGTTACACATCACGACGATCCGGCGCTGGACCCCCTCGCGCATGATGAAGTTCGGGCCGCGGTCGGTGGTGATGTCTGCCACGGCGCGCATCGGGATCATTGCCCCCGCGGGCGTGTCGATTGGCATCTCGCCCACCTCGTGCGGGGAGGGAGCTGTCGCCCCGCTCAGGCGCACGGTCAGGTCATAGGCCGCGGCGCCCTCGAGGACGCGCGTCACCGCCACGCCCTTGGCGGCCGCGTCGAGGGCGCGCGCCGCGTCGGCGACGTGCAGGCCGTGGCGCGCCAGATCGTCGCGGCGGAACTCCACCCGCACCTGGGGGATGTCCGCCTGGCTCTCGGTCGAGAGGTCCACCACGCCGGGGATCGCTCCCATCAACTCCTCGACCTGCGCGGCCAGGCCACGCAGGACGGGCAGGTCGTCACCGAAGATCTTGATTGCGACGTTGGCGCGCGTGCCCGAGAGCATGTGGTCGATGCGGTGGGAGATGGGCTGGCCGAAGGTGGCGGCGAAACCCCCGATGGCGGCCAGGTCCTTGCGCAGGGCGTCGAGCAGCTCGTCCTTCGTGCGGTGCGGGAGCCCGAGCCGTTCGCGCGCCTGCATGTCGAGCGTCAGCTCGAACTCGCTGGCCTCCACCCCCAGCACGTGCTCATCCTCCTCGGCGCGCCCTGTGCGCCGGCCGATGGCCGCAATCTCGGGGTGGCGCATGAAGGCCTGCTCGACCCGCTGCGCGAGGGCGTCGCTCTCGGTCAGGGAGGTGCCCGGCGCGGTCACGATGCCGACGACGAAGGCGCCCTCGTTGAACTCCGGCAGGAAGTTACGCCCCATGCGCCCGACGCCGACCACCGCCAGCAGGCCCAGCAGCGCCGCGGGGACGGCGAGAGCCGCGGGGTGCGCCATGGCCCAGGCCAGGGGGCGGGCGTAGGCGCGCTTGAGGAGGTGCACCAGGCGCGTGTCGCCCGCGTGCGCGACCGTGCGGCTCGTCGGCAGCAGGCTGATGCACAGAGCCGGCGTCAGGGTCAGGGCCGTCACCAGCGAGGCAGCCAGGGAGACGCAGAAGGCGATGCCCAGGGGCCGCAGCAGTCGGCCCTCGACCCCGTCCAGGAAGAACAGGGGCGCGAAGACGATCAGGATGATGAAGGTCGCGAAGATGATCGAGGTGCGCACTTCCACGCTGGCATCGAAGACGACCCGCATCGCACTCGCTCGCTCGCCGGATGGTCGGGAGGCGTTCTGCCGCAGGCGGCGGATCACGTTCTCGACGTCGATGATGGCGTCGTCCACCAGGGCGCCGATGGCGATCGCCATGCCGCCGAGCGTCATCGTGTTGATCGTCGCGCCCCCGGCGCGCAGGACGCAGATCGTCGCCAAGAGCGAGATCGGGATGGCGAGCAGGGTGATCAGGCTCGCGCGCGCGCTGGCGAGGAACATCACGACCACCAGCAGCACCATCAGGCCGCCCTCGATCAGGGCCGAGGTCGTGTTGGCGACCGAGTGCTCGATGAACGTCGCCTGGCGGAAGAGGTCGCTGTGGATGTGCATGCCCTCGGGCAGGGAGGCCCCGACTTCCTCCAGCACCCGGTCCAGCTCGCGGGTGAGCTCGAGGGTGTTGGCCTGGGGCTGCTTCTGGACGGCCAGGATCACCCCGGGCTCGATGATCGGCTCCCCGTCGGGACCGCGCGTCGAGGCGGCGGCGGCGCCACGCCGGATGGCCGGGCCGATCTGGACCACGCCGAGGTCGCCGACGGTGATCGCTCGACCGCCGCGCAGGGCGACGAGGGTCTGGGCGATGTCGTCGGTGTCCTCGATGCGTCCGATCCCGCGCAGGACGGACTCCGTCCCCGCGTCGATCACGAATCCGGCGGACACGTTCTCGTTCGTCTCCGCGAGGGCCTCGCCCACCTCCCGCAGGCTGAGCCCGAAGGCCTTCAGCTTGAGGGGCGAGAGGACGACCTGGAACTGCTTCTCCTCGCCGCCGATGGGCGTGACCTGCGAGACCCCGGGTACCGAGAGCAGGCGCCGGCGCACCAGCGTGCGTGCCGTGGCGCGCAGGGTCATCGGGTCGTGACGGTCGGAGACCAGGGCCAGGAACAGGATCTCGCCCATGATCGAGGAGATCGGCGCCAGCACCGGCGTCTCGACCTGCGCCGGCAGGGAGCCGGCGACGGTCGTCAGGCGCTCGGTGACCGTCTGGCGCGCGCGTTGGATGTCGGTGCCCCACTCGAACTCCACCCACACGACCGAGGTCCCCACGGCGGTCGCCGAGCGCACGCGGCGTACGTTCAAGGCCCCGTTCACGGCCGTCTCGATCGGGAAGGTGACCAGGGTCTCCATCTCCTCGGGGGCCATCCCATGGCCCTCGACGATGATGGTGACCGTCGGCGCGGAGAGATCGGGGAAGACGTCGATTGGCGAGCGCAGCGCCGTAATCGCGCCCACCACCAGCAGGAGTAGCGCCAGGCCAAAGACCGCCGCACGCGATTGCACCGACCAGCGAATGATGTTGTTGATCATGGGCGAGTAGCGCGCCGGGTCAGTGCGCGTGGCCTGCGCCGAAGGCATCGGGGTTGGCGGAGGCGAGCTTCACCAGGGTTGCGCCGGAGCTGACGACGCGCTCGCCGGCCGCGACCCCAGAGCGGACCTCGATCCACTCGCCGTCGCGGATCCCCAATTCGAGCACGCGTCGTTCGAAGGTCTCGCCGTCGAGCAGCACGAAGGCGACGGCTTGCCCGCGGTCGGTGACGACAGCCGAGCGCGGGAGGGCCGGGGCCTCGACCGCGCTGGCGGTCGTGAGGAACACGTCGGCAAACATGCCCGCGCGCAGGATGCCGTCGGGATTGGAGAGCTCGAAGCGCACGGGAACCGTACGCGTCGCCGGATCGACCTCGCGCCCGATGTGGACCAGGCGCCCGCCTAGCTCTTCGAGGACGTCGAAGGTGCGCTCGGGGAAGGCGGCCAGCTCCAGCAGAGCCCCCGGCGCTCCGGGAAGCTCGGAGAGGTCGAACTCGCTGACGTGCAGGGTGAGCCAGACGCTCGAGAGGTCGAGCACGCGGTAGAGGGTGGCTGTCGCGTCCACATGTTCGCCGCGCACGGCGGCCGCCTCGACGATCTCGCCCGCGATGGGGGAGGCGAGGGGGATGCGCAGGGGGCCGCGCAGGGCATGGCGGTCGCTCCCGCCGTCCGGGCGCGCCAGGAGCGCTCCGAGGTTCGCGATCGCCTCGCGGGCGGCGCCCTCGAGGATCCGTGTCCCCTCGTGTTCGCGCCGGGCGACCTCGGCGTCGCGGCGGGCGGCCTCGAGCTCGGCGACCGTGCCGAGCCCGCTCTCCGCGAGGCCTTCGAGGCGCGCGAGGGCGCGCTCGGAGAACTCCAGGTGCGCGGCGGCCTGCAACAGGCCGCGGTGCAGCTCGACGGCCTTCAGTTCGAGGTCGATCTCGCGCGCGAGGAGCTCCATCTCGAGCAGGCGCTCGCCGGTCTCGTTGGCGGCCAGCTGGGCCAGGTCGGAGGCCGAGAGCGGGGGCTCGAGGATGGCGACGATCTGGCCCTCCTCGACGCGCTGTCCGAGGTGCGGCAGTTCACCGGAAGGGGGAGGAACGAGGCGTCCGGCGAGGGGGGCGCCGATGACCGCCGAGGCGTGGGTCGGCACCTCGACCTCGCCGGGCACCCGCAGGCGTCGGACGAGGGTGCGGGCCTCGACGACCTCGGTCAGCAGGCCGATCTGCCATTGCTGTTCGAGCAGGAAGGGCACGGCGTTCGCGGAGGCCTTGGTCTCCTCGGCGTGGGCGGCCGCGTGGGCGGCCGCGTGGGCCGCGGCGAGGTCCGCGTACACGACGATCGGCGCGAGGACAATCGTCTCCTCGACCTGTTCGGAGTGGACGACGATGCGCGCGTCAAAGCTCCCGAGCGTCTCCAAGGCTCCGACGGGGATGAACAGGCCGTCGCGCTCGGGCCGGGCGGCCTCGAGAGTCTTCGAGAACCCGTCGGGCCGCGACAGCTCGAGGGTCAAGGATCCTGAGCGCACCGGTTCGCCGGTCGCGAGCACGGTCACGTGGGCCAGGAAGCGCCCCTCGAGCCCGGGCACGAGACGCGGGTACTCCATGAACAGCTCGACCTTCTCGGTGAAGACCGTGACGGCGACCGGTTCGGGCTCCTCTTCGTGCTCGTGGTCGTGATCCGCGTGGGAGACCGTGGCCGGTCGGCAGGCGGCTAGCAGCAAGGGCGCTGCCCACAGCAGCACGCGCAGTGGGCGGCTCGCGCGAGGCTTGGGGGCGCTGATCGGTCGGATTCGACTCTGCCCGCGGAGCGGGTCCACGGGTCGCGGAAGCGTGCTGGCGAAAGGGGGCATTTCGAGATCTCCGGGTGGGCAGGAAACGCCGGGTACAGCGACGCTTCCAGGCTGGAATCGAACGAGGCCGAGAGCGGCCTTTGACGAGGTAGCGGAGATCTCGACCTAGCAGCGCAGCCGGATGCTGCGCAGGGCGAGCAGGTGCGGCGGTTCGGGGTCGCCTCGCGACCCGTGCCGGACGATGAAGCCGCTTTGTCCGGAACGCTCGGGGGCCGGTGCGGCCGGCGCCGCCGCCACGGGCGCTCGCGGCCCGGGATCGGTGCCGTCCTCCACACGCGAGAAGCGCGTGGAGACGACGATCAGCAGGTCGGTGCACGAATCGCAGTCGCTCGCGCCGCCCTCTTGCTCGTCGTCCGCGGGGAGAACTCCCTGCTCGTGCGCTGCCTTCGCGGGGGCCGCTTGCGCGGCTGTCGGCGTGACCGCGCAGCACACGCTCGACGCGACCTCGATCCGGGCGTGCCCGCCGTCTCCTACGCAGAGCACGACGCTGCGGCCCATGCCCAGCACGATCAGCTGGGGCAGGAGCGCGATCAGGGCCAGGATTCGTCGGGAGCGCATGGCGACCTGTTCCAGGCTACGAGCGGGCCGGCGATCGATCAAGCGCCCGCCGGAGGGGCGTCGCCTGGAGGGGATTGGCTCCCCTTCGGCGCTGCCGGATCGGGCTTGGTTCCGTCGTCGTTGCGTGGAAGGTGTATCACGCCACCGCCGGCCGCCGCTCCCCGGTGGATCCGCGGGAGCGATGGGGGGATACTCTCAGGCTGACCGGGAGCGCATCGCTGCCCGCGCCACACCTTCGTACATGCGACGACTGATCCTCCTCGGCTGCGGCAACTTCGCCCAGATGGCCCACCACTTCTTCGTGCACGACAGCGAGTACGAGGTGGTGGCCTTCACGGTGGACGGAGCGCTGCAGGATTCGAACTCGTTCCGCGGCCTGCCCGTCGTGCCTTTCGAGGAAGCGGCAGAGCGCTACGCCCCGGAGGACCACGATCTGTTCGTGGCCGTGGGCCTGCGCGAGGTCAACCGCCGGCGCGCCGACAAGGTGCACGAGGCCGAGGAGAAGGGCTTCTCGGTGGCGAGCTACGTCAGCTCGCGGGCGCTCGTGCCCGCCGATTTCGAGGCGCTGGCAAACACCTGGATCATGGAGACCGCCCACCTCCATCCCGGTGCCGACATCGGGCGCAACTGCGTCATCTGGAGCCGCTCCACGATCGGCTTCAACAGTCGGCTAGGAGACGACTGCTGGGTCGCCGGCGGACTCGTCGGAGAATCTGTGACCATCGGCGAGGGCAGCTTCATCGGCCTGGGCGCCACGGTCGCCTCCTTCGCCAGGGTGGGCAGTCGCAACGTGATCGGCGCCGGTGCGCTGATCCTCAAGGACACGCAGGACGAGCAGGTCTTTCGCGGCGCGGCGAGCGAGGCCTCGGCCGTGCCGAGCTCGCGCTTCTCGGGCTTCAACGGCTAGCGGACCCTTGACCTCGCCCAAGGAGCAACCGGAGGGGCGCGCGAGCGGGACGATCGCCTCGATCCTGCTGGACGCCGAACGCGCGCACCCGACACGCCCGGCGCTCTTCGTCGGCGACGAGGTCGCGACCTTTTCCGATCTGGCCCGGGGCGCGCGGCGGCTCGGGGGACACCTGGCCGCCGAAGGGGTGGGCCCCGGTCGGCGCGTCGCCCTGCTGCTGCCCTCGGGCGCGGCCTTCGTGACGGCCCACTACGCCACGGCGCTCCTGGGGGCGGTGGTGGTGCCGATCCACCCCGAACTCGACCCGCGGCTCACCCAGGCGATCCTGGAGCGCTCGGATGCTACCTGCGTGATCGGGAGCGCGGCGCTCGTGGATGGCCTGTCGGCCCGGGGGACCTTCGGCGAACGGCCCGTGAGCCTGGTGGTCCTCGAGGAGATGGGCGTCACCCTGGGGCTGCGCGCGCCAGGCGGAGGCTTTTCGCCCCTGGAGCGCTCGCCGCTCCTCGCCGACCCCTCGCCCGCGGCCGAGGACGACCCGGCCGTTTTGTTCTACACCTCGGGGACGACCGGCGAGCCCAAGGGCGTGCTCCTGACCCATGCCCAGGTGCTGTTCGGAGTGGACGCCTGGGCCGAGCGCTGGGGGTTCGACGAGCAGACCAGGAGCCTGATGGCCGCGCCCTTCTTCCACGTCGTCTACAACCCGCTCGTGCTCGGCGCGCACCGTCGTGGCGGCGCGACCGTGGTGCCTCCCTCGCCGGCGGTGCAGTCGGTCACGGCAGCCGTCGAGCGCGGCCGCGTGACGGCTCTGATGGGGACGCCGGCTCTCATGCGCCAGCTCGTTAACGAGCGCTGGAGCAATCGCCACGACCTGTCGAGTCTCGTCTGCATCATCTACGGCGCGGCGCCCACGCCGCCGGATGTGGTGCGCGCCCTCGGCGAGCGCTTCCCCGCCGCCCGGCGCTTCAATTGCTACGGCATGACCGAGACCAGCTCGGCCCTGACCTGTCTGGGAGGGAAGGAGGTCGCCGGGCGCGAGTCTTCCGTCGGCTTCCCGCACCGCGGCGTGCGCCTGCGCATCGTCGGCCCCGATGGTTCTGACCTGCCGGTCGGGGAACGCGGAGAGGTCTGCGCGCGCGGTCCGAACGTGATCCTCACCTACCTCGACGCCCCCGCCCTCGATCGGGAGCGCTTCCTCGAGGGCTGGCTGCGGACCGGAGATATCGGAATGCTGGACGACGAGGGGTGCTTGACGCTCCTCGATCGCGTCGATGATCAGATCAACGTTGCAGGGGAGAAGTACTACCCGTTTCAGGTCGAGGAGGTGCTGGCCGCTGCTCCCGGGGTCGCCGACGTCGCGGCCGTGGGCGTCGCCGACGTGCTGCGGGGCCAGGTCGTGCATGCCTTCGTCACCCGAGCGTCCGAGGTCGAGATCGACCTCGAAGCCCTGCGCCGGCGCTGCATTGAGTGCCTGCCGGCCTGCATCGTGCCGCGCAGGATCACCCTCCTGGACGCCTTGCCGCGCAACCCGAGCGGGAAGATCCTGCGCCGCGAGCTCGCCTCGCGCACGGGAGATTGAGGCGACGCCTGGAGCCGATGGGCGGTCGCTGCTAGGCTCGTGGAGGATCGCTCGCTGGCAGGCCGTCTTTCCGTTCCCCCCCCCCTCTCTTCGCCAACCTATGAGCTCCGAGCGAACCCTCGTGTTCGTGCCCGTCCTCGCCGCCTTGGCCCTCTCGTGCTCGGGGGGTGAGCCCACGCCGCCGGTCGTCGGGACGCCCGCGGTCACGCACCTGCTCGATCATCGAGCGCACTCGATCGAGGTGGCGGGCAGCGGTCTGCCGGCGGCCGTCGAGGTCGCCCTGAGCGATGAGCTGGTGTGGATGCGCGGGGAACGACTGACCGACCTGGATTGGTTTCTGGACCGTTCCGCGTCCACCGAGGGAGCAGAGATCGCGGCGCGCGCGACTCCGCGCTTCACGCCCGCCGGGCCGGCGCGCCTCGTGACCTGGGGCGAGCTCGACGACCCTGAAGCCGGGCACAGGCCTGGGACCGACGACCCTCCAGGGCTCTCCAGAGGCACCGTGCTGATCAATGCGCGTGGGCTCACCAGCACCATCCTGGATCACAAGGAGTTGCCGACCGACGCCCGCCTCTCCTATCAGGCGCGCTCGGTGGACGTGCGCGCTCATTGCCTGGGCGTCGCTCCGACAGTCGAGAGCCTGGGCGGAGGACCCTCGCTGACCCTGGGCTCCCAGACCCGGCGCGTCCTGCCCGCCGCGGCCCCCTCGCGCCTCTCCTGGAGGGTCGAGGTGCCCGCCGGGGGTCAGCTGCGCCTGGGCTACGGATTGCACCCCACTCTTCTGCGGCCGGAAGCGGGAGGAGGCTTGCGGTTGCTCGAGGAGGACCAGGCCTCGGTGTCGGAGCTCGGACGAATTGGATTTTGGGTTTCGCTCGTCGCCGAAGGGGAGGAGCAGCAGCGGGTGCTCTGGTCAGGCTCGCTTGCGTTCGACGAGAGTGGCCGGTTCCGCGACGCGACGGTGCCGCTCGCCGAGTGGGCCGGTCAGAGGGTCGAACTGACCCTCGCGACTACCCAGCCGATGGACGGCGGCGAGGCGAGCGTCCTGCCTATCTGGGCCGAGCCCGTGCTCGACGCGCCGGACCCCCACGGCGAGCGGCCGAACGTGGTCCTGATCGTCGTGGACACCCTGCGGGCGGACGCCCTCGGCTGCTACGGCAACCCGCGCGACGTCTCGCCCAGCATCGACGACCTCGCAGAGCGTGGCGTGCGCTTCGCCGATCCGATGTCCGCCGCGACCTGGACCCTGCCGTCCCACGCGTCGATCATGACCTCCCTCTACCCGCCACAGCACGGCTTGCTCAACCGCGAGCGTCTGCCGCGTTCGGTTGAGACCCTGGCGGACGTGATGCGCACCGCCGGCTACCAGACCCTGGCCGTCACCGAGGGGATCTTCCTGACGCCGGACTTCGGGCTCGATCAGGGCTTCGATCTCTTCGACGTCAACACCTGGCTGATCGAGGAAACGGTCGGGCGCGCCCTCGACCATCTGAACCATGTGAAGGGCCCGACCTTCCTGTACTGGCACACCTTCCAGCCGCACGCGCCCTACGACTCCGTCGAGCGCTTCCGCAAGGAATTCGTGAGGCCCTACGCGGGCGGGCTCGGCCTGCCCGTCAGGAACGGAGACTGGCATCGCCTGGCGCGCGAGCAGGGCGCCCTGTCCGCGGAGGACATGCGCTACCTGCGCGACCTCTACGATGCCGAGGTGGCCTACGTCGACGAGCAGGTCGGGCGCCTGCTGCGAGGCTTGCGCGCCAGGCAGGGCGGCGAGCACATGCTCGTCGTGCTCACCTCGGACCACGGCGAGGCCTTCGACGAGCACGGGGTCTGGGGCCACGGAACGAGCACCCACCGCGAGCAGGCGCAGGTCCCGCTGATCCTCTGGCAGCCGGGACGCTTCGAGGGCGGGCTGGTCGCCGAACACCCCGTCCACACCCTCGACATCGCCCCCACGATCGCCGCCGCGGCGGGCATCGACTGGCCGGAACAGTGGCAGGGAGAGCTGCTCTCGATCCTCCCGGGCCCCTCCGAGCGGCCCCTGGTCTGCGCCTTCCTCACACCGCGCTGGCAGCGGCGCGCGACCGCTCTGCGCGCGGGGTCGATCAAGGTGATGCAGAACCCATCATTAGAGCGTGAGGTGCTGTTCGACCCTCTCGCGGACACGGTCGCCCATCGCGTGGACGTCGACCCACTCGAGGAGCGTGACCTGTGGGAGGAGCTCGACCGCGATCGTTGGCTGGGAGCGATCGACGGATTCTGGGAGAGCCACGGCGCCCTCACGGACGCCGAGGGCACGCGCATCGACGGAGCGCTGCAGCAGCAGTTGCGCGACGCCGGTTACGTGGGCGACTGAGTCGTCGGGCCGCTCGGGCGCGCGGGCTACGGCCGTCCGCCGGCGCGCATCAGGCCGGCTCGATGCTCACCGGGCAGACCTTCAACTCCGCCGTGTCGGTGATCGGGTCGTAGCCCGAACCCGTGAGGACGTTCACGGGCACCTCGCTGAAGCTGAAGCTGCAGAAGACCGTCCCGCGCGGGGAGGTGTCATCGGCCGCCACCTTCACCACCACCCGTCCGCGGCGGCTGGAGAGGGTGGCCAGGCCGCCGTCGGCCAGGCCCCAGGAGGAGACGTCCTCGGGGTGGACCTCGACGAGCTCCTCGGGCACCAGGAACTCCGGGCCGGCGGAACGACCGCTCATGGTGCGCGTGTGGTAGTGGGCGAGGCGCCGGCCGGTGGTGAGCCAGACCGGGTACTGTTCGTCGACCACCTCGGCCGGGTCGCGGTACTCGGGTGTCATGAAGAGAGCGCGTCCGCGCGGGAACTCGCCAACGTGCAGCACCGGCGTGCCCGGGTGCCCCGGTTCTGGCACGGGCCAGTGGTGGCGCCCCTCGGCGATCAGGTCCCAGTTCAGGCCGCTGTAGGTGGGCGCCAGGGAGCAGAACTCGTTGAAGACATCCGCGGCGCTCTCGTACTCGAACCCCGCGGCGCCCAGGCGGCGGGCGATCTGGGAGAGGATCCACCACTCCGCTCGCGCCTCGCCGACAGGGGGGACGGCGGCCCGCACGCGCTGAGGGCGGCGCTCGGTGTTCGTGTACACCCCGTCGGTCTCGCCCCAGGCGCTGGCGGGCAGCACCACGTCCGCCAGCTCGGCCGTCTCGGTCACGAAGAGGTCGATCACCACGAGGTGGTCGAGGCTCTCAAGGGCGTGCCGGCAGTGGTCCATGTTCGGATCGGAGACCACGGTGTTCTCGCCGCAGATCAGCATGCCGAAGATCTTCTCGCCCACGCGTTCGAGGGCGCGCACCTTTGTCATGCCCTTCTCGAGGTCGATTTTCACACCCCAGGCGCGCTCGAACTTGGCCTGGTGGGCGGGTTCGGTCACGGGCTGGAAGCCGGGGTAGTTGTTGGGCAGGGCGCCGGCGTCCCCCGCGCCCTGGATGTTGTTCTGGCCGCGCATGGGGTTGATCCCCGTTCCCTCGCGGCCGACGTTGCCCGTCATCAACATCAGGTTGCAGAGGCTCTGGACGTTGTCGACGCCGCAGATGTGCTCGGTGATCCCGAGGGTGTAGTAGATGGCGCCGCGCTCGGCCTTGCCGTAGGCGATCGCCGCCCGTTCGATGTCGGTTGCCCTGACGCCGGTGATGTCCTCGGCCCACTCGGGCGTGCACTTGCGCAGGTGATCGCGCAGGCGCTCCCAGCCCTCCGTGCGCTCGGTGATGAAGGCTTCGTCCACCAATCCCTCGCGCTCGATCACGTGCGCCATGCCGCACAAGAGCGCGACGTCCGTGCCGACCTTCAGGGGCAGGTGGATATCGGCGCGGCGCGCCAGGGGGATGCGCCGGGGGTCTGCGACGATCAGCGTCGCGCCCCGCGCCTGGCCTTTCTTCAAGCGCGTGGCTGCGACCGGATGGGTCTCGGTCATGTTGGTCCCGATGCAGAAGATCACATCGGGCTTGTCCATGTCCGCCAGGGGGTTCGACATGGCTCCACGTCCGAGGGTGGCGGCCAGACCGGCCACCGTGGGGGCGTGTCACGCTCGGGAGCAGTTGTCGACGTGGTTGGTCTGGAAGCAGGTCCGGATGAGCTTCTGGACCGTGTACGCCGACTCGTGCGGGGCGCGGCCCGAGGCCATCGCGTAGACCGCCTCGCGGCCGTGGGCCTTCTTGACCTTCCTGAACCCCTCGGCAGCGCGCTCGAGGGCTTCGTCCCAGGAGGCCTCGACCAGCTCGCCGTCCACGCGCACCAGCGGGTGGCGCAGGCGGTCGGGGTGCTGGACCCACTCCCACGCGAACTGGCCCTTGACGCACAGGGCGCCCTCGTTCGCCGGGCCGTCGGGCGCCGGCTGCACGCCGACGATCGTGTCGCCCTTGCTCAGAATGTCCAGGCTGCAACCCACGCCGCAGTAGGGACAGATCGAGCGCGTGGCGGTCAACTCTCCGGGCGTTTCCGCGTGCTCGAGGGCGCGTCGGTCGGCCAGGGCGCCGGTCGGGCAGGTCTGGACGCACTGGCCGCAGAAGGTGCAGGCGGAGTCTGCGAGCGCGCCGTCGAACTCGGTCACGATCTGCGTCTGGAATCCGCGGCCCTGGATGCTGATGGCGAAATCGCCCTGCTGCTCGTTGCAGGCCCGCACGCAGCGGTAGCACGAGATGCAGTGGTCGTAATCGCGCAGGATCATCGGGTTGGGGTCGTCGGGACGCGAGGCTCCCGAGCGCGCGCCCGCGAAGCGCTTGCCGTCTGCTTGATAGCGCACGGCGAGCTGCGCCAGCTCTTGCGAGGCTCGCCCGCGCAAGGGGTCGATGACCGCTCCGGCGGGGTTCTCGGAGACCACGAGCTCCATCAGGGTCTTGCGGTGCAGTTCGAGGGACTCGGTGCGCGTGCGCACCACCATGCCGGCGCGCGCGATGGTCGTGCAGGAGGCCACCGGGCGCGCCTCGCCTTCGACCTCGACCACACACAAGCGGCAGGCGCCCAGGGGGGCCAGGCGATCGTTGAAGCAGAGGGTGGGGACCGCGTCCGTGTGCCGGCGTGCGAGCTCGTAGAGGCTCTCGCCAGCCTCGAAGCGGACCGCCTGCCCGTCCAGGGTCAGCTCTTGTGCGCTGGTGGTGCTCATCGCCGCGAGAGGGTCTCGTCCACCTGTTCGGGGAAGTGTCGCAACAGGCTCTCGGTGATCAGCGGAGCGGCGATGCCGAGGCCGCAGGCGCTGACCTGCGCCATGGTGTGGCCGATGGCGTGCACTTGTTCCTTCCACAGCTCCGGTCGGGTCGGCCCGGCCGCGCCCGAGAGGCGCTCGGTCAGCCGCTCGGTGCCGATGCGACAGGGGAAGCACTTTCCGCAGGACTCGTCGGCGAAGAAGGACATGGCCTGGCGTGCGATGTCGACCATGTCGCGCCGTTCATCGAACACCATCACGCCGCCGGCGCCCAGGAAGGAGCCGCGCGCGCGCAGGCAGGGCTCGTCGAGGGTCGCGTCCCAGGCGTCGGCGCCCAGGAAGCCGCCCGAGAGCCCGGCCATCGTGACGGCTTGCAGCTCGCGCCCGTCCTCCCCTCCGCCGGCCCAGTCGAACAGCAGGGTGCGCAGGGAGAAGCCGAGGGGCACCTCGTAGTTCCCCGGTCGGCGGATGTCGCCCGAGAGGCTGATGATCTTCGTGCCCCGTTGGTCCCCGAGGCCGAGACCCGCGTACCAGTCGGCGCCGCGCTCGACGATGGGTGGCACGGAGGCGAGGGTCTCGACGTTGTTGACGGCGGTCGGTGTCTGTTCGAAGCCGTGGGTGACGGGGTAGGGCGGGCGGTTGCGCGGGAAGGGGTGCGCGCCTTCGAGGCTGTTGAGCAGCGAGGTCTCCTCGCCGCAGATGTAGGCGCCCGCGCCGCGCCGCACCCAGATCTCGAACTCGCCGAGCTCCGCGCGGGCTTGTTCGATGGCGTCCTCGAGGATGGCCTGGGTGTGGGGATACTCGTAGCGCAGGTACACGAAGCCGCGCATCGCGCCGGTGGCGCGGCCGGCGATGGCCATGCCCTCCAGGACTGCGTGGGGATCGTGGTCCATCAGCACCCGGTCCTTGAAGCAACCCGGTTCGCCCTCGTCGGCGTTGCAGACGATCGTCTTGGGGCCGCCGGCGGCCTCGCGCACGGCGCGCCACTTGCGCGCGGTCGGAAAACCGGCGCCTCCGCGACCCGTCAGGCCCGAGGCGTCGAGCTCGTCGAGCAGCGCCTCGGCGCTCATCTCGCGCGCCCTCGCCAGGGCGCGGTATCCGTCGCCGGCGCCGTAGCCCGCCAGGGAGGCGCGGCCCTCTTCCCGCACGTGGGCGAAGCAGCACTCCTCCAGGCCGCCGGGGTTGGGCGGCGGCAAGGGCGTGGGCGCCGCACGCAGGCCCTCGCCCGGCGTTCCGACCAGGCACTCCCCGCCGCGCAGGACAGGGATCGGCTCATCGCAGCGGCCAGCGCAGGGCATGGGCGTCGCGCCCTCGAGCTCGGCCAGCAGCGCGTCGCTCCCGCGCGCCTTGCAGACGGGCCCGTCGCACACCCGCGGCGCGTCCCGGCCGCCGCTCGCGCGCGCGAAATGGTGGTAGAAGCTGACCGTCCCGTACAGGTCGGCCAGGGGCACGCCCAGTCCCTCGGAGACGGCGCGCAGGGCCTCGTCGGAGAGGAAACCGTCGCGGTCGTGGAAGGCGTGCAACAGCCCGAGCAGGGGCGCGGGTACCGCCCGCCAGCGGTCGATGAGCTCGGAGTCGTCGGGACGCACGCGGCCAGGGTAGAGGATCGGCGTCCGATTGCACCGAAGATTGCGGTGGCCGAGGGCCGCAGCAGGCCGCCCGCGGAGCGCCCTCTCGGCGGCGTGGCGGCGACCCCGGCCCGGGTGCACTCCAAGACGAGCGGGCGGGATGCTCTGCGAGCCGTTTGCGCGTGGCGGTATGCGGCATGATCACGGCTCCCGGGTAGCATCCTCGCGGCGACCGGGCGCCGACGAAAGTCATGGAGCAGCACGCGACGAGCAGCGAGGCGAGCGGACGGCGCGTGGTCGTCGTCCACGGAGCGGGGCGCGAGGCCGGCCTCGGCGGCCAGCTGGTCGAGGTGGTCCTGGGCGAGCTCGAGCGCCTCGGCGCGCAGCAGCGCCTGCAGGACCTGCTGGCGGATGGCTTCGATCCGGTGTTGCGCCTGGACCCCGAGCAGCGCCACGCCGAGCGTTGCTCGGCCGTCGACGACCCGCTCACCCACCGCTACCAGGAAGAGGTGCGCTGGGCGGAGGCCCTGGTGTTCGTTCACCCCACCTGGTGGTTCGCGCCGCCGGCGATCCTCAAGGGCTGGATCGATCGCGTGCTCGTGGAGGATGTGGCGCTCGCCCACCGCGTGGGCCGCTCGCCCCAGGCGCTGCTCGCCGGACGGCAGGCGCTGCTCGTGCAGACCTTCAACACCCGGCGTGCGATCGACCGCCTCGTGTTCCGCGGCGCTTCCGAAGCCTTCTGGCGCCGGGCCGTGCTCGGCCCTTGCGGCGTGCGCCTCACCGGGCGCGTGGCGCTCTACTCCGTGGAGCACCTGACGCCGGCGCGCTTCGAGACCGAGTGTCGGCGCGTGCGCGAGGCCGTCGCGGCCCTCGTGCGCTGAGCCTGGACTCCGCCCTCGCCCGCGAGTCAGGCCGGGCGGAACGCGATCTGGCCCAGGGCGTGGGCGACCGTCAGGACGCGGCAGTCGGAGCGCGCGGCGCTGGCCAGGGCGAAGTCCAGGAGGGCGGGGGTGCAGTCGAAGGGACCGGGGGTGTCGACGACACCGTGGGTGAAGAAGATCAGCCAGCCGCGCTCGCGTTCCGTGCGCTCGATCAGCTCGGCGACCGCGGCCTCGGTGAGCTCGCTCGAGTAGAGCGGAACGGCCGCGAGCAGGGCCAGGTCCACGCTCTTGAGGTTCACCGCGGCCTGCACCCCGCGCGCGCTCACGTAGCGCTCACGGATGATGCCCTTGATGGCCGGCGCCACCTGACCGTAGGGATAGGCGAAGTTGGCGGGCGGCAGGTCGCGGCCCAGCTCGCCGAAGAAGGCGCGGCTGCGCTCGAGGTCTGCGCGCACCTCGCCCAGGTCTCGCTGCTGGTAGGGGAGGTGGGCGAAGCCGTGGCAGCCGAGCTCGTGGCCGGCTTCCGCCAGGCCCAGCAGGTCGGCGCGCGAGTGGAAGGGGTCGGCGCCGTCGCCGCGCACCTGATCGGTAAGGCCGCCGCAGGCGTAGTAGGTCCCCAGGCTGTCGTGGGCTTCGAGCAGGTCTCTACCCTTGCGGCAGGCGCTGCGCGTCACGTCGTCGAAGGAGAACGACACGACTCCGACGGTGTTGCGCATGGGGATGCGCTTGGCCCGCACGACGCGCGAGACCTTGCGCTCGAGGATCTCCCGGACGGTTGTGGGCCGCGGCGGAGTCGGGCCGGATTCAGTCTCCATCGGCCTCCGCTCCGGCGGCTTCGCGTACCTCGATCAGGCGCTCGCCTAATTCGAAGTCTGCCAGGTCGAGGGTCAGCTCGCGCAGGTCGTCTTCCGTGCGCGAGAGTTCGAAGCCCAGGGCGTCGAAGACCTTACCCGAGGGCGCGTTGCGCTCGGTCGCGCGGTAACGGGCGTGCAGGGTGTCGGCGCCCGCGCGCGCGACGCGCGCGGCGAGGTGCGCGATGAAGTGGTGCTCGACGCGCTTGGACTGGATGCGGCAGGAGAACATCAGGTCTTCCAGGCAGGCCTCAGCATCGTGCAGGATCCCGAAGCCGATGATGCCGTAGTCGCCGAAGCGGTCCGCGCAGCGGATCACGAGGCAGGTACGCTCATGGTCGGCGGCGAGCTCCGCCAGGCGTGCCTTGGAGTAGCGTCGGCCCGAGAAGTTCATCTGGTTCGTGCGCTGCACCAGCTCGTGGACCCGGTCCAGCAGCGGCTCGCGCAGGGTTTCGATCTCCATCACGAGCCGGCAGGAGCGCAGGAAATCGGCGTACTCGCCCTCGGAGGAGCCCGCCGCGTCATCGCGCAGGATCTGCTCTTGATAGAACTGCCGACGCCGGGCGCTCTCGCTGGTGCGCGGGACATCACAGAGCTCGGACGCGTCGAGTTCGGCTCCCGCCTGGTCGTCGAGGACCGTCACCTCGGGCAGGGCGGCCTCGACTTCGGCCCGCTCGAAGGCCTGGTCGTCCACGAACACGAAGGTGTCGATGCCGATGTTGAGTGCGCGCTGGATGCGGCGCACAGCCTCGCTCTTCGGTCCCCAGCCGATCTGGGGGAACACGAACAGCTCCCAGATCCCCAGGCGCCGCAGCACGGCCTCGACGTGTTCGGGATGGTTCTTGCTGGCGATCGAGTTGAGGATGCCGCGCCGGTCGAGTTCGGTGATCACCTCCAGCACCCGCGCGCGGGGTTCGAGGGCGTCCGGGCCTTGTTCGACGAGGATCCCGTCCCAGAGCGTCTCGTCCAGGTCCCAGACGACGCACTTGGCGCGCGCTGTTGACGCTGTTCCGGCGGCGCTCCCCCGTGGCTCTGCACAGGACGGCTCGTGCACGAAGTCGAGGTGGCCGAAGCTGAGGTGCGCCCCGTGTTCGTCCGCTTCCTGTTCAAGGTGGACGAAGAACTCCTCGTCGTGGCGCAGGTCGTGGAAGAACTTCGCCGTGGGCAAGCTGTCGAGGTTGTAGCCGGGTTGCAGCTCGATGCGGTGGGGCAGGTGGTGTGTGGGCCGGCTCTTCTGACGCAGGGAGAACAGGACCGCGACGGGCTCCCGGCCGTGGTTGTAGGCCTCGCATACGAAGTGGGTGGCGGCGCCGATGTCCGCTGAGCGCGCGCGGTGGAAGGCGCGGCCCTTGGCACGCGTCCACCAGTTCACGAGGCGCATGCGGAAGCCGTGGGGCAGGGGCGTGCCGCGCAGGAGCCCGCCCAGGGCGCGGTCGAGGCCTTCGATGTGCGCGGCCCGTCGCGGGCGAAAGAGGCTGGGGATGCCCTCGGCCTGGAGTCGTGCCCAGCGGCGAAAGCGGACGGTCATCCAGGGTGCCCCGGGTCCCTCCGCCGAGGCCGTGGCGATGTCGGTGGCGAAGCGGCGGCAGTGCAAGTCGTGGCGCGGCGTGTACAGCTCGCAGGACGTGTAGCAGGCGGGCATGGCGCACTCGGTGCAGTGTTCGCTCCATACCAGGGCGCTTTGCAGCTCAGGCGGGGAGACGTTCGCGAGGCGTCGCGCGTCGATCTCCGCGGGGATGTGCGCCTCGGGATCGCGCAGAGGTCGCCCGTAGCTCTCGCGCATGCGGCTAGGCGTCCGCGGGTCGGGCCCGCGCCTTGGAGGTGAGCGTGGCGCGGGGGCTCTCGTGAAGCTCGCGCGTCCCGTCGGGCCCCGTGCACCGGTGTGACGGATGGGGGGGGTGCATTGTTGTGGGGGCGATGCTCTCCAAGATACCCCAAACGACTGCGCCCTGCCGAGGGGCCGTGATGTTCGCTCGGGACTGCTCGCAGGAAGGCGCTCTTTGGGGGAAGATGGGGCGGAGGTCTGTGAACTGTGTCCGAGACGAGTGAGGAACCGAGGATCCTGGTCATCACGCCGGTGCGCGACGAGCGGGCGCACCTCGGCGCCACGATCGCGTCCATGGTCTCCCAGACCCTGCGTCCGGCGGCCTGGATGATCGTCGACGACGGGTCGTGCGACGGCACGGGAGAGTTGATCGACGAGGCCGCGGCGGTCCATCCCTGGATTCGTGGTTGTCGTCGCGAGGACCGCGGGCGGCGCCAGGTCGGCGGTGGGGTGATCGAGGCCTTCAACACCGGGCTGGAGCACTTCGATCTCGACCAGTTCGACTACGTCTGCAAGCTCGACGGCGACTTGCAGTTCGGCGAGCGTTACTTCGAGCTCTTGCTGGAGAAGTTCGCGGCGGACCCGCGCCTGGGCACGGCCAGCGGCAAGTGCTGGGACAGGACCGCGACGGGTTGGACCTTGTTACGCACGGGCGACGACTTCTCCCTGGGGGCGGCCAAGTGCTATCGCGTGGAGTGTTTCCGTGCGATCGGCGGTTTCGTGGCGGAGGTCATGTGGGACGGGATCGACTGTCACCGTTGCCTGATGCTCGGCTGGCGTGCGCAGAGCTTTCACGACGAGCAGCTGCGCCTGTTCGAGTTGCGCCCGATGGGCTCCTCTGACAAGAGCGTCTTCCACGGTCGCTGGCGCTGGGGATGGGGTCAGTATTACATCGGGACCCACTGGCTCTACGCCCTGGGGATCTCGGTCTACCGCACCTTCGAGCGCCCCTATGGCCTGGGCGGCGCCTGCATCCTGGGTGGCTATCTGTGGGCCCTCGTGCGCCGCGAGCCCCGCTACCCCGACCTCGAGTTCCGCCGCCACCTGCAACGCTGGCAGCTCGCCCGCCTGCG
>PVBE012886544.1_pt1 | contig 22688 bp, 21 predicted proteins | sample 1631181 | NCBI WGS metagenome assembly PVBE01 (sample SAMN08397723, study PRJNA350692) | Marine metagenome, whole genome shotgun sequencing project. | isolation source: water | place: Pacific Ocean | collected 2012-04 | reverse complement strand
TTCAACTTCGAAGGCGGCTGCTACGCCAAGATGATCAAGCTCTCGGCCACCGGAGAGCCCGAAATCTGGAACGCGATTCGCTACGGCGCGGTCCTGGAAAACGTGATCTACGACCCGCATTCCCGCGCTGTCGACTATGACGACACCTCGATCACGCAGAATACGCGTGGCTCCTACCCGATCGAGCACATCGAGAATGCTCTGATCCCCTGCGTCGGCGGCCACCCCAAGACGATCATCTTCCTGACCTGCGACGCCTTCGGCGTCTTGCCGCCAATCTCACGGCTGACGGCCGGTCAAGCGATGTATCACTTCATCTCGGGCTATACCGCGAAGGTGGCCGGCACCGAGGCGGGGGTGGACGAGCCGGAGGCCACGTTCTCGGCCTGCTTCGGAGCGCCCTTCCTGGTCTGGCATCCGACCCGCTATGCCGAGTTGCTGAAACAGAAGATGGAGGCCCACCAAGCCACGGTCTGGCTGGTCAATACCGGCTGGACAGGCGGCCCTTACGGCGTTGGACAACGCATCTCACTGAAACACACCCGACAACTGGTGAGTGCGGCGCTCGACGGCTCACTGGCCAATGCCGAGTTCCAGACCGAAGTCTTCTTCGGGCTGTCGATCCCCACCAGCGGGGACGGCCTACCCGACGAAATCCTCGACCCAGAAAAGACTTGGGCAGACAAGCAAGCCTACAAGGAGAAGGCCGAGCACCTGGCGGGATTGTTCCACGGGAACTTCGAAGCCTACGCCAGCGAGGCCAGTGCGGAGATCCTGGAAGCCGCGCCGCGCGTCGGCACTTCCAGATAGGACTTGCAAACAGCCGGTCGCCTCATTATTTTGCGGCCTTCCAGGTTCCGAGAACAGACCGATGAAAATCCGAATTCGAAACAGCAACATCAAACGCGCCCGGATGTGCGGCTTCTTGAAGCGCCGCCAGACCAAGGGCGGCAAGGCGATTCTTGCCAATCGCCGGCGCAAGAAGAAGCTCAAGACCAACACGCGCCGCCAGCGGGTCAGAAAAAAGCAAGCGCACAAGCACGGCTAGGCTCTGTCCGGCCCCGCCGTGTCCCCCGGATAGCCGCGTCCGGAGTCGGCCACCCACAGAGCGCTCACGGCCGCCCTGGCACCATGCGGTACGCTTTCCGAAGCCTACGAACTGCAGTCTAGCCACACGCTTGGATTCTTTCGCAGCACACCCAATCAGCAACGACTGGTGATCAGAGACACGGTTGACTGTTCCCCGGGACCCTGGTCACACCGTCCCTCCTGTAAAAACTGGACCACCGACGCGGCGACATCGGCCTTCGCACCTGGAGGGGAAGTCATGAAATCACCCCGCTTACGAGCCGCCCTGCTGTTTGGGGCAGGATTGGCATTTTCGTTCCTCAACGGCGTGACCTTCCTGTTGACGAATGGCTACTACCCGGCGACCGTCGCTCTAATCCCCCTTTGCCTGGTCTGGGGTGGCGTGGGGCTGGTCCGTCCCGGAGTGATGGAGCCCTGGGGGAAAATCGGCTCGTTGGACCGCGTGTTGCAGTCGGTGGTGGCCTTGGTCGGACTGGGCCTGTTTGTCGTTGTCGCTCTCCGGGTCTGGTGATCCGGGCTCCTGGCCTGCGGGTGAGTTGAGATCGCGTTCACGGCGGGAATCTCTGGCTTGGCGGGCAGGTTTCAGGAGCATCTGGAGCGAGGTGAACAAGGGGGAGCTGGCAGGTGGCAAGCCCACTATTTCCATCGTCCGCTCGCTCGGCGGTCAAAGGGCTGGGTCCGCACCGAGCCCTAACGGGCCCGGCGGTTCTGAAACTCGGCGCGTAGCTCCGGCGCATCGGAGGATCGCCCAGAGCGAGTGGCGGCGGCCGAGGAACGACCTGCCCAGGGAACTACTTGCTGACCGCGGCCCCCGTGCGCGCCTTGTACTTCTCCTCGCGCACCCTCTTGTCCCGCGCCTTGCGCTTTTTCTTGGTCCGAGAACGCTTGATCTTGATCGTCAGCCTGCTGTCACCTTTACCCACGCCTGATTCCTTTCACTCGAGTGGCACCTGTTGCCTGGATCCATCGGCTTCCAGACGCGCCACGTATCGATAGCCAATCTCTAGCAAGATGTCACGGCAGCGGTCCAAGCCCACACCCACATCCTCGGGGGAGTGAGAATCGTCACCGAGAGTCACTTCAATACCCAGTTGCAGGGCCTGCGTCAACCATTCTCGGGCTGGATAGGGCTCAGTCCAACGCTGCAGCGCCCTGGCGTTGACATCCAGCACACCGCCGTAATCGGCAATAAACTCCAGGTTCGCCCGCCCCGCCTCGTCAACGGCGGCACCCGCCTGAAAGGTAAGCGGGGCGAACTTGCGAATCAGGTCGAAGTGCCCCACCACCTCCGGCTGGAGGACCTCCAGCATCTCCCGCTGTGCTCGGTAATACGCCAGGTAGAGCGCATCCAACCCACCCACACGCTCGGCCAACGCCGTATAGACGTCCGAGCTCATATCGAAACACTCCCCTTCGATGTGGTGCACCGAGCCGACGACATACTGCAGGGCCAAGGAGCTGCGCAGCTGATCCACCACGTCAGCGTACCGCCCGGGCGGCAGAACCTCGGTCTCCATGCCCAGCAGGAGCAGGATCCGGTCACCGTAGCGGGCCTGCAGCTCCGGCACCGTCTGGGTCGCGTAGCGGACGAAGCGATCCTGCATCGACCTGGCCGACAGACCGGCCTCGACCTCGTCCGGATAGCGATCCTCGTCCCGCATTGGCGGCATGTGCTCGGTAATGCCGAAGGCGGACAGGCCCCGCTCGACCGCGGCCTGGACGATCGCCTCGAGGGTGCCACTGGCGTGCTGACAGAACTGGCCGCTGTGGCCACCGTGATAACTCAGCCGCCAGGGGCTGGCCTCCGTCACGGAACTCACGCGAGGGCGGCTCCCAGCGCAGGTCGGCGGCGGATGAGCGGTCGGACGCTCGGCTCTGGACTTCGGTTCACGCGTGTGCATTCCGCCTGGGACCGACCGAGCCGCGCATTCGGTGGCTGGACCTCCATCGAGCTGCCCACCCGGCCAAGGGACTGATCGCACGGTCCCGACAGGATGCTAACCCGCGTTGAAGCGCTGAGGAATCCAGCTCCAGCCGGGCGTCGCTTCGTCCAGCTTGCGGGAGCTGCCGACCTCGACCTCCATCAGCTCGGCAACCGCCGTCTCGATCCGCGCTGCGGTCAGGATCGTGGCCTGTTCGAGCGTCGCGGACTGAGCAACCGCCGGCACGTTGTACATGCCGATGATCCGGGTCGGGAGTCCTGGGTTCTCCTCCACCATGGAGCCCTGCAGTTCCCGTCCGAACCCCCCGAAGGTGCGGTCCTCGGCGGCCACCATCAACCGGCCGGTCCGGCCGACGCTCGAGCGAATCAACTCCATGTCGGGCGGCACCAGCGTGCGCAGGTCGATCACTTCCGCTTCGATGCCCTGCTCGGCCAGCGTGCGCGCCGCATCGAGACTTGTCCAGACGGCTCGCCCCCATGAGACGATGGTCACATCGGAGCCTTCCCGGCGGATAATGCCCTTGCCGATCGGCACCGAGATGTCGGCCACCTCGGGAATCGCCCCACGTAGTAGAGCTTGCTTGAGTTCGCGAATCTGGTCCTTCTCGGTCACCTCGCCCGGAAAGGCTGGACCCAAGGTCTGGCGATACATCCACTTGGGCTCGAGAAACAGCACCGGGCCCCGGTATGCGGCGCAGGTGCGCAGCAGCCCGTAGGCATCCCAGCTGGTGCTCGGCATGACGATCACCAGGCCGGGGATCGGCGTGAACCACCCGTCGACCGACATGCTGTGGTAGATCGCGCCGCCGCCGAACGGGTCGGTCGGCATCCGGCAGATGACGTGACTGGCCACCTGCCCACCCGAGCTCCAGAAGAAGTTCCCCAGATAGACGAACCAGTGATACGCATTGAGGCTGTAGTCGCTGAACTGTATCTCGGCCAGGACCATCACCTCCGGGTGCATCGCGGCGCCGGCAGCCGTCCCGACGATCATCGGCTCGTTGATCGGCGCGTCCAGCACCCGGTCGGGGAACAACTTCTTCATGCCGGCGGTGGCCTGGAACACCCCGCCCAGCTGCCCGCAGTCCTGCCCCCAGGCCATCGCGCAGGGGTTGTCTTCGAAGATCCTCTTCTGGGCCGCGCGCAAGGCTGCGGCGTAGGTGATGTTGGTCGTTCCAGCTCCCGGCGCAGACTCCTCGACGGCCGGGAACTGGTTGTAGATGAAATCCCAGATCGAGTCGGGGTCCGGCTCGGGCTCCCTGGAGACACTGGCGATGATGTCGCGCACCGCCTGATCCTCCGCGGTCATCACCTCGCCCAGATCGTGGTGCGCGTAGTAGTCTGCTCCCTCGCCCTCGATCCGCTTGCAGATCTGGCCGGCGGACAGAACTCCCTCCGCCACCAGCCGCCCTCCGAAATCGAGAATCGGGTCGACCTGGTCCAGCGCGAACTTGTAGTTGCCCGCCGAGGAGTGGCCGTTGAGCCGAGGCATCTCGACCACGTGAATCATCGCGGCCCGCTGGGTTTCCCGCACGGTTCGGGCAGCCTCGCTGTGCACCTTGAAGCAGTCGTCCCAGTCCGTCCCGCTGCAGCGGTAGTACCCCACGCCGAAGCTCTTGCAGTAGGCCTCGTAGTCCTTGATTCCGCGACCGTCGCAGGGCTTGGTGGAGATCGCCAGCTCGTTGTCGGTGAGGATGAAAAGCACCGGCAGGCCCCAGATCGAGACGGCGTGCATCGCGTCGTGCAGGTCGCCCTCCGCCGAGGTCCCATCGCCGAGCACGGCAACGACCACCGCATCGTCGATGCCCTTGACCTGAAATCCCTTGGCGTAGCCGGCGGCCTTGTCCAGCTGCATGCCCACCGGGCTCTGGATCGGCAGGATGCCGTAGTCGATGTTGCACAGATGGTAGACCATCTGCCGTCCCCCGCCCGACATCGTGTCGGTTGCCTTGGAGAGCTGCTGGCGCATCACGTCCAGGGTGAAGTTCTCGTACCCCTGGAGCGCGCACCACATGTGGCACATCGTGCCGGAGCGATAATGCGCCACGACCCCGAACTTCTTGGGATCCAGCACCTTGTGGAAGGCCAGCGCGGCAGCGGTGCCGTGGATCTCCTCCCCAGGGCCCCAGATGGCGAACTTGATCTTGCCCTGGCTGATCAGCTGGACGATCCGCTCGTCCGTCGCCCGATTGCGAACCGAAACGCGGTAGGCCAGCGCCAACTCCTCGCGAGTCGGGGCCTCCACATCCTTCTGCAACGCGTCCTTACCCATGCACGCTTCTCCTTGGTGGGTTTGAACCGCCTATCTTACCATATGATCCAGCAGAGCCAATTCCGCGGCTTGACAGAGCAATCCCACCCACATACAAGGCCAGTTCGTGATTTCGCTCTACAAGATCCTGGCCACTGTCACCTTCCTCCTGATGGTAACCGGTTTTTTGATGCGCCACGGAAACCCAAAACGGCATGCGGCACTGATGGGATCGGCCATTCTAGGCGATTACGCCATCGTCCTGATCCTCGAGGTTCAGCGCCAGGCGGTCGCAACAGCTGTCTCGGGAGCTCTGGGGTGGCCTCAGCTGACCCACATCGGCTTCTCCACCCTCGCCGCCCTGCTCTATCTTCCGGTCGGAATCATCGGCATTCGCAAGCTGGTCGGCAAGGCCGGGCCGCGGGAGTCCGCCCTTCATCTGAAGCTCGGTCTGCTGGCTCTCGCCAGTCGATCCGTCGGATTCGCCTTCATGTGGACGGTTGCGTCCGGATGAGCGGAAAGGACACGGTCAAGCAGCTGGCCTGGGGGCTCCGCCAGCTGTCCCCCGACTCCTCCGCCGACGCCTTGCGAGAGATCTCGCTGGCGGTGCTCGACCTGCGCTGCCGCATCGCGCAGATCGACACGCCCGCGGAGCCCGGTCTCTACATGACCCTGCACATCTGGAACCGGATCTACGCCCTCCCGCTGTCGCAGATCATCGAGGTGCTGCGCTACGAAGAGCGCACCCGGCTGCCGCGCTCGACCCGATTGGTCGACCCCCGTGCCCAGCTGGGGCTACAGCCGACGAGCGGAGCCCACGCCATCCTCCATCTGGAAGGCGACAAGGCGCTGGTCGTCGACCGCGTGGGCCCGATTCTCGCTCACGATCGGCTGGACCGGCAGGTCCAGCTGCTGAGCCTCGAACGCCTCTAGCCCTGGCGCTTGCGGTACAGCGCGCGGACCAGCGGACCGGTCAGCGGGCGCCGTCGGTCGGCAGCCGTAGGACGGTATCCTCGCTCGAAGGCCTGCTTGAGCTGCTCCACTCCGCGGATCGGCTGACGGTCCTCGATCAGCGCCTCTCCCAGTCTGAAGTGCACCGTCGGTTGATCCGGCTCTTGTGCCAGCAGCGCCTCGTAGCGCACGATCGCCTCGCTGAACCGTCGCTGCAGGAAGGCCAGCCGGGCCAGGTTCCGGGATGCCGGCTGGTAGGATGGCGACTGGGCCTCGATGCGCTGCCAGAGCGATCGCGACTCGTCCAGTCGACCCAGATCGAGCAGGGCCAGTGCCTGGTTGTTGAGGCCCCCCAGCGAGTGAGGATTGGTCTCCAGAAAGCGTTCCAGCGCCTCCCGAGCTGCCTCCGGCTCTCCGACCCGGCGATACAGCCGACCCATCAGATACAGCGACGGCGGGTGCTTCGGATAGCTCTCCAGCCCCTGGGACGCCAGCGCGATCGCCTCCCGTGCATCCGTCGTCCGGCGTGCCTTCTCGTACCGCCAGTCCGCCGTCATCAGCCGCCCCCAGGGCAGGACGGCAAAGACTGCCACCGCCAGCCCACCGACCACACGCTGCCCCCACGGGCCACGCTGTGGCGCTCCCGACGCACTGAGCGTCAGCAAGGCCGCAGCGAGAGCGGGCAGCTGACTGACCCCCGGGGAAAACAACAGCGCGGAGACGCTGCCGTGGACAGTCGCCGCGACCAGCATCCCCAGACCGGCGCCAACCGGCGCCGGTTCCTCATGCTCCCGAAAGGCGCCGCTTGCCAGCCAGAGCCACCACGCCAGGCACACTGCGAGGATCACCCAGCCCAGCTCGACCGCCACCTGCAACGGATCGCAGTGGGGAGTCGCCGGCAGGCTGTCCACACCCGAGAGCTTCAGCTCCTCGTCCAGCCGAACCGTGGGGTAGACCACAGGGAACTGCCCGGCACCGTACCCCAGCGGGCGATCGGCAGCCAGCGAGACCGTCACACCCCAGATAGCCTGGCGCACCTTCACCGAGTGCCCTCCCGCGACGAGCCGCTCGGTCTGACCGCTGACAACGGAGCGGGCGTGCGGCAGTCCGCAGACGACCAGCGCGACCAGCGCCAGCGCAGACAGGCCGCCGAGGATCGTCCGTCTGCGCAGCTCCCGGCAGCGCCAGCTCAGTAACAGAGCCGTCACCCCCAGGCCAGCCAAGGCTCCGAGCCAGGCGCCCCGTGTTCCGCTGATCGCCAGCGCCACCCCGAGCTGACCCAGCAATGCGAGCCAGCCGAACCCGACACGGTCCCGCGCCGTGACTCCACGGTATGCCACCCAAGGGCAGCAGATCGCCAGGTAGGCCGCGAGTCGGTTCTTGTGCCCGAGCGGCGACTCCACACCGAACGCCAGCCAACCCCCATCCAGCTCCAGATGACGCAGCGTCAGCCAGAGGGCGAGCAATCCGCCAGGGATCAGGGCCAGGTCGAGCAGCCGATGAATCCGTCGGGCGCTGCCGACGAACACCGCTGCCAGGTAAACCATGACCGGTCCGCTGAGCGCCAAGGCGGCGGCTTCCGCGCGAAACGGATCGCTCGAGTGGTTCACCGAGTGCCAGGCCCAGATCAGCACGACCAGCGGCAGCGCGGTCCAGCCCATCCTGCGCCCTTGCGCGCACCGCAGCGCGGCAAGAACCGCCAGACTCCCCAGTCCACCGAGCAAGACGCCCTTGAGCAGATAGACCTCGATCGTCTGCGGGGACCAGACCAGGGGCGCGCTCAGGACGGCCAGCGCCAGGAGCGCGACCGGCAGACTCTCTCGATCAGGCGCCGTCTGCTGCGTCACGTGCGTGGATGCCCTGAAAGCAGCGGGACGTGGCGAGGCGGCCGACTAAAAGTCACCGTCTGATTTCGCCCCTGCCGAGGGGCTCGTCCCCGGCGGAAAAAACACAAGGCCGGGGAACAAACCGGATCCCCAGGAGGGAAAATCGCTCGGCCTTTCGACAGCCAGAGCCTACCCCCCCATCTCGGAGAACAGGGCGTCGACGAAGCTGTCCGGATCGAACGGCTGGACGTCTTCGACCTGCTCGCCCAGGCCGATGAACTTCACCGGAATGTCGAGCTCCCGCGCAATCGCCAGGACCACGCCTCCCTTGGCCGTGCCGTCCAGCTTGCTCAGAAAGATCCCACTCACGGGCAGCACCTCGGAAAACTCCCGGGCCTGCGCCACGGCATTCTGGCCGGTCGTGCCATCCAGCACCAGCAGCACCTCGTGCGGCGCGTCAGGCACCTTCTTCGACATAACGCGGGAGATCTTCTCCAGCTCTTTCATCAGGTTGGACTGGGTGTGCAGTCTTCCCGCCGTGTCGACGATCAGCACCTGGGCCCCGCGCGCCACCGCGGCCTCCACGGCGTCGAAGGCCACCGCCGCGGGGTCCGAGCCGGACTGATGCTTGACGATGTCACAGCCGATCCGTTCGGCCCAGATCGTCAGCTGCTCGACCGCTGCCGCGCGAAACGTGTCGCTGGCCGCCAGCAGAACCTGCTTGCCCTCGACGTTCTGATAGTGATGCGCCAGCTTGGCGATCGAGGTCGTCTTGCCGGAGCCGTTGACGCCGGCGACCAGGATCACGGTCGGGGGCGTCTCGGCGATGGCGATCGTCCCGTCCCGCACGGTCAGGTTTTCGACCAGCGCCTCCTTGACGAAGGCCATCAGCGTCTCGGCGTCCTTCTTGTCGATCTCCCGGCCGTACCACGCCTCGCTCAGCCGGTCCAGCACGTGCTGTGCGGCGATCACACCGACGTCCGCCCCGAGCAGCCACTCTTCCAGGTCATCCAGGAATGCCCGATCGATCTTACGACCCTTGCGAACGATGTCCCGCACGTCCATCAGCAGGATGTCGCGCGTCTTGCGCAGACCGGCCTTGAGCTTGTCCAGAGATCGCTTGAATACCATGTCGGTCAGGTGCGTCCGCCACCTCGCTCGTAGGGAATCTGTTCTTTCTTGATGATCGAGTCGAGGATCCCGTTGACGAAGCTACCCGTTTGCTCCGTCGAAAACCGCTTGCCCAGCTCGACCGCCTCGTTGACCACCACCTTGGGGGGCACATCCTCTCGGTAGAGCAGTTCGTAGGCACCCACGCGGAGGATGTTGCGGTCCACCACCGCCATCCGCCCCAGATCCCAGTTCTGGGCGGCCAGGCTGATCTCCTGATTGAGCCGCTCCCAGTTCTCGTGCACGCCGACAATCAGGCTTCGCGCGTAGTCCCGCACACCGTCTTCGAGTTCGGCCTCCCGCAGATAGTCCTCCGTCTCGGAGAGCTTGTCGAACCCCATCAGGTCGAGGCGATAGATGAACTGCAGAGCAACCTCACGGGCACGAGTCCTCTCCCACATCTCAAGCCAGCTCCCTGATGGCGCTTCCGAGATTGGCCATCTCCAGCGCAGCCAGGGCCGCCTCGCTGCCCTTGTTCCCGGCCTCGCCACCACACCGCTCGATGGCCTGCGCCATCGTGTCACAGGTCAGCACGCCAAAGCTCGCCGGGATGCCGGTCGTCAGCTGAACCTGCATCAGCCCACGGGCCACCTCGGCCGAAATATAGTCGAAGTGGGGGGTGTCACCACGAACCACCGCCCCGACACAGACAACGGCCTGATACCGGCCAGACCGGGCCAGCTGCAGCGCAGCAAGCGGGATCTCGAAAGCTCCCGGGACCCAGAAGACGTCGGCCTGCTCTTCCGAAACGCCTTCATCCGCAAGTGTTTGCTCCGCCCCCATCAGGAGGGCTTCGGTCAGGATCGGGTTGAAGCGCGACACCACGATGGCAACGCTCAACCCCTTTCCCGAGTGTCCAGCTTCGATGCGCGTGCCCATGATGCTCAACGTTATAGTTCGGCGCTTCTGGATGTCAAAGACTCAGACGCGTGGTCAGTCGCCCCGAACAAGTCTATAATTTGCGCATGTGGATTGCTCGGCTTTCTCTGGTCGCCTTGCTGCTTCTGCCGCTGTTCGGCTGCGGAAAGGGCCAGCCCTCCAAGCCTCCCACGCCGACCGAGGACTCCCAGACCACCCCACGGAAGGACCAGAGTGAGAGCAGCGCACCTCCCCCGGCAACCTACCGCACAAGGCTGGCTCACGTGCCCTACACACCCTCGAGAGTCGCGGTGGCCCTGGCCGGTCTGGAAGGGCAGTCAGAAGATGTGTTGAAGGCCCTGAGCCGTCGGTGGGGAAAGCTCATCCGAATTTTCCAGTCCGTGACCCTACCCCGCTCCCTCGTCGAGCATGCCCTGACGGGAACTCACCCACCCCGCCTGAGCAAGGCACTGGCCGATCGGCTGGCCCCCTTCGACAGCATCCTGCTGCTCGGGCGAGGCCGCAGCGGCCAGCTGAGCGCACGCGAGTGGCTACACCACCTGGGGCGCCTCTCGCCTCGCTGGCACGGTGGCGGCCAGTCGGTGCGCCACGCCGCGCTGGAAGGCGCCGAGGCGGTGCTCTCCTGGAGCGGCCGTGTCGTTTCGATCCAGGGTAAGACGGCCCGGCTGACCGTGACCGGTATGGGCCTGTTGTCTGGCCGGCCGACCCCGCTGAAGGTCGGAGACTTCGGCCCTTTCGACTACCACCGCCCGGGCGCCGCCGACACTTTCCAGGGGATTCGCGGCAGCTTCGGACGGGTGACCCGCCTGATCCCGACCGCATTGGGGACCGAGCTGGAGGTGAGGGTGCTCGGCTGGTACACACCCAAGCCAGGCGACCGCTGGCGTCGGCTCTACCTGCCCGGCGGCACGCGCGAGATCCAGGTCGTCTCGACGGAGGGCGCCCCGCAATCTGGCATGGTCGTCTACGCCCACCAGCACAAGTTCTCGAAAGCCCACGAAGACTTCGCCGGCACGACCGATTCAGAGGGGAAGGTTCAGCTCGAGGGGATCGCAGGACAGATCCGCTACATCCAGGTGGTCTCGACCGCTGAGGGCGTCGAGTTCACCTTCTTTCAGGGCATCCTGCCGGTCGCGGTCGGGCTGGCGCCCTGGGTCGTGCAGGTGGCCGACTTCTCCTCGCTCAAGACGCACGCCGGGGAGGTCCGCGACCGGTTGCTCAGCGGACGCCAGATGCAGGAACTGCGGCGCAAGATCCAGGCGCTGCTCGACACCTCCTCCTTGCTGGTGCGCAACGGCCGATTCCAGAAAGCCGTGGCCAACATGGAGAGCTCGCTGAAGCTGCTGGCCGGGGCACAAAACAAGGACGCGTCGAAGCTGAGGCAGATGGTGGCGCAGCTGAAGAAGAAGTACGAGGAGAATCAGGCACGAGAGCGGCTGATCCAGAGCCGGACCGAGATCCTCAAGGGGCTGGCTCGAGCGGACGAAGCCATCTACTCCGGACAGTTTTCTCAGGGAGTGACCCTGCTGCAGGACGCCCAGAAACGCTGGCCGACCAAGATCTTTCCGGAGCGCGGCGCACTGATCGCAAAGAAGCTGGCGCAGGCCCAGCGCCTGACGCGGGACTCCCAGAGCATCATCGGACGGGCACGCGCCTCGCTGCTTCAGGCGATCAACAAGCTGCGGCAAGACCAGCTGAAACTGAATGAGCTGGACCAGCTCGAGCCGTTGGTGCGCGTGATAAAGCAGCAAGGGGTCCACGACCCGAAGATCCCCTACTCCGACGCCGAACTCCTCTCGCGGCTCAAGCTCAAGCTGGATCGAATCTCCCAGGCCTATGTGGTCGAGCTCAAGCGCCTGATCGACGCCTACAACGCCAGCATGGTGGAGAGTCAGCGCAAAGAGCTCTCCGAGCGCAGCGACAAGATTGCTCTGTTCCGCGAGCGCGTGGACAAACTGCTCGGTCTGCTGGTGCTGAACAAATGAGGTACCTCGTCGCGCTGTCCGTGTTCGTCCTGCTCGCTCCGGCCGCCTGGCCACAGCAGGTCCCGTTGGCCCAGCCGGCCAGCCGCCCCTGTCCGGCGCTGCTCAAACGAGTCGACCACTGGATTGCGACGCTGGGCACTCCGATCAGCGGGAAAACCCGTCGCCAGGTGCACGCTCGACTGCTCGGCGCTCGCCGGGCGGGGGTCAGTCGGATGGCAGCGGCGCTGATTCCGACTCACACACGCCAGCTGAAAGCACAGGCGGCCGACTCGCCCCAGGCCTCCAACCTGCTGACTCAGCTCCTAGATCTGATCGAGCTGCTCGGTCGCAGCCGCTCGCCGCTGGCCTACTATGCACTGGCAAATGCCGCGGGCCAAACCAAATGGACCAACACCCTGCGCAAGAGTGTCTTGCGCGCGCTGGGCAAGCTCTCCGATCCGCGCGCACTCCCACAGCTGGCCCAGCTGCTACAGGATCAGGAGCTGGGCTACACGGCGGGCAAAGCGATCCTGGCGATCGAGCGGTTCGAAGCGGTGCCCCACTGGATCGAGCTGCTCGACTCCCACTTCCAGGCCCTCAAGACCAGCGCCCACGACCTGCTGATCAAGTGGTCCGGAGAGAGGCTGGCCCCCTCCCGCAAGAAATGGCGTTTCTTTTTTCGCCAGTACCCTGAAGGCTTCAAGAAGCTGCCGGGGTACAAGTCTGGGAGCTGATATGCGAACGATCACCGTGCTGGCCGCACTGGCCATCCTCTGCCCCGTCTGGGGCGATGACGACGAGACGTGGCGCGAGAGCGCCTACGCTCTAACCGGCGACCCCCAACCCGACACCGACCGTAAGCCGCTCTACCGAATCCGCCGGCGCGCAGCCCTGCAGCTGCGAGTGCACTTCGAGGAGGTCCGGCTGACCGACGGGGAGGTTCTGGAGATCTACGATGCGCGACTGAACCTGATTCAGCAAATGACCCGCTCCGCTCGGGGCGTCTGGAGCCAAACGGTCCCCGGCGGGGAAGCCTGGCTGCGATTGCGCCATCGGGGCGACGGCCCGCCAGGCCAGTTCACCGTCGACCGCATCGCCACGCGCCGACGTCTTCCAGCGCCGAGCAAGGGGACGACCTCCCCCAGCCACTATCTGCCGCGACTCACGGCGGTGAAGATCTTCCGGGTTCATCCCAACGGGGACCACGACCTGCTGCGTCCCGGCAGCACGATCCGGCTGGCCCGCAAGGGGGCCCCCCCCGACGGGATGACATTCGCCGTCCGCGGGTACGACCAGAAGGGGCAGCCGATGTCGCGCCAGAGATTCCGCCCCATGGTCAGCTACAGCGGCTCGACGCTCAAGGGACGGCTGGTGCCGGTCGCCTCCGGCGTCTGGCGTTTCGAGTCGGGTGCTTTCAGCGCCCTGGGCCTGACCGTGACTATCGCCGTGCCGGACAAGGCCGTTTTCTCGACCAAGCTGCTGGTCGACATCCTCGAAGACAACCGCTCGGGCCGCCAGCTGAGCACCATCCGAGTCGCTCGACGACGCACCAGCGGCAAGCTCGAAGCGCTGGCCAGCGGCAGCGCCGTCACCCTGGATGCCCGGGGAGCGGGGCTCGATACGCTCGATCTCAGCGTGACCGGGCTGGACCGCAAGGGACGGGAGCTCTCCCCTGCGGCGCTGAAGCGCCTGCGTTTCTCGCTCACCCCACCCGCCGCCGGCCGCATCGAGACCAAGTCGCTCGGGGAGTACCGGCTGCACAGCGGGGTGCGGGGCACCGAAACGGCCACCCTGATCTTACGCACCGACGCACACGAGGCCTTTCGGCTGACGCTTCAGATCATCGCCCGCCCCAGCCACACGATCCCGGCCGCCGCTCCGGTGCGGCGCTCGGCCGAGCAGTCGTTCGACGTCTCGGCCATCTCCCGCCTGGTCGTCGAGCCGGCGTATCGTGGTCGACGACAGTTCCAGCTATCGGGCCCACCACCCGCCAAGCTGCAGCGGGTGACGCTGGTGCTGGCCGACGGCAGCAAGCGCGTGATCCATCACGGCGGCCTCGGTTTTCAGAAGGACTGGCGCTGGGCCTTCGAGATCGCGGACCCACTCGCCGCAGTCGAGGTCGCCTGGCGCGGAAAACCCGGCGCCATTCTCCGGCTGCGCACGGTCCGCCGGCCAGCTGACGGGCCCGCGCAAGGCACACGAAACACCCCGAGCCGCGGGTCCTGGCGCTCCGCCGGCTCGGTCCTCGGTCGCCCCCAGGGCGAGCGCCGAGGCCAGGCTTGGTGGACCATCGGCTTCGGCCTGGCGCAAGCTCGCCAGCTCAGGGTAACCCCCCATCAAGAGTTGACCCTGGACAGGCTGGTCGTCAGCTTCTCCAACGGGGACAGCAAGACACTCCCCGCCAACTCGATGCGGTTGCCCTCCGGTCATAGCGCAGCCTTCGAAATTCCGGGCCCCCAGCAGCTCTCGCGGGTCGTGCTGTACTACCGCAGTCGTTCCGAGGCGGCCCAGCCGCGCGTGTCGCTGGCCCTCCTGCTGGCCGACGACTGAGAGGAACAGCATCAGCGCAGTCCCGGGTGGCGGTTTCTGGGTGCCCTGCTAAACTCCCAGCATGAAAATCACACGGCGCCTGGCCCTGATCCTCTGCCTGCCGCTGGCCCTGCTTGGCGGCTGCTCGGGTACAAAAAGCGTCAAACACAACGGCGCGACTCCCGACAAGAAGCCGGCGGCGCCAAGTCAGCCGGACACCAAGGCGCCGAGCAAGACCCCCGACGCCATCCCCGCAGACGCCGTCAGCCAGTTCCTGCAGGCCTATGTCGGCGCGATCTTCGTCGCTCGGAGCAAGGCGGCCCAGCTCAAGGGCGTGGTCCGGATCCAGATCGATCGGGAGACCCAGAAGATCCAGGTCCTCGACGATATGACGGACAAGCAGCTGGCTGTGTTCCCCTACCCCGCAGGGGTCCAGGTCCTGCAGGCACCGACCCTGCTCAGAGTGCTGGCGACCCGCAAACTGGACTTCGAGGGCAAGGACTGGGACCGCCGACATCCGCCACTCGCCGAAAGCGCACACGTACTGGCTCGCGTTCCGGGTCGGCCAGCGCATGCGTTCCTGCGGTTCTACCGAGAGCGGGGCGATTTCTCGGCACAACTGATCAACTACAAGTAGGACCAGCACTTGGCAAGACCGGTGTCCCCCCATAGAATCGTCTGATCACTCGTAGACCAGAGAAATTGGGAGGACTCTGTTTTGATTGGCACCCCGACTGAATCCCGTCACATCGTAGCGCTCTTCGGCGCGGCAACCGCTGGCTCGGAGGCCGCCCGCGTCCTGGCCGAGGCCGGCATCGCGTGCGTGGCCTTCGACATGAACCCCCGCCCTTACGGCAAGATCGAAGACGGGCTGCCCAAGTGGCACGACAAGCAGCGCCTGAAGGAATACAAAAAGATCGATGGGCGGCTGGATCGGGAGCTGGTCGAGTTCGTGCCCACAACCAAGCTAGGCACCGACATCGTCTGGACCGACCTCTACGAGAACTGGGGTTTCTCGGCCATCCTGCTGGCGGTGGGCGCCTGGCGGGATCGCCCGGTGGCGGTCGAGGGAATCGACGAGTACGTCGACAAGGGACTGGTCTACCAGAATCCGCTGGTCGGCTGGTTCAACCACTGCCACGAACAGGACTACGGCGGTCAGGTCTACGACATTCCGGACGACAGCGTCGTCATCGGCGGCGGGCTGGCATCGATCGACGTGGTCAAGATCTGCATGTTGATCACCGTGCGGAAGGCCCTCAAGGAAAAGAAGGGAATCGACGCCGACCTCCTCGAGCTGGAGCACAAGGGGATCAAGAAGTACCTCGAGAAGAACGACATCGCCTTCGAGGAGCTGGGCCTGAAGGGCGTCCGGCTGATCTACCGCCGACGAGCTGTCGACATGCCCCTGGCGCAAGAGCCAGACAACGCCACCGAGGAGCAAAAGCTGAAGACTCAGGCGGTTCGCCGCAAGCTGCTCGACAACGTGATGGAGAAGTTCTTCGTCCGCTTCGAGGAGCGCACACTGGCCCAGGAGCCGATCGTCGAGGACGGTCGGCTGGTCGGCCTCAAGGCCTGCGAAACCCGGGTCGAGGGACGCAAGGCGTTCCCGATCGAGGGCACCGAACGGGAAATCCGCGCACCATTGTTCATTGGCTCGATCGGCTCGCTGCCCGCCTTCATCGACGGCGTCGAGATGAACGGCCAGTACTACCGCTATGTCGATTGGGACACCGGTGAGATGGAAGGCCTGACCAACTGCTGGGGCGTCGGCAACACCGTCACCGGACAGGGCAACATCCGGGTCAGCCTCAAGCACGGCGCGGCGGTCGGTCAGATCGTCGCCGACACGCTGGCCAGCCAGGAGCCGCTCTCGGTCGAGGCCCAGCAGGCGCTGCTCGACCGTATCGGCCAACGCCACCAGGAGCTGGGTTATGCCAGCTACTCGGACTGGATCAAGGCCAACAGGCTGCCGGAGCAGCAGTTCGACTAGGGACTCCGGACGATCCCGAGCGGGGCGGGCGGCCGAAATCTCGAATCACGGCGAACAGATCGCCTCGAAGACCTCGTCCCGGCCCCCTGCCGGGACCTGGTCCAGTGCCTGCTCTCGATCCACCGGGAAGACACGGGTTGTCAGGAACTGCGCCGCCAGATGGCGGGCCCGGTCGGAGCGATCAGCGACCGCTTGTAGCCGCGCCCCGATGAAGAGCTCCACCATCCGGTCGGTGAGTTGCCGCAGACACCCGCTCTGCTCGTTGGCCGGCAGCTCGGCCACCGTCTCGATGGCCTGCGCCAACCGACCCAAGGCGGCCCGCAGAGCCTGGCCCGGCACCTCGTCGCAGGACTCGAGCTGATCCGTGATGGTACGCATCAATGGCTCCGCGCTCCCCTTGAGGGCCGCCCGAAACGCCTCGAGCACCAGAATATTGGTTGTCCCCTCCCAGATCGGCAAGACCTGGGCGTCCCGGTAGAGGCGGGCCATCGGAAAGGTCTCGATGTACCCGTTGCCACCGAACACCTCGAGCATCCGGTTCGACGCCTGCACCGCCTCCACCGCGGTCCAGTACTTGGCCAGCGGCGTGAGCAGGCGCAGCAGCTGTTGCTGCTCATCCGACGCATCCGGCTGATAGTGCACCCGGTCATAGAGCGCCACCGTGGCGAAGGTCAGCTCGAGGCCGCCAGCCAGCGACACGGCCGTCCGAACCAGCGCCTGCCGCACCATCGGGTATTCGGCGATCGGGCGCCCGAACGCCTCACGCTGGCCGGCGTAGGCTGACGCCTCCCGCAGCGCCCGGCGGATCAGCGCCACCGAGGCGACTGCGTTGTAGATCCGCGAGAGGTTGAGCATGTCCGTCATCTGGGAAAAGCCGACGCCGGACTGCCCCAGCAGGTCGCCGTGGGCCTGATCGCACGCGATCTCACCCGTCGCCATCGACCGTGTGCCCAGCTTGTCCTTCAGCGCTTCCAGATGAATGCCGTTGAGCGTCCCGTCAACGCGTTGACGCGGCACGACGAACAGGCCGAGGCCCCGGGTTCCCGCCTCCGCCCCTGCCGGTCGGGCGAGGACCATCATCACCTGGGCCCCCGCGTTGGAGCAGAACCACTTCTGACCGGAGATCCGCCAGCTGCCGTCCGCCTGCTGGCGCGCCTGCGTCTCGGTGGCCCCGACGTCGGAGCCGCCCGCCTTCTCGGTGAGGAACATCGCCCCCTCGGCCAGCTGGTCCATCCGGTTGGTGGTCAATCCCGGTAGATAACGCTCGCGCAGCGCAGCCGGGGCATACCGCTCGAGCAGGGTTGCGGTGCCGTCGGTCAGACAGATCGGGCAATACAGGCCCTGCTCGGCCTGGGCGAACAGATACCCCAGGGCAAACTTGACCAGCGAAGGCCAGCCGCCCCACTCGGCCCGCGCAGCACCGTAGAAACGGGTCAGGATGCCGAACCCGTAGGAACCGCGGCGCAGAGAATCGTAGGCCGGATGGTGCTCGACCGACTCGATCCGCTCGCCGCTGCGGTCGAAGCGGCGCAGCCGGGGAGGATTGGCGTCCGCCAGCTCGGCCAGCGCAGCCAGCTCGCCCGCGGCAGATTGCCCCATCTCCTCGAGCAGCGGGCTGCTCCGCTCGAGGATCTCCGCCGGCATCAGACGGGTTATCAGCTCCTGGAACGGCGCGTCATCGAGATACCAGTTCGGTCCGGTCATGATATCTTCTGGAGGATCTCGATATCGTAGCCGTCCGGATCCTTGACGAAAATGTAACGCGAGGGGTCCTTGGAGCGTCGATACCACCAGTCCTGGCTCTCCACTCGCGCAACCACACCCTCCAGATCCTCCGTCAGGAACGCCAGGTGGCCAAACTGGTTGCCCGGCTCGTACTCCCGGCCATCCTTGTTGTGGGTCAACTCGATGAGGTAGCTCCCGTCGGCGTCCCCGAGAAACACCAGCGTCGCCTCGTCTCCCCGATCCCGACGCCGCACCTCGCTGAGCCCCAGGAACCCGGTGCAGAACGCCAGCGAACGCTCCAGATCCCTGACGCGGACCATCGTGTGAGCCGGTTGCATCACAGCTCTCCCCCCATGCACAACGACTGAAGTTGGTATAAACTAACACACTTAACGAACAAAAGGACGACAAACAGACTGTGTTTCCCTGGAACTTCCCCCTGGCGAGAAAATTCGGCGGGCTCTACGGTTACGTAGGCGGCCTGGTAATTCTCAGCCAGCATGCCTTGGTCCAGACCGTGCTGGTGCTGAGATCCTGGAAGGAAATCCGCCGGACCTTCTGCCGGATGATGGGGCAGATGGCCAAGATGGGGACCACCGCGCTGGTGATCAACAACCTGATCATCGCGCTGATATCTTTCTCGATAGGATTCTCCAGTTCCGTGCTGCTCCAGCGCTACGGAGCCGGGATCTTTCTGGCGGACATCCTGGCGATCGGGCTGTGCGAGCATCTGGTGCCGATCCTGACCGGCATCGTCGTGGCCGGCCGCAGCGGTTCGCGGGTCGCAGCCGAGATCGGCACGATGCAGGTCACCGAAGAGATCACGGCAATGCGGACGATGGCGATGAACCCGGTCAAGCTGCTGGTCGTGCCCCGCCTGCTGGCGATGACAGTGGCCTTACCGTTTCTGACGATCATCGGCGACATCGTCGGGCTGATCGTCGGCGGGCTGGTCGCCAAATCCTATCTCGGCCTGTCGCTCTTCGACTACCAGCGCAGGCTGCTCGAAGTACTCAGCCGGGACCCTTACTTTCAACAGGGGATGTACAAGTCCGTCTGCTTTGGCATGATCGTGGCGCTGGTTTCCTGCTACCGCGGATTCCAGGTGCGCGGCGGAGCGGAGGCTGTCGGGCAAGCCACCACCGACTCGGTGGTCGACTCGATCGTCTTCATCGTCGCCGTCAACACCGTGTTCACGACGATCCGTTCACTGAGCACCCTCTGAGGTTCATGATGGAAGTCGACAACAAACTGAGCGTATTGCTGGGCTTCGCAACCGTGACCCTGTTCGCGGTCGTGCTGGGCTCTGTGATCTACACGCTCTCGTTTCCGCCAGTCAGCGACAAGCAGTACCTGATCGTCTTCCACGACCCGATCCCGGGGCTCGAGCGCAACAGCAAGGTGACCCTGCAGGGCATTGCGGTGGGACGGGTCTCGCGCATCGAACTGCAAAAAGCGACGGCCGAGCACAGCTTCCAGGCCAGGGTCTGGATCACGATCCTGCCCGCCTGGTCCGATCGCGTCGTGCTGTACCGGGACGCAGCCCCGAGAATCCGCGACATCGGTAACGCGCAGGCCTACCAGCAGGGGAAGCTCGTGATGGGCGACCTGGTCAAGAAGGTCACCTTCGGCAGCCAGACCGTCGAGTGCCGGTACGTCTACGAGGTGGAGCACGCGCTGGTCCGAGTCCAGCGCGCCCTGCTGGACGATCCACGCCAGCAGTACACCCTCGAGGTGGAACGCCTCGGACAGCCCAAGCAGGTCAGCTTCACCGGCCTGACGGGCCCACTGGAGCTGGCCTTTTCCAATGTCGGCACCCGTGCCACGCTGCAGACCAACTTCGTCACCAACATCCAGCACATCGAGCTGACGGGCGGCTCCAGCCGCCTGAAGCCGCTCCCCTCGCTGGCCGACCTGGCCCAGGCCAAGGGCCAGTCGATCGAGACCTTCGTCTCCTCGACCGAGGACCCCGAGACCCTCACCGCCGTGATCCCGACCCAGGCCACCGCGTTCGGCAAGATCTTCGACCAGTTCGCCAGGAAGGTTCCGGCGCTGATCACGCGGCTGGACCTGTTCATGCTGCAGGCCAACAACGCGGTGGGAAAGATCAACGACGTGCTGGTCAACATGCGCAACCTGACCCAGGAAGACGGCCGGATCGCCACGCTGCTCGACGACACTCGCTCGACGGTCAACAAGAGCGGCAAGCTGGTCGATTCGATCAACAAGGACGATCGCCTGCCCAGCATCCTCCGGCGCAGCGACGACCTGCTCTCCCGGCTGAACACTCAGCTGGGCCAGAAGGGCGAGCTCAAGCAGGCGCTCTCCAGCCTCAACGAGGTGCTCGACAACACCCGACACTGGACGGCCAAGGACGGTCCGCTGAAAGACCAGCTGGCTCAGATCCAGGACCAGCTGAAAAAGGTCAGCGCCAAGCTCACCGGCACGCTGGACAACGCCGATCAACTGATAACGGAAGCGCAGCGCCAAGCCCTGGGCCAGGATCGACTGAAGAAGCTGCTGGTGCAGCTGGACTACGCGATTCGCCGAGACGTCCGGATCGCGCTGGCCCAGGTCGCCGAGAGCATGCGAGCCTTCAAGCAGACGATGGCGCAGATGCAGTCCAACCCCGACTCCTTCTTTCTCGGTAAGCGGAGCACGAAACGCCGATGAGACCCTGGCTGCCCCTCATACTGCTGCTGCCACTGACCGGTTGCGGCATCAGCGACGCGCTCAAGGGAGAGCGCCAGCACATCTACTACTACGCACTCAGCAACAGCTTCGAGCAGGCCGCTGCAGAGCCGGGATCGGGACACGTGGCCCTCGAGCCATTTACCAGCGAGAAGGCGGCGATGGGCCTGCAGTTCGCGCGCCGGACGGACCTGAAGACCATCGAGTACTGGGTCTATCCGGAGAACCACCTGTGGTGGGCCTCTCCTCCCCTCCTGGCCACCGACCTGTCGATGCACTACCTGAGGCGTCACTTCGAGCAGGTGTCCCCCCATCCCGGAGCCCCGCAGGCAGACCTGGTGCTGAGCTGCCGCCTGCTGCAGTTCGAGGAGATTCGGGGCGACGGCCAGACCCAGGGCACCGCCCTGGCCCTGCTCTCGGTCGTCGCGACCCCCAAGGACCGCTCGCCGGTTCGTTTCCTCGTACGTGGCACGGCGAAGATCACCCACCAGACCGGTCACTCGGTCGACGGTTCTCGCATCGCGGCCGGCCTGAGCCAGGCGCTGACCGCCGCGCTGGACCAGGCAGCCGCCCGGATCAAATCGCTGCCGTAGCGGCAACCTGCAGAGCTCGGCTGAACGAATTGCGACCTGGCCGGTTTGAGCTGAGCATGAGCACGCTATTTCGCAATCGCCCGCTCCATTCCCTTCCGGGAGGTGACGTGTCCTAACAGGGTCCCGTTCTGACGCCAGACAACGCAAAGAACCCTTCGGGCAGCCTCCCCGAGGGGTTTTTTAATGCACTCGTTTCAACGACACGCCGGCCAGTGGATCCTGGCGCTGGGGCTACGAACCCCGGTCGCGGAGGTTCGATTCCTCCTCGGCGTACTCGCTCAAATCCTCGGTAGCACAACAGGCAGTGCCCCGGATTGTTACTCCGGTGCGTGCAGGTTCGAACCCTGCCCGGGGAGCCAGCGTAAGTCTTGAATTACAAGGCAGATACCAGACGTAGCAGCCTGAGCGCCATCAGTGCATCACGTTGGATTACCAGGGTTACGACCAGGGTTTCTCGGTCATCCATGTGCAGCCGCCGCGGATCGACCGCAGCGAAGCGCGGAGCTCGGCCGGACTCAGCGGCGCCGCGGCGCGCTGGCCTGCGTCGTACAACACTAGCTCTGCCAGTTCACGATCGAGGGGGGCTGCCAAGCGCCCAGGATCCGAACCAAGCCCCCGCCGCCGAAACCGCCGGGACTCCTTCATAACCCGTGTCCGGCGAATCGGTACACGGGGGATTACTTGACCTTGGACCGGGCCTTCCGGATCCACGTGTCGAGCCACTTTTTTCGCGCCGTTATGGGTGTCAGCGGCATCGCCCGCTGCCAGTCCGAAATGGCCAGTCGGTCACGCTTCTGGTTGAAGTGCAAGGCCCCCCGGTTTTGGTAGGCCATGGCGTAGCGGGGATCGATGCTGATGGCCTTGTCGTAGTCGGCCAGCGCCTTGTCGTAGCGCTTCATCTCGACGTGCAAGGTCCCCCGGTTGACGTAGGCCATTGCCTGGCGGGGATCGATGCGGATAGGCGTTGGTGCATGGCTCCCCTTGACCGACCCGCCTCCTCCATTGATCCTTGCCGCTCCCAATGACAAGGAGCGCAGCAGATGGCCGTCAGGACAAGGAGCAGGGTCACCCCCAAGTACAAGACC
>PVBE011616207.1_pt1 | contig 22689 bp, 20 predicted proteins | sample 1631181 | NCBI WGS metagenome assembly PVBE01 (sample SAMN08397723, study PRJNA350692) | Marine metagenome, whole genome shotgun sequencing project. | isolation source: water | place: Pacific Ocean | collected 2012-04 | reverse complement strand
TGGCAATGGCCGGCGCGCGGCCATGGATGGTGTGGAAGCCGTAAGTCGCCATGTAATAAGGAAAGCGCGCCGCACAGCCGATGCCTGAGACGAACACCGTCTTTTCACGGCTCACGCCGAGCTCAGCCAGGGTACCCTGCACCGCCGAGACAATCGCATAGTCACCACAGCCTGGGCACCAGCGCACCTCCTGATCGGAGGTAAAGTCCTTGGCCGTCAGTTTTTCGCCAGGTGTGACGACGTTCATTTCAGCTCTCCAGCCGGGTGCGCACCGCGGCCTCGATCTCGGAAATTTTAAAGGGTTGGCCCGTCACCTTGTTGAGGCCTTCGGCGGCAACCAAGGTTTCGCTGCGAACAACCGTCAGCAACTGGCCTTGGTTCATCTCCGCTACAACGACTTGATCGAAACCGCGCAGCAGATCACCCAAGTCGCTGGGCAGCGGCCAGATGTGGCGCAGGTGGATGTGGGTAACGTCTACGCCGTCATCGCGCAGGTTGCTCACGGCTCGGCTGATGGAGCCGAAGGTCGAGCCCCATCCGACGACCGCCAAGCGCCCCTTCTTGTTGCCCTGTTCAGGGACCAGCGGCGGCAAGCCGTCGGCGATGCAAGCGATCTTCTGGGCCCGCACATCGGTCATGCGTTGGTGGTTTTCGGGGTCGTAAGAGATGTTGCCGGTATCGAAGTCCTTTTCGATGCCGCCGACCCGGTGTTCCAGGCCCGGCGTTCCCGGCACCGCCCATGTGCGGGCCAGAGTTTTTTCATCGCGCAAGTAGGGATGGAAACTTTCGGCGTCGGTACGAAACTCGACGGGAGGCACCGCGAAGCCGTCCGCGTCGGGGATGAGCCATGGTTCCGACGCGTTGGCGATATAGCCGTCGGTCAGCACAATCACCGGCGTCATGTGGGTGACGGCGATGCGGACCGCTTCCACGGCGACGTCGAAGCAGTCCGATGGGGCTCGTGCCGCAAGGACAGCCAAAGGCGTATCCGCGTTGCGGCCGAATACTGCTTGGTAGAGGTCCGACTGCTCGGTCTTGGTGGGCAATCCAGTGGACGGTCCGGCACGTTGCGCGTTAACGACGATGAGAGGCAGTTCGACCCCGACGGCAAGGCCCAGAGCCTCGGTCTTTAAAGCCACACCTGGTCCCGAACTTGAAGTAACGCCAAGGGCGCCGGCATAGGACGCACCGATGGCCGAACATACGGCGGCGATTTCGTCCTCGGCCTGAAAGGTGACCACATCGTAATGCTTGAGACCCGATAGGATGTGAAGAAGCGTCGATGCAGGGGTGATCGGATAAGAGCCGCAAAAAAGCTTCAGGCCGGCCAGCTTGGCCCCCGCGACCAAGCCCCAGGCCAGGGCTTCGGCTCCGGTGACGTTGCGATAGAGGCCCGGTGCGATATCCGCCGAAGGCACGGTGTAAGTATCAACCGTGCCTTCGAGTTCCATCGTCTCGCCATAGGCGTGGCCGGCGTTGAGTGCCGCGATGTTGGCCTTGGCGATCTCAGGGCGTTTGGCGAATTTTTTCTCCAGCCAATCGATGGTTGGCTGGCGGTCGCGGTCATAGAGCCAGTAGATAAGCCCCAGGGTCAAAAGGTTCTTGCAGCGCAGCGCTTCCTTCTGGGTTAGTCCCAGATCCTTCACCGCCTCTAGTGTTAGACGCGCGATGTCGACGGGGATAACGCGGAACTTGCTGAGGCTGCCGTCCTCAAGCGGGTTGGCCGTGTATCCCGCCTTGCGCAGGTTACGGTCGGTGAACACCGTCGCATCGGTGATCACTAGGCCGGCGGGCTTGAGTGTCGCCAGGTTGACCTTGAGCGCCGCCGGGTTGAGCGCGATCAGGACGTCGGGTTCGTCGCCTGGAGTCAGGATCTGGCGCGATCCAAAGTTGATCTGAAAGGCGGAAACCCCAAAGGTGGTGCCGGCCGGCGCCCGGATTTCCGCTGGATAATCTGGGAAGGTGGCCAGATCGTTGCGCGCCAGGGCCGTGGTTTGGGTGAACTGGCTGCCGGTCAGCTGAATGCCGTCGCCGGAATCGCCGGCAAAGCGAACAACCACCGATTCCAATGGCTGACGCGCGGACTTGGAACCATCGTGTTCGACAGCGGAAATGGTTGGCATGAATTCCACTCGTTTGCGTTATGGCGTGCCCGCCGTCCGGGGTGCTTCGCCAACGCCTATCTATAGCAATATAAGCAAACCTTGACTGCGAACAACATGCACTTCGCGAGCAGCGGACTTTATTGCGCGACGGCCCTTCCTGCAAGGGCCGATAATGGTCCTTACTACCGGCCTCTGGGGGTGGTGGCTGGGTCTTATCCCCTATAACATCCGATTTTACTTTCCAACCGAGGCTTCAGACCGATCCATGAGCCAAGATGACCAACCTCTCGACGTGCTTGCTGCCCTTATTGAACGGGCTAAGGCTGCCGGCGCCGACGCCGCCGACGCCGTTCTTGTCGGCGGCACTTCGTTGTCGCTGTCGCGGCGCCTGGGCAAACCAGAAAGCCTCACCCGGTCCGAAGGCGCCGATCTTGGCCTCAGGGTCCTGATTGGCCGACGTCAGGCGATCGTCTCGTCGTCGGATCTGTCGTCCTCGGCGATGGATGAGCTGGCGGCACGTGCTGTTGCCATGGCCGGCGCTGTGCCCGAAGACCCCTTTTGCGGATTGGCAGAGGCAGATCTCTTGGCCACCGAGGATAGCGGGCTTGACCTCTGTGACACCGCCGAACCGCCGCCCGAGACCCTTACCGAGTGGACGGCGCGGGCCGAGGATGCGGCGCTTGGCGTCGCGGGCGTCACTAATTCTGAAGGCGCCGAGGCGGGCTGGCAGCGTTTCTCCGTTGCCCTGGCGGCGAGCAACGGCTTTGCCCGCGCCTACACGACGACTCGCTACAGCCTTAGCGTCGCGGTACTGGCTGGCGAGGGAACGGCCATGGAAAGGGATTACGACTATGCCAGCACCGTCCATGCCGAGGACCTGAGATCGCCTGAAAAAATTGGCCGCGTGGCCGGCGAAAAGGCGGTGGCGCGGCTGAACCAGCGCAAGGTCGCAACGGCCCAGGTACCAGTGATCTACGATCCACGCGTCGCCGGTGGTATCGTGCGCCACTTGGCCGGCGCCATCAACGGCGCCGCCGTCGCCCGCGGAACTACGTTCCTGAAGGACAAACTGGGCGAGAAGATTTTCTCCCCGTCGGTCACCATCGTCGATGATGCGTTGCGCCGCCGCGGATTGCGGTCCAAGCCTTTCGACGGCGAGGGGGTAGCGACGCGGCGTCACGCGGTTGTCGAACATGGTGTGCTGAAAACCTGGATCCTGGACCTGCGTTCGGCCCGGCAGTTGAAGATGGAGACTACGGGGCACGCCTCGCGCGGGACCTCGTCGCCACCGTCGCCGGGGGCCACCAATCTCTACCTGGAGCCCGGCACCGTCTCGTCCAACGCCCTTATGGCTGATATCGAAACCGGCTTCTACATTACCGAACTGATCGGATTTGGCGTCAACGGGGTCACCGGCGACTATAGCCGCGGCGCCGGCGGATTTTGGATCGAGAAAGGCGAGCGCGCCTACCCCGTCAGCGAGGTCACGGTGGCCGGTAATTTGGCCGACATGTTCTTGGGTCTCACGGCGGCGGATGACTTGGAATTCCGCTACGGTACCGATTCCCCGACGTTGCGCATCGACGGCATGACCGTGGCCGGGCAGTAAAAGCAAACTCCAACCGAGCCCGGGCCCCACAACCGTTGGCCGCTTTGGCCGGCGCGTGCTATGGTTTGGCCGTTCATTGAGGGGACCGACCTTGAACGGCGTCACCGCCACCGACCATCCCGGACACCAGTCCTCGTTCGTCCTTATGCGCCGCCTGTTGCGCGAGAGCGTGCGGCGCTATTTCGGCTGGATACTTCTGGCCGTGGCGTGCATGGCCATCATGGCGGCGGCCACGGCGCTTAGCGCCTGGCTGATGAAGCCCGTGGTCAACGACGTCTTCGTCGACAGAAATCGTGACATCCTATGGCTGGTCGGGGGCGCCGTCCTGGCCGCCTTTCTGATCAAGGGGCTGGCCAATTACGGCCAGGCGACTTTGATGAGCTTTGTCGGCCTGAAGATTGTCGCCGACACACAGAATCGCTTGTTCGCCCATTTGGCACGCATGGACCTCGGTTTTTACCAAGGTACGTCGTCGGGCAAGCTGATTTCGCGCTTTACCTACGACATCAACATGATGCGCACGGCCGTATCGAACGCCCTGACCAGCCTTGGCAAGGACCTCTTGTCACTCATCGGTCTTGTCGTCGTGATGTTCGTCCAGGACTGGCAACTCGCCGCCATCGCTTTCTTTGTCTTTCCTCTTGCCATTCTGCCCATCGTGCGCATCGGCCAGCGCATGCGCAAGGTCACCGCTAACACTCAACGCGAAATGGGCCTGCTGACAACGCATTTGGGACAGACCTTTCAGGGCATCCGCGTGGTCAAGGCGTATGGCATGGAAGGCTATGAGCGCGGCCGAGTGGCCGAGGTGGTGGAACGCCTTTTCCGTCTTACGTTCCGTGCTCAACGCATCCGCGCGCTTTCCAGCCCCATTATGGAAACCCTGGGTGGCGTGGCGGTTGCCGTAGTCATCGTCTATGGGGGTTGGCGGGTAATAGAGGACCAGATAGACGCCGGCGCCTTCTTTTCCTTCATCACGGCGCTGCTTCTTGCCTATGAGCCGATGAAGCGCCTGGCCAATCTCAACACGAGCGTACAAGAAGGACTGGCCGCCGCCGAGAGACTTTTCGATCTGCTCGACCAAGAGCCGCGTATCCTTGAAAAGCCGGACGCCCGCGACTTGGCGGTCGGCGGCGGCGATATCGTCCTCGACGACGTGCACTTTGCGTATATCAAGGGCCAACCGACGTTAGGCGGCGTGACGATTGCAGTGCCGGCCGGCAAAACCGTTGCCCTGGTCGGCCCCTCGGGGGCTGGAAAGTCAACCATCCTCAACCTGATTCCCCGCTTCTACGATGTCGATTCAGGGTCCGTCTTCATCAACAATACCGATGTTCGCGATGTTACCTTCGCCTCGCTCCACGCCAGCATTGCCCTGGTCAGCCAGGAGATCATGTTGTTCGACGATACGGTGCGCGCCAATATCGCCTATGGCCGGGCAGCAGCCGATGAAAGCGAGATCGAAGAGGCGGCGCGCCACGCTGCCGCCCACGATTTCATCATGGATTTACCCCAAGGATACGACACCTTGGTCGGTGAACACGGCACCAAGCTGTCGGGCGGGCAGCGCCAACGCCTTGCCATCGCCCGCGCCATGCTGAAAAACGCGCCTATCTTGCTCCTCGACGAGGCTACTTCGGCCCTTGATACGGAATCGGAACGCCAGGTGCAGGCGGCCCTTGGTCAATTGATGCTGGGCCGCACGACCTTGGTAATCGCGCATCGCTTTTCCACCGTCGTCGGCGCCGATCTAATCCACGTTATCGAGGGTGGAGCGGTGATCGAATCGGGAAGCCATGTTGATCTCTTGGCCCTCGACGGGGCTTACGCGCGCCTCTATGCCATGCAATTCGCCGAGGCGGCCGATGCTCCCCAGGTGGCCGAGGTCAAACAAGCGTGACGGAAAGCGGAGTGCGAACGCCGTGAAGCCTCTGAAAAGGGTGCTGCGCAACGAGACGCTCCGTCGCCTCATATGCTGGCTTGGTGCCCAATATATTCGTCTCGTCCACGCCACCGGAACCTGGACCGTGGTTGGTGGTGAGATTCCCCGCCGCTTTTGGGATGCCGAGCGGCCCTTCATCCTTTGTTTCTGGCATGGCCGGTTAATGATGATGCATGCTTGCTGGCAGTCCGGACGGGTCATTCACACACTGACGTCTCAGCATCCCGACGGCCAACTAATTGCCCGTACCACGGCGCACCTGGGTATTCGTACCGTGCAGGGCTCGACGACCCGAGGTGGCAGTGGTGCCCTGCGCGCCCTTTTGCGAATCCTCGAAGGTGGCGAATCCATCGGCTTGACCCCGGACGGCCCGCACGGGCCGCGCATGCGGGCCGGCGACGGCATTGTCACCTTGGCCCGGCTGTCGGGGGCGCCCATCGTGCCCGTCGCTTTCGGTATCGACCGTCGGCGAGTGCTGTCGTCGTGGGACCGCTTTGTCGTTGCACTGCCGTTTGGGCGCGGTGTCTTCGTATGGGGCGAACCGATTGAGGTGGCGCGTGATATCGATGCGGCCGGCCTTGATGCTCGGCGGCGTCAGGTCGAAGACGCCATCAACGCGGTTACCGAGAAGGCCGACCGGCTTGGCGGCTTCGCACCCATCGAGCCGGCCCCGGCCGAAGACGGCCGGGCGTCGTGATGTTGTCGCTTTACCGCGCCGCTACTGTGCTTGGGACGCCCCTGGTGCGTCTTTATCTGGCGGCCCGCATGGCGCGCGGCAAGGAGGACCGGGTTCGGTTCGGTGAGCGCCTCGGCCGCCCTGGTTTGCCCCGTCCCGACGGACCCCTGGTATGGGCTCACGCTGCAAGTATCGGCGAGTCGCTGTCCATGGTGCCGCTTGTCGAACGGCTGCTCGACGAGCGGCCGGGGCTCGGCGTTCTCTTTACCACGGGCACGGTGACATCGGCTAAGATGATGGCCGAGCGCCTGCCCAAGGGCGCCTTTCATCAATACGTTCCCGTCGACCGGTTGAGCTATGTACGACGCTTTTTGGATCATTGGCGGCCCGATCTGGTGTTGTGGGCGGAATCCGAATTTTGGCCCAACCTAGTGACGGAATCGGCGGCACGCAGCGTGTCGGTAATCTTGATCAACGGGCGCATCTCACCTCGGTCATTCGCTGGGTGGCGCCGCGCACCGGGCCTTATCGGGCGCGTGTTGGCTGGCTTTACGTTGTGCTTGGGACAGGCCGAAATCGACGCTGGTCGCTTGCGCCAGTTGGGGGCCGGGAATGCAAAGTCGGTGGGCAATCTCAAATTCGCCACGCCCCCGCTACCGGTTAACGCGAAGGCTCTCGATCTTTTGTCGGCCAATTTGGGCGACCGGCCGCGATGGCTCGCGGCAAGCACCCATCCGGGCGAGGAGAAATTGGTGGCTGGTGTTCACCGGCATCTCAGGGTTGACCACCCGGACCTCCTCACCATCATCGTCCCTCGTCATCCGGAGCGCGGTGCCGCTATTGCCCAAACCTTGCGTCGGGGCGGCCATTCGGTGGCACTGCGTTCGACCAGTGAGACAATCACGGCGGCGACGGATATCTATCTCGCCGATACCCTGGGCGAATTGGGGCTCTTTTTTCGCATCGCCAACGTGGTTTTCATGGGCAAGTCCTTGGTGCCGCTTGGCGGGCAAAATCCTATCGAGCCGGCGCGCCTAGGCTGTGCCTTGATCCACGGCCCACATATGGCCAACTTCGAGGATATGGCGGCGCGGATGAGGGAGATCGGCGCGGCTACGGAAGTGGCGGACGAGACGGACTTGGCTGTTGCCGTCAGGGGACTCCTTGACGACGCGGACCGGCGGCGACGGAGTATCGCCGCCGCGCATGCCTTCGTCGATGCCGAGGCCCAAGTGCTTGATGCGGTGATGGCGGAATTGGCTCCGTTTCTTGATGCCTTGCCAAAGGCGGGGGGCGAACGTGCGAGCGCCTGAATGGTGGGACGCGAGCGGCAGCGCACTGTTGCCGACCCTGCTGGCGCCGTTCGGCTGGGGCTGGGGCCTGGCGGCACAAGCTCGAAGGGCCTGGGTGCGGCCGTGGCGGGCCGGGGTGCCGGTGCTCTGCATCGGCAATTTGGTCGCCGGCGGCGCCGGCAAGACGCCGCTCGCCCTCGATATCGGCGCCCGCCTCGCGGGGCGTGGGGTTGCGGTACATTTCCTGACCCGCGGTTATGGGGGCAGCGCGGCGGGACCGCTTCGCGTCGCTGGCGAACGTCACGACGTTTCCCAAGTTGGCGACGAAGCGCTGCTTCTTGCCCGCTTGGCCCCAACCTGGGTAGCCCGAGACCGAGGCGCCGGCGCCCGCGCCGCGATTGCCGAAGGCGCCGCCGTCATCATCATGGACGACGGCTTTCAGAACCCCGCCCTGGCCAAGGATGTGTCGTTGATCGCCATCGACGGCGGGTTCGGCTTTGGCAATGGGCGCCTGATGCCCGCCGGTCCCTTGCGTGAGGACATCGCCGGTGGTCTCGCCCGGGCCAGCGCTGTAGTTCTCGTTGGCACCGACGATGCCGGCGTCGGTGAGCAACTGGCGGAGCACTCGCCGCTTCCCGTGCTGCGCGCTCGAACCAGACCCGGACCCGAGGCCAAGGATTTGGCCGGCCGGGCGGTGGTGGCCTTCGCCGGCATCGGCAGGCCATCCAAGTTCTTTGATACCTTGAGCGACATTGGATGTCAGGTCGTGACACGGCACGCCTTTGCCGATCATCATGTCTACCAGGCGGCGGAATTGGCTCTTCTTGAACAAGAAGCGCGGGCGGCGGATGCCCAACTGGTGACCACCGCCAAGGATGCCCAGCGCCTGCCGCCGGATGCCAGGGATACGGTCCGGGTCTTGACAATCACCCTCGAATGGGAAGACGAAACGGCCCTTGATGCGATCCTTAATCCTGTTTTGTCCCGGTGATGTTCAAAAATATTCAATTCTCCGTCGTGCTGCGCCGTACCTTTCTGCACCCCATCGAGGCGGCAGTAGCGGCTGCGGCCTACAGTGTATTCAAGGTCCTGCCGCTTGACGTGGCGTCGGCTCTCGGCGGCTGGTTGGCGCGCACGATCGGACCGCGTCTCGGTATCTCTGGGCGCGCCGTCACCAATCTCGGCCTAGCATTTCCCGAAAAATCGCCGGGCGAGATCAAGGCCGTCGTCCGCGGCATGTGGGACAACCTGGGACGGGTCGCAGCCGAATACCCCCATCTTGGCGAGATTGATGTTTATGGCGACGATTGCCGCGTCACCGTGCGTGGCGCCGAGAACATCGATCGAATGCGCGACGATGGCCTTCCCGGTATTTTCTTTTCCGCTCACATCGGCAACTGGGAGATTGCGCCACTTGTCGCGACCCAGCGGGGACTGCCGGTCGATCAGGTGTACAGGGCCGCCAACAACCGCCTGGTGGAGTGGCTCTATCGGCGCGGACGTGCCCGCGCCGTGAACGCTCTGATTCCCAAGGGACCGGCCGGCGCGCGACAGTTGCTACGCTCTCTCAAGGGCGGCAAGCACCTGGGCATGGTGGTCGACCAAAAGATGAACGACGGCATTCCTACGCCTTTTTTCGGCCGCGATGCCATGACAGCGCCGGCCTTGGCCGAGCTGGCCCTGAGGTTTGATTGCCCGGTGGTTCCGGTGCGAGTCGAGCGTCTTGAGGGCGCGCGCTTCCGCATCACGATCGATCCGCCCTTGAACCTTGACGCCACGGGCGAGCGCCCAGCCGACGTCGCCGCCGCCATGGTCAAGGTTAATGCCATTATTGAAGGCTGGGTGCGCGAACACCCGGAACAGTGGCTGTGGCTCCACAACCGCTGGCCGGACTGACTATCCATTCGATGGGCCAAAAAAAACGGCCGGACAGGCCGGCCGCCGAAGATGATGGCATTGTATCCATCGCGCCGATCGTTTGCGGCGCTGTCAGCCTCCCGGTCTGATCGTCTGGGTGACGGGAACCTGGGCCACCGACTGCGGGGCGCTAGGCGCTTGGGCCGTATGCGCCGAATAGCCCGAACACATACCGTCGGCCAAAGCCGTGGCGGCAAAGCCCATCACCAGAAGAGCAGCGAAGGCGATAGTCGTGATCTTGCGCATTTCTAATCTCCTTAGATGAAGAATAATTCGCAAGTGTAGAAACTATACGCAGTTGCACTACCGTAATCAACGACCGATTTACGGTACCGGCGGTGTTATGGAACCGGCTAAAAGCGCCGGGTCCAGAGCGATATCGAAAAGGCTGACACCCCAGTGCAGGTGGGGTCCGGTGGCGCGGCCCGTGGCGCCGACGTGGCCGATGATCTGGCCCTTGAGGACGCGTTGGCCCTGTTCGACCTCGATAGCGCTCATGTGGGCATAGACGCTGTTGAGGCCATGGCCATGGTCGATCATTAGCGTCTTGCCGGTGAAGAACATGTCGCCGTGGGTGAGCGCCACGACGCCGTCGGCGGGCGCCTTCACGGGCGTTCCCTGGGGGGCGGCCACGTCGACGCCGGCATGAGGGCGCCTGGGTTCCCCGTTGAGGATGCGTTGGCTGCCGAATACGCCCGATAAGCGACCCGCGAGCGGCCAGGCGAAGCCGCCGGCAAAATCGGTCAGGGCCGATGCATCGGCACGCACGGCGGCAATGCGCCGGCTGTCGTCTCCAATGCGCTTCAGGTCCTCGGCCGACGGCGCTACCTGTTTTTTAGGCAGGCCGTCGATGCGTTGGATGTCATAGCGTCGACGTTCGATCTTCAGGTCGCGCGCCGTTGTCGAGCCGTCGGTCGTGGCGACCCGCACCTTGACCGTGGACGGGGCGTCGCGGCCCAACCCGATCGCGAACAAGCCACCGCGCGAGACCTGGGTCTCTGTGCCGTCCACGGTGACCACCGATCCGGGATCCGTGTGGCCAATTAACAGGCCGCCCTGGATCAAGGGGCCTTCGAGCCGCAGCGTCTGGGAAACGGCGGGAAATACTGTTGTCCCGATGAGGAGAACGGCGGCGAGTGCCGTAGCGCCGAGCCGTGTCACAGGAGGCTTCCCTGATCGTCATCGGTTGGGCGTTTTGCTCTCTTGACTTTGGGCGGTTTGCGGGTGCCGCCGTTCCTAACCGTGACCCCGGTATCGCCGTCTTGGAAGTGGAGCGTAAGATCCATACCCGGCTTGAGGCCCTGGCGCATCATCACCGGGCTGTCGGCGGCGTCGCGTACAAGGACGAAGCCGCGCTCCAACACCCGCTGATAGGACAGGCTGCGTAACAATTCGGCGGCGTGGTCCAGTCGGTTGCGGCCGTCGCGCAAGCGCAATCGGACCGCCGGTTCCAGGGCGCCCGCCACATGATCGATCTGGCTTCGCGCGTGGCGCAGCTCGGCACGCGGATGGGGGATATGCGCGACCAGTTCGCCTAGGGCTGCGCGGCGGGTCTCCAGGCTCGACCTGAGTCCCTTGACGAGACGCTCGTTCCAGTCGTCGAGGCGCTGTAAGAAACCCTCAACCAAGCGGCCCAGGTTGGGTAGACCGCGCCGGGCACCCTCCAGTTGCGTGCTAAGCTCGCGCAGCAGGCGGTTGACGGCGCTGACCAGACGGCTGCCGTCATCGAGAACCTGGGCCAGCAGTTCAATGCGCACCGGGACGGCAATTTCGGCGGCGGCGCTTGGCGTCGGCGCCCGGCGGTCAGCCACGAAATCGATCAGCGTGGTGTCGGTTTCGTGGCCGACGGCCGAGATCAGCGGGATGGCGCTGGCCGCCACGGCGCGTACCACCACTTCTTCGTTGAAGGCCCAAAGATCCTCAAGGCTACCGCCACCTCGCGCCACGATGATCACATCGGGGCGGGGCGGCGTCGCTGCGTCGGCGAACTGGTTGAAACCGTCGATGGCGTCGGCGACCTGTTCGGCGGCACCCTTGCCTTGCACCAGAACCGGCCACAGCAGGACATGGCGTGGAAAGCGGTCCCGGAGCCGATGCAAGATGTCGCGGATCACCGCCCCGGTCGGCGAGGTAACGACGCCTATGACCTCGGGCAGGAAGGGCAGGGGCTTCTTGTTTTCCTCGTCGAACAACCCTTCGTCGGCCAGTTTGCGCCGCCGATCCTCCAACAGCTTGAGAAGCGCGCCGGCGCCGGCCAGTTCCAGGGTTTCGACGACAATCTGGTATTTGGAACGACCGGCATAGGCCGTGATGCGCCCGGTGGCCACTACTTCCATGCCGTCCTCGGGCGCCAGCCCCAGCCTCCCGGCGCCGCCGCGCCAGCAAACGGCGTCAAGGACCGCGTCGGCATCCTTGAGCGTGAAGTAGAGGTGACCCGAGGCGGCGCGCTTGAAACCGGAAATCTCGCCCCGCACGCGGATCCTGGCGAAGGCTCCCTCCAGGGTGCCCTTGATAGCCCGCGAGATGTCGCCGACGGAAACAACCGGTAAATTGTGGTCGGTGGTTTCGGGCGGCGGGTTTGTGGTCTCCGCCATCCGTCTTTATGGTACAACTCACCGTCACAAGACAAGCAGGGGGTATCGCGACCGATGAAGGTTCTGGTGGTTGGATCGGGGGGCCGCGAACATTCGCTCTGCTGGGCGATATCCCGTTCGCCACGCTGCGATAAACTTTATTGCGTTCCGGGCAACGCCGGCATTGCCGAAGTTGCCGAGTGTCTGGCCCAAGATGCCGAGGACCTAGACGGCATCGTGAACCTGACTCTCGACAAGGGGATTGATTTTGTCGTCGTCGGCCCCGAAGTCCCCCTCGCGGCGGGTCTCGTTGATCGCCTGGGAGCGGCGGGTATCAAGGCCTTTGGACCGAACGCCAAGGCGGCGAGGTTGGAGGGCTCCAAGGGCTTTATGAAAGACCTGTGCGCCCAATACGGCATTCCGACCGCTGAGTTCGCCCGCTTTGACGAACCCGATGCCGCTAAGGAATACATCCACGCCAAAGGCGCTCCTCTGGTCGTCAAGGCCGACGGACTGGCGGCCGGCAAGGGCGTCATCTTGTGCCGCACCAAGAACGAAGCCTTCGCCGCCATTGATCACATCATGACCGAGCAAGCCTTCGGAAGCGCCGGCGCCGAAGTGGTTATCGAGGAGTTCCTGGAGGGCGAGGAGGCCAGCTTCTTCGCCCTTGTCGATGGCCAGACAGCGTTGCCTCTCGTCTCGGCCCAGGACCACAAGGCGGCCTACGACGGCGACACCGGCCCCAATACCGGCGGCATGGGGGCCTATTCACCGGCGCCCGTAGTCACCGACGCGATGGCCGAGAAAATTATGGACCGGGTGATGAGGCCGGTCATCGCGGCCATGGCGGCTGAGGGATGTCCCTACAGAGGGGTGCTCTACGCCGGTGTGATGATCGACAATGACCAACCCAAGGTGCTGGAGTTCAACGTCCGTTTCGGCGATCCCGAATGCCAGCCGCTGATGATGAGGCTCAAATCCGATATCCTCGACGCCCTGGTAGCCTGCGTTGACGGGACTCTGGACCAGGTGGCGCTGGAATGGCATGACGTAGTGACCCTGACCGTGGTCATGGCCACCAAGGGGTATCCCGGCTGGTACGAAAACGGCAGCAAGATTGGCGGTCTGGACGAGGCTCAGACGTTGGACGACGTTGCCGTCTTTCACGCCGGAACGCGGGCCGAAAACGGCCACATCGTGGCCCATGGCGGGCGGGTGCTGGGCGTTACGGCGCGGGGCGCCACGGTGGCCAAGGCGCGTGAGAGGGCCTACCAGGCGGTTGAGCGCATCGACTGGCCGGAGGGTTTCTGGCGCCGTGACATAGGATGGCGTGCCATCGATCGTTGAGGGCTAGGCGACCTTGAAGCCCGGGCCGTCATTCCCATGTCCATGACTGGAATTGGTTCAGGGGAGTGCCATGGACGACAAGACCCGCATCGAGATAGAAGCGGCCGCCTTCCGAGGATTGATCGAGCACCTGCGCCGACGTACCGATGCCCAGAATATCGACTTGATGAACCTGGCCGGTTTCTGCCGCAACTGCCTTGCCAAGTGGTTTCGCGCGGCGGCCGCCGAGCGCGGCGAGGAGATGTCATACGAGGCGGCGCGAGAGACCGTCTACGGCATGCCTTATGCAACCTGGAAGGAAAAACACCAGACCGAGGCGACATCGGAACAGAAACAGAAGTTCGAGGATACCAAGCCGTTGCACGCCGTCATCGGTGGCGGCACATAGGATCGGTTCCGTTTATGACGCCGGTTTGACGAATACCGCGTAAAATCCCGGGTGGGCGCACAACAGGCGGATTTCCACCCGCTCTTCTTCCAATCCGTTTTCTTTGGCCAAGGCGCGAAGATAACGCCGGCTGTGGGTAAATTCGGCCTCGGCCTCCTTGCGCATGACGTCGCTGTCGTCAAGACAGGGATAGACACTCAGTACCAATCTTCCGCCGGGCATCAACGCAGCCGACGCGGCGCGGAAGAAGTCGCTCAGATCAGGGATGTAAAAGAGACACCAATTGCAGACCACAAGATGATAGGAGGCCCGGCGCCCCGGCTTTTCCATCTCGCCCGTGATGTCACCCTCAGCCAGGGTTTCGTATATCCCCTTGGTTCGGGCCTGCGAAAGCATGTCGGCTGAGAGGTCGATGCCGTCAAGGCGTGTAACGCGCGGTGCGAGCCATTCTCCGACGAGACCGGTGCCGCAGCCAGCGTCAAGCGCCGCCCAGTCCGGTGAAAACGAAATTGACTCCTCGATAAAACCGCAGAACTGCCGCGCCGTTTCGCCCGACCAAAAGTCTTCGTCGTAGTCGTCGGAGAGGGCAGCGAATTTGTCGCGCAAGAGTGAAGGGTCGAAAGTGGCCGATCCAAGGGGTTCGCAAGAGTGATGGAAGGCACGGACCGCATCTTCCGTCCAGCCTGCCTCCACCATCTGGCGCGCGGCCAATCTGAGTATCGCGACACGGTGCGTATGGTCGCCAAGCAATTCCGCCAAGCGGTTGATGGCGGAGGAGCGGGACGTGTCGGATGCAAAGCATTCGGTCCAGCGATCAAGCAGGCTTGATCGTGCTTCGAAGGGAAACACCGCCATGCTCTGGAGCGCTCTTGCGTGCAGATCGGCGTTGGCCGGTTCGGCGGAAAGTCCCATGAAGGCCGCCGAAATGGCGTCGGCGGGGTTCTCACAGGAGAGACTAAGGCAAAGGCACGTTTCGCCGTTCCTTTGTCCACTTTCGACGGCCTTTTGTAATAGTGGACGCGCCTTGTCCGCGTCGCCGGAACCGAAATAGGCCATCCCGAGAAGCCGCGCCAGAACGCAATCCCCACCGTTGGCGGCAAACTCGGGTTCCAGCAGCCCGATGGCTTCGTCGAAGGCGCGTTGCCTCAAGGCCCGCACCGCCGCATCGGCGATGGTGACGCGGTCAGTCATTGGGCTTTCGCGCTATCATTCGGCGGCGCCATCGTTAAGCACGTTCCACCACAGATAGGGGCGCCGATCACGGGTGAAGCCACCCTTGAAGCGGGCAATGCCCCGTAACTTTTCGTTCATGCCTTCGTCGACGTGCAGATACCCCAGATCGAAGCGCTGCTTTCCCTTGTCCCGGGCCCTGAGGATGGCGCGGTAGAGAGGCCAGTGGGACGCCGGAACGTCGCTGTGATTGACGGAAATACTGGCCATGTAATAGGCCGCCTCGCCTTCATAGGCAACGAGCACCGCGGCAAGCGGCTCACCCTTTATCGAGGCCACAATCAGATCGCCATCTCCACCCTCCAGAAAGGCACGGATTTCGGCCCCTGAGTGAAACGCTGATGCCCGATCAGCCCCTTCATATAGGGCAAAGAAAGTCTCTATCGGACGGTCATCTCCTTCCTCCCACGGATGAATACCGAATTCGGTCCGCCCCCGGTTGACGGTGTGGCGATGACCTTTGCGCACGTCCGCCCAGATGGCGGCCGGGTCCCTGGCAAGATCGACGGATGCGCGCTCGACCCGATGGAAATTGGCCACGCGGGTGGCAGTGAAGACGGAAACCGGCGTCAGAAGGGGAATGTCGGGCTCTTCGAGGGAAATGGTCCGTGCGTCGACGTGACGGGCGATTTTGACGAGATGGTGCAATGCCAGTTCGGTTGCCTCGACCATCTCGTCTTCGTCGCCGTCGGCGACCGAAGCCAGAACGATCGGCACCTCATGGCATGCCAAGCGGGCATCGCCGAAAATGTCGCATTCGACCAAAAGCACCGGCCGCGATCCCTTGGCGACCACGAACGAGCAATCCATCGTCGTACCCAAGACTTGGTTCTTCCTTTCCAGGAAGTAGCGCTTGGCCAGGGCCGAACGACAAATGTCGCTGGCGATTGAGGGGAAAAGTGAAAGTGGTGCGAGACGATGGAATGCCGGGGCGTCGGTCAGGGTCCCGAAAACCCGCCAATCGCCTACGACCAGCGGCGGTAAGGGCGAAGACGGTGCCGCCGCTTTGCTTTGCGCTTCGGTGCAAGCGGGGTCGAGGCGCGCCGCCGTCGTGTAGTGGATGGCGGCTTCTTGAATCTGGCCTAGGTTCTCTTGTTGACGGGCCCACTCCAGGTAAACCTTGGCCCGCTCCTTGGCTAGGCTCAAGAGGGGTGGGATGTGTCGGAAAGCCGCCGCAGAGGAGGCGAGGAGCGAGGCCTCGCCGAGACCCGATGCCAGCGCCATCCAGCGGTTGGGATCGTCGGCGCGGTTCTCGAACAGGTCTACCAGATCGTTCACGAACTCGGCCGGCAGGTGTTGGCGTACGGCGGTGATGGCGCTGGCGTCACGGCTTCCGATAATGCGCGCCAGAACGTGATCCAATTCCGCCATCTGTGCCTTCAGGCCCCCAGCCCGACGGGTCCTAACCAACGTTGCGCGGGCGAATTACTATCCTAGCCGAAGGGTGGGCCAATGGCCATTTCGGTGGTCGCGGCCGGTATATATGATCTTGTTTCACAGGGTGAAAATCTGGGTTGCTGGCTCACCAGCCTCCCAGCCCTGCACGACAAGGGTTCCATCCGTTGCGTTGGCGATCACCGAGATCCGGGTCGTCTCATTCAAGATAGGTGGCACGACCCATGAAAAGTCGTCGTCGGCCTGCCCGCCCAGTTTTGCCATGATGTCACGCCTGGCCTGGTTGTCGCCACCGCGACCGTGCCCGCGTACAGAAAAATTGAGCCACTGGTTGGCAATGCAGGCCGGCGCCTTGTGCACATGGGCCTGATCCTCCAGGCGCTCGATGACGCAACCTTGGTCCGCCTCGATGCCGCTTAGGGTGAAGAAAGCCGGCAGGCAAAGGGGGGTCTCGGTAAGTGCCGCCTTGGCTTCGTCATAGGTGTGACAATCATCGAAGACGCGCCTTAGCAAGTGCGTCGGCGGCAGTCCTGAGTGCCGCCACACCCGGGCCCGGTTGAGCACCCAATCGAGGTGGAACGAAGATGAGAAGACGCGCATCGGTGGTTGGTTGATGGCGGCACTGAAGCGCCCCGGCGCCATCGCCGTTGCCACGCCGACGAAGCCTGGCCAGGTCACATCGTTGTAAGGGCCCGCAGGCCCCTGTCGGCTGGCGACAACGACGGACCGCCCAAGACCGTCGAGTTGCCAGTCCAAAGTGCGCAGCAAACGGCTGCCACTGCCATGGCGGGCCGCGGCCACGCCGCTGGTGCAGGTCCACTCGTAGGAAAGATTGAGGAGCGCCATGCCCGGCTGCTGGACATGCCCGGCGATGGCGGTAATTTCGTCGCGGTAGGGGTTTTGGGAACGCGCCAGCCAGCACCGCGAGAGCCCATCGCCGACGCGCAGCGCCAAACCGCCATAATGACGCCCGGCCTCGTCCATGATCTCGGCCAGGTGATCGGGAAACCCCTCGACCAAAGCCAGCGGACTGGCGCCTGCGCCCTCAACGAAAGGGACTGGCCTGAGGGTTGGCGTTCGAGTGTTTTGGTCCAAGGTTCTGCCTCTCAATTCCGAAAAATGGTACCACGGAGGCGGCGACGACGATACGGGACCGGGTTTCGACGTGCCTTTCCGGGACCGATTTCCTAGAATGGGCCGTCGGTCGAGCTTCGGCCCTCGTCGCAACGGAGATAAACAGTGATCCCACGTTACAGCCGAGAACCAATGGCCGCCATCTGGGAGCCCGAGAACCGCTATCGCATTTGGCTGGATATCGAGTGCCACGCCTGCGACGCCCTGGCCGAACTGGGCGTGATCCCCAAGGCGGCGGCGGAGGCGGTGCGCGGGCGCGGTGCCTTCAACGTGGCGCGCATTGACGAGATCGAAAGGGAGACCCACCACGACGTCATCGCCTTCCTTACCAATCTGGCCGAGCACGTCGGAGAAGAGGCGCGTTTCGTTCATCAAGGCATGACGTCGTCGGATGTGCTTGATACCTGTCTCGGCGTTCAGCTTACCCAGGCGGCGGATATCCTGATCGAAGACGTGGACGGCCTGCTGGCCGCGCTGAGGAAGCGCGCCATCGAACACAAGGATACGCTCTGCGTTGGGCGCAGCCACGGAATCCACGCCGAGCCCACCACCTTCGGCCTCAAGCTGGCGGGCTTTCATGCCGAGTTCCAGCGTGCCCGCCAACGTCTCGTCCAGGCTCGGCACGAAATCGCCACCTGTGCCATTTCAGGCGCTGTCGGCACCTTTGCCAATATCGACCCCCGTATCGAGGCCCATGTGGCAAGCCAGATGGGTCTGGAGATCGAGCCGGTCTCGAGCCAGATCGTACCCCGCGACCGCCATGCCATGTTTTTCGCCACACTTGGCGTCATCGCCGCCTCGGTGGAGCGTCTGGCGACCGAGATCAGGCATTTGCAGCGCACCGAGGTGCGCGAGGCCGAGGAATACTTCGCGCCCGGCCAGAAGGGGTCATCCGCCATGCCCCACAAACGAAATCCGGTATTGACCGAGAACCTTACCGGTCTGGCGCGGGTCGTGCGCTCGGCCGTCGTGCCGGCGCTTGAGAACGTGGCCCTGTGGCATGAACGCGACATTTCGCATTCGTCGGTGGAACGCGTCATCGGACCCGACGCTACCATCGCGCTCGATTTCGCCCTGGCCCGCCTGGCCGGCGTGGTCGATAAACTCGTCGTCCACCCGGACGCCATGCGCGCCAACCTCGACCAACTGGGCGGACTGGTCTTCTCGCAACGTGTCCTGCTGGCCCTGACCCAGGCAGGCATGAGCCGCGAGGCGGCCTACGAGGCGGTACAGCGAAACGCCATGGCGGTGTGGGACGGAAGCGGTGCCTTTCTCGAAAACTTGCAGGGCGACGCGGCGGTTACCGAATACCTGGACGGCGAAGCACTGGCCGAGCTTTTCGACCTCGGCTACCACACCAAGAACGTCGATACGATCTTTCAGCGCGTCTTCGGCGGGAGCTGACGGCGCCCCTTAGACGGGCCAGTCGCCGACCTTGGCGTGGTCGGGGCCCAGGGGCTCGGGATAATCTTTCGCCACTTGGTCGCGGGCGACGGCGAGGAGACGTATCATCTCGTCGCGAATAGCGTCCTCTCGGATTTCGAGGCCGCGGTCCTGAAAGTCCTTTACGATCTTTTCCACTACGCTCTGGCCTTCGCTATCACCGAACCCCATTCCGACCACTTCCTTGGCGTAGGTGTCGGCTTTCGGCTCATCCATTCCCAGGCGTTCCGCCGCCCACAGGCCGATGAGCTTGTTGCGCCGGGCCAATGCCTTGAACTTCAACTCCTCGTCGAGCTTATACTTGGCTTCGTGGCCCTTTTCGCGTTTGCGCAAGGTGTCTTCCATGCCGGGGATCCCTTGGACTGTATACCTGTAAAATGTAATGGCCGCCGCCGAATGGCGCAATGGCGTGCCACCATGTCAAAGTGTTCTGGCGATGCCTTGCGAATCGGCTTATGTGAAGGGAACCATGTGTACTGTCGTCATTCTCCGCCGTCCCGGCCATGACTGGCCGCTGATCGTGGCCGCCAACCGCGATGAGATGGCGGGCAGGCCATCGGCGGCGCCGGCGCGCCACTGGCCGGATCGGCCCGAAGTGGTGGGCGGCCTGGACCGTCTGGCCGGCGGCACATGGTTTGGCCTCAACGACTATGGCGTTGTTGCCGGCGTGCTAAACCGCAGTGATTCCCTGGGTCCAAAGTTTGGCTATCGCAGCCGTGGTGAATTGCCGCTGGAGGCCCTGGATCACGCCGAGGCATCGGTCGCCGCCGAGGCGCTCTCGGCTATTGAGAGTGCCAGTTATCGATCATTCAACGTGGTGATCGCCGACGGACGCGACGCCTATTGGTTGCGCTCCGCCGGTGGCAGGGAGGGACGATGGGCAGCGGTTGAGGTCATGGAACTGCCGGTCGGTCTCTCCATGATCACGGCCTACGACCTCAACGACGAGCGTTCGCGGCGAACCCGCCTCTACCTGTCGCGATTTTCAGATGCTCAACCCCCCGAACCAACCAGCGGCGATTGGCGCGCCTGGCAGGCCTTGCTGGCGAGTCGCCTCCACGACGCTGATGCCGGACCCGAGGGCGCGATGACCGTGGTTACCGACGGTGGTTTTGGCACCGTTTCGTCGTCACTGATCGCCGTTCCGCGGGCAACGCTGGAGAGTGAGGCGCCACGTTGGCTGTTCGCTGACGGCCGGCCGGGCGAGGTGCCCTATGAACAGGTGATCATGTGAGTCGAGGCTCGGGGCGGCGTTGTTTTGTCCCTATGTACCTGCTATATCAATAGAACGGTTCCAAGAGCGCCGCCGTCCTTTCCCCTCATTGGCGGGCATTCATCATGGCCAGACGCAGACAGATATTCGAAGGCAAAGCCAAGGTCCTGTTCGAGGGACCTGAACCCGGCACGCTGGTCCAATACTTCAAGGACGACGCCAGCGCGTTCAAGAACATGAAGACGGGCACCATCACCGGCAAGGGCGTGCTCAATAACCGGATCTCGGAATATCTCATGACCCGGCTTGGCGACGTCGGTGTCCCAACCCATTTCATGCGCCGGCTTAACATGCGCGAGCAACTGGTGCGCGAGGTCGAGATTATTCCCGTCGAGGTGGTGGTGCGCAACATCTCTGCGGGCTCTCTGGCCAAGCGCTTCGGCGTTGCCGAGGGAACGCCGTTGCCGCGCTCCATTGTCGAGTATTGTTACAAGTCCAACGAACTCGACGACCCGATGGTCAGCGAGGAACACATCACCGCCTTCGGCTGGGCGACGCCGCAGGAACTTGACGAAATCATGTCATTGGCGTTGCGCGTCAACGATTTCCTCAGCGGTCTCTTCCTTGGCATCGGTATCCGTTTGGTCGATTTCCGCCTAGAGTTCGGACGGCTGTGGGAGGACGACCAGATGCGCATCGTGCTGGCCGACGAAATCAGCCCCGATAGTTGCCGGTTGTGGGACATCAAAACCAACGAGAAGATGGACAAGGACCGTTTCCGCCGCGATCTGGGCAAGGTTGAGGAGGCCTACCAGGAAGTGGCGCGGCGCCTTGGCATCCTGCCCGAAGGGGGCCCCAGGGACATGAAGGGCCCTGAGGTCATGCAGTGAGCGTTTATAGCTTTTTCCTTATTTCCGGCACCGGCCTGCATCCCCTCCTGGGCAAGGTTCAGTTTCGAATAACCGGAGATCAGTATCACCTTGATACCACTGTTTCCGCTTCCTTCTCCTCCGCCATTCCCTGGGCGACCGGAAAAAACAGTCTGACCGTTGTGCCCTTACTCTCCTCGCTCTCGATGGTCACATGACCACCTGATTGCTTAACAAATCCATAGACCATGCTCAGGCCCAGACCCGATCCCTCGGCAAGCCCCTGGGTGGTGAAGAACGGCTCGAAGGCATGCTCCAGGACGTCGGGCGACATTCCGTATCCCGTATCGGTCACCGTCAACGTCACGTAGCGCCCCGACGGCAGTCCGCCGTCCCCATCAAACAATGCCTCCTCCAGATCGATGCTGGCCGTCTCAAGGGTCAGGGTACCGCCCTCGGGCATGGCGGTGCGGGCATTGAGGGCCAAGTTCAAGATGGCGTTTCCCAAAAGCTGCCGATCAACCTCGATCAACTCCAGGTCCTCGGCGCAATAGGCCTCAATGGTGATCTCCTCACCCAGGGTTGGGCTCAGGAAATCAACCTCATCGAGAATAAGATCATTGGTCTGGAGGGTTTCGGGCCGCAGCATTTCCCTGCGGGAGAACGCCAAAAGCTGCCTGGTCAGTTTGGCGCCACGGTGGGCGGCATCGGTGGAGTGCTGCATCAATGTGGATGCGTCACTCTCATTGAGATCCCCTTTATCAAGAATATCGAGGTTGCTGATGACCACGGTGAGAATATTGTTAAATTCGTGGGCAATGCCGCCGGTCAACTGGCCTACCGCCTCAATCTTCTGGAACTGGCGGAGGTGTTCCTCGATCTCCTTGCGCACGTCCAACTCCTCGGAGATCAGTTGTTCGCGCTCCAGAGCAAGTCGTTCCGCCGTGTCCAGTTGTTCGACCAGCCGGATTAAGACGAAGGTCACGGGCGGTGCGATGAGCGCCGGCGTCAAGACGGATAGATACAGCGCCGGGAACACTTCGTGGTTGAACACCCACATGTCAGTCAGTGCGACGCCCGCCGAAACAACGACGCACAATATCGATACGACGGCTGTTACAAGCAGGGTCCCATGCGTGACGACAAGATTCTTAAGCAGTTTTCGCATGAGAATATTCAGACTTTACCCGTTTACCCCTGAGACGAAATTCATAATACCCCCAAGGACGAGGTATGAGGAAATCGTTTTGATGACGCCCCGGGCAAGACCGCATTTTGGTCCGCCCATCCCATCTTCTGGGCTCCGTTCTGGCTCGTCAGCTATCCGGGAGACGGTAGGATCACAATCAATCAATTTAGCTCTTTTCGGATAAGGTTCGAAAGAAGTCATCAGCGGACATAGCTCACGGCCATCGGTTAGGTCCGCTTTTGACCCAAATGTATGGACCGGCTGCTGTTCGCAAGAGAGAATTTACTGGATACCGGAAGTCGCTGATATGTATCCGGCCTGTTTGGTCGGCACGCGGGCCGTGGCCTTGATGGGAGTACGCACGCAC
>PVBE011388687.1_pt1 | contig 22691 bp, 19 predicted proteins | sample 1631181 | NCBI WGS metagenome assembly PVBE01 (sample SAMN08397723, study PRJNA350692) | Marine metagenome, whole genome shotgun sequencing project. | isolation source: water | place: Pacific Ocean | collected 2012-04 | reverse complement strand
CTACTACTACTAAAACTACTACTACTACTACTACTACTACTACTACTACTACTACTACTACTACTACCGGTCCACTCGATTTCGCCCGAGAGCGGAAGACGGCCTCCGATTGAATTCTCCCTTCCCCCGACAAGGTAGCTCAGCGAAGCCGAGGACTTTCGGAACAGGTTTTCCGTACAGGCCCATTTCAGTTTGATCCGGGATCCCGCCAGCAAGGTGCCACCTGCAACAGGCGAAATCCACTTCAGGTGGTCCGCGAGGTTGACCACCTGCACCCAGATATCGGTGGTGCTGGATCGGACCCGGTTTGTCTTGTCTACCGCCGAAAGTTGAAGGCGGACCGGTCCCGGAGTGGAAGGAACCGTCCATTCCATATCATTGGAAAGGGACATTCCCTTTCGAACGGGAACCTCTTTTCCAGCAACGATGTAGCTTAACGACACGGAATCGGGCCGGAAATATTCCGGGGCCACCACCCATTTCAATTGAATGCGGGACCCCCCTTCCAGCCGGCTTTTGGGGAGGGGCGAAATCCACTTCAATGCGAGGACAGGATCTATCCGGGTTACCATCACATCCACATAGGAACTTTTCACCTCTCCCATCCGGTCCATTGCGGATACCTGGAGGCGGATCCGGCCAGGAACATTGGGAACCGGCCATTTTAAACTGTCCGAAAGGGGCAGCACAGACCGGATCTGTTCCCGTTTTCCATACATCATGTATTGAAGGGAGACCGAGTCCGGGCTATAGCTTTCAGAGGAGCAGGACCATTGAAGATCGATTTCCGATCCGGCCAAAACCTCCGTACCGATCGTGGGGGAGATCCATTTCGGATATTCGGAAACCTGGATTACCGGTGCCCGGATCGGAAACCGGACCTTGGAAGACCGGACCCGCCCCTGTGGTTCCTTGGCGGAAAGCCGGAATTCCACTTCCTTCCTGTTTTTGGGAGCGCGCCACTTGTACCCATGAATGAGCGGCAGGTGGTCGGCAAGAACCTTCCAATCACCGGTGACCGTGCGTGATTCAAGAGTAACCGAGTTTCGTTCAAATGCTCCCAACGAACAGCTCCATTTCAGGACGGTTTCATTTCCCGCATCCAGCGTGGTCCCGTTCCGGGGGGAGAGCCATTCCACTTTGCCGATGATCCGCGGGGGTACCTTTCGGATTTTCACGGGAAGAATCGATGTATGGGTCCTTCCCTTCTTGTCCTTCGCCGTCAGGCGGAGCCGCGTGGAGGTGTCGGTCGTGTACGGGGTCACCTTCCAGAAATGATCCCCGTTAATGGGAAGCCCCGTGGAAAGAACCATGAAACGGTTTCCGAATTCAAATTCAATGGTAACGGAGTCCGGCTGAAAAAATTCTGCGGGGCAGGACCACCGGAGGCGTGTTTTTTCCCCGCCCTGGAGAACATTCCCCTTTTCCGGGAAAATCCAGGCGGGTGCATAGTTGGTAACCACCTTAACCCGGGTACGCGGTCTCTGGCCGGGGGCAGGAGGCGCACTCTCATTGGAGAGTTTATCCTTCAACTGGGCATAGAAACCGTAGGAGCCCTCGTCAGGCACGGTCACGTTAGCCGTGATGCTGCCCTTCTTGTAGGAACCCCAGGTGATGCGAACACCCGCCTTTCCACTGGGCACCCAGGTGCGTCCACCATCCTTGGTGACCCAGAGCTCGACAGGTTCAACATTGTCGGTCTTCTCCGCAACCCGGAAATTGATCCGGAATTTTTTCGATCCGACCGTGTCCTGGGCAAAGAGGTAGCCGTAAAGGCTCCCGGCAAAGAGAAAGAGAGCGGTTGCCGAAACCAATGTGCGCATGAGATCCCCCGGTTAATTATTTTACTGATTCCATAATTGTATCGTCCGGAGGAGGAAGGACGCTGAAGTGCTTGATTGCCGGGAGGATCGGGAATTTTAATGCCGTACCGACCGGATTAATTCCGCGAGAATCGTCCGATAATGCTCCTGGACGGAATACCGGACGATCCAGGGAAGTTCCACCTTCCATCCACGCTGTACGAATTGTTTTTGAAAAACACCCGTTTTACGAAGAACCGAGGATCCATATTTAAAATTCCGGGTTTTCCCATCGACCTCGTACTTGGGATCGGTCAGATCGAATACCAGCCGCGCACGGATTTCGGGCTGTATTTTTTCCAGCAAACCCGCATAGATTTTTTTGATTCTTTCCAGTTCTCCCCGGGTGAATCCGGAAGTGGAAATTTCAATCACCGGGGTTTCGGAATTCTTGTTCCCGTAGGCATGAATCTCCACGAGGAAGGGAAGGGGAAGACGGTCCGCTGCCGACCGGATGGCACCGGCATACTCGAGGTAGGCACCCCGGCTCTCTTCATTCGCACCCGGCTCGTTCAAATCAACCCGGGGGACTCTTCCCTTGTACCCGGTTCCCACCACGAGAGGGACCTCGAGGGTTTCAGCCAGGAATGCGGCAATCTCTCTTGACTGGGTCTCCACCGGAACATGGGGAGCCGTAATCACCAGTGGGGAGCGGCTTCCCGTGGGGTACAGCCGGACAAAGGCCCCCGGACCGGGGGCAACGGCGCGGTCCACGGAATCGACCCACGCAAACAGGGAGCTGAGTTTTCGCAAACGCTCTGCCGGACCCGGTTTACGTCCCGCTTTTCCGGTGGAGCGGCATCCGGCAGGAACCTCGCGTTTTCCCTTGTGGTTTTGAAAGCGGACCTTCCCCTCCTTCACGATCACCGTCGTGGACCCCTTTTCCCCGGTTTCCACCTGGAATTCTGTTCCGATGGGGATAAGCGTTCCAACCGGGGTCCAGACTTCCAGGCCGGGAGCACTCCGCAGGAAAATCTTTCCCCGCACCAATGTCACGCGGGGACCTTTTTCCAGCCGGACCTGGGTTCGATGATCCATCCAGAGAACCACCCCGGAAAATTCAAGACGTGCCTCGCGCCCAAAAGGGGTTTGAAGCAGGTCACCCGGGGCCACCTGCTCCCCGGAAGAGATCGCTTTTCCGGAATGCAGAAGGCTGCCGGAAATTTTCCCAAGGGAAACCCGTGCGATGGTTGTTTCGGGGCCGGTTCCAGGTTCCGGTATCGGTTCCGGCTTCGGATTTTTTCCGGGAACCGGAAGTGGGGTGGTCTCTTTCCGGACCGGAATCATCCGGACGACCTCCTCCTTTTCCGGCCCGGGCACAATTTTCTTTTTGTCCGGGGAAGGCACCGGGACAACCGGTTGGAGGGGGGGCCGTTTTTGTTTCTGAACTTTTTCTTTTTCGCCCGGCGTTTGCGCCTGGACCGGCGGGTTCTTCTCACTGGAGCGGGGAGCGAAATAGAGAAAGACCCCGATGGAGAAAAGAAGACCCATGGCAACGGCATAACGAAGGACCGGACGTCCCGGGGAGGAGACCACCTTTCTCCGGCTTCTCCGTAACGCGGTGCGGAAAGGCAAGGACTGGATCCGGCGGAGAAGGGCTTCCGGAGGTTGTTCCGATTCCGGGTCGAAACGGTTGCCAATGTCGATCGATTCAAGGCAGTCCGTGCAACCGGCCAGATGGTGGTCCATCCGGTCCCGTTCACGGCCTTCTGTAAACCGGTACCGGGCCAGTTCCTCACTGGCCGGACACGGTCCTTTTTTTGAAAAGGGTTTTTTCATTCTTTTTCCGTCCGCGTGCGCAGGATCAGCACCTTTTTCACCTTGTCCAAGGCCCTTCGGAGGGTGGGACCAATACTGTTCTGCGGCATGCCCGTCATCTCCACGATTTCGCGGTATGATTTTTCATGAAAGTAGGTCAAAGTAATCAGAAGGCGTTCCTTTCCGCTGAGCGGAGCCTGCTCAAGAACCATCCGAATTTCCTCCTCGTCGACCGACGAGACCGTCTGTACACCCAGGAACCGTTCGAGAGGAGCGGAACGCCCCTCTTTCAAGACCGGTTGATCCAGGGACACGGCCCGGATCTCCCTTTTTTTACAGGCATCCAGCACTTTTCTCCTCGCCACCACGGCCAGCCAGGACTTCAGGTGAAACGGCTCCTGGAGCGCAGCGAGCGCACGAAACTGTTTTTGGATCAAATGGGCAAAAACGTCCTCCGTCAGGTCGTCGATATCCTCCCGCCCGGCTTTCCCGGTCTTTGACAGAAGGGTTTCCCGGACGACGTGGTAAACAAGCCGGATAAACCGCCGTACCAATTCTGACCAGGCATCCGGATCCCCCTGGACACACGCCTTGACCAGTTCCCGTTCGGGTGTAGAAGCATCAACCATGAAACGACGGTTATACGGCCGCTCGTACATGAGGGTCAAGACCGCGTCTTAAAAATTGGGGCGGGAAAATTTTCGATTTGTTAGGATGGGACGCACGGGCCGTAGCGTAGCCTGGTTAGCGCGCCACGTTTGGGACGTGGAGGTCGTGAGTTCGAATCTCACCGGCCCGACCATTTTTCGCGAACGGCGTTTGTTACCGGCGCCGGACACGCCGACGGCATGATCCACAGACCCCCCGGAAAACGGGAGGTCTCTTGCCACACCGGATACAGAGTTTTTTCGAAACCTCCATCTTGGACGGTTTTTCTTCCAGGGGAAGCAGGTCGATCTCCCCCACTTCTTCCGGCTGGAGGGATTCCCCGCAAACACTGCATCTCTTTGCGGCCTCCGGATTGGTTGCCTCACAGAAATTGCAGCGGACAAGTCGGATGAACATTTCCATCGCTTTTGGATCATCGCCGCCCTGGTAGCGTCTCAAGTCCTTCAGAAAATCGCCGGCCGTCTGGTACCTTCGGGCCGGATCCTTGGAAATCATTTTCCGGATGATCGCATCCAGCCCCTCGGAAACCTGCGTGTTTTTACCCTGGGGGCGTTGCGGGATCACCTTGATATGCTGCCGCATCAATTCCCGGATATTTTCGCCACGAAAGGGGAGATCCCCGGTCACCATGCGATAGAGGATGATCCCGAGAGAATAGAGATCACTCCGTGGATCGGCGGCCAGCCCCCGCCACTGTTCGGGGGACATGTAAAAGGGAGTTCCTGCAATGGCCCGCCCCCCCTTGTACGTTCCTCCCTTGTCCTGGGCCAATCCAAAATCGGTGATCTTCGCACTTCCCTTCCCCGACATCATGATATTGTCCGGTTTAATGTCGCGATGAATGATCCCAGCCTCGTGGGCCGCGCGGAGACCCTCCGCAACTTCGGTCATGAGTTGCAGCCACTCTTCTTCCAGGAAGGGGTTTTCGTCCCGGAGCCGGTCGGAGAGTGACTTCCCCTGCAACAGCTGCATGACGATATAGAGGTATCCCCGGTAATAACCCACATCGTGGATCTGGACGATATTGGGATGCTCCAACCGGGCGATGGATCGAGCTTCCTTTAGAAAGCTTTTGACAATGGCGGGGTCCTTGGAGACGGAGGAGATAATCTTCACCGCGACCATCCGGTTGAGCGCGACATGTTTCGCCTTGAAAACCCGTGCCATGGCACCGCGTCCGATCTGTTCCAGGATCAGGCACCCCCCCATTTCCATGCCAACCGGAGACGCCTCCCCCTTCTCTTCCGGTTCGACCGTGGCCGACACACCGACACTGGAGTTTCCCGGATCAAGAATCCGGAGGGAAGCCCCGTCCTGGAGGCATTTTGCCTCCTTCAGGAAGGAACGGGAAACGTTGTATTTTTCCCCGCAATCCGGACAGATGCTGATCACCTGGTCGCGGTCTTCGAGAAGAGCAATCACCATTTCCTTGGTCAGCGTGCCGGAATCGACAAGGATCTCCCCCAGGTTACGGTGAATCCCCTGGTCGGCATCGCGCGCCTGTTCTTTCAAAGCCGATTCCACCTCCTCTTCCGTCGCAAACCCTTTTTCAACAACCTGTTGGCCGAAGCGGGTCACGGACTTATTCTTTTGGACGGCGGGGATACCATCCCTTAGGAGGGTTTCGATCAACGATGCATGTTGTGATTCCGTGATGAAGCCCCGGTCCAGGAGAAGGCGGTCGAGGGAAACGGAGGTTGTTTCTTCCTCCAGGGCTTGAAGACAGGCTTCGACCTGTGCTGGCGTGGCCATTCGCAATTCGACCGCAAGCTCTGAAATTCGTTTCCGGGCATCCACACTCATGACCGGCTCATCTCCTCCAGTGCTTCTCCCGCTACAGAGAATGATCCGGTAACCAGAATCCGATCCCGCTTTGTAGAACGTGAACGGGCAAGGGAAAGGGCCTCGGGGACCGAATCAACCTGCTGAACAGGAAACCGGGCTGCGCGGACAAGCAGTCCCGGAGGACAGGCCCTGGGGTTGTCCGCCCGGGTTACGAAACCCCCATCGACGTGCGGTTTAAGAATCCGCAACATTTCCTCCCAATCTTTGTCCCGTGCCGCCCCGAACACAAGCCAACTCTTTCCCTTCGACGCTGGAAGGGCCCGGACGAGCGCCTTTATGGCGGCGGGATTATGCCCGACATCCACGATCACTTCGGGCTGCCGACGGACAATTTCGATCCGCCCGGGCAACCGCAACGTAGCGAGGGCCTGCCTTATCGACTTCCGGCGGACACCGACATACCGGGCTACTCCCACGGCAAGAGCCGCATTCCCGGCCTGGTGTTCCCCGAGGAGCGGAAGACGGATCCACATGGATGACTGGCCTTCCAAATGCACACGGAATTGTAACACGCCATTCCGCCTGCGGGTAGCGCACTCAATCCGGATCTCTTTTCCGAGGCGGGAGAGGGGTACGTTGCATTCTCTCGCCCTCGCCCGGATGGGGGCCAGCGCTTCCCGTTTTTGAACGGAAGTAAAAACGGGCGCCCCGGATTTGATGATTCCCGCTTTATCAGCAGCGATCTCACCGATGGTGGAACCAAGCACCTCGGTATGATCCAGATCGATGGTGGACAAGACCGACACCTCGGGATTCAAAATATTCGTGGAATCGAGTTTCCCCCCGAGACCGACCTCGACCACTGCCCACTCCACCTTTTCCTGTTGAAAGATCAGGAATGCAACCGCATTCATGATTTCGAAGAAGGTTGGCTGGATCCGGTCGAAATATTTTTGAATCCGGTTCATCGCCCGGACAAATTTCCCCTCCGAAACCGGTTTCCCATCGACGCGAATCCGTTCGAGAACATGAATGAGATGGGGAGAGGTGAAGGCCCCCACTTTTTTCTTTTCGGCCAGGAGGATTCTCTCCAGCATATGGGTGACGGACCCCTTTCCCTTGGTTCCTCCCACATGAATGGATCGAAATGAATTCTCCGGGTTTCCAAGGGCCTTCATGAGCGCCTTCATCCGGTCGAGATTGAAAATGCGTTTTTTTCCGGGACGATGGGCCATTCGTTCGTAGTCGGTCCGGCGCGCGAGGTCTTTCATCACCCCGGAAAAAGTATGGTACATGGCAACAGGATAACAAATGTACATTCCCCGCCCTATAGATGCAGGCAGGGACAATTCTTTCCGCGGATGAAAATCCCTCCCGCAAGGACGAGGATTGGGGTAAAATGGCTTCGGGTAGAACAAGCGGGAGGCACTCATGACACAGCACCTGGAAGACCTGGTTTCACGGCAGATCAAGCAGTGGGAAAAGTCGCGAACGGAAAGACCCCTGGGGGAGGATACCATCCGCAGGGGCCACCACAAGCCGATGATCTGTATCTCCCGTGAATATGGCGGGCGCGGCGCGGTCGTGGGCCGCAAAGTCGCGGAAATACTCAGGTTCGACTTCTTCTCCCGGGAACTGGTCGAGGAAGTTGCCAAGCACTCCCACATCCGGAAACAGATCGTCGAATCCCTCGACGAGAAAACCCGGAATCTCATGTTCGAATGGGTCGTTCAACAATTCGGGAATGAATCCTTCACCAATACCGAATACCTACGGCACCTTTCGCATGTCGTTCGCACGCTTGGAAAATTCGGCCGGGGTGTTCTCGTGGGCAGGGGCGCCCAGTTCATCCTGAGCCCCGCAAGCACCCTTCGCATCCGCACGATTGCCTCCCTGGACATCCGGATCGACCGGATCGCGGAAAGGGAGGAAGTCTCCCGGAGCAACGCGCGGGCGATCGTCCTTCGCGTGGATGCGGAGCGCGAGGGATTCTGCCGCCAGCATTTCAATCTGGACATCACCGAGACGAAGAATTATGACCTGGTCCTGAACACGGGAACGATTTCCGAGGAATCCTGTGCGAAGATCATCGTCGATGCATTCCGGGCACGGTTCCCGGGATAGCGCTCAGGCCTGCGGGTCCGCTTCAGCAGGGAGTGCCTTCACATCCCCCTGCTGGAGTTTCTGGATGCGGCCGTGGAACCGGTCCGCATCCTTCTGGGAAGCTTCGTATGCCTTCACCGTCTGCTCCAGTTTCTCCCCCACCTTCGCGTAATCCGCACCAAACTTCTCAAAATCCTTGGCGACCCGGATAATGGCCGCCTGGATTTCCCGCGTTTTCTTTTCCAGTTTCTTCCCGCGAAAGGCCGTGGCGAGAACCTGCAGGTAGGCATAGAGGCTGTTGGGAGAAGTCGGGATCACCTTGTCCTTCAGAAGCCTCTCGTGGAGTTTCTGATCCTTCAGAAGAAGGTAGTAGACCGATTCCGAAGGAATGAACATCAATGCGAATTCGAGTGTTTTGGGAGGCTTGATGTACTTCGAGGAAATTTCGTCTGCCCGGGCCCGGACATCCCTTGCAAAGGCCTTCCGGTTTTCCGCGGTTTCCTCTCCCTGGATCAGGGGTGTGGCATTTGAAAGGGGAAACTTGGCATCGATCGCGAGAAACTGGGACTGCCCGGGTTGTGTGAAAATCGCCGCATCAACGCGTTCTGCCCCCTCCACGGGATATTGAAGCCGGTACATTTCGGTCATGTCCCCGAACAGGTCCGCGAGGAGCCGTTCCAGGGTCATCTCGCCAAACGCCCCCCGCCCCTGGGGCCGGGCAAGCACCTGGTGCAGATCATTGACGCCCTTGGACAACTCGACGATCTTGCCGGTTGCCTCGTGAACCTCCTTCAGTTGGTCCGCCACCGAGCTGAATCCGGCCACGTTCTGTTTTACCGATTCGGACAGTTTTTTTTCCACCTCGGCACGGACGGCGACCAGTTCATCCCTCATCGTTTTCTGCTGCTCTTCCCTCCCCTTCTGGAGATCCTCGCTTACCCGTTCCTGGATTCGGACCAGGCCCTCCAGGAGCGCGGTCCGGGAGTCCCCTCCCCCGCTCCGGAGAAGAACCACGACCAGGAGTGCCAGGTTTAATCCGCAAAGAATGACCAGGGCAATGGTTTCCACGAGTTGAACTCTCCCAAGTCGGCGCGCGCAAGGCAAGGAAGATTTCGAATGGAGAAAACCCTGCGTCCCGCACCAATTTTCGATAGAATGGGGAAACAATGAAAGCGGCGATCCTATTCTTTCTTTTGGTTTCCGGGGTATTGAACGTGGTTTCGTATGTCACGGTCGGTTCCACCGGAACGATCGCGGTTTCATTCCTTCCGGAACAGATGACCGAGGTTCCCCTCACCTTTTTTTACGGGACCATTGCCGCGTTAATCTGCATCCTGGGACTGGTCCTGATCAGCCGCTGCTGGGAGAGGGATTCCCTTTCCGAGCGGTTTATTGGCTGGACGAAGGCGGTCGCACTGGCGGAACTCAGCTTGTCCCTCCTCCCCGCCATGATCTTTCTGGGTGTCCTGGTTCAGGAAATCCAGCGATAGGCCCCGGGATTCGCTGCCCGGTGCCCCCTCTTATTCTGACTGCAACACCGAGACCAGGTCCCGTGTTCCAATGATCCAAATCGTTTTCTCATCCACAACCCGGACATGTTCCGACCGCCGCTGTAACATCTGGATGGTTCTGCGGTTCCGGTAGGTCCCCACATAGGCGTCCCGGCCCGGGGAGAGGCATGAGATTTCCCACCTCCGGCAAAGCTGTTTCAGATGGATCACTTCGAGGAATCGTTCCACGGGCGGAGGCAGGGTCCCAAAGCGGTCTTCCATTTCCGACCGCGCTTCATCGAGTTCCTTTTTCGTACCACATCCCGTCAGTCTCCGGTACAGCGCAACCCGGCTTGGAAGATCCGGGGAGTACTCTTCCGGAATATACCCGGGCCGTTTCAATTCCACGGTCACCTCGATGGGCTCGGTGATCTTGTGATTCTTCATCTTCCTGGCGGCCCGGTCGAGCATCTTCAGGTAAAGATCGTATCCCACAGCGGCGATATGCCCGCTCTGTTCGCGTCCGAGCAGGTTTCCCACACCGCGAATTTCCAGGTCCCGCATTGCGATCTTGAACCCGGCACCCAGGTCGCTGAACTCCTCGATCGCCTTGATTCTTTTTTTCGCCTGGGGAAGAATCTTCCGGTCCGCGGGGAGGAACAGGTAACAGAACGCCTGCCGGTGGTACCGTCCGACCCGGCCCCGTAACTGGTGAAGATCCGACAACCCGAACTGGTCGGCGTTGTGAATCAGGATGGTATTGACATTCGGGATATCCAGGCCACTCTCGATGATGGTCGTACAGACGAGGACATCCAGCTTGTGCTCCAGGAAATCGACCATGACCTGTTCGAGTTCCTCGCCTGCCATCTGTCCGTGGCCCATTCCAAACCGGGCCTCCGGGATGATCCGTTCCAGGCTTCGGACAACGGATTCGATGCTGTAAACCCGGTTGTGCACGAAATAAACCTGCCCCCCCCGCTCGATCTCGTGGAGAACCACTTCCCGAACCCTCCGCTCATCGTACAGGAGAACTTCGGTCCGGATTGCCCTGCGGTCGCGCGGCGGAGTCTGGAGCGAGGAGATTTCCCGGATGCCAAGGAGGGCCATGTGAAGAGTCCGGGGAATGGGGGTAGCAGAAAGGGTCAGTACATCCACGGTTGCACGAAGACCCTTCAGGAATTCCTTGTGTTCCACGCCAAAGCGTTGTTCCTCGTCCAGGATCACCAGGCCGAGGTCCTGGAACCGGACGTCCTTCTGCACCAGCCTGTGGGTCCCGATAATGATGTCAATTTTTCCTTCCTTCAGATCTTCGAGGATGACCTTGATCTCTTTTTTGGAACGGAAGCGGGAAAGAACCTCGATACGTACGGGGTAATCGGCCATACGTTCGGAAAAGGTCCTCCAATGCTGCTGGGCCAGGACCGTGGTAGGAACAAGAACGGCAACCTGCCGGTTGAAGGTGGCCGCCTTGAACGCGGCCCGCATGGCCAGTTCGGTCTTTCCGTATCCCACATCGCCACAGAGAAGACGGTCCATTGGATGGCGCGATTCGAGATCTCTCTTGATCTGGGCGCTCACCTCCAATTGATCGGGCGTCTCTTCGTAGGGGAAAGCCAGCTCGAATGCACGTTGCCAGTCCGTGTCCACCGGGTAAGAAATTCCCAGGTCCATCTGGCGTACCGCCTGGATGCGGACCATTTCCTTCGCGGCTTCCTCCACTCCCTTTTGGGTCCGGGCTTTCGCGGCAGTCCAGGCCGTTCCCCCGAGCGTGTGAAGTGCCGGGGCCTTCTCCCCGCCCCCGATGTATTTCTGCACCAGGTCGAGATCAGCCACAGGAACAAACACTTTCGCATGGCCGGCATACCGGAGAACCATGTAGTCCTGCCCCTTGAGGGTATCGATACCGATGTATTTCCCGATTCCGTGATGCAGGTGGACAACGTGGTTTCCCTCCTCCAGTTCCAGGTAGGAATCGACCGGACGGGAGTCGGGTCTCTTTCCCCAGGCACGTTGAAGCCGGTATCTCCGGAACAATTCCTGGTGGGGAACAAAATGTATTTTTTCGTTCGGAAAACTGAACCCCTGGTGCAGGCGGCCCTGTCGGACCGTCACGGGACGGTCGGAGCCGGCATCCCGGAGAACCTCCTTCAGGCGCAGTTCTTCCCCCTCGTTCGCGCAGTAAATTTGAACCTCCCCTTCCAGGCGGGAAAGTTCGTTGGGAATTTCCGAGATTTTCCCGGAAAACCGTTCGAGGGAAAGGGTCTTCACATTTCCCGTCCGCTTCTCTTCTGGAAGAGGGAGTGAGGAAAGGGTCAGGATCCGGCGGGTGGGACAACCGGGGGGAAGGGATTCGGAAAGGTCCCGGTGGACAATCCGGGCCTCCCCGGGAAGGTATTCCCAAAAAACCCCTTTTTGATCTTCCATGGGAAAGAGAGAAAAACGGACTTCCTTTTGGTCCTTCAATGATCTCTGGGTTTCCACGGAAAAGCTTCGAATGGATTCGATCCCGTTTCCAAAAAAATCGACGCGCACGGGGTGTTCCCACTCATGGGGAAAGAGATCCAGAATCCCCCCCCGTACGGCAATTTCTCCGGGAGACTCGACGGAATGGGCCCGTTCAAAACCGGATTCGATTGCCCTTCCAACCAGGTCGGTAAAGGGATGCTCCTCCCCAACCCGCAATGTGATCCGGCTCTTCTCCACCAGGTTCCGGGACGGAAGCGGGGCGCGCAATGCGGCCGGAGTGGTGACTCGAACCACTTTCTCCCCCTCCTGGAATTCCATCGCAAGACGAATCCTCCGGGATTGAAGGAAAGGGCTTTCTCCCGCCGGTTCCGGAAATTCTTCCCCGGTGATTCCGAAAGTGGAAAGATCCTCCAGGAATTCATCCACACCGGCAGAGACAACCACGAGAAGAGGGGTGGGATGGTCCCGGTAAAATTCAGCCACGATCAGGGCAGACGCCGACCCCCACGCACCGCCGATGCCCCCCCCAAGGCCGGCCTCGAGCGCTGCGTTCGCCTTCTGGATGGCAGGAAGAGAAAAAAGTCCGTTCATGAGAGAAGCCGGCCAACCCGGTCAAGGGGTCGCGGGTTGATCGGATTCCCTGTCCTGACTCTCACTCTTGGAACCGCTTTCCGGAAGCAGGCCCAGGTCCTCGAGCGCCTGCTGGGCGGCATGTTGTTCCGCATCCTTCTTGTTGGGACCCCAGGCGGCCCCGAATTCCCGAGCATCAAGCTCGACCATTACCTGGAACATCTTCTTGTGGTCGGGCCCGGTCTCCTTGACCACCCGGTAATTGGGAATCGTGGCCAGGTTCCGCTGTGCGTAATCCTGCAACAGCGACTTGTAATTTTTCTCATGCCGGTCATTCACGATCTCCTCGACATTTGGCTCGATATTTTTGAGAACGAACGACCGGGCCAGGTCCATTCCGCCGTCAAGGTAAAGCGCGGCTATGACCGCTTCGAAGGCATTACAGAGAATGGAGCGGGGAAGCGTCTTCTTTTCCGTCAACCCCCGGCCAAGAATGATCATCTTGTCGATGCCGATATCGAATGCCCGGGAAGCGAGTGTTTTGGAACTGACCAGGATCGATTTCATGGTAGAAAGATCCCCCTCCTCGTTTCCGGGAAAACGATGAAAGAGATATTCGGAGATGATCTGGCCCAGTATGGAATCCCCGAGAAATTCCAGCCGTTCGTTGCAGGCCAGGTTCTGATCCTTGGCGGAGGAATGGGTCAGGGCTTCAAGGGCATATTCCGGGTTCTGAAAGGTGTATCCGACCACCTCTTCCAGGCAGCGAACGATGCCCTGGCGATCTTCGTCCGTGAGTTCCACAGCCGCTCCTACCGGGGTACCCGACCCACAAAAGGAGATTTGCCAGGAATTTCGCGGACACCCCTATCCGCGGGATCCAAGGCAAACCCGACATGTATTTCTTACCAGATCCCTCCCCGCGGAACCAGTCAAAACCGGAGTTCGAGGGAGAGACCCCCGTCCAGGCTTACTCCGCTGAAATCTCCAAAATTCCATTGAGGCTGGACCTGGAATCCCAGCTGGGCAGAGGGTGAAATCGACCAGTGAATGGAGGAGCGGATCCCGGTGGACCAGGAAAGAAAGCGATCCTTCCCGCCTTCCAGTTCCGAGGTGAAATCATAAAGTTCGGGAGCACCACCCCGGTCTCCTTCGGGACGACTGAATTCTTCGTATTCCTGATGGATCCACTGCAAGGAAGCCGTGTTTCCGATCTTGATTTCGAGAACATCGGACGGATTCCAGCGCAGGAAGGGAACCCAGATGCCCGGTTCGAATCCGTAGATGGTGCCCTTCACTTCAATTTCCGATACCTGGGAGGTTCCCACAAAACACTCCAGGTCGGTACGAAGTTCACCCTCGCCTTCAAAACTGCCGTAAAACCCGGCCAGACTCAGGGTCAACCACGGGAAGATTTTGAATCCCAGCTCCAGTTTTGCGAGAGAATAGGTTTCCGTTTCCAGATGGAACGTCTGGGAGACCTGCATGGCCTCCGGATTGAAAACCGTCTGGATTGTATTCAGGTCGGAAGCCTCGTTTACATCCAGTTCAAAACCGAAGATTCCGTCTGTACTGATGGAGATTCCGGAAAGGAACGATTCCCCGGACAACGATGGGGCGGGGGAATCCACCACCAAACCGAATCCACCCGGGGAAAGAAGGTACGCGACCCCATCCGGAGGAACCGGAACCCGGGTTTTCCCCGGAGCCGATACAATGATTCCAGAAAAGAACCGGCTCTCTTCCCCTTCCTTTTCCACGTAAACAACGACGGCAACCGGTTCGTCGCTTTCTTCCCGTTCGATTTCCACGGCATCATCGAGAACCTGGACGGTGACACTTAATCCTCCAGAGAAATCGACTGGGTCGATATCCTTCAGATCCACCTGGGAAGTTTCCCGGCTACCAGAGGCAAGGGTTGCCTTGGTGCTCCCGGCCGGAATCCGGGCAAGGGTCAAGCCGTCCCGGTTGGCCAGAATTTCCCCATTTCCCCGGTCGGTTTGAATCACGTTGACCGTCGCACGAACGACCATTACGTCCCGAAAGCGGGAAACCTGCTCCAGATCAGGATCCTGCAGTGGAAGGAACATTCCGAACCACATCAACAGCATCACCATTTAGTTTCTCCTGAACCGGTCAACGCCGGGCGATTGCGTCGATTTCAACGGAAGCCCCTTTGGGAAGGGCGGCCACCTGGATGGTCGACCTGGCAGGGGGGGCGGCTCCGAAAAATTCACCGTACACTTCGTTCAGTACGATAAAATCGTTCAGATCGGTAAGAAAAACGGTGGTCCGGACAACATTTTCGGGTGTCAGCCCGGCCGCTTCCAGCACCGCCCTCATGTTTTCCAGGACCCGGGAGGTCTGCACCCGGATATCCCCGGGCACCATTTCCATCGTTTCCGGATCAAGGGGGATCTGTCCGGAAAGAAAGACGAAATCACCCAGGTCAACGGCAGGGGCATAGGCACCGATGGCTTTGGGGGCCTTTTCCGATTCAATGATTTTCCGCATCATGGGCGGACATCCTATCTGCACGACGGGGCGAAGTAAAGAAGGGGTGACATCCTCTCTTTCCCATTGCACCGGATCGCGGGACCCGTACAATACCGGGAACCATGCCGGATCAAACCTACAATACGGTCATCATTGGCGGCGGAATTATCGGAACATCGATCGCCTGGCACCTTGCAAAACGGGGAGCAACGGGGGTTGCCCTTTTGGAAAAGGAGATCAACCCCGGAATGGGCTCCACGGCCAAGGCCGCGGGGGGGATTCGCGCCCAGTTCGGGAGCGAAATCAATGTCGAGCTTTCCCGCCATTCCATTCCTGCATTTGAACAATTCCCGGAAGAGACCGGGATCGAAGTCGATTTCTACCAGGCCGGCTATCTCTGGCTGGGAACCCGCAAAGAAGAAATGGACCTTTTCCAGAAAAACGTTTCCATGCAACGGGCACACGGACTGGATGTAAAACTCCTTTCCCCTTCGGAAATCGCCGCGATGGCCCCCTACTTGAAAACCGAAGACCTCCTTGGGGGAACCTTCCATGCCCGGGACGGCTATGCCCCGCCCGCCGACTACGTGATGGGATACCACAAGAAATCAAAGGAGGCGGGAGTCGACTACCATCTCGGATGCGAGGTGACCGGATTCAACGGGAATACAATTGAGACTTCCCAGGGTACATTCCAGGCGGAGGCCATCATCTGCACGGCCGGAGCCTGGATGGAGAAGATCGGATCGATGCTCGACCTTTCCATTCCGATTGAACCGGTCCGGAGGCAATGTTTTGTCACGGAACCGATCACGGAAGGGCTGGACCATCCCATCCCGATGACGATCGATTTCACGAGTGGCATCTACATGCACAGTGAATCCGGCGGCGTCCTGATCGGGAAGGCCGACAAAACCGAACCTTCGAGTTACAACGAACACGTCGATTACCCTTTCGTCGAACACATGGCGGGCCTGGCGATGGAGCGGACACCGATCCTGGAAGAAGCGACCGTCCGGACCAGTTGGGCGGGTCTCTACGGTGTCACTCCCGACCATCATCCGATTCTGGGAGCCTGCCCGGACCGGCCGGGATATTACATTGCCGCGGGATTCAGCGGACACGGGTTCATGCATGCCCCCGCCACAGGACTTGTCATGGCGGAATTACTTCTGGACGGAAAGGCGTCTACCATCGATATTGATCCCCTTCGATTTGAACGATTCCGGGAAAACAACCTTATAAAAGAGACCCATGTAATATGAACATTGTCTTCATGGGCACTTCCAAATTTGCAGTGCCCGCCCTTCAAAAACTGATCGAATCCGAACATCGTGTGCTGGCCGTCATAACCAAACCGGACAAACCCAAGGGACGGGGCCAGCAAATCCAGGCGAGTGCCATCAAGGAAGTAGCGCTGGAACACGATCTCTTTCTTTACCAGCCGGCTGATTTAAAAAACGAAGATTTCATGCGGGCTCTTCGCGCGCTCTCCCCCGACATCATCGTGGTGGTTGCCTACGGGAACAAGCTTTCCAACACGATCCTTGAACTGCCCCGTTATTACTGCCTGAACATCCACCCGTCGCTTTTACCGAAATACCGGGGGCCGGCCCCGGTTGCCAGAACCCTGATGAAAGGGGAAAAAGTCACCGGGGTATGTATTCTGAAAGTGACAGAGAAGATGGATGCCGGTCCCATTCTGGGCGTTGCTCCATGCGACGTCCCGCCCGAGGCAAACACCCCGGAAATGGAAGATATTCTTTCCCGAATGGGGGCGGAACTCCTCCTCGAGGTGATGGACCAGGTGAAGGAACGGAGCGCGATGGAAATTCTCCAGGTCGAGAGGGAAGCCACCTATGCGAAAAAGTTCGAAAAGAAGGACGGCCGGATCGATTGGCGCAAGTCTTCCAACCACATCCATAATTTTATCCGGGCACTTCAGCCCTTCCCCTGTGCCTTTGCCTTCTGGAAAAAGAACCGGGTTCTCATTCACAAGGTAAGGCCTCTCCCCTCGAAGCGTCCGGATCGAAGACCGGGAACCATCCTAAGTGTCGACAAGGATATGATCCGGGTTGCCTGCAGTGATGGAGAAGTGGGTCTCCTGGAACTCCAGCCCCAGAACAAACGGAAGATGACCGCGGCAGAGTTCATCAACGGATATGGGGCGAAAAAGGATGCCTTCTTCGCCTGAGACGCTCAGCCTTTGTCCACCGCTTTCCGGAGTGAACGGACGAAGTGTTCAATCCGCGCCGGTTTTTCCCCGGAGGCAATCTTCTTGAGAATCGCACTTCCCACGATCACTCCGTCCACCAGGGCGGCGGCCCGGGCCGCATCTTTCGGAGTGGAGATTCCGAAGCCGATATAAAGCGGTTTTTTTGTGAATTTCCGAACCCGCCGGACAAAGGAAGACAGGTCGGTAGCGAGACCCTTCCGGACACCGGTCACGCCGCGAAGCGCCACCAGGTAAATCCAGGAACGGCTGACACGGTCCAATTTCCGGATCCGTGCATCCGTACAGGTGGGGGAACAGAGAAAAATCAACGGCAATTTACGGAAGACCGTCCCCGCCTCTTCCGGCGGAAGATCGGGGATGATCAGGCCCGAAACACCCGCCTTTTTCGACCGGGAAAGAAAGCGACCGGCCCCGTACCGGTGTACCGGATTGAGATAGGTCATGAAATAGACCGGAACCGAACGGATGCGCGTGCAAAGCGTGAAGGCATCGGCGGGGGTGGTTCCATTGTCGAGCGCCTTTTGGGAACTGGCCTGAATCACAGGCCCGTCTGCAAGCGGATCACTGAAGGGAATTCCGATCTCGATTCCATCCGCCCCTCCGTTGACACAGGCGTGCATGTAGTCCGCACTCTGCTTCCGGGTCGGATACCCCGCGGTCAGAAAAGGGATCAATTGCTTCATCCCAGGTCCTTCACGATATCAACATCCTTGTCACCGCGTCCGGAAACACAGACCACGAGGATCGATCCCCGCTTCATTTTCCGGGCCAGCTTTTCTGCATAAGCCACTGCGTGTGCGGATTCCAGCGCGGGAATAATTCCCTGCTCGCGGGACAGCTGGCGAAAACCGGCCAGCGCCTCCCGGTCGGAAACGCTCACGTATTCAACGCGTCCCGTATCCTTCAACATCGCGTGCTCCGGCCCCGCTCCCGGATAATCCAGTCCGGCGGAAATCGAATGCGTTCCAAGAATCTGGCCCCAGGCGTCCTGCAGGATGTAACTCATGCTCCCATGAAGCACCCCCGGCGAGCCCTTGACCAGGGAGGCAGCGCTCTTCTTCCCTCCAAGACCACCCGCTTCCACACCCACAAGCCGGACCCGGGAATCCCGTACATAATCGGAAAAGATCCCCATCGCGTTTGACCCTCCGCCCACGCACGCAACGATGGCATCCGCTCCGCGGGGCCGGAGTTGGCGGCGAAGTTCCTTTCCAATGATCGATTGGAAGTCGCGTACCATCAGCGGATAGGGATGGGGACCGACAACGGAACCGATGACATAGTGTGTATCCTCTACATGGGTCACCCAGTCCCGGATGGCTTCGTTGATGGCATCCTTGAGCGTCCGGGTCCCGCTGGTCACCGGAACCACCTCTGCCCCGAGGAGTCCCATTCGATAAACGTTGAGGGCCTGTCTCCGGCAGTCTTCCTCCCCCATGTAGACAATGCACTCCAGCCCGAAAAGAGCGCAACCGGTTGCAGTCGCAACGCCATGCTGCCCCGCACCCGTTTCGGCAATGATCCGTTTCTTCCCCAGGCCCCGGGCGAGGAGGAGTTGGCCAAGCACGTTGTTCAACTTGTGGGAACCGGTATGGTTCAAATCTTCCCGCTTCAACCAGATCTCCGGACCCCCGATCCGATCCGTCCACCTTTCCGCGAAAGTCAATGGCGTGGGACGGCCCCCAAACTCCCGGGTGTAATGTTTAAATTTGTCGCGGAAAGTTTTGTCCCGTTTTGCCGTTGAATACGCCTTCTCGAGTTCTTCGAGGTTGGCCATGAGGGTGTCGGGAACGAATTTCCCACCGTAAGGACCGAATTTTCCCCGGGAATCAGGCCAGGGCCAGGAGGTGCGTTTGGACATGGCGGGGGGGTTACCTGATATTAACTCGAAAGGAGGTGGTACGCTGCTCGGCTTCACGTGCTGCCTGAACGAAGTCATGTAGTTTCGACCGGTCCTTTTTTCCCGGAGATCGTTCGATAAAACTACAACAGTCCACACCGTACGGACGGACCCTCCGGACAAGATCCTGAACCCGGTCCGAAGTCAACCCACCGGCCAGCATCACCCGCCCGTATTTTTTCGCGCAGGTGGCCCAGTGAACGTCCACCGAAGAGCGTCCCAGATTTCCTTTCGGGATATCCAGAAGAGAAGCAAAAGTATCGTATTTTCGAAGGGTTTCCAGGGTCTGATCAGTATAGGTGTCGAAAGCTTTGATGACATGAGCGCCGAGTGCGGCCGCGTAATCGACCGATTCCCGCCCATGCAACTGGGCAAATCGAATTCCGCACCGGGCAAGAATTTCCCGGACCTGCTCGGCAGGCTGGTCCTGGAAGACACCCACGGGCGTGACCCCTTCGGGCATCTCCGAAACGATCTCCTTGGCAGTCTCCAAGTCAATGCGGCGGGAACTGGGCGCGAATATCAGACCGATGAAATCCGCCCCTTCCTCCGATGCCAAGAGAGCGTCGGCCACGTTCGTGATGCCGCAAATTTTGATTTTCAGCATCAAACTTAGAGTACCCCATCATTCATGAATAATCAACGCCTTCTTCCAAATGAAACCGAATCTGAACGCCTGAATTCAGGCCAGGAAAGCCTTACATATTTTATGAGACTATACCCCAATCTCGAAGCGCCTCCGTGCTGCTTTTGAAGGCGAGTTGATCCCAGGGGATTTCAGAGGGGGAAAAGAAGCGGGCATCGGCGGCATCATCCCCGGCACACGGCTCCGAATCAGAAAGAATCCGGGCGGCATAAGCAACAATGACCACGGACCCTCCCCACCAGCTTTTCGAGTAGGAATAGGTGCCGAGATGTCGCTGGAGTTCGACATCAAGACCGGTCTCTTCCCGGGTTTCCCGAACGGCGGCTTCCGCTGTTGTTTCATCCACTTCCATGGAGCCACAGGGCAAACCCCACAAACCGGCCCGGGGATCGATTTTCCGCCGAATGAGGACGATCCGGCCTTCCTTTTCCGGAATGGTTCCGCAGGCAATTTTGGGGTCGAGGTAATGGATGAAGCCGCACCCGGTACAGATGGACCTTTCCCGGAGGTCCCCTTCCGGAATTTCTTTTGCCATCGGCTGGGCACACTTGATGCAATATTTCGGGTCGGTGATTTTTGCCACCGGCTTAGTCCTTCCTCGTCCACTCGGCCCACGATTCCAGCTTTCGAAGAGCCTCCTCCGAATCGATCGCGGCCGCAGCCCGCTTCACACCAGCACGAACGGTTTTCTCTCTTCCAGCAGCGACCAGGGCCACTCCGGCGGAAAGGCAGACCCCGTCCCGGTACGCATCCTTCTTCCCCCGGAGAATCCGCCCGGCAATCCCCGCATTTTTCCGGGGAGATCCCCCCAACAGGTCCTCCAACCGCGCCTTTTTCAGTCCGGCCATGGAAGGCGAAAAAGTAACCCGCGAGATCTTTCCTCCCTTAAGTCGGGCCGCCCGGGTGGGTCCCAGAAGGGAAACTTCGTCCAGCCCCCCGGCGCCATGAAAGGTAAATGCCGACCGGACGCCCAGCCCCTTCAGAACGCGGGCAAACAGGTCGACCAGTGCGGGGTCAAAAACGCCGATGGTCTGGACACTGACGGAAGCCGGATTCGAAAGAGGACCCAGAAGGTTGAAAATCGTCCGGAATCCGAGTTCCCTTCGCACCGGCCCTGCAAATTTCATCGCCGGGTGGAAACCGGGGGCATGCATGTAGGTAATTCCGTTTTCCTGCAGGGAAGCCTCGGCACGTGAAGCGGGTAATTCCACCCGGACTCCAAGTTCTGCCAGAAGATCACTGCTTCCACACTTGGAACTGGCGGCACGGTTTCCATGCTTGGCAATGGGGACTCCACATCCGGCGGTCACGATCGCCGAGAGCGTGGAAAAGTTAAAGGTTCCCTTTCCATCCCCGCCTGTCCCGCAGGTATCCAGAACCGGGGAAAGCCGTCCGGTTCGAACGCGTACCACCCGTTTTCGCATCGCTTCGGCACACCCGAGAATCTCCTCCACCGTTTCCCCCTTCATCCGGAGTGCGGTCAGAAAGGAGGCCAGGAGAGTGGGAGAAACCTTTCCATCCATGACTTCTCCCATGGCCGAAAAGGCTTCTTTCCGGCCAAGCGATTCCCCTTCCACGACTTTTTGAAGGCTCTTGTGAAACATGGGAGCGCGATTGTAGGACCTTTCTCCGCAACCGGGAAGGGAAAGAACCGGACAGCGATGCGGGATGGAATCGGGGTCCCTGAACCCTTGTGCCCTTGACACTGAAAATCGGTCGCCCCTATAATCCGCGCGCACCAGGAACGGGAAAACCGGGTTTTCTCCCGGCCTGGAAAACGAATCCAGGAAGAAACCGGAAGGGCCCCACCGCTAAAGAGGAAACATGAGATCGATCTTCATTACGGGTACGGATACGGGCGTTGGAAAAACGGTGGTGGCTGCGGGAATAGCAACCGCACTCGACCGGAAAGGCATAAACGTCGGCGTCATGAAACCCTATGCAACAGGCGGGGAGGTTTCCGATGACGCCGTTGCACTCCGAAAGGCGGTTTCCAATCCCGACCCGCTCGAACTGGTCAATCCGATCTGCTACCGCCCCCCCCTTGCACCCAAGTCCGCTGCGAAGGTGGAGGGGAAGGAGCAGAGACTGAACCTGGCCCTGCGTGCGTACGACGAGTTGAAATCCCGCCATACCGTGATGATCGTGGAAGGGATCGGAGGGTTGCTCGTTCCGCTCCGGAAAAAATATTTCGTGGCCGACCTGGCAAAAAAGTTTGAACTCCCGCTTGTCATCGTGACCCGGCCAACACTCGGAACGCTGAACCACACCCTGATGACCATTCACGTGGCACGCCAGTATGCCCTTCCGATCGCGGGCCTGGTGATCAATCACCATGCAAAGTTTGATGCGGATGAGGCGGTCGAGTCCAACCGCGCGGAACTCTCCTCCCTTCCCGGAGTTCCCTTTCTGGGAGAGGTTCCTTTCTCGGATACTCCGGACCCCGAGGTCTTTGACGGGATCATCCGGAAACTGGGGTAGATCCGGTAAAAACGGATCCTATTTCTTTCCCAGTTTATTCACTTCCGCCAGGATCTCTTCCGGGTCGGGCCGGTGCCGGAGAAGACTCGTGGTATTCATCCAGACCAGCCGCTGGCGGCGGTCGATGAGAAAGGTTCCGGGGCGGGCGATATCGGTGCCACCCGGTCCCTGGCCTTCATGCACCATCCCCAGTTCCCGGATCAACGTGAGGTCGGAATCGGACAGG
>PVBE010429049.1_pt1 | contig 22691 bp, 21 predicted proteins | sample 1631181 | NCBI WGS metagenome assembly PVBE01 (sample SAMN08397723, study PRJNA350692) | Marine metagenome, whole genome shotgun sequencing project. | isolation source: water | place: Pacific Ocean | collected 2012-04 | reverse complement strand
CTCAAGTAGAGCATGGACCATGAGGTAACCAAGCAAGGGTGCCCACTTGGATAGGATTAAAACGCCGATTTGCTAGCAAATTGGTTCGCGAATCCCGTCCCCCGCACTAGTATTATTACTTAGCAAAGAGGATAATGGGCTGCACCGGCCGTGGTCAGAAGGTTTAAATAGGAAATAACCTACGGGAGAAGGAGACGGGGGAGTCTCTTCCTATTATGAGGTACGGATGGAAGGTAACGACGGGGAACTGAACGTACGGGTGCTCGGTATGAGCGCCGCCGAGCCCTGGAACGGTTGGGACAACCATGCCATCGAGATCACCGATGGCGAGCACTCCTACCTCATCGACGCGGGGAGCGGGAAGGTGGCCGGACGGGAGTACGACGCAGTATTCATCACCCACTACCACATCGACCATACCCAGTACCTCTTCGACATCAAGGCCCGCCAGTACGTCGGGCCCGACCTCATGCCCCACGATGAGTTCCCCGAGGCCGGTGTCCATGATGCCTGGGAGCGACCCGATCACCGTCTTGAGGGCCTTATCGAGAGGGACGGCACGGTCCTCGATACCTTCGACGCCACAGGAGATCCGGTCCACGTGTACGAGGACGACCGCATCTCGGTGCACGCCCTCCCCACCTACCACAGCCCCCTGGTCCAGAGCGCCAGCTACCTGATCGAGAACAAGGCCACCGGCAACTCCCTCTGGGTCTCCGGGGACTTCCACCACTTCCGTACCGGGGCCTGTGAGGACTACCTCCGGTCGGCGGCACCCTCCTTCTCCCTGGTGGAGGCCACCTTCTACGACGGTGGTCAACCGCCCGACCACCAGAACCTCGCCACGGCGACGGCACTGGCCGGGGAGCTCGGTTTGGAGGACTACCGCCTGGTCCACCTCAGCTTCAGGTGGGATGGGTACGTGGACGAGCATGAGGACGTCATCGCCTCGCCGGACGAGCTGTACTCATTCTAGCCCGAGGCCTACCGTATCTTCTCGACGATGTCCAGGTAGGTCACAGTGCTCCCCGTCGCCTCGCTGTCCGCGCCGTCAGGGATCGGGATGTCCAGGTCCATCATATTCTCTATGACGTCCCCCAGCTCGGTCTTGATGACGTTGAGCACGCGCCGTTTCTCCTCGAAGTCCTTGAACACGGCGATGAACAATCCGTCGTACTTTGTGGAGTTGAGGGAGCTCATGAACACCAGATTATCCTTGATGCGCTCGATACAGCCGAACATCCGCTCCTCGTTCGCCACGTGGTCGCGCCAGTAGTCGGCGTTCCAGAGGATGAAGATGAGGCTGCCGAACCGGTAGCCCAGTCCGTGGAGGTCCACGAGGCAGGTGTAGCCGCTAATGAGGCCCTCAGATTCCAGCTGGTTGCGTATCTTGCTCACCGTCACCTGGGAGAGCCCCACCCTTCTCGCAATGTCGTTGTCCGACGAGCGGGCGTTCGCGGCCAGCTCCCTGAGCACACGTCGGGGATTTTCCTTCACACACATCACCTAAAGTTATTGAATTAAAGTGTTTTCTTAATTTATCCTATTAATCAATAGCTTTTTATTTGTTTCTCAGCTTGAAATCTTTGACATCTGCCAAGAGGCGATCACCATGGACATCATGAACGCATTGCTCTTCCGCGACAAGGGTCGGTTCGACCTGACCGAGACCGATGGACCGGGCGCCATCGGCCCCAAGGATGTGCTCATCGAGGTGAAGAGGGCGGGGATCTGCGGTACGGACCTGCACATCTTCCGCGGCACACACCCCGCCAATCCCGACATCATCCTCGGGCACGAGTACGCCGGGGTAGTGGCGCAGGCCGGTGATAGCGTCACCCACCTACAAGAGGGCGACGCCGTCGTCATCGATCCCAACGTCACCTGCGGTACATGCTTCTTCTGCCGCAACGGGATGAGCAACCAGTGCGATGCCCTCGACACGGGCACCACCCTGGGCATATTCCGCCACGGCGGGTTCGCCCGGTTCAACGTGGCCCCCTCCCACATGGTGTACAAGGCGCCCAAGGACATGGACATGACCGCAGCAGCCCTGGTCGAGCCGCTGTCATGCGTACTGAACGGAGTAAAGAATGCCGCCATCCAGCCCGAGGACACGGTGGTCGTGCTCGGCGCCGGCCCCATCGGCCTCCTCTTCACTAACGTCCTCTCGCACTTGGCAAGCCTCCTCATCGTGTCCGAGGTGGACGATCTGCGGGCCGGAAAGGCCCGGCAGTTCACGCCCCACGTGCTCGACCCCAAGGAGACGGACATAGGCAAGGAGGTGCGGTCGCTCACCGACGGCCGCGGCGCTAACGTGGTGGTGGACGCCACCGGCGTGCTCATGGGCGACGCTCTGGGCCTGGTCGCCAAGGGCGGGAAGGTGGTGCTCTTCGGCATGAACTCGGCCCACACGGCTGCTATCCGGCCGTACGACATCACCCGTAACGAGATCCAGGTCATCGGCACCTACATCGCCAATCGCACCGTCGTCCCGGCCATGACCATGCTCCACCAGGGGCGGATCGACGTGGAGCACTACGTGGACACTGTGCTCCCCCTGGACGACATCTACGACGGCTTCCGCCGGCTGGGTCTCGACCCGGAGACGGGCGAGCGAACACCTATGGACGCCGTCAAGGTGCTCGTGAAGCCGTAGGGTGCCCTGCGATGGCCGAGGACACGACCGAAAAAAACCTCGACGTCCTCACCACCGGGATGGTGGTGACGGACGTCATTACCGCGGACCTGCCCCGGTTCGCCGACCCTAGCGAGATGATGTTCGTTCCCCGCGGGGTGGAGGTTCACGTGGGGGGGCACCCGGCCAACGTGGCCATCGACCTCGCCGCCGTGGGCGTGAACCCGGCCACCATCGGCGTGGTCGCAGCGGTAGGGGAGGACGTGTTCGGTGATTTCATCGAGGGCACCCTCACGAGGCACGGCATCATTCCCCTCCTACAGCGGAAGCCCGTCGGGACGAGCAAGAACATGATTCTTGTGCTCACCGGCGAGGACAGGCGGTTCCACCTGGACCCAGGGGCCAACATGGAGCTCGAGGCGGACCATGTGATCGATGCCCTGCGGGAGCATCACCCCCGTGTGCTCTGCTGTCGGCCCGGCTACTCGGGGATCGACTTGGAGATGGAGCGGGTGGTGCGGGCCGCCCGGGAGGTCGGCACCACCGTCTTCCTCGACATCTGCAGGCCGTACGCGAAGCCCTGGGACTACATCGCCCCGGCCCTCCCCCATGTGGACATCTTCCACTCCAACGAGGGCGAGGCCATGGGCGTCACCCGCACCACCACCGTGGATGACGCCCTGGACGCCCTCCTGGACACCGGCATCGGCGCAGTGTTCATCACCGGCGGCGGGAGCGGGGCGAGGGTCAGGACCAGGCGATGGGATCTGGCCCAGCCGGGGCTCGCGGTGGATGCCATCGACCCCACTGGAGCGGGGGATGCCTTCTGTGCGGGGGTGGTCCGCACGCTCCTGGACAGGAACGAGCTGGACTGCGACGTACTGGGGCGGGAGGGGCTCGCCCGGCTCCTTGCCTATGCCCAGGCCATGGGCGCCGCCGCGGCGTCGGCAGTAGGAACGACGACGGGTGTTACTGCCGAGCGTGTACGGTCCCTGGTAGAGGCCCAGGGAGAGCGTCTGGTCACAGAAACCCACTCCCCGGAATAGAGGTGCTGCTCATGGTACGAACCAACGACGTCCACATCCGGGCCCCCGCCGCCCTGGCGGAGGGCGAGAACGAGTATATCGGCCCGGCCGATCCCCACGGGATGGGGTTCTCGGTCCTCAGACTTACTAGAGCGCTCACCGGGCGCACCGACCACGAGACCTGCCTCGTGCTCCTCTCGGGAAAGGGGAGGGTGCGCGTGGGAGGCGAGGATCACGACGTTGAGCGCTCCTCCCTGCTGGACGAGGAGCCGTGGACCTTCCTCCTCCCGGCGGGCGAGGATTTCGCCGTCCTCCCGGAACCCGAAATGGAGCTCGCGGTCATACGAACGGAGAACGAGCGACGCTTTTCGCCGCGGGTGTTCGCACCGGACGCGGTCGACGTGGAGCGACGGGGCGAGGACCTGGTCGACGGGGCGTGCTTCCGTCTGGTAAAGACCGTGTTCGATCATTCCACCATGGCGGAGAGCAATCTCGTCGTGGGCGAGGTGGTGAACCAGCCGGGACGCTGGTCGAGCTATCCTCCGCATCACCACCCCCAACCAGAGCTATACTACTACCGCTTCGTCCCCGGGCAGGGTTACGGCTTCTCCCAGCTCGGTGACAGGGCGATCAAGGTGTCCGAGGGGAGCCTGGTGTGCATCCCGCCGGACACAGATCACCCGCAGGTGGCCGCACCAGGATACGCCATGTGGTACCTGTGGGTGGTGCGCCACCTGCCCGACGACCCCTACACGGGATTCACGTTCGATCCACGACATGAATGGACCCTGGACCCCGGAGCGGATGTATGGAGGATAGGAAAGGGATAGATCATGGCTTCAAAGGAACGGAACCGACAGGAGATGACGGCCTCCCAGGCCATCGTCCGCTACCTAATCCACGAGGGTTTGCCGTACGTGTTCGGCATCTTCGGTCACGGCAACGTGCAGCTGGGCGAGGCCCTGAAGGAGCACGAGGACGAGATCACGTATATCCAGCTGAAGAACGAGCAGAACGGCGTCCACATGGCCATCGGCTATGCCAAGATGACCGGACGGCCGCTCGCCGTGACCACGTCCATCGGGCCCGGGTGCACCAATCTCGTCACCGGCGCTGGGGCGGCGCGGGTGAACCGCCTGCCTGTGCTTCTGCTTCCCGGTGACGCCTTCGCAGACGCCGCGGGGCCGTTGCTCCAGCAGGTGGAGGGGAACGCGTGCCCGGAGGACATGGCCTCGGACACCCTCCGGCCCGTCTCCCGGTACTGGACGCGGATCACCCGGCCAGAGCAGCTCGCACGCCGCCTTCCACAGGCGTTCGACGCCATGCTGGAGCCCGGTAACGAGGGCCCGGCCACCCTCGCACTGCCCATGGACACCCAGACATTCTCCCACCCCTTCGACGTGGATATGCTCTTCAAACCGCGTGACCGGGAGTGGGAGCGCACACGGCCCGACGAGCGGGCCGTAAGGAGGGCGGCGGAGCGTATCTCCAAGGCCACCCGACCCCTCATCATTGCCGGAGGGGGCGTCATCCGTTCGGAAGCGTGGGAAGAGGTCATTCGGCTCGCCGAGCGCATCTGCGCCCCCGTGGTCTCCACCCAGGCCGGGAACGGTACCATGCTGTGGGACCACCACATGAACGCCTTCACGGTCGGCCCGGACGGCAGTTCATGCGGCAACCGCCTATGCAAGAAGGCCGACCTGGTCATCGGCATCGGTACGCGGTACGGGGACTTCACCACCTGCTCGGACACACTGTTCGGTCCCGACGTGGAGTTCGTCAACCTCAACATCTGCAACTTCGACGTGGGCAAGCAGCGGGCCGTGAAGCTCCTGGGTGACGCGAGGGAGTCCCTGCGGCTGCTCCTGGAGGAGCTCACCGGGCTCGGCGTGGAGCGGGAGCTTGACGGTAGCCCGTACTACGAGGAGCTCCAGCGAGAGCGCCGGGAGTGGATGGCCGAGGTGGACCGCGTCACCGGCGAGGATGCCTCGCCCATGACCCAGAACCGCGTCATCGGCGTGCTCAACGAGGTCACCGACGACCGGGCGGTGATCGTTTCGGCCGCCGGCAGCCTGCCGGGCCACCTCCTGCGCTTGTGGAAGACCAAGGACCCCACACGGAAGGGCTACCACTGCGAGTACGCCTTCTCCACCATGGGGTACGAGGTGGCCGGCGGCATGGGTGTGAAGCTCGCCGATCCCTCCCGCGACGTGTACGTCATGGTGGGGGACGCCTCCTTCCTCATGGCCCCCCAGGAGCTGGTCACCGCCGTCCAGGAGGGTATCGCCGTGACCGTCGTCCTCGTGGACAACCACGGCCCCCAGGTCATCCGTAACCTCCAGGCCTCCTGCGGCTTCGAGGAGTTCGGGTGCGAGTTCAAGGCCCGCAATGGGAAGGGCCTTGACGGCGGCTACCTCAATCTGGACTTCGCCGGGATGGCAGAGTCCATGGGGTGCGTGGGCCTGCGGGCCGCCAACCCCGAAGAGCTCAAGGACGCACTGGCCACAGCAAGGGAGGTCACCGACCGACCCACCCTCATCCACGTGCTGGTGGAGCCCGGGCGCAGGTTCCTCGGGTGCTACGACGGCTGGTGGGACGTGCCCCGACCCGTGTTATCGGACCGGGAGGAGATGCGCCGGCACCGCGCGGAGTACGAGCGGGTGAAGCGCGAGGAGCAGGTGGTGAGGTGACGGACCGGATGAGGGTGCGGCTTGGAGTATCACCCATCGCCTGGAGCAACGACGACATGCACGACCTCGGGGGCGAAATACCCCTCGAGCGGTGCCTGGGCGAGGCCAGCACGGCCGGGTACGTCGGCGTCGAGCTGGGGCACAAGTTCCCCCGCGACCCCGCCGTGCTCATGCCGCTCCTGGTCGGCCACGGGCTGGACCTCGTCTCGGGCTGGCACTCCACGTTCTTCACCAGGGAGAAGGGCCACGATCGTGAGCGTGCGAACTTCAAGAGCCACCTGTCCTTCCTAAAGTCCATGGGGTGTAGCGTCATCATCTGCGCCGAGTGCAACCGGACCAGGCACTCTACCATCGACGCCGCTCCACGGGAGAAAGGAGTACCGCTCTTCACCGACGAGGAGTGGGCACGTCTTGCCACCCGGCTCGACGAGGCGGGACACGTCGCCGCCAATGCCGGGCTGAGGCTCGTGTACCACCACCACATGGGCACGGGCGTGGAGTCTCCGGAGGAGATCCACCGGCTCATGGACACCACGGATCCGGACCTGGTGCACCTGCTGGGCGACACGGGCCACATGCTCTATGGCGGAGGTGATCCTGCGACGCTGTTCTCCCGGTACGCCGAGCGCATCGGGCACGTTCACTTGAAGGACATCCGACGCGACGTGCTGGAGGAGGTCAAGCGGAACCGCCTCTCCTTCCTCGCCTCGGTGCGCATGGGGGTGTTCACCGTCCCAGGGGACGGGTGCATCGACTACGGGCCGGTCATCGGCTCGCTGGACCGCTCCGGGTATGAGGGCTGGCTGGTGGTAGAGGCCGAGCAGGATCCTGCGATCGCCGAGCCCCTGGCATACGCCCGGAAGGCGCGAGGTTTCATCAGGAATAAGGCCGGGATATGATGGACGACATGTTCTCCGTCGAGGACGCCGTAGCCTCAAGAGAGTACCTCGAGCGCTTCCTTCGTCCGGCTAGGGATGGGTCCGGGTCCGTTTGACCATGGATCGGTTCGTCGTTGCCCTGATCCTGGGCTCCACCTTCATGCACGCCGGATGGAACCTGCTCGCCCGCCGGCAGCGGTGCGAGACCTCGTTCTTCGAGCGGATGCTCCTCGTGACCGTCCTCGCCGGGCTCGTTCCGGCGGCGATGAGCGAGGCGGCGATGAGCGAGGCGGCGACCCGGTCTCTTACCCCAATTGCGTGGGCGTGCGTGGTCGGCTCTGGGCTCTGCTGCGGGATGTATTACTTCTTCCTTGCCCGGGCGTACGAGTCCGCGGACTTCACCGTGGTCTATCCTGTAGCTCGCTCCCTGCCAGTGGTGCTCGTCGCCCTCGGCGACATGGTGCGGGGGAGGTATCCCAGCCCCGCCGGCTGGTCCGGTATGCTCCTCGTGGTGTCCGGATGCTTCCTCGTCTCGCTCCGCTCGAGCCGGGACGTGAACGTTCGGCGCTATCTCGACCGGGCCCACCTGTGGATGCTGTTCACCGCCCTTGGAACGGTGGGCTACACCCTGCTCGACAAGGTAGCCGCTGAGACCATGCAACAGGGGCCGACGACAGCCGCCCGGTACGGCTACGTGTTCTTCCTCGTCTCCTACCTGGCCTTCTCGGTGCTCCTGAGGGTGCTTGGACGCGGGGAGCAGCGCCCGGCGTCCATCGGATGGCGGGACCCGGCCATCGCCGCCGCCCTCAACTTCGGCGCCTACTGGCTCGTGCTCTGGGCATACCAGCTGAGCACGTTCGCCAGCTACATCGTCGCCCTGCGGCAGTTAAGCATCGTCATCGGCGTCGTGCTGGCCCTCGCCATCTTCAAGGAGAAGGAACCGGGCATCCGTCTCGCGGGCACCCTGGTGATCACCGTCGGACTCGTGGTCGTCAGTCTCTTTAGCGGGTGATCGACGGCCCAGGACGGCCACCGCGATCCGACAGCGCGGCTTTCACTAGAGGGCTCTATTGGGATTGGCTTCCGAAAAGCTCAAGTAGAGCATAGGCTACGAGGTAACCAGACAAGGGTGTCGACTGGGATAGGATGAGCCTGCCGATTTGTAAGCAAGATCGTGCGCGGATCCCGTCCCCCGCACCACCCCATGATCAATGGTGGACCACATGGACCCACAGACCATCGCGACCGTGACCCTCGTGCTCGGCGTCCTTACCCTCCTGACCGGCTGCCAACGGAGCTCGTCGGGCAGCGATGCCGAGGCCCCCGCAGCACAGTTCGAGATATCGGATGGCCAGGGTCTGGTCGGGGTCGACACAAGCACACTCAAGGAGGACGCGAACGCGACCATCACCATCGTCGGCCGTATCGAGGACACGGGCGCCCTCAACCTCTTCCGCACCTATAGTCTGGCCGATGGTCATGCTCTCTCCCGTCAGTACTACCTCACTGAGCGCGTGTACGAGGATCTGCACGGTTCGACCTGGGTACGCCTGACCTGCCAGCCAGCGGGCACTCTGTACGGCGGGCCCGCCCTCCGCGTGTCGTCCTTCGAGCCTGTGCCTGGACTGAACGCCTCGCTCGAGCGTGCAGTGCTGGATGCCTGTGGGCATGTGGAAGCTAGCCGGAATAACTTCGACCTGAACCTGTACAAGGGGACCGAGCGGTTCAAGGCAGCCCTGGCCGAGCACGCCGATAAGGACCTCAACACACTGCCCTTCGAGCCGAGGGACGAGGTGGTGTTCGTTGACCGTGACGTTCGCAAGGCAGGTATCGACTGCGGCCGAGTGGTGCTCCGCAACGGTCCCGTGCGGGGCGACTTCCTCAGCTTCCTGGCCGTGTACGACCTTGAGGCCAAGAGAGTAGAACGGGTGCTCGTCAGGAACACGGGCTACTTCATGGAGTGAGCAGGCCGGGGGGGCTCGCTGAAAGGAAAGACATAAGTAGGCCGTTCCCAGGCGACCATGTCATTATTAGACACGGTCGTGAACATCATGGCATCAACGAACGCTCATTCCACGAAAGGGCTGCTGTCGCAGCTGGACGATGCGGTCACCAACTGGCTGGCCAAGGACGGGTACCTGGACACCACCAGCGTGAAGCGAGCGGTGGACCTGTCCAAGTTCGAGCTGCAGAAGGACATCGACACTGAGATGCAGCAGTACATCGATGACCACCGGCCCGAGCTGGAGCAGGACCTCACTGAGCGGGCCCAGGCCTATGCTTCCGGTGGTGGTTGCCCGGGCGCTGCGAAGATGCGTGCTCAAAAGGAGATCGTGTTCGAGGTGCGCCAGACCGTCCTCGAGGAGCGCGATCCTCCAAGCTACCAGGCCATCCACGAGCTGGAGCACGGCCACCTCGACTTCAAGCTCAGCCAGGACAAGGTGCCGTTGGGCTTCCTGGATAAGCTGCCCGATCTCGTGGGAAAGAACGTACACCGTCTGGGTGACGATGCCTACGCCACGGCCGACGCCCTCTCGCTGGAGCTACGGGACGAGCTTGACCTCGACAACGGCTTCGACGACTACTCCATGACCGTGGTAGCCAAGGCATGCGGTGCAAACCTCAAGAACCCCGCGGCCAAGATCTACGAGTCCACGATCGTCATGAAGTTCGACCACAAGCTCGACGATACAGACCGCGACGCCTTTGAGGGACGTCTGAAGAGCGAGGGCTATGCTGCCTTCGAGCCCGAGGTGACTCAGTACGCCAAGGGCTTCGCCCTCACCACGTCCTACGAGCTGGACAAGGGCGAGGTCATCCAGCACAAGGTCGTCAAGATGGGCGAGTTCAAGGGCCAGTACGAGCACACCGACCTCCTGGGCCTCTGTCCGAGCCTTTCCTGCGCCGGTGCGGGATACGATGCCCATGCTCCGCTCACCATGGAGGCCCCGCCGGCCTATGGCGCCGGGGACGGTCCGTGCGGCGGTTGTGGCGGCTGCGGCTGATCCGCGTCCGAAGGAACGCACGTACCTCGTACACGCAGGTCCATCGCGATATCCCTAGACGTTAGGCTCAGGAAGAAGAAGGGCAGGACCGAAGACCACGTACGATCTTCGACCCAACAACTCTGATGATTATCTGGTCTTACTCGGGCTCGGAGATGGCGTCCACGGGACAGGAGTCGATGCAGGCAAGGCAGTCGATGCATGTCTCCGGGTTAACAACGGCCTTGTCATCGTTCATCTCAAGGGCCTCGCTGGGGCACGTGCCCACACAGGAGCCGCACCCGATGCACTCTTCCTCGTCGATCTTAACAGCCATGATGATTACCTGCGGGTGTCGACGGGAGAGCAGGTTAAAAACGTTTGCTTTGGCACGCCTCCATAGGAAACCCTAAAAAGTTAGGTGACCCCAAGCAGACCTGATGGGATTGTCGCTCGTCGAGCTCAGTGCGGGGCGGAGCGGTACCGTCGAGTCCATCGACGGCCGTAGCAACCTCGCACGGTGGCTCGATGAAAAGGGCGTCCGCAAGGGTACCCTCGTCAAGGTGGTCTCCGTGCCCTCCGACAGCGGGCCCATGACCGTCGAAGTGGACGGGAAGGAGGTCGAGCTGGGACGGGGGATGGCCGACAAGGTCATCGTGAGTACATCCCCCCGGCGCCTGGTGCTGGTGGGCAATCCCAACGTGGGCAAGAGCGTCATATTCTCCCATCTTACCGGCCAGTACGCAGTGGCCTCCAACTACCCCGGCACCACCGTGGAGATGCTGTGCGGTAACGGCACCATCGGTGGAGAGGAGTTCGAGGTGATGGATACCCCGGGCACCAACAGCCTCGTGCCCATGAGCGAGGACGAGGCGGTCACCCGTGACATCCTCCTCGAGGGCGCTGATATCGTCCTCCAGGTGGTCGACGCCAAGAACCTCCGCCGGTCGCTGGTCCTCACCCTCCAGCTCCTCTCCATGCGACAGCCGGTGGTGCTCGCACTCAACATGTGGGACGAAGCGCTGGCAAAGGGAGTCTCGATCGACACCGAGCGCCTATCCCAACTGCTGGGCATCCCGGTAGTCATCACCGTTGCCCCGGAGAGCAAGGGCATCTTCACGCTCCGCCGCCGTCTCGCAGAAGTGGCCGCGAGCGACGTGCTGCCCCCGACGCCCGACATCTACCGGGGCGCTGCCGGCAAGGCCGTGGAGGAACTGTCCGAGCTCCTGAGCAGTCCCCAGGAGGCCGTCATGGCGCTCTCCGGTGACGCCACCCTCAACGAGCATCTCAGGAAGGTCCACGGGAAGGATACCATGCTCCAGTTGAAGAATGTGCGTGCGCGGCTCGAGGAGGAGTACACGCGACCGCTCGCCCAGGTGTTCGATACCTCTCTCCAGAGGAAGGTGTCCGCCGTCCACGACCAGGTCTACCGCCAGGAGCTCCCTTCGACCACGAGCGTTGAGGAGCAGTTCTCTCAGCTGACCTTCTCCCCGGTCACCGCCATCCCCATCCTGCTCGCGGTGATGTTCCTGGTCTATCAGTTCGTCGGGATAGTGGGTGCGGGTTTCTTGGTGGACTTCCTCGAGACCGATGTGTTCGACGCTCATATCATCCCCTGGCTCCAGAACACTGCATTGTTGTTCGTCCCGGAGACGAACATCGTGTACGACTTCTTCCTTGGTGATTTCGGCATCATCAGCATGGGCCTTACCTATGCCATCGCCATCGTGCTCCCCATCGTCGGCACGTTCTTCATCACCTTTGGCATCCTGGAGGATTCGGGCTACCTCCCACGGCTCACCATCATGGTGAACCGCGTGTTCCGCGAGATAGGGCTGTCGGGCAAGGCCATCCTGCCTATCGTGCTCGGGTTCGGGTGCGGGACCATGGCCGTGCTAACCGCACGCATCCTCGAGACGCGGAAGGAGCGGCTCATCGCAACCCTGCTCATCGCCCTGGCCATCCCCTGCTCCGCCCAGCTGGGTGTGATGATGGGGCTGCTCGCCGGGCTCTCAACGGCCGCCTTGACCGTGGCCTTCGTGACCGTGCTCCTTCAGCTGATCATCGTCGGCCGGCTCGCCGCCATCGTCATCCCCGGCGAGGACTCGGACTTCATCATGGAGCTACCGCCCATCCGCCGGCCGTTCCTCCGCAACATCGCCCTGAAAACCTGGATGCGTACCAAGTGGTTCCTCATGGAGGCCATCCCCCTCTTCATCCTCGGGACGGCCCTCCTCTTCGTGCTTCACCATACCGGAGGGCTCGAGATCCTCGAGAACGCCCTCCAGCCCGTGGTGAGCTCCATGCTCGGGCTGCCCAAGGAGACCGCCCGGTTCTTCCTCATGGGCTTCATCCGCCGGGACTACGGGGCCGCAGGCTTCCTGGACATGGCCCGTACCATCGATCCTGTCACCGGCCTGTCCCTCCTCTCCAACAACCAGATCGTGGTGGCCATCGTCACCCTGAACCTCTTCGTCCCGTGCATCGCCGCCTTCTTCGTCATCCTCAAGGAGCAGGGGCGGTGGATCGGTCTTGCGATATTCGCGTTCGTCATAATCTACTCGGTGCTCGTGGGCTCTGTGCTCAACGCGCTGCTGACCCTTACGGGGGTGAGCCTCTAGCCCGGGCAAGTACCGGTGAACGGGGGATACTACCATGATCGAACAACTGGAGGAGGTGCTCGAGCACCTATGGATCAAGAAGGACAAGGGGGCCGAGGTCAAGATGAAGAGCGTGAGGGACGAGGACCTGAGCGCTCTCATGGACCAGGGCCTGGCCGAGGTCGTCAACGACCGCGTGGTCCTCACGACCAAGGGCGATGAGGGCGGCCGGGGCATCGTGCGCCGGCACCGGCTCGCCGAGCGGCTGCTCCACGACGTACTGGAGATGAACGACACGGAGATCCATGACCAGGCGTGCAGGTTCGAGCACATCCTCTCCCCCGGCGTCGAGGAGAACATCTGCACGCTCCTGGGCCATCCGAAGGTATGCCCCCACGGCACGCCCATCCCCCCAGGACCCTGCTGCGAGGAACGGCGCATCAAGGCCAAGAGCATCGTGGTCCCGCTCACCGATCTAGGGGTCGGCGAGAAGGGGATCGTGTCCTACCTCCACACCAAGCGTCATCCCCGACTCCACAAGCTCATGTCCTTCGGTATCGTGCCGGGGCTTACGATACACGTGCACCGGACGTCGCCCTCCCTGGTCATCCAGGTAGGGGAGACGACCATTGCCCTCGAGAGGGGGATAGGTGAGGATATCTTCGTTAGGAGGAAGGGAAGGAAGACAGGGGAGGAATGATCGTATGCGGAAACAGACCAAGGAAGACTACATCGAGGCGATATTCGTGCTGGAGAAGCAGGACGGGCGTGCCCGGACCGGCAAGCTCGCCGTGCGCCTTGGGGTCAAACCCCCCTCCATCACCGAGATGCTCGGCAAGCTCAAGGACGAGGAGCTGGTCAACTACCAGAGCTACGCGGGGGTCACTCTGACACCCAAGGGGATGAAGCTTGCAAAGAAGTGCATGCACCGGCACCGGCTGCTCGCGGCCCTCTTCGAGATGATCGGTGTGGAGGAGGAGCAGGCAGAGGTGGACGCCGCCCAGGTCGGGCACCACATCTCTCCTGCCACCACGGCACAGTTGGAGAAGCTATTGCAGTTCGTGCAGGCGAATCCGAACGATCCCCCGTGGATCGACTGCTTCCGGTACTACTGCGAGACGGGGGAGCGCGTGCACTGCCCGGGTCTCAAGGGGAAAGGCTGAGCTTTGTTCCTGACGAATAGAACCCGTTATGGAGGCCGTTTTTCAAAACCTACTTAAATCGTCCTTTCCTCCAACTTCTCTAGTAGAAGGAAGGGGAATGCACATGAGGCGGAAATCACTACTGTTTGTGCTCGTATTATTCACCGGTCTGGCGCTCAGCGCAGCCATCTGCGGTGACTGTGTCTGCCAAGAACCCGAAGATACGACCGAGTGCCCGCACGAGTGCGGCTCGAAATGCAACAGGGACAGCACTTGTCAGAAAGAGCTGTGTGAGGATTCTAATACCTGCCCCAATGACTGTCCGGACGGCGGCGGATGCCTTCCGGGTAAGGATTGCAGGAGCGATCCCGCGTGCGAATGCACCGACCCGGCATTCCCAATTTGCGACCCTGGCCATCCCGCCGCGAATACCTGGGGCTGCGTGCCCGATGGTGGCGGAGGGGAGTGTAGCTGTCAGGACGGCCCTACCTGCCCCTGTGACCGACCCGATGCTCCAATGTGCGACCCGGATATGTCTTCAGCAGACGAACGGGGCTGCTGGGGCTGCATGAACCCGGACCAGTGCGAGGACGACGATCCATGCACCGAGAACTTTTGCGACACCGGCGCCTTCAAGTGCCAGTTCACTAAATTAATGGACGGCCCCAGCGAGGACGGGAAGGGTAGGTGCTGTGACAACAATTACTACCCGGGCGGAGAGTGCTGCGCTGCCGCTGACTGCCCCAACGGCCAGTGCGATATGGAAACGCGCAAGTGCATCGTGGAGGAGCAGAAGTGCAGCGACGGCACGCTGGTCGATAAGTGCGTAGACGGCCGACCGCCCAGTTACTGCGATCGCCAGTTGTCCATCGTGGAGATGCCCAGCAAGTGCGGCTGCCCTGAAGGGCACGGAGATTGTGACAGCTCCGACACTACGGGCTGCGAGACCGAGCTTTACAAGGACAAGTACAACTGCGGCGGGTGCGGGAGGAAGTGCGACGCCAACGAGTTCGACATCTGCGAGAACAGCGAGTGCAAGACTCCCACGTGCGACGACGGTACAGCGTTTGGCAGCTGCACAAAGACACCACCCGCTTACTGCAACGCCGACGGGAGCATCTCCACTGACCCAGAGACGTGCCCCTGCACTGATGGCTACGAGCTCGTGGGGAAGGAGTGCGTGAAGCCCAAGACCGCGTGCGACGATGGTACCCCCTTTGGTGAATGCTCGACTGTCACTGCATTAACGTTCTGTGCCGATGATGGGACCCTCATCCCGGACGCCGGGAAATGCCCATGCCCGGACGGGACCAAGCTATCAGGTACCCAGTGCGTCAAGGAGACCACTACAGGGGGCGGGACCGGGGATGGGACGACCGTGTGCGACATGGACAAGCATTGCGAGGATTCTATGGGGGAGAACTGCGGGACCTGCCCCATCGACTGTCCCTGCTCGGATGCCGATCCATGTACCCTCGACACGTGTTCGGGCGGCCAGTGCGCGTTCACCGCCGATAGTTCCAAGTACGGGAACAAGGTCACGATCAGCAGAACCCCCGCTATCTGCTGCGAGAACGGGCATATCAAGTATGGCGAGTGCTGCGACGACGACCAGTGCAACGATGGTTACGAGTGCATCAACAACAAGTGCGAACAGAAAGCGACCTCTGTTGTCAGCACAACTCCCGCTCCGGAGTGCATGGCCGCCACCCAGTGCACGGAAGCGACATACGGTACCTGCACACTCACCACGTGCAAGGACGGTAACTGCCAGTACAACAAGGACTGTTCCGCCTGCGGCGAGGGGACCTCTTACTGGTGCAGATACTGTGCGACCTTTGGCGAGCCCGGCTGGTGCAAGTACTGCAGGGGCGATGGGCAGTGCTGCGTATCGGAGGACTGCCCTGACGATGGGAACGAGTATGACTGTTTCCAGAACAAGTGTCGCGAGAAGACCGGGGGGCAGGTCACGGTCACTCCTATACCCGCGGAACCCACTTTGATTCCACCGATCGGGACCGGACACGAGGAGTTCTTCAGCCTCGGTATGGACGATCCGGTGGTATTCTGTGAATACAAGATCATCTATTCGGGGCTCGCAGAGGGCGACATTGGTTTCTTCGAGATCATCACTCCCGATGGTCAGACCGAGAGCATCACGCTCAACTACAACGATGCGAGCGGAGTGACGGAGGCGTCCGTGGGCGCGCTCACGCTGCAGGTCCAGAAGGACATGGCGCTCTCTGATTACCTTGCCGAGATCCGGATTATCAAGACCGGGGACTGCCCCGAGGTTACAGAGGAACCTCCTGCGGAAGTAACGTACGAGGACAAGGTGAAGCTCTTCAAGGACGAGACCTTCGAGCTCTGTGGATACAAGCTGATCCTCTTTGACATCGACACGCTCGGGACAGCCTCGATCGAGGTCGTCACCCCAGACGGCAGCACCGATACCTTCTCAGGCAACTACATCGAGGCCCTCCTCGACGGGAAGGAGATCTCAGGCTCCTATGATGATCTCACCGTGCTCATAAACGATGACACATGGGCCTCCGGCGACACCGCCGAGGTCGTGCTCACGTTGGATGGCGATTGTCCCGGTGAACCGACCGAGACGCCTGACGAGTCCGGCCCGAAGGATGAGCCCACGCTCACCATATTCTGTCGCGAGCTCTCCGTTCGTGGCGGGGATGCTGTGAGCTTACCCTGCCGGTTCGAGGTCGAGGGCACGCTCCCGGATGTGGAGGTCGAAGTGGGTACTGAAGAGGGTATCAGCTCCGAACCCTCCATGTTCTCGCTCGGCGAGTTCCCTTGGTACGACGAGGACGAACAGGAGGAGTCCGGTGTCAGGACCGTTGATCTCATCATCTCAGCGGACCACACCTGCGAGGAGTGGTCCACCTCGGTCAGCCTCACAGGAAGATATCTCTTCGAGGAAGAGGAGCGAGCGGTCGATGGCGGTACCGCTATGACCATCCTTCCCGCAGAGGACTGCTTCAAGTGCGGCGACGCCCAGTGCGAGATGGGCGAGGACTTCAAGACATGCTGCAATGATTGCCCCTGCCCTGAACAATATTCGTGCCAGGACAACTCGTGCATACTCGAGGTCAAGCTCAGTGAACCCGGAGATTCCTGTAGCTCGAACGAGAAGTGCACGACAGGCAACTGCCAGAACGCAGTGTGCTGTGCCGACGGCGAGAAGTGCTGCGAGTCCGACGCCCACTGCGGCCGCACGGAGACGTGCGACACGGGACGGTTCTACTGTGTCCCCGCCGGACCCGCCCCAGGCCCTGCGGGCGGGAAGCCCGACGGCACTCCCTGCTTCAAGCCGGACGAGTGTGGCAGTGGCAACTGCCAGAACATGCGCTGCTGCGAGGCGGGACGGGGCTGTTGCGCGTTCGACGACCAGTGCGGCGATAACGAGATGTGCGACCAGGGGCCCGCGCTCTGCGTGCCCGTGGAGCTCAATGAGGAGGACAAGGAGCAGATACAGCAGGAGATGCTCCAGCTCCAGACGGATGTTGCCGAGACGTCCCAGAATTTCGTGGAGCTTTCCGATGCCATGGACCAGAAGTACGAGGAGAACAAGGAGGTCATCGAGAAGCTCGGCGGCGAGGAGCGCATCCAGCGGGAGATCGAACGCATCGACCGGTTACTGGAGGAGCTGAGGGTGCTGGAATCTGACCTTGACGCACAGCCCGGCAAGGCCATGAAGACCATGAAGAAGCTGGAGCGGACCATGGAGCGGGCCAAGGACAAGGTCACCGTGGACGTTAATCCCTTGCATGACATCGAGGAGCGGGAGGCCGAGGTCCACGAGGAGAAAATCGATCACGTGCTCGCGCAGGCCTTGACACCCACAGAGGATTCGCCTCCGCCGCCGGAGACGGTCGAATCGGTCAGGGAGTCGGCCAGGCGGCTGCGGGAGACGGTGAAGCAGCGCGTAAAAGCGGAGGTCATCGAGGCCACCTATCAGTCCGGTGCGAAGCGTATGCGCACCGTCGTGACCCGGACAATCGAGAACACCGCCGCCGAGGCCGTGGAGGGCGCCGTGCTCATCATGGAGATCCCCAAGAGCGCGGCCGCGTCAGCGCTCGAGCTGCATTACACCTGCCAGCGCACGTCCGGACAACCATGCCCCGTGCCCAGGGTGCTGCGCGACGACCCTCTCGTGGCCTGGGACCTCTCCGCGCTCGAGCCGGGGGAGAGCGTGACCACATCCTACACCGCCGATGGTGAGATCGGCGAGGAAGAGGTACAGGCCAGCACCACCGTTGTGGCCACCGATGTCGACCTAGGCGCGTACCACACGGTGGACGAGGAGCGCGATGCCCTGCAGAGCGAGGAGATCCAGATGGAGCTCCGGGCCGCGATCGAGGAGGCCGGAGGTATCGAGGACGAGGGCATGCGCCAGCGCATCGAGGTACTGACCATGGAGACGCAGGCCAGCCTCGAGGCCGAGGACCTGGTGGACGCGCACACAGCCGTGGCGCGCATCAAGACCGAGCTGGAGTCCGCCAAGCAACCGCCCCCGGGAGTAGAACAACCACCGATCGATAAGCCAGAGCCTACCGCCACGGCCAAAGATGATAAGGGCGAGGGCCTGCTGTTCGGCATCATCCCCACCGACAAGGACGGCCTCGTCAAGTTCGTCAAGGAGTACTGGGAGATCGTGGCCGCCTTCATCGGCTCCCTGAGCATCATCGCGTACTACCTCAAGGTGCTCAAGCGCAAGACCATCGGCGAGGAGGCGGTCGTGATCCGGCGCGGCAAGACCATGGAGGGCAACGCCGTGAAGCTGGGCATCAAGGTGAAGAACGACTCCACCTTCAAGATCACCGAGGTGAAGGTCACCATCGACTATCCAAAGGCCTTCAAGGTGCAGGGAGGTTCGCCCACTGTTGAGCTGGGCAACATCCGGCCTGACGAGTTCCAGAGCGCTATCTTCCACCTGGTCCCTACACGATGCGTGAAGGGCACCGTCACCGGGTACGCCACCTACGAGAACAACAAGGGACAGACCAAGGTCGTCCAGATCGATCCCGTGGACGTGGGGAGCGTGTGCCCCTTCCTCGAGCGTGTCCGTCTCACTCAGGATGAGTTCGCCAAGCGGCGGCAGTACCTGCAGAGCGGGACCAAGAGCATGAGCATCCGGACAGATCCCACACAGATCTTCCAAGTGATCAAGAACCGGTTCAACAACATACACACCGTTCATGAGGAAGTGGCCCCTGACCGAACGAGCATGCTCGGAGAGTACGCAGGGCAGGGTGCATACAGTAAGGCCTTCATCGGCGCCAGTATCAAGGTCATCTACGGCGCCCAGGGCCAGGTCGAGCTCTCGGTGTACGGCGAGGACGAAGCGATGGTCACCGGTCTGCTGAGCGAGCTGGTGGAGCTCATCGAGAATGCGGAGGGCGGTGGCCAGCAGGTCTAGAGCCCACTATTCCTCGTCCGCATAGGTGCCCATGTGCATGTAGCGCAGGAGCACACCGACGCCGCGATAGTATACATAGCATGCGATGACCACCGCGACGTACCCTATCATGGCGGTCCGGAAGGTGACACCCATGCCAGAATCGAGGGATCGGACCACCGCGCGGTATACCGGGAACGCCAGCAGCACCATCCCTGCCAGCACGGCCAGTTCTAGACCGGTCGAATCCCCGGAGCCCTCTTCCGACACGACAGATGGACTGATGGTCCACATCGTTTATATCGGTTCATTCGGGCGCGGGACACGTCGTACCAAGAGATATAAACGTCCATGAAGCGTTCAATGATCGTGGACCGACAGGACGACCTCCGTTCCATAGGCAAGGATCTGAAGGTCGATGGACAGGGCACTGAGGTGCGGCGAGAGCTGTGCCTGCGCTGCAAGGGGGGCAAGCTCCTTTGCGGGAAGAGCCGGTGCCCCATCACCGCCCAGGCCTCGGCCCAATCGGACATCGCTCGCAAGCTGAGCAAGGACATCGCCTCGCCCAGCCCACCGGGGTTCTTCGTCGGTTGGAAGGGCTATCCCAAGGTGTCCCTGGGGCCCATGGGCCTGGCCGTTCCCCACGAGGACCCCTCGTTCCTGGACGATCCCGCCCGGTGGTACGGCGCCACCATCCAGGAGGTGGTCGGATTCCGGTCCCTGCTGGTCCGCTCACGTGAGTCGGTCGACATCCATGCCGCCCGCGATCCTCCGGCCACACTCCGCGATTATCAGGACCTGGTGCTCTCGTCACGGCCCGTTGATGTGGAGCTCCACCTGCGTCAAGTGCCAAGGTTCCACATCGCCTTCTCTGCCATCGCCCAGCCCATGGGGCCGTCGGCCGAGCTCAAGAGCTTCGACCTTGTGGGGAACCCCGCCGTCCCCCGGGCCGCCGACAAGGTGACCGGTGACACGGACCTCCGGGCCGAGGAGGGCGTTGCCAACCTCTTTGACGCTGGGATGGACGTGTACCATGTCCAGAAGGTGCTGTCGGCCGGGCTCTTGGGCCGCGGGAAGGACCGTACCCTCGTGCCCACCCGCTGGGCCATCACCGCGACAGACGACATCGTTGGCCGGGACCTCGCCGACCGCTTGCGTGACCTGCCGGAGCTCGACGAGGTGCTGCTCTTCTCCAACGAGTACATGGGCAACCACTACGAGATAATCCTCATGCCCGGGCCACTGGAGTTCGAGCATCTGGAGTCGTGGGAGGGCGGAAGCGTGTGGGGCGCGGGCGACGGCTGGACGGTAGTACAGGAGTACGAGCCCACCGAGGGCCGTACCAGTTATGCTGCCAAGCAGGGGGGCGGGTACTACGCGGCCCGCCTGGCGGTGTACGAGGCGCTGGTCCGCATGGGACGCCAGGCGGTAGCCGTGGCCCTGCGGGAGATCGACAAGACCTACTACCTTCCCGTGGGAGTGTGGGAGGTGCGGGAGAACGTGCGGCGCGCCATGCAGGACGAGCCCGAACGGTTCCCTGACCTGAAGGCGGCCCTGGCCGCGGCGGCGCCGCGCACCGGTACCGGCCTTAAGCGCTGGGTGAGCGAATCCTCGATCCTCAAGAACCGCCTGTACCAGCGGAGACTGACGTCTTTCTTCTAGCCCGGCGGCGGTGCCGCTCCCGGCGGGACCAGCACGATGTAGAGCCAGCTGATCCACCAGTAGGGCGCTCCCGTGGCAATTAGGTTCGCCAGGAGGAGGAGGATGGCGGGCGCTGCCATGACAAGAGCTCGGACCGTCGAGATGGTGTGCACCTCCCGTAATCCTATCACGATCAGGACCACGAACCAGAGGGAGACGAGCACCTCCACCCCATCCGTCGGTGTCAGGCCCGGAGCAAGGACCCAAGGGACTGCGATACCGGCGACGGTCAGAAGGAGGGGGAAGAGGAGCGGTGTGGAGCCGTACATGTAGACCTTCATGCTCTCGGGGATGTCGGCGCCAGCGCCCACGATGGCCCCGATCGCCTGGGAGAGACCGGCCAGCACGCCGTTGACGATGATGCCAACGAGGGGGGCGATGAAGATCAGCAGGACTACCTCGGGACGGTTCTCCAATCGGCCTGTGATATGAAGGCGGAGCAGGGTCATGACAAGGGCCAGGATGGCATAATACGGCACCACCCGGGTTATGGGCGTACCCAGCCCTATCTTGCGGAAGAACGGGACCGGTTTGAGCAGGACACCCATCAACCGGCCGTCCAGACCTAAGTCCTCGCTATCGAACACCTCCGACTGGTGCGACATGGGGCGGGGATGAGGGTGAACCTTTTTGAAAGTGATGCCGAGGGCGCCAGGTCACACCCAGCCGAGCCAGAGGGTGGCAAGGGCCACGGGATCGGCGGTGATGATGACGAACAGCACGGCCGGCAGGGCCATGATAAGTGCGCGATAGGTAGGTATGGTGTGGACCTCTTTAAGCCCGATCAGGACGAGGACGGCCCACCACGCGGAGAAGAAGGCGGCGACCGCGTCCACGGTGAGCAGGTTCCCCGCCACGAAATCCCCCGGAGCGATGGGGAGGACAGCGCCCCCGGTGGCGTGGACCACAAAGAGGTAGGGGAGTGCGGGAGTGAATGCGTACAGATACACCTTGAGCGTCTCGCGCAGCCCCGCACCGGCACCCTGGATCGAGCCCAGCGCCTGGGAGAGGCACGCGAGGAGTGCGTTGGCCGCCAGCGCGCCCACGGGTGCAAGGAGCATGGACAGAGCGGCCGAGTTTCCAGACATCCCAAGGACTCCCTGGGGATGGAACACCGCTATGGCCCATACCAGGAGGGCATGGTAGGGCAGTACCCGCTTGAACGGAGTGTCGAGCCCGAGCCGATCGAAGAAGGCCACGGGCTGGAGAATGAGCCGCAGGAACCGCCGCTCCATGGACAGTTCCTCGGCGTCCCGCCTCCTCAGGTCACCCGTCATCGGGCTTTCCTAAGGCCTCAAGATATTTATGCGACGCGTTGGCCGCAGAGGCTTCAGAGGCAGGATGCGGCCATGGCGGCCGATAACACCGTGATCACCAGCAACGGTGTGAGCTCGATGATCGTCATGTCCATCTCGTCCACGGGCATCGCCTGGGATTCCATCAGTAAGTATTGCTCATTGTCGTTCGCGCGATATATCGTTCTGCAGGGCGGCGTGCCGGTATCCTTGGCAGGCCCGTACGGCGTTCAGCCCTGTACGGACCACTTCTGAATCCTCCCTGCTCTCCACGTCGGGGACATCCTCGATGGTAGAAAGAAAAGGGGGGGGGGGCGGCGGG
>PVBE011473367.1_pt1 | contig 22693 bp, 20 predicted proteins | sample 1631181 | NCBI WGS metagenome assembly PVBE01 (sample SAMN08397723, study PRJNA350692) | Marine metagenome, whole genome shotgun sequencing project. | isolation source: water | place: Pacific Ocean | collected 2012-04 | reverse complement strand
GGAACAGCTCGAGCTCGATCTTACCCTGATCCACCAACAACTCGACCTTGGGGTTCTCACCGACCGGGCGCTCAGCTTCGCGCTTGGCAAAGGTCTTGGTCCAGGACTCCTGCTGCTCCACGAGCTTCATGTCGCTGCCGAGAAAGTCGAAGTGGCCGATCAGGATGTGTCCCGGGTGCTTGCCAACCAGCTTCTGGCACTCCTTGTACATCGCCGTGGCCTTGGTGAAGTCTCCCTTGGCGTAGTAAATGTTGCCCAGGTAGTAGTAGAACCACGGACCGGTGGTATTGCCGGAGTTTTTCTTGGCCATCCTCTCGAGCTGAACGAGCTTCTCGTCTGGCGTGGCGGCCAGCCGATCCGGATAGTCACGCGCCGACGTGGCCAGCATCATCGGTACGAACCGCAGCCATTGGCGATTGCCCGTCATGAACTGCTTGACCAGGGGGTCGTCGTAAAGAGGGTCTGAAGGATCTGCTCGCTTGTCTTCCAGCCGAGACCAGTGTTTGCGCTGTGACTTGTCGTCATACCAGCCATCGACCGCCACGACGAACCAGAGCAGCAGTGCGATGACCAGCGCACTACCGCCGATCCAGAATGTCGCGGGCGAGTTCTTCAGCCGCTTGATGTACCGATCCAGAGATTCCACTTTGATGCTCGCTAATAGTTGTTCAGTCGCAACTCGACACGGACCCGGTCACCCGTTCGGCGCATCGAGACCACACAGTGCTCCGGCCCCTTGCGGTAGGACAGAATACGCTCGGCCAGCAGCTCGTGCCGCTTCTTTTCATGCCAGTCCCCCACGGCCATCTGCTGCCGAAAGAACGCCTCCAGTTCGGCAAGCGGAGCCCCCCCTTCATAGATCAGCAACGCCACCCGGTTTTGACCACGCCCCCGAACCTCCTTACCCACCAGCGCAAACCCTTCTGGGGTTGGCACGTCTGGAAAAACCAGCACTCGAGCTAGCTCCAGCGGCACACTCGACCGATGAGAGTCTTTACGGTCCTGCTGAAGCGCGCAGGACGCGGTCAGCAGACAGACCAAGAGCAGTGTCCTCATGGGGAACCACGGATTCTACCGCAAAACCGGTCCTAGACCAGGCTATGTCTGACAATTGAGCCAGGCAAACTCACACGGCTGTCAGACACGGCCTACTCCGTCGGGCCAGGTTTCTCGAACCGCATCTCAGCTGAACGAGCGTGCCCCTCGAGCTGCTCCAGGCGCGCTAGCTGCACCAGATGAGACAGATCGTTGCGCAACCCCTCCTTCTCGAAGAAGACACGACTGCGACGGACCAGGAAGTCGAAGACCGAGAGCCCCGAACAGAACCTCGCAGTCGACCCCGTAGGCAGCACATGCGACGGCCCCGCCAGATAATCGCCGACCACTTCCGGCGTGAACGGGCCCACGAACGTGGCTGCGGCGTTGCTCACCTTCTGTGCAACAGACTCTGGATTCGAGGTCATCACCGACAAGTGCTCTGGTGCAATTCGATCGGCCAGCGCACAGGCTTCGTCGATGCTCTCGGCCACCAGGATCAGCCCGTACTCGGAGAGGGCCTCCGCGCAAACATCCTTGCGTGGAAGAGCCTCGATCTGAACTCGCAACTGGTCCACCACCTGCTGAGCCAGCTTCTGCTGCGTGGTGATCAGGATGCACGCCGCCTGCGGGTCGTGCTCGGCCTGAGCCAACAGATCAGCGGCGATCCAAGCCGAGTTGGCCGACTCGTCGGCCAGGACCAGCAGTTCGGTCGGACCTGCCAGCACGTCGACGCCGACGCGACCGAAAACCATCCGCTTGGCCAGGGTCACATAGATGTTGCCCGGACCGACGACCATGTCGACAGCCGGGATCGTGTCCGTCCCATAGGCCATCGCCGCAACAGCCTGGGCTCCTCCAACACAATAGACCTCGGTCACGCCGCACAGATGACAGGCAGCCAGGATCGACTGTGGCACCTTCCCATTCTCGTCGGGAGGCGTGCAGGCGGCAATCTCCGGAACGCCAGCTACGCTGGCCGGGACAGCGGTCATCAGCGCCGTCGACGGATAGGCCGCCCGACCGCCGGGAATGTAGATACCAACCCGACGTACCGGCGTGAAACGAAGCTCGAGTTGACGCGCAAACCCCGTCACGATGCGAATCCCGGACTGAAAAATCGACTCTTGATAGCGGCCAATGGCATCGCGGGCAGCTTCGAGCGCCGCGCGATCTGCTGCTCCAAGGCCTCCCCAGGCTTCGGCCAGCTGGTCGGTGGGTACCGCCAGAGCGTCCGTCGCCACCTCGACTCCGTCATGCTCCTGGGTGAAGCGAGCGACTGCCTCGTCGCCTGACTCACGAACCTGGCTGAGAATCCCGATCACCTGCGCCAGCGGCGTGTCCTTGTCGCTACCGTCCAGTTGGTCGAGAAAGTCTCCGCGCCGCAGAATTCGTTCTAGCCGGATTTCTGTTTCAGGGGCACCCACCTGATGAATCGGCAGTACCATCTCTTTTTGACCGGTGGTGGTCATCGGAGTGATCGTCCTCACTATACTTGGGGCGCGCAATGGAACTCGCGCAGTTCTCGAATGTCCAGCCTAGCACGACGGATATGACCTCGCAAGCGATGCTCAATCATCCCTCTCACGGTCCAGTCCGTGCCCCGTGATGAACAACAGCGCCCCGAAGACCAGGGTTGTCAACTCCACAGCCATCGATCCTTGATCTATGCCGTAGAACAACCCCACAGGCAAGATCAGCAGGCCGAGGATCTGTAGCATTCGTCCGACGCTCATTCAACCATACCCTTAGAAAAGGACGTCGATACGGCGAGCGTGACACCAGGCACGCAGCTGCAAGAGCAGTTCGCCTAGATTCTTTGGCTCGCGGTAAGCCGAGCGTGGAATGGCGATCCGTGTGATCTTGCTCAGAGAGCCGGCTGCCTCGTCCCGAACGAGCCATTCGTCGTCCCGCTGCAGACAGGTCACCAGGGTTCCGATCGTCCTCGCCTCGCGATACCTGCCGAGTATTCCGCAAGCCTTGGCCCGGACGAACGCCGAGGAGGCCTTGCGCGCCAGCCGATGCAGGAAAGGCAGGCTCCTCCTCCCCCCGATCTTCTCGAGCGATAGCATCGCACCAATCCGGTTGAACTCATCCGAATCCTCGACAGCCATTTTCTGCAAGGCACCGACTGCGGGGGCGAAGCGGTACTGCCCCATCAGCCGGGCCGCCTCGCTTCGTACACTGATGTTCCTGTCGGACAGCAGCTGCTGCGCTCGGCCCCCATGCGGCCCGATGCCTTTCTCGCCGAGCAAGGCCAGGCCGTAGAGCCGACGGGCCGCGCTCGGGCTGTCGAGCAGCCGGACCACTTCCTCGCGCGCGGCGTCCGGCGCCAGGTGGTGGGGCTTGCCAATCTGCTGTTCGTGTACTGGATCCGGCGACATCAGCCGCCGCTCTGCCTCGTTGGTCAACATGACGAGGCGAGCCGGGAAGGTCGCCAGGTAATGCAGACGCTCCAAAAGACGTCCGTTGACCAGTGAGCCGGTCCCACCCTCGTGCCGCTTGCGATCGTATCCGACATCGTCCAGCAGATTACCCAGGGTCTCGGCAGATTGTCCACCCAGGCAGAATTCACCACTGCTGTCATAGACCCAGACCTGGGTCGCCTCCCCGGTGTAGCTGCAGCCCACCGTGAAGAGCAGCATTCCGATCAGTATTAATCTGGTCATCGACCTCACGAGTGCGAGTAGCTAAAGTATAGCACCGCATCAAGCTCTGTCTGACAATTCAGACAATTCACGAAAACAGAACCCGGCATGATACGTCATGATCGAACAAAAGCTCCACGGGATCGGGCCGCTGCGCCCTGACCCGAATCGTCCAAGCAGCCTCGTCGGGAGCCTCACGGAGGCCCTCTGGTATGTCGCCGACGGCCGGTCGTATGAGGAACTGGCTGCCGCGACCGGCAGTGCCTTCCTGTTTAGTGTCGGGACCGATGACCAGGCCTGTCCTGGTCAATGGCTGGAGCGCTGTCCCGACATCTCGCTCGAAACCGCCTCCCGCTCAGCCGGCATCTCACTGACCTATCGGGAGACGACGCCAGACTGCGAACAGAGCAACCCTCTCTGGCTCGCTCTGCGAGAGGAGTTATTCGGCTCTCTGGAGGCTCGTTTGCCCGTGCTGGCCCGCGGCGGTTGGGCTGGCCGAGACACACTGGACTGGGGTATCCTGACCGGCGTTCACGCGAGCGGCTTGCCAGCCGGCCACTGCTGGTCGGGCGGCACAAACAGCATTGAGGGGCTCGCCACTGCCCCAACGCAGCTGATCTTCTTCGGCCGTGAGATGGCCCGCCCCAGTGCACAGGAGCTGACCGTCGAGATTCTGCACAACGCCGCGCGCGCTCTCAGAGGGGAGTTGTCAGGACACGTCACCCTGGGGCAGGCCTGGCTCAGCGGACCTGCGGGAATGAACCGCTGGGCCGAGCGACTGGAGAGTGGGGAGCGCTACTGCACCATCTGCGCCGACGACCGCCGGTGCCTCCAAAGAGTGACCGAATTCTATCGCGCGAGCCGTCGCTGGGCCGGGCGGTTCCTTTCCGAGACGGCTGCCCTGCGATTGAACTCGGTACGGCCTGCGCGTGAACTGGGCAGGCAGATGCAAGCGCTGGCTGACGGCTTGGGGACGGATCCGGGTACGATTCGGGCCGCAGGCCAGGCCGAACTCGAGCTGGCCGGTCGCATCAGCGAGTTGCTTGGAGAATGAGTGCCCAGCAAGAGACTCTCGCAGAGAGGATCGGCCAGCTCGGGCCAAAACCAGGCGAGTGCGACTTCTACACCACGGACCTGGAGCTGGCTGCCGAGATCAAGCAGATCCTGTTGGACCACAGCGTCCCGGCCTACCTGGAGGCCCTGGAGCAGCCGCTTCACCGCATCGTCGCACCCGCAGCCTTCGCGCTGCGCTCCCGCACACTGATCGAGCGTCGCCTGAACCGAGCGATCATCACGGAGCTGAATCACACCCTCTTGTTCGAGCCCGCTCCTCCGCAACCCGAGATCCTGCGCTCAGACAGGATAGGCAGCGGGGCGATGGAAGAACTGACCCAGATCGTCCGGGGAGCGGTGTCAGCAGACCGCCAGCTGGCCGCCGAACGCCTGCGTAGCCTGGGGGGGTTCGGGATCGAAACACTGTACGAGTTGCTCGCTGAATGCTGCCTTCGCAACACGAGGGAGCGGGGCTGGGAGCTGGTCACCGTATTGGCCCGATCACCGTTGCAGCCCGTGGCCCAGACCTTTCTCGAGTTGCTGGGACACGCCGATGGGGTGGTCCGCTTCAACGCGACCATGTTCATTCCCGGGATCGGGTCGGCCGAGTGCGTTCCGGCCTTGATCCAGCTGCTGAACGACCCGGACGTAGACGTCCGAGCGGAGGCCGCAGATGCCCTCTGGGAGCTCACGGGAGAGAATCACCAGTACGACCCCACGGGGCCGGAGGAAACCCGAAAAGCGGGCCTCCGACGCTGGGAAGCCTGGCTGGACAAATGGGCCTGACTGAGATATGCTCCCGGCTGTCATGATTCAGTTCAGACACCTGCTCCTGATCCTACTTGCCACCCTGCTGACTGCCTGCGGCCCCAAGGGCGCAAAGCAGTACAATGCCGGCGTGGAGTCATACAAGGCGCAGAAGTACCAGGAGGCGATCAGCGCGTTCAGCCAGACGATCAAGATGAATCCTGATTTCGCGGAAGCTTACCTCTCCCTCGGCCTTTGCCACTACCAGCTGAAGCAATACGATAAGGCCAGGGAGTTCACCAAGAAGGGCATCGAGCTTCTCGATCAGGGTCAGTCCGTCGACACGAAGGACAAGTGGACGCCTCAGCAGAAGACGGCTCTGGGCCACTGGCACATGGGGCTTATCAGCGAGGGGCTGTACCGCCAGTCGATAACCAAGGACAACAAGGCGGCCATCTCGCATCTGAAACAGGCCCGAACGGACTACCAGAAAGCAGCGCAGCTGGATTCCAGCAACATGGAGTACGCCAAGCGCGTCAAGCTGACCGACGACCTGCTCAAGAAAATGGGCACCTAAGTAGCCCGGGACCAAACACTTACGGGCGGCATTGTTGCGTGACCATACAACCCAGGTTGGCTATCCTGCAGTTCTCCAGCCGGCTAGACCCAGGTCTGGACCCCATCGGCGTGGCCCGCGGTCTGCCCCGATTTCTGGCCAACACCATCCAGAAAGCGACCGAGATCCACTGCGAGGTCCGGGAGCTACAGCGCAGCACCGAGAATGATACGACCGAAGCGATCTATCTCGAGGACAAGCTGACCGAGACCGAAGCGATGGAGCTGGCCTCCGGCGGTGCACACTGGTGCTTGCACGGGCTGCTGACAGATCGCGACGACCTGCTTACGCTGGACACCAGCCTGATGGCTGTCCCTGGCGGCCAGGTCGTCCACAGCGAGCTGTTGACCGGCAGGCCGCAAGACCTGGGACGCCTGGGCAGCGAGCTGATCCTGAAGATCTGCAGCCTGATCGCGCCAGGCCGGAAGCTACCGAGCGTGGATCAACTGGGCGAAGGATTGACTCTCGATCCAACCGCAATGAGGCAATATCTGTCCGCCCTGGCTCAGACCCAGGTGGCGGGACGAGCCAACCTGCTGGCCCAAGCAGTTGCAACCGACCCGACCTTCGTCGACGCGGGTCTCGAGCTGGCCCAATGCAAGTTGATGTGCCGCGACTTCGAGGAAGCCGAGGCGGCAATCATCCAGCACACCGACCGCGACAGGATCTCACACGACAAGCTGCTGCAGGTCTCGTTGCACTTCTACAACCGCGGTTTCATCCAGGAAGCGTCCTACCTCGCCCGCAAGGCGATGATGTGGCATCCCGATCGACACGAGAGCTACTTGCCATACATCCAGATCGCGCTGTGGACCGGCAACGTCGGCGATGGCATCAAGTACACCCAGCGCGCCGAGGAGTTGGCGCCGGACAACCCAACCTACCAGGCCTACCTTTCGTTGTTCTATCGCTTCCTGCAAGAGCCAGAGAAATCAGTGGCTCACGGCGAGAGGGCCATCGCACTGGGACCAGACGAGGCACTGCACCACTACGCGCTGGGCTCGGCAAAGCTGTTCTCCGGCGCAATCCCGGACTCGCTGCCACACTTTCGCAGGGCGCTGGAGTTGGATCCACACGACCCGGCCGCCCACCGGGAGATGGCGCTGGCCTACTGTGAGACCACCACGATCGAGGAGGCCCAGGCCCAGATCGACAAATCGCTCGAACTGCTGCCGACGGACGCCTTCCTGTTGACCGTGCGCGCTCGGACCTACTCCGCCAGCGATCCCGCCAGCGCCGAGGAGTCACTCAAGCTGGCCATCCAACACCACCCCTCCTTCCCCGACGCACACGGCCTGCTCGGCCACCTGCTGCGAGAGCGAGGTGAATACGCGAGCGCTCAGGAGCACCTCGAGAAGGCGATCACCCACGACAGCCATAATCCAGAGTGGTACCGTGAACTCGGCCGGCTATTCCTGGCCATCTCCAACCACGAGCAAGCAAAAATCGCGTTCCTGCGGGCCCAGGAGTTGGAGGAGTAGAAAGCGATCGGCCGACTCGCTAGAATACGTAGCACCATGAGCAAAGACACCGACATCCTATTCGGTCGACTGGCGGTCAATAACCACATGGTCACCCAAGACCACATCAACCGCTGCCTGCAGATTCAAAACGAACAGGACGAACAGAAGGTGCCCCTCGGCCAGCTTCTCGTCGAGCACAACTACCTGACGATCGGCCAGCTCCACTGGCTGATCGAGAACCAAACAACCCTGCTCAACAAGCCTGGGCCGGAGGCCCCCAGGTCACCCGAGGAGGCTCTTTTCGGCAAGCTGGCCGTGTCGCAGAACTTCATCAGCTGGGACCAACTCGCGTTGTGCATTCGCGAAAAGAGCAACCTCGCTCGCCTGAAGATCAACTTCCGCCTCGGCGAGATCATGATCAAGAAGGGCTTCATGACAGCCGATCAGGTGAAGGTGATCCTCGAGGCTCAGAAGAAGAGAATCCTGGTCTGCGAGGACTGCCACTGCCGCTTCAACATCGCGAGCTTCGACTCGGGGCAACACCTGAGGTGCAAGTTCTGCGGCAAACCCCTGGCCGTCCCACGCGACTCGGACTCTGTCGTTGTCAAGGAAACCCTGCGCATGCCCCGGCTCTCGACCGATTCGACCCGCCTGCCCAAGAGCGGACGGGAATAGAGGCCTCGCCGCAGCAACGAACAGCTCCAGCTGGCGTCACCAGCTCAACTCGACCAACCCTGGCCCAGTTGACTCCTTCCTCCGGGGCATCCGTCACTCAACTCGCTTTCACCGACACATGCGGATTTCCAGCGATGGTGAAGCGCCATGGCAACTCCTGACCCCGGTTGATGCCGATGCGCTGGCCGGTTGCGATGTAACCAGGGCGCCGGCCTCGCGACTCGATCCACAGCCGGCTCCCCGTCAGGTCGCACCCCTTGTCCTCCAGGCCGATCCCCATGGCGATGCACAACTTGCCCGGTCCGCTAGCCAGGTCAGTCAGACGATTCCGGCCGCGACGCCACTGCATCAAGTCGACCCCTTCGAGTGGTTCCAGCGCCCGGATCAGGACCGCACCCGCTACACCCTTCGGTTCGGTGACGACATTGAAGCAGTTGTACATGCCGTAGATGAAATACACGTAGGCCACGCCGGGACGACCGAACATCACCCGGTTACGTTCGGTTTGGCCGCGAGCCGCATGGCAAGCCGGATCTCCATCCCCCAGATAGGCTTCCGTCTCGACGATCCGACCGCCGGTGACCCCCTCGGGGCTAGCGCTGAAGAGCACCTTTCCCAGCAGATCACGGCCCAACGGAACCGTCGGACGCCGGTAGAATCGTCCGGAGAGGCGCACGAGAGACCTTACCACGATCCACGCGCTGGGACTGACTATTCGTTCCCATCCGCAGCCAACAGATCCGCGAGAAGTCCGTATAGTTAAAACTGCGGGTTGCGGATCATTGCGTGCAAGGAGATTGAAGATGTTGCGGAAAATCACTGTCGGGCTCTGCCTGGCACTCGTCTGGGCGGCCTCGGCAGGTGCCCAAGAGACACCGCCAGACAAGATCAACTGGATCACCGGGCCCGAAGCCCTGCGCTCCGCCTTCTCTCAAGGCTCGGATGGCAAGCCAGTAATCTTCTGGCTCAACGCGCGCCCGAACCTGGCTGAGAAGTTGGGCAAGGCCAACCTGGGCGACAAGACGGTGATCAAACTCTCGAAGGAGTTTCACTGCGCTCGCTATGATGTCAACCCCAAGGGGGACATGGCCTACGAGATGCTCAAGCGACAGGGACTCGGGGAATACGAGGGCAAGGTCACCTTCTTCGATCCCAGCAAGATCGACCAGTCGGTACGTCCCGATTTCCGGGACCCCAAGGCAATGAAGAAGTTCTTCAAGGAGATCAAGAAGGGCATCATCTGGCAGTTGAAGCCGAAGACGCATCAGCGGACCCTCGCCAAGGGAATGCACAACATCCTCAAGAAGATGGGCCGCCTGCCCAAGAAGACCAAGGAAGAAGACAATGGCAAGAAGGTACCGGGCGGCGCTGGCGACCAGGCTGACGAGAAGAAGTCAGAGCAACCCAAGGTCGACCCGGCGAGAAACCTCTTCGAGCGCGGCCAGTCTTTCGAGAAAAACAGCAAGTTCTATGCGGCCTGGAAGGCCTACATGAAGGCCAAGCAGCACGACACGGCCTACGGTCAGAAATCGGTTGCGGCGATCAAGCGGCTCGAAGGCGACAAGGCCATCACGCGAATCATCGCGCAGGAGCGCCAGGACGAGCAAGCCTCCGCCTGGCTCTCGCTGGGCAAGAGCTTCCAGAAAAACGAGAAGTGGAAACTGGCCGCCCAGTACTACGGGCGCATCCTCAAGCGCTTCCCCAACTGCAAGCATGCACCGGAGGCGAAATCCCGGCTCGAGGTGGTCAACAGCAAGCTGGAGGGCGAAGGGGAGTAGAGTGCCATAAAATGCGCGGGTCTCCCGGAAGTAGGCTAGCTGGGCCGGGAGCCCTGGCGCGTCGAACCTCCCTGCAGGTCCGCAGTCCGGCTCCCTTCGCCAACAGAGAGTTGCAGGAGCCGGCCGCCGTAACACCCACGGCGATTGCTTTCGATCACGGTGACCATCGGCGCCTCGGGGGCCACCAAAGCACGGCTCAAGCTCGTGAGCCACCGGCCCTGCGGAGAGCGGCTACCAGCGGACCGGCAGGCGCTTCAGGCTGCGGTGGTTGAAGCTCGGGTGCCAGGTTACGTTGACCGGGTCGCTCACCGTGAGACCGGGGAGGCGATCGAAAAGCGAGGCGAAGGCCAGCTCGGCTTCTGTGCGAGCAAGCTGCGCCCCCAGGCAAAAGTGACCGCCGCCACCGAAGGAGAGCTGCTTGATATCGGCGCGAGCGATGTCGAGCACGTCAGGCTCGCAATGGACTTCGGGATCCCGGTTGGCGGCGCCCTGGACGGTGAGCACCAGGTCTCCCTTCTTTATCAGCACCCCACCCACGAGCGCATCCTCCAGAGCAATCCTCGGGCTGCTCATCTGGCTGGGCGCCTCGAACCGCAGAAACTCCTCGATTGCGTTCTTCATTAGCGACCTGTCGGCCTTCAGCTTGGCGAGCTGGTCGGGATAGCGATGCAGGCTCAGTAGACCGTTCGCCAGCAGATTTTTCGTTGTCTCGTGACCTGCGAAAAACAGAAAGCCGATGTTGTCGATCAGCTCAGCCTCGGTAAGGCAGGGGTCCGCTTCTTCGGCCTTGACCAGAGCGGTAATCAGATCGTCGCACGGATTCTCTCGACGTGAGTCGCAGATCGCCTTGACATAACGGCGTACGTAGAGGATGTCCTCGTTGGCCGCCTCGATCGCTGCCCCGTCCAGCGGCAGCGGGTTCAGCAACCCTGTCGGTGGTCGGAGATCTGAAAAGAAACGCTCCCGCCCATCTTCGGGGAAACCCAGCCAATCGCAAATCACTCGGGCGGGTAACGCGAACGCAAACTCGCTGACAAAATCCATCTCGCGGCGATCGATCAGGCGATCAATCAGATCATCGATCACCCCCTGAATGCTATCGCGCATCGCCTGGACCTCACGAAAGTTGAAGGCATGCACGAACAGGTCCCGGATGCGGGTGTGATCGGGTGGGTCCTTCATGATGATGAGATTCGCCAGGCTGCGGCTGCAAGGCTCATCCAGGATGCCCGGACAGTCGGGATACTTCCGACGCAGAAGGTACGCCAGATCCTGCCCGAACCGCTCATCGCGGAGAACAGCGCGAACATCTTCAAACCGCGTGACCACCCAAAAGCCCAGTGGAGACCAGTGAATCGGGGCCTGCTCGCGTAGCCTGCGGTATGTGGGGTACGGGTCTTGAACGTAGGCTGACGATAGCGGATCGAAAAGAGGGGCCGCACCCTCTGGTGTGCTCTTCATTCGAAAGGCTCCGCAAGAGCAAGGGATACGGCTTGAGTCGCATCTCTGAATGGCTCGCTGTGCCGCTTGGCCAACTCCTCGGTGAGAAGTGCCGATCCACCACGCGGCCGAAAGAACTTGTTCACCACCGCGATCCGTGCATCAGTCCTCAAGAGCCACGAACTCACCTCGATATTCCGCCCGACGCCTCGATGAGGAGGCGCTCCATGGGGGCAAGCGAGGTTTGAATGCTCGTGCCGACGTTGAGAGGCAGCTCACCTTTGTCCGTAGTGTAGGCCCTCACCTTCGCACGCGCAAGTCATCGACGTGGACGAAGTCCATCGCCTGTTCGCCAGCCCCATCGAGGAACACGGCTAGCCGCCTACTTGCCGAACAACCTGCGCTTGATCTTCGAGGTGAAGGACTTGGTCTTCTTCTTGAGCTCTTGCTCTTCCTGATACACCCACTTGTAGACCTTGCTGTGGTTGTTCGGATTGTTCCACATGCGCAGGAAATCGTCGACATCCTCCGCAGCCGCCTGCCCGGGAGAGTACTGGAATTTCCCCTTGCCATGCACTTCGCAGATCCGCAGCTCGCACAGATGCCCCACCACGGTGGACACCTGACCAGCCTTCTGGCGGGAAGCTTTGCTCAGCTGTTTGATGCTGAACTTCTTCATCTTCCCCTTGGCCAGCGCGTCCAGGACATACAGGTAGGCCATCCCGGGGGCCACGTAGCGCACGAACAACTCGACCCTCGCGTCCCGCTCGGCCGCTAGTTGCTTCTGCGACTTGCGTACCTGGGACTTGGGCTTGGTCGCTGCGAGCTCGAGAACCTGGAGGTCCTCCACCTCGCCGCCCCCCCCCGCAGGGCTGTCTCCAGCCCCGGCGGATGACACCTCGGCCCCGATCGAGAACGCTTCCGTCCCGAGCAGGCTGGTCTCGAAGAGCCGGAAGAACTGGTCCAGCTCCATGATCGAGAGGATGTAGCGGAAGTCCTTCGGCACATCGGTCAGCGCCATCATCCCGCCAGCCCTCTCGGACCGGTGGTGCGCCTCGACCATCCACTCGATGTGGTCGCCGCGAATGGCCTGTGACTTCTCCAGGTTGATCAGCAGCCGGGTATTGCCCGTTGCAATTGCACCCTCGACCTGAACCAGAAATCCATCGTCGAGCTTGCCGTCGACCGCAATGACGGCACCCCCCGGGAAATCGCTGCGGTGATACCCCACGGCTAGAGTGTAGCAGCCTTAGGCGGTCTGAGCTACCGCAGGCTCTTCGATGTGGCGCGCCGCAGTATCCAGGTGCACGGAAACCGGCTTGGAAACCCCGGGCTCGCTGGCGGTGATGCCGAACAAGGTGTCGGCCACCGTGATCGTCTGCTTGGAGTGGGTGATGATCAGGAACTGCGACACGGCCAAGAACTCCCGCACCAGTCGCGTGAAACGATCGATGTTGGCCTGGTCCAGCGGCGCGTCGATCTCATCCAGTAGGCAGAACGGGCTAGGCCGAGTCTGGTAGACCGCAAACAACAACGCAATCGCGGTCATCGCCCGCTCGCCGCCGGACAGCAGCGAGATCGACCGCGGTTCCTTGCCCGGTGGGCGAGCGATGATCTCGATACCGGACTCGAGCAGGTCCTCCTGATCTTCGAGCACCAGATCCGCCTTGCCGCCTCCGAACAGCTTGCGGAAGAGGGTGCGGAAGTTCTCGCGGATCTCGTAGAAGCTGGCCGCAAACTTCTCCTGACAGCTCGTCTCGAGCGTCGTGATGATCTGCATCAGCTCTTCCTGCGCCGCTACGAGATCGTCCTGCTGAGTGCGCAGAAAACAAGCCCGCTCCTCGTGTTCGGCAAGTTCTTCGATCGAGTCGATGTTGATCGGCCCCAGACGCCCGATCCGTCGCTTGAGACGGGCGAATTCCTTCTCCAGCCGCGGGATGTTGACCGGTGGAGGCAGCTCACCGTTCTCGTCCGGCTGTGGTTCTGGGTCCGGCTCCAGTGTGGCCAGATCGACGCCCAGCTCATCCATCGCACGCTGCTGCAGGTTCTCGCGAGCGACCTCCAACTCGCGCCGGGCCACCGCCAGTTCAGCCGACTTGTCCCCCAGCTGATCAAGCTTCTCAGAGATTTCACGTAGCTTGCCGCGGGCCGACTCGTGAGCCGCTGCGAGCTCGGCCAGCGCCTGCTCGAGTTCCGCCTGCCGACCATCCAGTACCGCCGCGGCAGCCAGGGCCTCCTTCTCGGCCAGCGTTTCCCTGTCGATCATCGACGTGGTCTCGGTGCGACGCTGCTGACACTGCGCTTCGCCCAATCGGGCGCCCTCGAGCTCGTGCCGGCGCTCGCCCAGGTCCTGCTGAGTGGCCTCGAGCAACACACGGGCCGACCGTTCTTTCTCCTCGGTCTGCGCCAAACGCACCTGCGCCGAGGACCAGGCCTGCGCGACCTGATCGAGCTCGGCCCGCATCCCTGCCAGTCCGGTGGCTAGCTGGGACAAGGCCTGTTCTGCCGTGTCCTTGGCCGCACTCTGCTGAGCCACCTCGTCCTCCAACGACTGGGCCCGTTCGGTCAATGAAGCCGCGATATCCTCAAGCTCCTTGACCTCCTCGGAGAGGACCTCATCCTCTTCCCGAATCGTCTCCAGCTGGCGGCCGATTTCCTCCTGCTCGCTGCGAAGCGCCTGCGCCGCCAACTCCTGACCGTGCAGGGTGTCCGCAATCTCGGAGAGCTTCTCCTGCAGGCCAGCCGACTTCTGGAGCAGGACAGCCCGTTGATTGACGAGCTTGCCCAGCACCTTCTCGACTTCCTTGAGTTCTTTGTTGCGGGCCTTGATCTCGCTCTTGCGCATGATCAGCCCCGTTGATTGGCTCTCGCCAGCCAGCTCGATCCGCCCACGGACAGCGAGATCTCCGTCGGGGGTGACGGCGCGCCACCCCGAGGGAGCCTTGCGCGCCCCGGCCAGATCCTTGGCAATCAGCACGTCTCCCAGCAAGTGCTGAGCGAGCGCTCCACCGATCTCGGCTGCCAGCGAGCGATAGCCCGCGGGGACCTTGCCTGGCGCAGCAGACTGCGCATCCATGGGCACCAGGCAGACACCGCCCAGCTTCTGCTGTTTGAGTTGCTTTACGAGGCGTCCCGCTGCGTCAGAGTCAGCGACCACCACGGCTTCCGCCAGTCGACCCAGTGCTGCGGCCACGGCTCTGGCAAACCGATCCGGAACGTCCAGCTGGTCTGCAACGGTTCCGCGAACGCCCCTGCACCCTCCGGTTGATGCCTGATCGAGCAGCCACTTCGTGCCATCGCCGATGCCCTCCCGCTTTCGCTCAAGTGCCTCGAGAATTTCCAGCCGGGACGTGATCCCGGCGCGCCGATCCCGTTGATCGGCGATCTGGTTCGCCAGCGATTCCAGACGATTTCCGGTCTCTGCCAGCAGTTCCTGATTGGTCCCCAGTTCCTCGCGCAGCGAGTCGATCTCCCCCCGCATCTGATCCACATTGCGGGCGACTCGATCCAGCTCCTTCTGTCTCGCACTGATCCGTTGTGCCAGCTCCTTCCTTCGATGAGCGATCCGCGCTCGACGCGCATCCAGCGTCCGGGCCTCTGCCTCGATCGCAGCCAACTCGTTGTGCGCCTGTCCCCGTGCCTCCAGGGCGGCCATCGCGACTCGCTTGTGCGTTTCGATCTGGTCTTCCAGAGCGGTCATCTCGGCACGCAGCCGCATCTCTTGATCCCGGGCCGACTCGAGCGCCTGGCTCTGGGCATCTCGCGCCGCCGACAGGGTCCCCACGTCTTCGCCGCAGCGGGCCAGCTCCGTCTCCAACGACGCCACACGCTCGTTCAGCCGGGCCTGGTCGGTACGGAACCGCTCCTCGTCCAAGGCCAGTTCATCCAGCCGCTGACGACCCAGCTGAACGCGCTCGGCGCCAGTCGCCGCTCGCCCCCGGGTCTCGATCAACTCGCGGCGGGTCGCCTCCAGCTTGTCCCTGACCTGTCGGGTCTGCTCGGCCAGCTTGTCGTGCTCCACGCCACCAGAGTCCCGGGCGGCACGTGCCGCCTCCAGCTTCTGGCCCAGTTTCTCCTGTTCGGCCAGCCTCTTGGCCAGCTTGGTAGCAAAGCGCTGGTCCTTCGCACGCACCAGCTGCAGCCCGACCTCGAAGATCCGGGCCTCCAACTCCTTGTAGCGCTGGGCCTTGAGCGCCTGATGCTTGACCGAGCGAACCCGGGAATCGACCTCGGCCAGCACGTCCTTGAGCCGTGCGAGATTCTGATCCACACGATCCAGACGACGCAGCGTTTCAGCCCGCTGGCTCTTGAACTTGCTGATGCCCGCTGCCTCCTCGAACAGGAAGCGCCGGTCGCGAGGCCCCGCCTGCAGCAGGCTGTCCACCTTCCCCTGCTCCATCACCGAGTAGGTGTCGACGCCCACGCCGGTGTCCATGAACAGCTGCCTGATATCCTTCAGCCGGCAGCGGTCTCCGTTGAGCAGATACTCGCTCTCTCCCGAGCGATGCAGGCGGCGGCCGACGGTCACCTCGCGCATATCGATCGGCAGTCGCCCCATATCGTTGATGAAGGTCAGCGAGACCTCTGCATGAGACGCAGGTCGCCGGTTCTTGGTCCCGTGAAACACCACGTCCATCATCTGCTTGCCGCGCAGATGACGCGGATTCAACTCCCCCAGCACCCAGCGGATAGCGTCGACGATGTTGCTCTTGCCACAACCGTTGGGCCCGACGATGGCCGTGATGCCAGTGCCGAACTCGAAGCTGGTCCGATCAGCAAACGACTTGAAGCCGTGGAGTTCGAGACGATGTAGCCGCATCAGCCGCGACCCTGGCCGCTCAACAGCTGAAGAACTGCTGGACGAATTCCAGGTAGAGACGACCTTCCAGTAGCCCCTCGGCGTGGAACTCGAGTGATTGAATGATGTAAAGGCAGCAGGCGATGATCAACTCCGCCGGTGGCAGCGCACCCGAGAGACTGTCGACGACCGCCACAGCCAGCCTCGACGTCGGGCTGGCCGGCTCTTCCGGTAGCCGCCAGATATCTCGAGACCGACACCGGCGAATGACCAACTGCAATGCTTCCTTGGCATGCCGATCCCGTACTTCGCGGTCGGTGGAGGCGCGGGCCAGGGCGGCCTCGATGCCGCCAAACAGCAACAGGTGCTGCGCCAGGAAGTGATCGTCCCCGAGCAACCGAGCCACTTCGGCTTCCTGACGATATGGCTGACAGCTGCCCAGATGCGGACAGCTGGACGGACAAGCAATCGCCACCCCCCGCTGACTCTCGCAGCAGCATGGGCAGATCCATCCGCCCAGCGCAGGACAGAGACGCTCGCCCGCTGTCATCACACAGCAATCGCAACCGGGGAACAAGGCCTGAACCATATGGGTGCGGTATCGACAAATAGCCGGCGAAACTTGAGATATCGGGGCCGCGAAAGGCCTGTTCGTTCATTTGAGCATTCGCTTGAGCTCGCTCATGAACGCGTTGATGTCCTTGAAGTCGCGGTAAACCGAGGCGAAGCGCACGTAGGCCACCTGATCCAGCCTGCTGAGCTCCTCCATCACCATTTCCCCGATCTCCCGTGAGGGCACCTCTCGCTCATAGCGTTCGTTGATACGTCGCTCGATCTTGTCAGTCACATCTTCCAGAGCTGAGATCGAGATCGGCCGCTTTTCGCAGGCCTTGATCAGGCCCGTCAGGATCTTCCGGCGATCGAAAGGGACACGCGAGCCCTCCTTCTTGATGACTCGCAGAGGGGTCTCTTCGATTCGCTCGTAGGTCGTGTAGCGCCTTCCACACTCCAGGCACTCCCGCCGACGACGGATGACGAAACCATCGCCCGCCGACCGGGAATCCACCACACGACTCTTCTCCTCCTTGCAGAAAGGGCAACGCATACTTTATGTCCTCTAGGATCTTGGCCCCGAGCGCACCCCCCCCCAGAAGTTCGGGGAACTCTAGCCCTCAAGATCTTGAATGTCAAGGAATTTTGGCCACTATCAGGTGTGGTCGGACTGTGGTGTCACCTGCGACCCGCCCCACTATTTGCCAATACAGAACCGGGCGAAGATGGCACCCAGCAGATCCTCATCCAGCAGCCCGCCGGTGACCCGCCCCAAAGCCTCCCGGGCCCGGGACAGCTCGAAGGCGGCGAACTCCACCGGTTCTCCATTGCCTATAAGGACTTGCGCTTCCCCCAATGCCTCGCTGACTTCTTTCAGGGCGATCCGCTGTCGGCTCGAGAGTAGGTGCCGTGACCCGGAGCGGTCGATCGACCGGCCCAGTTCCTCAGTGATCCGATTGCACAATTCGACCATCCCGTCACCGGTAACGGCAGACACGATGACCCCATCAACCATCGTAGATCCCTGACCCAGGTCGGATTTTGTCCAGACCATGATCCGCTGCTCCCCGAACTCTCCTGAACACTCCGGGACACCACTGCCCAGCTCGGAGATCAGCAGGATCAGGTCGGCGGCCGCGAGTTCGTCTTCGGTCATGCCCTGTGCCTGGGCGTCGATACCCGACACCGCCTCGCCAGTGCCCGCGGGATCGATCAGTTCACAGCGGACCGGGCCTATCTGCAGCATGGCCCGTACGGGATCCCGTGTCGTGCCGGGCAACGGATCGACAACTGCGCGCGCCTCCCCTACCAAGGCGTTGAACAAGGTCGACTTACCCGCGTTGGTCGGCCCGTAGAGCAGCACCCGGGGTAGATCCTCCTCCCGCATCACCGGAGCGAGGGCCTGCACCTTCCCGCGCAATCCGTTCAGCGCCTCACGCGCCTGGCTCACCAGGCCGTCACCCAGACCCCGATCGGCAAAATCCAGTGACGCCTCCAGGCGTCCCGACAGATCCAGCAATTCCCGTCCCACCGCCCGCAGCTCGGCCGAGAACTCACCCGCCACTGCAGACAGGGCCGCCCTGGCCTCCGACGCGCTGCGGGATCGGATCAGCGCCATGATCGCTTCGGCCTGGATAAGGTCGATTCGACCGTTCTCGAAGGCGCGTCGGGTAAACTCACCGGGCCCCGCCAGGTCAGCCCCCAAAGCCACGATCGCCTCCAGCATCCGGTGGGCAAGCAACGGGCTGCCGGGCAGATGGATTTCGAGCATGTCCTCGCCGGTGAACGAATGAGGACCGGCCATGTGATACAGTGTGACGGGAACCGGCGGTAGCTCCGGCAGGCGCAAGCGACCGGCCGCGGCCACGTATCTCCCTTTCACCTCGGTGTCGAGCCGAGGCTCGATCCACTCGAACGCTTGCGGACCCGAGAGACGCAGGATCGCCTCAGCCGAGGAGCCGGCTGGTGAGGCGATGGCGACGATCGTTCTTACCTGGCCTACTTGGGGTCGTCCTTCGCCAGCTGGGATTTGATGTATTTCTGCTCGAAGATGCCAAACAGGTTGGAGACAAACCAGTACAGACACAGCCCGGCAGCAAAGCTGTAGAGCATGAAGCCGAAGATGATCGGCATGAACGCCATCATCTTCTGCTGCTGGGCCATCTGCGGGTCTTCCTGCTTGGGCATCATCTTCTGCTGCAAGAACCAGACGATCGTCATCGCGATCGGCAGGATGTTGAAGTCGCTCCCGATCAGGATGAAGGACTTCTGGAACGTATACAGCTTGTCCGGGCTAGCCAGATCGGTAATCCAGAGGAACTGCGCCTGGCGCAACTCCAGCGAGTACTGTAACGCCCGAAACAAGCCGAAAAAGATCGGTATCTGAACCAGGACCGGGAGACAGCCCCCCAGCGGAATCGGCTGCATGTTGTGCTTGCGGTACAGCTTGAGGGTCTCTTCCTGCTGCTTCTTGCTGTTGTTCTTGTACTTTTCCTTGAGCTTCTCCATCTCCGGCTGGAACAGCTTCACCTTCTTCTGGAAGGTGTGCATCGACACCTGCTGCTTCTTTGTCAACGGAAACAGGGTGAGCTTGATGATGACCGTCAGGACGATGATCGACACGCCATAGTTCTGGAACACGCCATTGAGCAGCCCCAGGAACCACAATAGCAGCGTGGAGACCGAACCGAAGAACCCGTAGTCCAGCAACTTCTCGAATGGACGCCTCGTCAGCTTATCCCTGGAGCCAATCTCCAGCCAAGAACCAAAGGAGAGTGTCTTACCCGGAGCAACCGAGTTCTTCCCCGCTGACGCCAACTGGAGGCCGATCGAGCGGTCGAGGTTGTACTTCGAGACGTCCTTCGCCTCCTCCATGGCGTCGGGGGCACACACGCTGGCCGCCGCGGAGAGCGTCCCCTCTCCAGGGAATTCATCCACCCACAATATGCCAGCGAAGTACTTGCTGTGCACAGCGGCGCCCACCAGCTTCTCGCCGGGCCCCTTCAGCTCCAGCTTGTAGCCCTTGTCCTCCTTGACCAGGTCAGGCAGGTCGGAACTCTTCGGCTCCTTGTAAGAGTCCTTTTCGCTGCCCTTCTGATACAGCCAAGCGTAGGTCGCCGTCGGATCATAGGCTTCCTCGCGCAAGATCGACTGGGGCCCCAGCAGCGTCCACGAGAGCTCGACAGGCGCTGAGCCGCTGTTGACGAACTCGACCCGGCAGCTGAGGCCATCACGCTCTTTCTGTTCCTCGGCAGAGAAAGTCTTCTTGACCGAGATCGTCTTACGGATGGTGAGCCCATTGCTCAGCCCGAGCTCGAAGACAACCGAGTCGCCGGTCTGGCGGGCAACCCACAGCCGCTTGCCCAGTTCCACCCCGAGGCTGCTGTGAAGCTGGAACAGATGGTCGGTCGGCGGCTTGTTTTCCTCCTGCAAAGCCGCCCACCCAGGAAACAGTGGCAACCAGTTCTTGGGGTTTTCCTCCCAGCCCTTCGCGCTGCGGTCGACGTATTTGTGGAAGTAGTTCTTGAGCCATACTTCCCTGACGCAGCCCCCCTCGCTGCTCAGGACCGCCCGCATCCGCTTCGATTCCAGGGTGTAGACCCGTGCCAGCTTGGCCTCGCGGGTGACGGTCAGCCCCTGAGACGACTTCGGCTTTTTCGCGGCCCCATTTTTCTTGGGCGACTGCTTCTTTTTACCCGACTCGAGCTTGCCCGGCCCGAGTTGCGCCTTCTGCTTCTTCTTGCCCTTGAGGACAGTCGGCTTCCCATCCTTGGGCTCGGGCGCTGGCTTCTTGCGCGGAGCCGCGAACAACTGGATCCATACCAGCGCCAGCAGCATGCACAGAACGAAGGCGAGGGTGACTCGCTTCTCGTGGGTCATCTTTGAGGAGATCCCCTGGCTGGTCTACCGGCCTTCCTTCAGCCGGTCCGCCAGATAGTCGGCCAGATCGTCGATTTCTCGGATCTTGGCCATTGTTTTCTCGAAGTCGTATGCCAGGCGGTGCCAGCGAATCCAACCATCCTCGACGGTGACGTAGCAGGACCGGTTGTCGTGGTCGCGCGGCTGACCAACCGAGCCGACATTGACCAGCACCTTGCCCTCGTCGGGGATCTTGATCTCGTTGTTCAGCTGCCGTGCATAGCGAAACTTGTGGTTCTCGAAGAATACGCCTGGAATATGCGTGTGGCCGCAAAAACACAGCCGCTCGATGCCGTCGAAGATCTCCTCCATCTTCTCGGGGTCCTTGGAATCATTGGGTAACACATAATCTCGCGTGGGCTGCCGCGGGGAGCCGTGTACGTACATCAGCTCGCCTTCCTCCTTGAACTTCTTCAGTTCACCGAGGTAATCCCAGAGCGCGTAGTTCGCGTCCTTGTCATCTGAGTTGTTGAGCTGATCACGTGTCCAGTCGATGGCCCGCCTTGCCTTGGCATTGAAGTCCTCGGCGTGAAACAACACGGCCTCTTCGTGATTGCCTAGCAGGGCGAATCGGGCGTGCTTGCAGTGCTCGATGCACTCCCGCGGGTTGGGCCCGTAGCCGATGATGTCTCCCAGGCAGAGAACCTCTTCGACGCCCTGGGACTCCATGTGCTCCAGGGCAACCGTGAAAGCCTCGAGATTGGCGTGGATGTCAGAGATGATCGCTAACAAGGGTCGGGCCTCCCTTTACCTGTCCGCAGACGCATCCGAGGCGCCCCCGTCGGGTTTTTCGGCTTCTTCGGGCAGCATCACTGGTATGCCATCACGTATCGGGTAGCGACGACCGCAGTCCGAGCAGACCAGACCATCTTCTTCGAGCGCCACCTGCGTCTTGCACAGGGGACACGCCAGAATTGCGAGCAGGTCTTCACTAAGCATAAGAAGGTCTCGATTACCACACCGGTCAGGCACACATTGGGAGTGCTCATCAAAAAAGAGGGTGCGAGTTTAGCCCCCTCGGAGAGGGGTGTCAACACAGTACCCAGCCCCCTCAGATATGCTAATCTGGCTCCCGAATGGCGCCTGAATTACATTCCACGCTCTGTCAGCTGCATCAACAGGTCGAGCGTCAGCGCACGCTGCGCGACAAACTGGCCCAGTCCAAGAGCCTGCTGAAGGAGGAACGGGCGATGCTGGACCAGTGGCGAATTGAGCTGCGCAAGCGCGAAGCGACGGTCAAATCGTACCAGGGAGTCAGCCTGAAAGGCATTCTGACAGCCCTCTCCGGAGACCAGCTGCAGGTCGAGGCCGCGCAATCGGCCCTCCAGGAGGCCAGAGAGGCCTACGACAAGCTGGACACCGCAGTGTCGGCCCAGCAGCGCCAGATCGCCTTCCTGCAGCAACAGATGGCGCAGATCGGAGCGATCGAGGATCGCTATCGCAACCTGCTCGACCAGACCGAGCAAGAGGTGCTGCGAGCCGGGGGCCCCCCCGCAGAACAACTGCGCGAGACCGGCGACTGGTTGGCCAACATCCGTGAGGTGGGGCAGCAATTAGCGGACGCCCTGTCCATCGGCCAGGAGGCCTGCCTGCTCCTCTGCAGTATGCTCGGGTCTCTCGGTAGCGCCAAGAACTTCGGCCTGGTCGACATGGTGGGCGGTGGGTTGATCGCCGGGGCAATGAAATATTCCCGAATCAGCGACGCCAACAACTCAGCCACACTGGCGGGCCAGCTGGTCGAACAGTTCGCGGATCAGCTGGAGCAGCTGCGTACAGTCTTCGTCGGGCAACTCGAACACGTCGACATCGATGGAGCACAGCTCGACTCGCCCCCAACCAGCACCGAAAGCCTGCTCTGCTACTTCGACATCGTCAACGACTGCCTGATCGCCGACCTGTTCACCCAGAAGCGGCTCGGGGAGTCCCAGGTCCAGGCCGAGGAGGCCCACGCCAGCATCGAGCAGGCACTG